>Ga0308168_1001241_pt1 | contig 23950 bp, 20 predicted proteins | sample PhyCR2_FD_202133 | JGI IMG/M metagenome (GOLD analysis project Ga0308168, IMG submission 202133) | Phyllosphere microbial communities from UC Gill Tract Community Farm, Albany, California, United States - DLSLRC.R2 | ecosystem: Host-associated > Plants > Phyllosphere > Unclassified | place: USA...
GAACAAGATCGAAACGGTCGCGCTGCCGCCGCTGGCGCGCGCGATCTACAACACCAGCCAGGTGCAGCAGCAGATTCCCGCCCAGTTGTACCAGGCGGTGTCGCAGGTGCTGAACTATGTGCTGCAATTGAATGCTTTCCGTGCAGGCCGGCGCCAGGCGCCCCCGCGCTTCCCCAATGACGTGGCCGTGCCGGCCCATTTGAGTGAGGTTATCCCCGACATGAACACGAAGGAAAACGCATGATCCAGCGCTTGATCCAGGAACTGCGCCGCCAGAAATTCGCCACCCCGGCCTTCCTGCTCACCATCCTGGCGATGATCATGCTGCCGCTGCCGCCGGTGCTGCTCGACATCCTGTTCACCTTCAACATCGTGCTGGCGCTGATCGTGATCCTGGTCTCGGTGTCGGCCAAGCGGCCGCTCGACTTCTCGGTGTTCCCGACCGTGATCCTGGGCACGACCCTGCTGCGGCTGGCCCTGAACGTGGCCTCGACCCGGGTGGTGCTGCTGCGCGGCCACGAGGGCACGCACGCGGCCGGCCAGGTGATCGAAGCCTTCGGCAACGTCGTCATCGGCGGCAATTTCGTGGTCGGTATCGTGGTGTTCGTGATCCTCATGATCATCAACTTCGTGGTGGTGACCAAGGGTGCCGAACGGATCTCGGAAGTCTCGGCGCGCTTCACGCTGGACGCCTTGCCCGGCAAGCAGATGGCGATCGACGCCGACCTCAACGCCGGCGTGATCAACCAGGACAAGGCTCAGCAGCGGCGCAAGGACGTCGCCAACGAAGCGGACTTCTACGGCGCCATGGACGGTGCCTCGAAGTTCGTGCGCGGCGACGCCATCGCCTCGATCCTGATCCTGCTGATCAACATCATCGGCGGCGTCGCGATCGGCGCCCTTATGCACAACCTGTCCTTCGGCGAAGCCTTCCGCACCTATGCGCTGCTGACCATCGGTGACGGCCTGGTGGCCCAGATTCCGGCGCTGCTGCTGTCGGCCGCCGCCGCCATCCTGGTCACCCGCATCAGCGATTCCGGCGAGCTGGAACAACAGGTCAGCGGCCAACTGCTGGCCCAGCCGAACGTGCTGTTCTCGGCCGCCGGCGTGATGATCATCCTGGCCCTGGTGCCGGGCATGCCGTGGTTCTTCTTCATGGTATTCGCCGCTGCCCTCGGCTACGTCGGCTGGAAGCTGACGCGTGAAATCAAGGCGCCCGACACCGCCGGCGTGGCCGCGATCGAGGCCGCCCTGCGCGACGACCGCGCACCGGAACTCGACTGGCAGCAGCTGCCGGTGGTGCAGCCGATCTCGGTGGCGGTCGGCTACAAACTCGTGCACCTGGTCGACAAGGCGCAGGGCGAAACCCTCACCAAGCGCATCATGGGCGTGCGCCAGAGCCTGTCCGAGCAAATGGGCCTGCTGCTGCCCGCCATCGGCGTGCGCGACGACCTGACCCTGCGCCCCAACCAATATGCGATCTCGATCAACGGCACCGCGGTGGCCGAGGGCGAGGTCCAGCCCGAGATGCTGATGGCAATCCCGTCGCCCAGCGTGTACGGCGAACTGGATGGCATCCCGGGCATCGAACCGGCCTTCGGCATGGCCGTCACCTGGATCGAGCCGGACCAGAAGGCGCATGCGCTGGGGCAGGGCTACCAGGTGGTCGAAGTGGCGAGCGCGATCTCGACCCACGCCTCGAAGATCGCGCGCGACTACATGTCCGAGCTGTTCCGTCACGAAGACGTGCCGGCGATGCTGGAGCGCCTCACCGCGCTCTCGCCCAAGCTGGCCTCGGCCCTCGACAAGGCCCTGACCCATACCCAGCTGCTGCGCGTGTTCCGCGTGCTGCTGGCCGAACACGTGTCGCTGAAGGACATCGTGGTGATCGCCACCACGCTGCTCGACAGCGCGGAGACCACCAAGGACCCGATCCTGCTGGCGGCCGAGGTGCGCTGCGCGCTGCGGCGCCAGATCGTGTCCGGCATGTACGGCAAGAAGAAGGACATGCTGGCCTTTAACCTCTCGGGCGAACTGGAAAACATGCTGCTCGGCTCCCTGAACCAGGCGCGCCAGGCGAATGCCGGCAAGGTCGCCCTGGACAACTACCCGATCGATCCGCAACTGCTGTCGCAACTGCAGCTGAACATGCCGGTGGCGCGCGAGCAGATGAAGCAGCAGCACACGCCGCCGCTGCTGCTGGTGCTGCCGCAGATCCGGCCGTTGCTGGCGCGTTACGCGCGCCTGTTCGCGCCGGGCCTGCACGTGCTGTCGTATAACGAGATTCCCGAGAACCGGGAAGTGTCGATCGTGGGCACCGTGGGTTGAGGAGGTGCCGCGTGACGATGAAACTCGGCATCATGCAGCCCTATTTTTTTCCCTATCTCGGGTACTACAGTCTCATCAAGCACACGGACCGCTTCATCCTGTTCGATGATGTCCAGTTCATCCGGCATGGATGGATCGAGCGTAACCGGATCCTCAAGCCGGCGGAAGGCTGGCAGTATCTTGCCGTGCCGCTGGAAAAATTCGCGTTCGGGACCCGCATCGCCGACGTCAGGATCCGGCATGCCGAGGATTGGCGCGGAAAACTGCTGCGCCAGCTGGAACATTACCGCAAAAAGTCGCCGTATTATGCCCAGGCGATCGAGGTGATCGGCAAGGCGATCGGTATCGATACCGACAGTATCACCGAGCTGAACAGGAACATCCTGGTCGAGACCTGCAACTATATCGGCATCCGCCTCCAGGTCGATGTCTTCAGCAAGATGGGGCTGGCCATCGATCCGGTGACGCATGCGGGCGAGTGGGCCTTGAACATCACCAGGGCGCTCGGCGGCACCGAATACGTCAACCCGACCGGGGGCATCGATATTTTCAGGCCGGAACAGTTCGCCGCTGCCGGAATCGGATTGACATTCCTTGGCAATAAGCTCACGCCCTACAGCCAGCGGCGCGCGGTGTTCGAGCCGGGCCTGTCGATCATCGACGCGATGATGTTCCGGGATCCCATGCAGATCCGCGAACTGCTCGACGACGTGGTTTACCTTTGATGATTCCAGAAGAAAGAACGGCAATGATCCTGAAGTCCGCCAGCGACCCGAAGAACTGTGCAGCGACCATGCGCTTCACCGCCAGCGCCCGCGCCGCGTGGGGACATATCATCAGCGTACTGTCGGCTGGAGAAAAGAAGCGCGTACTGCTGCCCGCCTACATCGGGTACACCGAACGCGAGGGATCGGGCGTGTTCGATCCGGTGCTCGCCAACGGCGCGGCGCATGCGTTTTACAAACTGAATCGCGACCTCAGCATCGACCTGGAGGATTTCAGGGCAAAGCTCGCGCGCAAGCCGGACATTGTCCTGGTCATTCATTACTTCGGCTTTTGCCGCAGCGATCTGGCCTTGATCAGGCAGCTGTGCGACGAGGCCGGTGCGGTACTGGTGGAAGATTGCGCGCATGCGTTTTATCTCGAATCGTCCCAGTCGCCGATCGGCAGCGTCGGCGATTTCGCCTTCTATTCGCTGCACAAGTATCTGCCCACCACCAGCGGCGGCATATTGAAGGTCAACGATCTGAAGGTCAACGACAAGCGTTTCGCGGCCTTGCGCATCCCGGAAGACATGCAGGCGCATCGGGACGTGCTCGAGCAGTACGCCATCTCGGACTTCGCGGCAATCAAGGCGATCCGCCGTCGCAACTATGCGGCCTATGCGTCGCTGCTGGCGAGGCGCGCGGATGAGATGGAGATCATGTTCGACCTGTCGGCCGAGGATATTCCGCAGACTTTCCCGGTGCGTATCCTGCAGGGGAAAAGGGAGAAGCTCTACTTTTACCTGATGCAGCGCGAGATGCCGACGATCGCGCTCTATTACAGGCTGATCGACCAGATCGACCGGATGGAACACCCGATGTCGTTTCAACTGGCCGGCGACATCCTGAATTTGCCGGTGCACCAGGATACGACGCTCGAAGACATTGCCGCGCTCTGTGCTGCGATTGAAGACTTCTTTGCCGCCGAGGCGGTGCTCCAGCCATGACGCTGCGTCTCGATATCGAACACCTGCTGGCGCAGGTGGAGCGGGATTTCCAGCCGCCGCTGTCGGCAACCCTGGACCTTGGCGCGTACGCGGAGAAGCTGTCGCAAAAAGCGACCAACTTCGTGATGTACAGCGAGGGGGAACTGGTGGGCCTGGTCGCGGTGTATTGCAACGACCTGGCCGGCAAGGTGGCCTACCTGACCCTGGCGGCGGTGCGCAAGGAGCATCGCGGCAGCGGCGTGGGCAGCGGATTGCTGCGCAACGCCATCGGCTATCTGACCAGGATCGGATTCGAGAAATTCAGGCTTGAAACCTACAAGACGAATGCCGGCATCGTGGATTATTACGGCCGCTTCGGCTTCGTCACGACAAGAGAAACCGAGCGATCCGTGTTCCTCGAACTGGATCTTGCCGATTCCAGGGCATGAGCCGCCGGCGCGTCTGACGATACACCCGCGGCAGGCGCCGCGGTCCGCCGGCCGCGGCCATGCATTGGACTACACTGCCTGACCCGGCGTCGAAGAACGCGCCGGCAGCAGCAGCGCCAGTTCCGCCATCGCACGGAAAACCGGCAGGCTCAGGGCCGATGCCGCTTCGGCGGACGGCAGGCGCGCATGCGCGCGTCCTTCCGGCAGCGTCTCCATATAGCGCCAGCCGAGCACCCGCAGACCGGTGCGCGTGATCGCCGCTTCCAGTTGCGGCTGCAGCGCGCGCAGGCGTTCGAGCGTCGGTGCGTCCGGCGCGCACAGTTCCAGCTTGATCCCGTCGGCGAGCGGTTCCGCTTCCACCGTCACGATGCTGCCGTCGGCCAGCACCAGTTCCAGGCGCAGGGCGGCGCGGCTGCGGCGGCGCCGGTTCGGCTGTTGCTGTTCGGGCTTGCCCTGCACCACGCGCAGGTGCTGGTCTTGCTGGCCGCCGGCATGGACCGTGAAGCGCCAGGCATCGGCGGGCGCCAGCAGGTCGGCCTGGCGCAGCACACGGGGATCCTGGCCGCTGAGCAGCACGGCAGAGGGCAACTGGCCGCTGCGCGCCTGTTGTTCGAGTGCGGCGCGCTGGCTGCCATAGTTGCGTACCATGCCGCGCCAGGAACTGGCGAGGGTGCCGCCATCCTGGTTGGGCCAGCTGAGCTGGCGCGACATCAGCACCTGGTCCGGCCGCATCGCGGCGCCATCCTGGGCATCCGCCGGGGCCGGCAGCACCGGCGCCATCTGGGTTTGCGGCAGCGGCAAGCCATCCAGCTCGGCCTGCAGCAGCGCCACCGGGGTGACGGCGACGACGGGGCCGACCGGCATCGCCGGCAGGGCGGGCACCGCGAGCAGCGGCGGAAGGGCGGGGAATGAAAGGCTGGCCATGATGAGCACAGTATAAAGAACCGGTGGTGCAAAGTAAAAAGGCCAACCGTGATGGTTGGCCTTCCAAAAAATCCCGCCTGTGTCAGCGCGGGTTTGCGGCCAGGGGCCTTGCTAAATTATTGCAGCAGCGACATGACCATCGAGGACATGCTGTTGGTCTGCTTCAGCATCGCGGTGCCGGCTTGCATCAGCATCTGGTTCGAGGTCATGCTCGACGATTCGCTGGCGAAGTCGACGTCCATGATCAGGCCAGCAGCAGCCTGGGTGTTGGTGCTGATGTTCGACAGGTTGTTGTACACGTGGTCCAGACGGTTGGCGGCAGCGCCCAGGCCCGAGCGAACTTTATTGACCGATGCCAGGGCGGTGTCCAGCTTGGCGATCGAACCGTTGGCGGCGGTGCCGGTGGTCAGTTCGGCGCCGGCTGCGGTGGCACCCGTTGCGTAGTTGGCGGTGGCCGAGGTCAGCGAGGTGGTGATCGCGGTCATGTCGGTGGACAGGTCGACGCTCATGGTTTCGCTCGACGATGCGCCGATCTGGAAGGTCATCGACGAAGCGATGGTGCCGGTGGTCAGCAGTGCCTTGCCGCCGAAGGTGGTGTTGCGCATGACGTTGCCCAGTTCCTTGCCCAGTGCATCGTATTCCGACTGCATGGCGGCCTGGTCGGCGGTGGTCGACGAAGCGTCGGCTGCCTGGGTAGCCAGGTCTTTCATGCGGACCAGCATGTTGCCGACTTCTTCCAGCGCGCCGTCGGCGGTCTGCAGCATCGAGGTGGCGTTCTGGGTGTTGCGCATTGCGACGGCCATGCCCGAGGTCTGGGCTTTCAGGCGCGAAGCGATCTGCAGGCCGGCGGCGTCGTCTTGCGACGAGTTGATGCGGTAGCCGGTCGACAGGCGGGTCATCGAGGTCGACAGCGACGACTGGGTCTTGCTGATCGAGTTTTGTGCGGACAGGGAAGCGTTGTTGGTGTGAAGGCTCAGCATGGTAGGGCTCCTAGGTATTCGGTAAAATTCGGCGTTTCGGTCAGTGTTCTGTGAGATTCGTTCGAGTTTGTCTCGCTCTCACATGTACAAGACGACCGATTTCTTGAAGGCATTAAGTGCCGTACGGAAATTTCTTTAAATTTTTTTTGACGATGTAAAGCTTTCAAGAAACTGCAGGCCGACACGCCATGGCGCACAATGAAAAAGGCCGGCATATGCCGGCCTCTCTATATATAAGTATGGCGAAGACGCTCAGTCGGGCTGCAGCGCCGTGCGAATCACCTGTCCCACCACGGCGATTTTTTGCGCATCCATGGTTTGGCCGGTCGGCAGCACGATCACGCTGGCGGCAACCGCCTCGGTGACCGGCAGCAGCAGGCCGGCGTGGGGGAACAGCGAGCGGTAGGGCTCCATCTTGTGGCAGCCGGGCCAGAAATAGCGGCGCGCCAGGATGTTTTCGGCGCGCAGGGTGTCGACCAGGGTGTCGCGCGGCAGCGGGCAGTCGGCGCCGACTTCCACGATCACATACTGGTAATTGTTGCGCTCGGCCTCGTCGTAGGCCAGCAGGCGCAGGCCCGGGATGCCGGCCAGCGCGGTACGATAAGCTTCGTAGTTGGCGCGGTTGGCGGCGATGACGTCGTCCACCGATGCCAGGTTGACCAGGCCCATGGCGGCGGCGATCTCGATCATCTTGCCATTGGTGCCGGGATAATCGACCTTGTCCAGACCGGAAAAACCGAAGTTGCGCATCAGGCGCATGGTGCGCGCCAATTCGTCATCGTCGGTGACGACGGCGCCCCCTTCAAAGGAATTGAAGAACTTGGTGGCGTGGAAGCTGAGCACCTCGCAGGCGCCGAAGCTGCCGATCTTGCGGCCGCCATGGGTGCAGCTGAAGGCATGGGCGGCGTCGAACATCAGCTTCAGGCCATGCTCGTCGGCGATGTCCTGCAGCGCCTCGACCGGGGCGCCGCGGCCCCACAGGTGCACGCCGATGATGCCGCTGGTGCGCGGGGTGATCATCTTGCGCACCGCGGCCGGGTCCAGCGCATGCGTGGCCGGGTCGATGTCGGCGAACACCGGCGTGATGCCCTGCCACTGCAGCGCGTGGGCGGTGGCGACGAAGGTGTAGGCCGGGACGATGACTTCGCCTTCCAGGCCGAGGGCGCGGATGGCGATCTCGAGGGCGATGGTGCCGTTGCACATGGCCACGCAATGCTTCACGCCCAGGTGGGCGGCGATGCGCGCCTCGAATTCCTGTACCAGCGGACCGTCGTTGCTGAGCCAGGCGCGCTCGAAGATGTCGTCGACATGGCGCATGAAGGCGGCGCGGTCGCCCATATTGGGGCGGCCCACGTGCAGCATTTGCTCGAAGGCAGGCGGCGCGCCATTGATGGCGAGGTCGGCGCGGCGCCGGATCGGTTTCATGATTGGTTCGCGTTTCACGTCGATTCCTTATTCGGCGACATCGGCGGCCAGTTCGGCCAGTTCCACCCGCAGCGGCGCTGGACCCTGGCCGTCGCACCAGCGCTGCCACATCTTGCGCAGCGCGACTTCCAGGCCGGCCGCAGAAAGGCCGGGATAGCCGAGTGCCGACTTCATGAAGCGGCCGCGCATCGTGGCACGCATCGCTGCCAGGGCCTGCAGATTCTGCGACAGGAACACACCGAGCTTGACGTAGGTCTCGTCATTCTCGGTAATGAAGCTGCCCAGGCCGAGGTGGGCAATGAAAATCGCCGCGGCCTGGCTGGGATTGGTGGCGCCGATGGTGGTCAGGGTCGGCACGCCCATCCACAGGGCATGGCCAACCGTGGTCGAGCCGGTATACGGGAAAGGACTGAGACAGACATCGACTTCATAGTGCTGTTTCAGGTAAGCCAGGACGTTGCTGCGTTCGCGCAGCAGCAGGCGGTCGCGCGCGATGCCTTCGGCGGCGAACCAGTCGACCAGCACGTCGTCGATGCCCGTCTGCAGGCCGCCCAGCAGCATCTTCGAATCCGGCACCGCGTGCAGCAAGCGTGCCCAATGCGCGATCACCTCGCGGCTCAGTTTGCTGGCACGGTGGAAGCTGCCGAAGGTGATATAGCCGTTGCTCAGGGCCGGCAAGGGGTTCACCAGCGGGGCGGCCGGCTCCGGCAGGAAAGGCGCACCCAGGGGCGTGGTGACGATCTGCTCCGTGAACTGGTCATCGTAGCGGCCGGCCGGCACCGCGAAGCGGTCGCACAAGATATAGTCCATCGCCTTCAGGCCGGTCGTCCCGGCATAGCCGATCCAGGTGGCCTGCACCGGCGCCGGTTTGCGCGCGAACAGCGGCAGCCGGTTCATGGCCGAGTGGCCCGACAGGTCGATCAGGATGTCGATCTCTTCGGCGCGGATCAGGCGTTCGGCGGCATCGTCGTCGAGCTGCAGGATCGGGTGCCAGCCCGCGGCTTCCGAGCGCAGGTTGCGCGTGATGTGGTCCTCGATGGTGTTGTTGTAGAACACGTGCAGGGCCACTTGCTCGCTGTCCTTCAGGGCCTCGAACACCGGTGCCACGAAACGCGTGACTGCGTGATCATAGAGGTCGGCCGACACGATGCCGATACGCAGCTTGCGCAGCGGGTCGCGTGCGTTCGCATGCGGCTGGCGCCGCGCCAGCAGCGGCGTTTCGAAGCGCTCGCCGTAGGCAAGGTGTTCGCGGGTCAGCTCGCCGGCGTCCAGGCAGCAATGGCTGAGAATGAACAGGAACATGCTGTACGCATCCGGCGAGCGATCGACCTCGATCGAGGTGCGCGCCAGCGCCAGCGCCTCCTGCCATTCGCCCAGCGTGAAGTGGCACTGGATCAGGGCGCGCATGCCCATCAGGTTGTGCGGCTCCAGCGCCAGCGCGCGGCGCAGCACCGCCTTGGCCTGCGGCAGCTCGCCTTGCAGGCCGAGGGCGGCGCCCATGTCGGCCAGCAGCTGGGCATCATGCGGCGCCAGCGCGATAGCTTCCTCGAACGCGGCCACCGCCTCGCCGGTGCGGCGCAGGCTGCGCAGGCACAGGCCCAGGTAGCGATGCGCCTTTACATGACCGGGTTGGCGGGCCAGCACCTCGCGATGGCAGGCCAGTGCTTCCTCATAGCGGTGCATCCCGTACAGCAGGTGGCCGAGGTCGTAGCGCGCATCGACGTTGTCCGGCTCCAGATCGAGCACGCGCCGCAATGCGGCCAGCACGTCTTCGGTGTTGCCCACGGCGTGCAGCACGTTGGCAAGCGTCAGCAGAACGGCAGCATTGTCCGGCGCCAGTTCGGCCGCGCGGCGGGCGCTGGCCTCGGCTTCGCCGCCACGCCCCTGGCGCAGCAGCGCGTCCGCGAGGCCCTGGTGCAGGTCGGCGGCGCCCTGGAAGCGCAGCGCCTGGCGGTAGGCGGTAGCGGCCTCTTCAAACTGCTCCAGCTCGAACAGCGCAGCCGCCAGCACCGCGTGCAAACCCTTCACCTTGGGATTCAATTCCAGCGCGCGGCGCAGGCCGGCCACGCCTTCCGCCAGCTCGCGCTGCCTCAGCAAGGCCAGGCCGAGCAGGGCGTGGGCATTGGCGTCGCGGGGATTGAGCCGGACGGCGCGCCGGTGTTGATCGAGTTCGGTGGCGCCGGGAGCGGTATTCAGGGACAAGCCGGATGAAGTCATATTTCTGCATGGAAATGGTCTCGATCGTGATTGTAAATCGTCGAGGACAAACTGTGACGCGGTTTGTTGTAGTGACTGTGGGAAAATTTCTGTGCGTTAGCAAAAGTTAACGATGTGGAACGCTGGCCCATGCCAGGCCATTGACCAGCACAGCGGGGCGGTTTGCCTTATCATGTCGCCTTTCGCCGCCCGCCGGCCCATCCCTCCATTCGCACGCATGAGTTCCAAGATCAACATTCCCGAGGGGGCCGACGCGACTGCCAGTGTCATCGCCACTTCTGCCCGTGGCCTGCCGAGCCGGCGCCTGTCCGTTGCTCCCATGATGGACTGGACCGACCGCCATTGCCGCGTCTTCCACCGCCAGATCACGCGCCACACCTGGCTATACACCGAGATGGTCACCACCGGCGCCCTGGTCCATGGCGACGTCGAGCGTCATCTGCGCTATGACGACGTGGAACACCCGATCGCCCTGCAGCTGGGCGGCAGCGATCCGGCCGACCTGGCCACCAGTGCCAGGCTGGGCGAGCAGTGGGGCTACGACGAGATCAACCTGAATTGCGGCTGCCCGTCCGAGCGCGTGCAGCGCGGCGCCTTCGGTGCCTGCCTGATGGGCGAGCCGCAGTTGGTGGCCGAATGCGTCAAGGCGATGCGCGACGCGGTGAGCATCGACGTCACCGTCAAGCACCGCATCGGCATCGACGATAACCAGGACTACGGTTTCGTGCGCGACTTCATCGGTACCGTCGCCGATGCCGGCTGCCGCACCTTCATCGTCCATGCGCGTAATGCCGTGCTGAAGGGTTTGTCGCCCAAGGAAAACCGCGAGATCCCGCCGCTGCGCTATGAAGTGGCCTACCAGCTCAAGCGCGAGTTTCCGGACCTGGAAATCCTGATCAATGGCGGCATCAAGACGGACGAAGAGATCGCGCTCCACCTGCAGCATGTGGATGGCGTGATGATCGGGCGCGAGGCTTATCACAATCCCTACCTGATGGCGGGCTGGGACGCGCGCTTTTACGGCGACGACGCGCCAGTGAAGAGCAGGGAAGAAGTGCTGGAAGCGATGATCCCTTACATCCGCGCCCAGCTGGAGCGCTACGGCCCGCTCGGCATGCGCCTGAACAGCGTCACCCGCCACATGCTGGGCCTGATGGCCGGGCTGCCGGGGGCACGCGGCTTTCGCCAGACCTTGTCCGACTCGCGCAAATTGGCCAGCGGCGATCCGGAACTCCTGCTGGAAGCGGCGGCGCGCCTGCGCCAGGCTGCCTGAACTACGGTTTCGTTTCATCTTTGCAAACAGCGGCGCCCGAGGGCGCCGTTTTTTTGTCCAAAATCTGCCACAAACCCTGTATATACATTCGCTGCCATGCAAATTCCTTGCCGAGCAGCAAGAACACAACCATAATTTGGGTTCCCCTGCGTACTTGACCGTTAATTAAGGTTCGTGCAAAAGGTGTTGTAACTGCGAAACAGTATTGCTCAATCGCATGTTTACTGTCTGCAATTGTAGAATTTTGATTTATCCTGACGGAAATAAATGAACGCCATGTCCGTTATGGGGTTCAGCAATGCGACGCGTGGCGCAGCAGGTCCCGGGCGACTTTCGATCATTTGAAACAGGGAAGAACAGGTATGAACTTAGCAAACATGAAGGTCGGCGTGCGGCTGGGTCTGGGGTTCGCCCTGGTCCTGGTGCTGCTGGTTGTGGTCACTGTGGTCGGCATCCTGCGCATGGCACAGATCCAGAACCGTCTCGACCACGTTGTGAGCGTGAACAACGTCGTGACCCGCCTGGTCGTCGACATGCGCAACAACGTGAGCGAGCGCGTGACCTCGCTGCGTACCCTGACCCTGATGACCGATCCGGCCGACATGGAACCGGAACTGAACCGCTTCAAGGAACAGACCGCCAAGTACGACGCCCTGCAGCAGAAGCTGGCCTCCAAGTTCGCGGTGGAAGCATCGAACGAAGAAAAGTCGCTGCTGAACCAGATCAAGGATGCGGAAGGCGTTGCCATGCCGGCCATCGCCAAGGCATCGCAGCTCTACCTGGCCAATAACGCGATGGATGCCACCCGCGTGATGGTCAAGGAAATTCGTCCGGCCCAGAAGAAATGGCTGGAAGCGCTGGACCAGCTGGCCGCGATGGAAGACAAGCAGAATTCCCAGAGCCAGGTCGACGCCGAAGCCGCTTTCGCAAGCGCCCGTACCTTCATGCTGGTGCTGCTGGCCCTGGCCGTGGCGCTGGGTGTTGCAGCGGCAACCGTGATCACCCGCGGCCTGCTCAAGCAACTGGGCGGCGAGCCGACCTACACCGCCAAGATCGCCGGCAGCATCGCCCATGGCGACCTGTCGATCGGCATCGAGACCAAGTCGAGCGACCGCGGCAGCCTGCTGACCGAGATGAAACAGATGCGCAACAGCCTGGTCGACATCGTCAGCCAGGTCCGTCGCGGCACCCATACCATCACCACCGCCTCGCGTGAAATTGCCGCCGGCAACACCGACCTGTCCTCGCGTACCGAACTGCAGGCCAGCTCGCTGGAAAAGACCGCCTCGGCGATGGAAGAACTGACCTCGACCGTGAAGCAGAACGCCGACAATGCCCGTGAAGCCAACCAGCTGGCGGCAACCGCGTCGGACGTGGCCCGCAAGGGCGGCGAAGTGGTGTCGCAAGTGGTCGGCACCATGGGCGAGATCAATAGCTCGGCCAGCAAGATTGCCGACATCATCGGCGTGATCGACGGCATCGCCTTCCAGACCAACATCCTTGCGCTGAACGCCGCGGTCGAAGCGGCCCGTGCCGGCGAACAAGGCCGCGGTTTCGCGGTCGTGGCCTCCGAAGTGCGCAACCTGGCCCAGCGTTCGGCCGCGGCGGCAAAAGAGATCAAGACCCTGATCGGCGATTCGGTCGAGAAGATCGGCCGCGGCAGCAAGCTGGTCGGCCAGGCCGGCGTGACCATGGAAGAAGTGGTCGACAGCGTCAAGCGCGTTACCGACATCATGAGCGACATCGCCGCCGCCAGCGCCGAACAGAGCGCCGGCATCGAACAGGTGAACCTGTCCATCATCGAGATGGACGGCATGACCCAGCAAAATGCCGCCCTGGTGGAGCAGGCAGCCGCCGCCTTCCAGAGTCTGCAGGACCAGGCTTCCGAACTGCAGCGCGTGGTCAGCATCTTCAAGCTGGAAGACGGCGCGGAAGCGGCGGCGGCAGTAGCCGCTCCGGCAAGCACCATGGCGGTCGCTACCCGCGCCGTGGCCGCCGTCCCGGCCCGCCCGCAACTGAAGAAACCGGCTGTCGCGTCTGACAAGTCCGACGCCAAGCCAACCGGCAAGCCTGCAGCCAAGGCCGCGAGCACCAAGGCGCCGGCAGCGGAAAAAGCCGCAACCTCGAAAAAGGTTGCCGCCGCCGCCGCCAGCGACGACTGGGAAGAATTCTGATTTACCTCGCTGACTTATCTCAGCCGATATAGTTTCTGATTCAAATCCGAGCAAGACTGCTCATCCAAGGCCGGTGCTCGCACCGGCATTAAAAAAAACTTTGTTTTTCAAGGGAAATTAAAATGTCCAATAAGAAATTTGCTCTCAACCTGTTCGCCGCTCTGTTCGTCACCGGTGTCGCCGGCTCCGCTTTCGCCGCCGAAGTCCCGGCCAGCTTCGACCCGTCGAAGTGCAAAGTGGAATACCCGAAAGCCTCGCTGATGAACGAAGAGCAGGGCGTGACCTCGATGTCCTTCCAGGTCAATGCCGACGGTTCGGTGGCAGATTCGAAACTGGAAAAGACCAGCGGCTTCAAAGGCCTGGACAAGGCAGCCCTGAAAGGCCTGACGGCCTGCAAATTCAAGCCGGGCACCAAGGACGGCGCACCGGCCCAGACCTGGACCAAAGTCGACTACGCCTGGAAGCTGGACTGATTTCGTCCGCTTCGGCCTTGCACCGGAAACCGGCCTTCGTGGCCGGTTTTTTTTCGTCTGCGGCCAGGACGGTCACTCTTCCTCGGCCGACGCAACCGCCGGATCCGGACGCACCAGCCCGCGCCCGAACACGTAATCGGCCACGCGGTGCCCGGTGGCGAGCCCCACGGTCTTGTCGAACTGCCAGTGCACGCCGAGGTAGATGCGGCTTTGCCCGGCTTCTTCCTCGGCTTGCGACAGCGTGCTGTAGCTGCGCGGCAGGTAGGGCCGCACGCGCCCCCCGTTGTCGCGCGTGATGCCGTTGAATTCGTCCGAAACGAAGGTAAAGGCCAGCTTGTCGCCGTATAGCCGGCGCAGGAGCTGGAACATCGCCCCGCCGACACCGGCATGGCCTGAGGGATAGGCGGGGAAGGCCGGCGTGAAGTTGGGGCCGACCAGGTTGCTGGCCGGGGCACCCAGCGGCGTCCAGCCGGGATCGGCATAGGTAGCCGGGTTGCCGTCGCCCTGACCGCTGGGGCCGGTGCCGGGGCTGGCTTCGCGTACGCCCGTCACCGGCCGCCAGAAATCATAGTGATACTTGGCTTCCCACATCACCAGGGTGGCGTCCGCCATCGTGACATTGACCAGGGCCAGGGCGCGCGCCAGTTCCAGTGCATCGGTGGTGCGCGCATGCGCCAGCTGGACCGCGATCTGGTTGTACATGCGCAGCGCGGTACCGAGCCAGGCCGCGTCGTCGTAACCCCAGAAAATGCCGATCCGGGTTTGCTCGGGCGTGCGCCGGGTAGGCGTCGTGATGCCATCGCCGCCAAGCTGCCTGACCTCGTTGAAGGCCGCCGTGTAGGCGGCGCTGCCCAGGGCGGGCGGTGGCGGGGGGCGGAATTGCGCGGCATGCTGGATCACGAAGGGTTTGACGCGGCGCCAGTAGGCGCCGAGCGCGGTCCGGTTGCCGCTGATCGGGTCGGGACGCCAGTGGCCCGGCGCATTGCTGACGAAATAGTTCTCTCCGACGATGGGGTTGGGAATACCCGAGCCGTCGTTGGCGCGCAGGGCAAGGATTGCCGCAGCGGAGCGGCGCCCGACGTCGACGCCATTGAGCTTGCCGCGGCCAGCCGGCAGCCGGGCCAGGTCTTCGTTCAGCCAGGCATCCAGGCGGCCGGCCTGGCGCGGATAGAGCGCCACCAAGGCGTCGTGCGCGGCCTGGGCGATGGCGGCGTCGGGCGAACTGTCGGCGAAGGCGGGCAGGGATCCGCTGTAGCCGGGATAGCGCCTGGCAATGGCGTTCAGGGCATCGTAGATGGCGATGTGCACGATGGCCATGACGCGGCTGGTGCGCGTGCGGCCGCGCTGTTCGCCGTAGGCTGCCGGACCGGCGGGCGGCGGCGTGTGGTCGAGCGCGATCGCGCGCAGTGCCAGGTCGTTCCAGTAAGCCAGTCGTGCATGCGCATTAGCGCCGGGCGGCGCGGGGTAGCGTGGCAGCGGCGGGCGGGTGCCGGCTTGCGAAGGATAGGGCGCCGGCTCCAGCACCGGACCGGAGGCGGGCGGTGGCGTGCCCGCGCCGCTGACGCCGATAAAGGGCACAAGAAGTGGGACGAGCAGGATGCAGAGCTTGAACTTGAGGCGCAAGGTCATGGCGGAACTCCGGTCGGGGCGTGAAGGACGGATGGGGCCTTGCTCGACCATACGGGGTCCGTCGAGCCCGGACAAGGGCAACAGGAACGGATATTGATGAGTAACAGGCGCCATGCCCTCAGGAATTGAATCGGCCTTGATACTGCTCAGTACCTATGCACAGAGCAAGGGCGCTGGCGCAACTGTTACTGTTCCTTAACGACATGTTTCGAATGTAAGCACTTGCATCAAATCCACTGTGCACGGGTATTGATCGCTATAGTGATTCCAACACCAACCGATAGGAGAAGCATCATGAAACGAATCCTCTGTGCCGCTGCCGCCGCTCTGATCAGTACCGCTGCCTTCGTGCCGGCGCAGGCCTTCGCCAAAGGTGACGTACTGGTTGTCCGCACCGCACCGCCTGCCCCGCGCCACGAATCCGTGCCCGCCGCCCGCCGCGGCTACGAATGGGCGCCCGGCTACTGGAACTGGAATGGCCACCGTTACACTTGGACCAAAGGCCACTGGGAACGCGCCCGCAAAGGCTATGCCTTCCATCGTCCGGAATGGCGTCAGGGCAGCAATGGCTGGGAACTGGACCGCGGCGGCTGGCGCCGTGGCGACCGTGACGGCGACGGCGTGCCGAATCGCGTAGATAACCGTCCGAACAATCCGAATCGTTCCTGATCAATATGCCAGCGTGAGCTGCCCTTGAATCTGAGCTTGCAACGCTGATAGGCCATCGTCCCCGCGCAAGTGAAAAATCAGATGTGCATGTGCTTGATCAGCGCTTGCACATCGGATCCACATGGCCGGGGCCGATGTCGTCTGGCGTGGATCTGCCCTGCCAATGCATCACTGTAGATAATGTGATGGGCAGGCCGTTCTTTGGTTGCCATTAGGTGTGTCTCTGCTGACGCCCGATGCATTGCATCGGGCGTTTTGCATTTCAGAGCCAGGGAGAGGTTTGCGTTTTGCCTGGCGCTGTCTTTGCCGTGTTGCCAATCGATGAGGGTCGCACGATGTCGAGGTCGACTATATCAAAGCCTAATCAATCACTTCCTGCAGACCGCGTCCAGAAATGCGGGGGATCAAGGCTCTGAACATGCTGCTGAACCTGTTGACGAGACTGTGGCCGAACAGGCTGGTCCGCATGCCGGCAGCGTCTCGCGCACGAAGAATCCATGAGCCATCAACGCCGTCTCGCCCACCAACATAGTCACGGCCGACGTGTACGGCCGCTTATGAACGAAGGTCGGAGAACGCCATGACCCATCTGACGATGACCCCCGAGGTCTCCAGCATTCGCGCTTACGAACAGCCAGGCGGCTACGAAAATCGCCTACCTTATCTAGCGATCGTCAAGGTTACCCACTTGAACGACAAGACCGTCTATCTGCACAGCGGGATCGGCACGGTTGACCGTGAAACCTGGAACAAACTCCTCGACATGTTGCGCGAGACTGGCGTTGGAACAGTGATGCTCGAGCGGCACGGTCAAATGAAAACTATACAGCTGTCTCCGCCCATCGTTGACGCCTGAAAAATGCAGTCAGCAGGTAATATAACGTGGAGTGCAAGCTCGACCGATCTCGACTGTCTGCGCCGGTTTTAGAATGAATGAACAATTTCATTGACTTTCAAACTTTGTCTGGCAAATCCGCGTTGGGAAAAAGCGCTTTTCCCGGAAACGTAATGCATGGAAGCCAGTGTCGGCGCACGCTTCATATTAGCGGCGCAACACAGGTATTTTCTCAGGACGCATTTCCTGCACTACAGGTTGAATACGTTCATTGTTAACCATAAGCCGGTTAATGTAGTGGTCGTAGAGTACTTCGCCACGATACGCCACGGGTTCGTAGTCGTAAATCAGGCAAGGCAACAGCGAATACTGGATGCCCAGTAGCAGGCGCGCACGGCTGATTGGTGGGGTTCCTTTGTGAATACCCTTGGTATCGATGGCAAAAGCGGTGCCGGCCGGTCCCGTTATGCTGACCCCGCCGCCGTGCTCACGTGTCACTTCGAGATCCGAATGACGATGTAAGCGCACCGGCATGCGGTCGAGGTGGGTACCTTCTACATAAACATGTGGACCTGAATCGGCATCGACATCGGTCAGATAGACCATCAGCTTGATGCTGCCCATTTCTGAATCACGGTGGAATGCTTGCACATCGGCGTCATTGTTTTTCGTTGGGAACGACCATCGAATTCCCATTGTCGTAATCGTCGGCGTATAGCCGAGATAGTTGGCAGCCAGCGTCAGCATTGCAGGATGATTCGCTATCTCCATCACATGAGGACAGTTGACAACGCATTCGAGCTCATAATCTCCTATGGCGATATTTTCTGGCGGATTATCTTTTACGAAATGCTGGCCGCTTTCTCGTGATGCGAAGACTGGCTTGTCACGCAAATAGGCGAGTATTTCCTTGCACTGGCTGCTGGATAATAGCTTGTCGAAGAGAAGATAGCCCTTTTCTCGCAAGGCATCAGTTGATGCAGACTTTCTCTCACTATATTTATCTTTGCCGTAGAGCAATCTTAGATGTATTGCCGTAGCTCTCATTGCTATTCGGCGGACAGTCCTGCTGGTGATTATGCGCTGGACATAATAAGCAAATATTTTCAGCCTGGCATATCGCGTTCCATGGCTTATGTTGAGGTATTTCTGCATAAGCTTATCCTATAGTTTTGCTGAAGTCTTACGAAAGAAAAAATGTTCGTAAACAGATTACTATAGAACTGCCAAAAAAATGCTCAAAGGCTTAAAAATAAGTAATAGGCGCAATTTCCCATAAAATACAATTACTCTTGGAATAAACATTGACAAATGATGCAATGTAGTTCAGTTAGGCGAAGATAAGCCAAAAAATCGAGTCAATGCGCATAAAGGCTCCAGCTGAAATTTCTGTCAACCTCATGCTTTTCAATATTTCCTGACCGGGCTATGCCGCTTGAGTAGTATGCACCCCACTCTTGACCTTATTCATTGACTGCATTGTTCCTCGACTAGAAATTCACGGTCTTGACAATCAAACATCGCTGGCAGACCACAGTCGCGTGTTGCTCGGATAACTTGGCTCATACGCTAGCTTATCGTCTCTTGTGTAGGATCATTCATTTGCCTCGGGCCAGTGCTGCGATGTATACCTAGCACAATTCGGTGATATATACGTGGCTTTATATGCGATCCTGAGAAATAGTTGAGTCCTTTGCTTCTTCCAAATATTTTCATGTACATTAAACCGATTTGTATAAAGTCCGACGATGCTGTGTCCTTTCTTCGATCGGCCTTCTTCCGTGCCGGTTTTTGATTGATCATACAAATAAACCTTCCCTCTTAAAATGTTGTAAAACACTGGCGAACGATATTGTAGTCTGACATTGGCAATGTTTATTCCATTACGGCACTTGTGCGATCTGCTCGTTGTGAAGTCGATGGCGTTATTTGGCGGGGCGGCACTAATTGAGAACCATATCAGCAACAATTCAATCGCAAATGCAATTTATTTTCCTGTCGTGGAATTCTATTCGGCGTCTCATGTGACGAGCTTTTTTTGCAGAAAGCACAAAATATTTCTTTTCGAACCATAGCCTTGCGTTAAGCCACAGAAAATTCTCTGCGCGGCGCAGATTTTATCGAGTTTATATTATCTTTTCACGCCAAGTATAAAGATAGACTTTGAGATGGGTCTAACGCGCAAGGATGCATTTTCATGGGCTCGGTGTATATTCGCACTCCTGCTCATGAAGCATTCGCAAAGGGAATTATGCATAAGGTATTAATTGCGGATCAAATTGGTATCAACCGGATCGGTTTCCGCTCATTGCTTGAAAGTCAAGGTCAACTTATTACCCTTGACGAGGTAGATAACGCCGCTGACTTGCTTCAAAATCTGACATTGCACGACTACGATCTTCTGGTGCTGGAGCCGACTATTGCTGATGGCTCAAGCGAAATGCTTTTAAAAAATATTAAAGAAATTTTTCCAAAATCGAATATTCTTGTGTTGACATCAATGAATGAGGTGATGTTCGGTATCAAAGCAATTCAACTGGGCGTTCGTGGTTATCTGGTGAAAACCTGCTCTGCGGAGGAGCTTGTTACAGCAGTTCTCCGGGTCGGCGGGGGAGGGATTTATATTTCTCAACTACTCGCTGAATTGATGGTCGATATGCAATGTCACGACATATCCCGACCGTTTTATAGTTGTCTTAGCGAACGGGAATGCCAGGTATTCTCAATGCTGGTATGCGGGAAGACAGTAACAGCGATTGCGAACGTATTAGATGTCAGCGTGAAAACCGTCAGCACGCATAAATGTCGAGTGATGAGTAAATTGCATCTTGACTCGATAAGTGAAGTTGTTAAATATGCGATCTCACAAGATCTGATGGAGGACTGTCGTTCAAGGTCAGCGTCAATAAATCGGAGAAGCGACCTTAATTAAGATTGCTCAAGAAAGAATTGCTTTGCTGGTTGTGACTTGATTGACGTGAGCAATAGCTTTGCTTGATTTTTTGCATAATCGCATTGAAGATCAAATAAGTACGCCCGATCAAAAATACCTTTCAAATCAAATAAGGCGCAATCCGGTAAGAAATCAGATATGATGCCAGCGTACTATCTTTATTTAACATCGCTCCGGAGATAAATTGATAAGCATATTAGTTGCCGAAGCGAGTAAAGTTTTGCTGCTGGGAATTAAGTCCGTGTTCGGGACACATGGGGAGTTTGTTCTTTCTGCTGAAATATCCGAAAAGGAACAATTATTGCAGAGCTTGATGGATGTGGAATTTGATGTGGCGATGATCGAATTGGCGTTTTTTAAAAGCATCAAGACCAAAGAATTTGCGGATTTACGAAAAACCAGGCCTGATTTGAGGTTCCTTGTTCACTCTCATAGGGCCGATCTTGATGAAGGGGTGGATGCAATCAAGCGTGGCGCACTGGGGTATTTGTCAAAACATTGTTCACCTGCTGAGTTGATCAATGCGATCGTCACAGTTTATCGAGGCAAGCCTTTTATAAGTGAATCAATGGGCGCAGCATTGGCGGATAAAATTTTTCTACCTAGTAATATATCCCATGTTTCGCTCAGTGAAAGGGAGCGCAAAGTCTTCAGAATGCTGGCGGTTGGAATAAGTTTGACTGGCATCGCGGCCCAGCTTGATCTGAGTGTAAAAACGGTCAGTACTTATAAGAGCCGGATATTGGAAAAAATGGGGTTTCCAGGCTTGAGTGAGCTCGTACAGTATGCAATATCTTATGATCTTTTGAATTATGATTCAGGCGAAGACCAGGACAACAATTCTTTTTGGGCGGCGGATGAATAACAGCGTCCGACAAATCCCCGTAGCTCAAGCACATGAAGGCGTAGCACGTGCGCTGCGCCTCGCGCGCACCGGATCATGCGGTCGGCACGGCAATACGATCTGCACACCGTAGTCCCGGCCCAGCGCGTCGATCAGGTTCACGGCACAGACCATCGGTGGTGCATCCGAACCCATGCCCGCGATCCGCCGACGCAAGTCCTCCCGCTCGAAATCCATCGACACCGTAGCCCGCGCCAGATAGCCGGCGGGGAAGCCATGACGGCGCAAACCCTGGTGTAGCCAGTCCCCGTAGCGGGCGCGCATTGCGCTCACGATGGGCGCCGTATCAGCTTGCGCGTCGCCGCACAGCTCGAAGGCCAGCCGGGTCGATCCCTGCGTTTGCGCCAATGCATGCAACTTGCCCAGCGCCCAGTAACCGTCGTCGTCGTTGTAACGGCTGACGAAGGTGTGAAGCAGGCCGTAGGCCAAATTCCTGATGTCCTTGCGTCGTCCCATGATGTGCACCTCCGATGGGATCGAGCTTAGCGCAGTAGAGCCAAAACAAAAAGGGCCGCAGCGTGAAGCTTGCGGCCCTTTTCGGGAATGCTTTGGGGTGGCTGATGGGACTCGAACCCACGACAACAGGAATCACAATCCTGGACTCTACCAACTGAGCTACAGCCACCACTGTCTTACTTGCTGTCTCGTTGTTGCCGAGACAGAACGAGATTATATAGCCTACTTCGCATTCTGGCAAATCGAAGTTGGCTCAACGGTGCAAACGCCCTCAGGCCATCTCGAAGCTGGTCTCGTGCACCGGCGGATCGATGCCGACCAGGCTGTTGAAGGCCGCCGACAGGGCGGTGGCGCTGGCGCTGGTGCAGGCAGTCAGGCGGGGCGGCACGGCACCATCGGCAGCGCGCAGCAAGCCGCCCGCATCGAGCAGGCGCACCAGCTGGCGCGCCACCGCTTCGCCGGTATCGACCAGGGCGATGTCCTGCGAGCCGGATTCGGCAATCACGTCCTCGATCGTGGCCTTCACCAGCGGGTAGTGGGTGCAGCCCAGCACCAGCGTGTCCGCACCCTGTTCCAGCAGCGGCGTGACGTAGCGGCGCAGCAGGGCGGTGACGGCGTCGGTGTCGCCCAGTTCAATCTGGTCGACCAGGCCGCGGCAGGGCTGCAGCAGGAAGTCGGCGCCGGTGGCGGCGCTGACCTGGTCGCGCAGCTGCAGGAACTTGGCGCCGGCCAGCGTGCGTTCGGTGGCCAGCACGCCGACCTTGCCGCTGCGGCTGGCGGCGGCGGCCGGTTTCAGGCCCGGTTCGACGCCGACGATGGGCATCGCCGGCATGGTGTCGCGCAGCAGCTTCACCGCCGAGATGGTCGCGGTATTGCAGGCCACCACCAGTGCCTTGGCGCCTTGCGCGACCAGGAAGCGGGCGATCGCCAGCGAACGTTCGGCGACCACGTGCTCGGGCTTGTCGCCGTAGGGGGCGAAGCCGGTGTCGGCCACGTAGAGCAGGTGTTCGTGCGGGAGTTGCGCGCGGATGTGGCGCAGGATGGAGAGGCCGCCGAGGCCGGAGTCGAAGATGCCGATGGGGGCGTCAGCAGGCAGGGAAGAGGTCATCATGGAAGAGATGATACCGCGTGGTGTGGCGTAGGGTGGGCACCCTGTGCCCACGCGGAAGCCAGCATGACGCATTCGTCCGCGTGGGCTCGGGTAGCCCACCCTACGTACAGATCGGGTTCGCCACAGCTTAAGCCACGTTGACCGGAATACCCTTCAAGGACTCGATCTTGGCCGACCATTCCTTCGGCCCGGTCTGGTGCACCGACGTACCGGTCGAATCCACCGCCACCGTCACCGGCATGTCCTGCACCTCGAACTCGTAGATCGCTTCCATGCCCAGGTCTTCGAAGCCCAGCACCTTGGCGGACTTGATCGCCTTGGAGACGAGATAAGCCGAACCGCCCACCGCCATCAGGTAGGCCGATTTGTGGTTCTTGATCGACTCGATGGCGGCAGGGCCGCGCTCGGCCTTGCCGATCATGGCGATCAGGCCGGTCTGCTCGAGCATCATGTCGGTGAACTTGTCCATGCGGGTGGCGGTCGTCGGACCGGCCGGGCCCACCACTTCGTCGCGCACCGGATCGACCGGGCCGACGTAGTAGATCACGCGGTTGGTGAAGTCCACCGGCAGCTGCTCGCCGCGTGCCAGCATGTCCTGGATGCGCTTGTGCGCGGCGTCGCGGCCGGTCAGCATCTTGCCGTTCAGGAGCAGGGTCTGGCCCGGCTGCCAGGATGCGACTTCTTCCTTCGTCAGCGTATTCAGGTCGACGCGCTTGGACTTCTGCGTGTCCGGGGTCCAGTTCACGTCCGGCCAGGTGGAGAGCGCCGGCGGTTCGATGTAGGAAGGACCGGAGCCGTCGAGCACGAAGTGGGCGTGGCGGGTGGCGGCGCAGTTCGGGATCATCGCCACCGGCTTGGAGGCCGCGTGGGTCGGGTACATATTGATCTTCACGTCGAGCACGGTGGTCAGGCCGCCCAGACCCTGGGCGCCGATGCCGAGCGCGTTGATCTTCTCGCACAGTTCGATGCGCAGCTCTTCCAGCTTGTTCTGCGGGCCACGCTGCTTGAGTTCATACATGTCGATGTCTTCCATCAGCGACTCTTTCGCCATCAGCATCGCCTTCTCGGCCGAGCCGCCGATGCCGATGCCGAGCATGCCCGGCGGGCACCAGCCGGCGCCCATCAGCGGCACGGTCTTGAGCACCCAGTCGACCAGCGAGTCGGACGGATTGAGCATCACGAACTTGGTCTTGTTCTCGGAGCCGCCGCCTTTTGCCGCGACTTTCACGTCGACGGTGTCGCCCGGTACCAGTTCCATGTGGACCACGGCCGGGGTGTTGTCCTTGGTGTTCTTGCGTTCGAAGTGCGGGTCGGCCACGATCGAGGCGCGCAGTTTGTTGTCCGCGAAGTTGTAGGCGCGGCGCACGCCTTCGTTGACGGCCTCCAGGATCGAGCGTTCGCCGAAACCTTCGAAGCGCACGCCCATGCCGATTTTCAGGAACACGTTGACGATGCCGGTG
>Ga0308168_1001242_pt1 | contig 23903 bp, 20 predicted proteins | sample PhyCR2_FD_202133 | JGI IMG/M metagenome (GOLD analysis project Ga0308168, IMG submission 202133) | Phyllosphere microbial communities from UC Gill Tract Community Farm, Albany, California, United States - DLSLRC.R2 | ecosystem: Host-associated > Plants > Phyllosphere > Unclassified | place: USA...
CTTTATAAAGATACTTTAATACCTCAGGCGCATATCCGGAGCCATGACAAACATCACATGTCATTTCAACATCATCTAAAAATGCGAGTTCAATTCTTTCGATGCCTGAACCTTTACATTGAGGGCATGCACCTTCGCTATTAAAACTAAACAGCTTGGCACTTACTTTATTGGCTTTTGCAAATAGCTGACGAATAGAGTCCAGAAGGTCGAGATAGGTCAGTAAGTTTGACCGAATGCTTGCAGTAATTGCAGATTGATCAACGACTTTTGTTTCAGGATATTGTTGGGGTAACACCTTACTTATTAATGTGCTTTTTCCTGAACCGGCAACTCCTGTAATTACGGTTAGACAGTTCTTAGGAATGTCGACATCAATATTTTTTAAATTGAATAATTGAGCATTTTTAATTGAAATCCATTCTTTGCCCATACGTGGTGTTTTCTTATAGGTATTTGGCCGTCTAAAAAACTCACCTGTTAAACCTGATGAATTTTTTAATTCTTCGAAAGTGCCTTGGTAAATAATTTCACCCCCGTTGATACCAGAAAGAGGCCCCATATCAATGACATGATCCGCTGTTCTAATCAGATCAGGGTCATGTTCAACCAGTAAAACGCTATTTCCTTTATCTCTAATCTTTTGAATAATTTTAATAATATTATCTAAGTCTTTTGGGTGAAGGCCAATACTTGGTTCATCAAAAATATAGAGTAAGTCAACCAGACTATTGCCCAAATGTTTAACCATTTTAATTCGTTGTGATTCACCTCCCGACAACGTATTGCTCACACGGTTAAGGTTTAAATAGCTAAGCCCAACGAGGTTTAAGTTAGTTAGTTTATTGATGATTTCATGCAAAACGGTTTCAAATTTTTCACTTTTTATCGATTCGATAAACTCTAAAAGCTTTGAAACGGAAAGAGCCGTACATTCAGCAATATTTTTACCGTTAATCTTACAAGATAAAGATTTTTGATTAAGTCTTTGTCCCTTACATAAAGAACATTCTTTGGTTGAAATAATCTGCTCAAGTTTATTTCGATAACGATTTCTTTCCTGCGCTTCACCTTTTAAAAAGTTACGTTCAAATCGGGTAATTAATCCTTCATAAAGAGCAGTTTTTCTCCATTCACTTGTTGGGTTTAAAGGCTTGTGCGGAGGAGCGTTTAAAAACAAGTCCCATTCTTTTTCACTATAATCTTTTAATTTTTTATCTAAATCGAAATAACCTGAATCTGCATATCGTGTCCAACGCCATGCGGTAGGTTGATAGGTGGGAAAATCAATAGCACCTTCTTCATTTAAGGATTTATCTAAATCTAAGATTTTATAAATATCAATTGTTTGCTCTAGACCAATACCTTCACATTGTGGACACATACCATTAGGATGATTAAAAGAAAAAACATTCGAGTATCCAACAAAAGGTTCGCCCATACGTGAAAATAATAAGCGCAGATTGGCATAAATATCTGTAATTGTTGCCACTGTTGAGCGGATGTTACCCGTCAAAGGCTTTTGATTAATAATGACGGGCACATTCAAATTCTCAATTTTATCAACATCAGCTACCCCAAAATGCTGTAAACGATTGCGCACAAAACTGTCTTGAGTTTCATTAATTTGTCTTTGAGCCTCCGCGCCAATGGTTTCAAAAACTAAAGAAGATTTACCTGAACCAGACACTCCAGTAAAAACGACGATTTCATGTTTAGGGATTTTCAACGAAATATTTTTAAGATTATTTTGTCTCGCACCATAAATATTTATTGTTCTTTTAGTCATGTGTAATCACTTGAAGTTAAAGATTTAAGGTAAACGTAAAACAAAAGTTATGAAAAGGATATATATGTTTATTAATTAAATCGTTTAAATATTAAACTTATGAAATGTAATTTTTTAAAATAAAGATAGGCAGCGGTAGTCATAAGTATTTTAGCATTGACTAATGGTTAGAGAGATCTATAGTTTTAAACAATAGTTGGGATAATTGGGTTTGAAATAAGATGGCTGTAATGAATGATCTGAATCCAGTCATAGAGAAGACCAAATCCTTAGCTCGAAAAGTGGATGGTCTTGTTCAAGATGAAGATTTTCAAACAGAAATCTCTGGTTTTTCTTTACATAGACGGACGAACAAACAGTCAATACATTGTATTTATGATTTAGGTCTTGGAGTCATTTTACAAGGAGAAAAGCAAGTTCTGATTGGAAATGAGATTTTTACTTATAGCCGTGGGCAAACCATGTTAACGACCATTGATTTGCCAGCAGTAAGTCGAGTAACACAAGCATCATACTCAGAGCCTTTTCTTGGATTGATGCTGAAATTAGATATTGGAATGATCACAGAAATAGCGGGCAGCATGGAAAATATTCATGTTACTGAAAATATTCCATCTTTTTCGATTGAGCAAATGGATATAGGGCTGATTGAGGCCTTAGATCGTTTAGTCGACTTAGTAGAAGATCCTTCTATGATTTCTCAAATAGCACCACTCATAAAGCATGAAATTATAGTGAGATTATTATTAGGTAAACATGGTGACTACCTCAGAAACCTAATCAAAGTAAGTGGCAATGAAAAGAATATTTTTAAAGTGATTTCATGGTTAAGAAATAACTTTTTAAATGATGTGCGTGTTGACGAGATAGCAGAACAAGCAAACATGACATCGGCAACGTTTAGAAACCATTTTCGCGAAATTACGAGAATGACGCCGCTACAATATCAAAAGCAATTAAGATTGCAGGAGGCTCGAAAGTTGATGCTTATGCAATCTATTGAAATAAGAAGAGTTGCTGAATCAGTCGGTTACGAAAGTCAGTCTCAATTTACAAGGGAGTATGTACGTCTATTCGGGATTACTCCTCAAAAAGATCTAAAAGAAAATACAGCCAAGTAATGAGTCGACTCTAAAACAGATATGTTTTGTTAGTGAAAGCTCGAAATAGGCAAACAATATTTAAAATTAGGCAAATTGAAGAAACGACTTCACCATAGACTGAATTCATCAAGCAAGTGTACTTATTTATTACCGATATTTATGAGGTGAAAAGATGGAATCAGTAAAAATAAAAAATACCTATTGGGATATTGCTGCCGATTTGTATTTCCCACCAGATTTTGATTCAACAAAAAAATATCCAGCAATTATTAGTGCACACCCAATTGGAAGCTGTAAAGAGCAAACTTCTGGCAACGTGTATGGTCAAGCATTGGCAAAAGCTGGTTTTGTGGTGATTGCTTTTGATGCAAGTTTCCAAGGTGAGAGCGGCGGCGAACCTCGCTATATTGAAGATCCAACCTTGCGTGTTGAAGACTTTAGTGTAGTTGCTGACTATCTTGTGACTTTAAATTATGTTGATGAAAATCGCATTGGGGTACTTGGTATTTGTGGTGGTGGAGGCTATTCAATTAATGCCGCAATGACTGAAAGACGTATTAAAGCGGTCGCTACAATTACTGGTGCAAACTACGGTCGCGTTATGCGTGAAGCCAGCGCAGGCAATCCAATTGCATTTTTAGAGGCGATTGCAGCTCAAAGAACAGCAGAAGCTCGTGGTGCGGAGCTGCGAGTAGATCAAGGTTTATATCCTACTGTCGAAGCTGCAAAAGCAGACAATGCTGATATTGATCCACTAGAAGCGACTGAATACTACCGTACAGCGCGTGGTGAAAAACCAAATGGTGTAAATAAAACTTTATTTTCTCGAAACGCTGTTGCTGTGGGTTGGGATGCATTCCATTTAGCTGAACTGTTATTAACTCAACCTTTAATGATTATTGTCGGTAGTAAACCGGGTGGTTTCGGTGCTTACCGTGATGGCTTTGAAATTATTAACCGTGCAGCTTCTAAAAATAAAGAATTAGTTGTTATTGATGGTTGGTCACATTACGACTTATATGACAAACCTGAACCAGTAAAAGTCGCTTTAGATAAGCTCATTCCTTTTTATCAAAATAATCTTTAATTGAATTAAAAATCGGGGCAATAGTCCCGATTTTTTTACGCCGTTAATCAATTAAACGTCTTTTATTCAAGATATATCTCAGCAGAATAGGCAAACAACTTTTCAGTTTAGGCAATTTGCATTAATCCTCGCAATTTATACTTCTTCTTAGAAAGTATTTTTATGAGATGAAATCATGACAGTGGAATATTCTAAATTATTTCAGTCTTTTGCTTTAACACCAGACATTGAATTGCGCAATCGAATTATTATGGCGCCTATGACAACATGGTCAGCCAATCCTGATGGGACTGTATCAGAGCAAGAGTTGAACTACATTCGTCAGCGAGTAAATAGTGTTGGTTTGGTGATTACAGGCTGTACCCATGTACAAGAAAATGGTATTGGCTTTACAAATGAATTTGCTGCATTTGATGATCGCTTTATACCGAGTCTAAAAAAATTAGCTCAAGCTGCAAAAAGCGGCGGAGCGCCAGCAATATTGCAAATTTTCCATGCGGGCAATAAAGCAATACCTGATTTAATTCCAAATACAGATGTGATCAGTGCCAGTGCATTAAAAACACCTACAGGTTCTTTTGTTGATAGCCAGATGATGAGCCGTGCTTTATCGCACGATGAAATTTTAAAGGTTATTCATGCTTTTGGTGAAACGACGCGTAGAGCGATAGAAGCTGGGTTTGATGGTGTAGAACTACATGGCGCGCATGGATTCTTAATTCAGAATTTTTTCTCGCCGTTATTTAATCAACGTCAAGATGAATGGGGTGGTTCTTTAGAGAAGCGTATGCGTTTTCCGTTAGAAATCGTAAAAGAAGTAAAACGTGTAATCAAACAACATGCCAAAAAGCCATTTGCTTTAGGTTATCGCATCTCTGTTGAAGAATATGATGAAAATGGATTGCGAATTGGCAACAGTTTGCAGCTTATAGATTGTTTAATTGACTCGGGTATCGATTATTTGCATATTTCATTAACTGATATTTTAAATAGCAAGCCTGTCGATAGTGTTGATGAAAAACTGACTATTCAACGTGTTATAGAACATGTGAATTATAGAGTTCCATTCATCTCGGCTGGAAAAATTCGAACACCGCATCAAGCGCTACAAGCATTAGCATTTGGGCTACCTTTAGTCGCAATTGGTAAAGCACTTGTAATGAATCCAGACTGGGTTGAATTGACCGCTAATCATCAGGCCGATCAGATTTCCACAGAATTAGAGCTTGAAAAAGACCCTGAATTACACATTCCAGATCATTTATGGCATGAAATCAAGATCAGAAAGGGTTGGTTCCCTATACGTCAACCAGAGCAGGTTTAATCCTGCTCTAAGTTTAGATGCTATGGGTTGCCCATAAACATATACAAGATATCATTTCATTAATAGAAGTTACTCAATAACTCTAATAGTTTGATTTTTTAATTATTTTAACTAAACAATTATTTACTACATTCATTACAGATGATAGAAATTATTATAGTTATTGATTGGATTTATATGTATTTATGTCTGCCTCCGTTGTCGAAAGAAGCAAAAATATAGATCAGCTTATTCAAAAGATTTCACATTTTTCCGAAATCGAGGGTGAGCATGAGACTATTATTTCGGGGCTTTCTTTTCATAGTCGAATAACTCCAACTGAGAGTACACATTGTATTTATAGCCTAGGCCTAGGAATTGTTTTACAAGGACAAAAAGAAGTTATTATCGGCGATAAGGTTTATCAATGTCATGAAGGTCACAGTATGTTGACCACTATTGATTTACCTGTCACATCTCATGTTGTAGAAGCATCTTTAAAAAAACCGTTTTTAGCTCTTTTACTACTATTAGATCTTAAAATGGTAAATGAGGTTGTTGCAGATTTACCTGTAAAAGACTTACAGCCTTATTCTGATGATACACATGAATCTTTTACAGTTGAGTTAGCAGATATACCGCTTATGGATGCTGTATTCAGATTGGTAAAGTTGATAGATGAACCAATAATGATTCCACATCTAGCTGATTTAATTAAAAAAGAAATTATTATAAGACTTTTAAATAGCTCGCAAGGTGTTTATTTACGTCAACTGGTGAAATCTGGCTCGGTTAATCAAAAAATTCATCAAATCGTGAGTTGGCTAAAAAACAATTTTGCTCAACCCATTCGCATGGATGATTTAGCCGAAAAAGCTTTTATGAGTCCATCAACTTTCAGGCAGCATTTTCGTGAAGTAACAGGAATGAGCCCGTTGCAATATCAAAAGCAACTTCGTCTACAAGAGGCTCGTCATTTAATGCTTAATCAAAATCTAGATGCAGGAAGGGCGGCAAGTTTGGTAGGCTATGAAAGTGCATCGCAATTTAGTCGTGAATACTCTCGGTTATTTGGAGAATCTCCACAACGTGATATTCAACGTATAAAACAGGACACATAAATTATTTTTATCTTAGGAATTCACCTTAGATTTAAGGAATATCTGTACACATGTAGTATATCATTTTTTACGGGTAAGCAAAGAGGTTTTTAATAATTTTTATTTAAATTTCAATAGTATATGAAGTTATCAGTATATTTGGATTTAGCTTGGGCACATTAAGAACTTTAACGTTTAAAAGGTGATTTAGGGCTTGGGGAAAAGAAATTGTTTACAACAACGATTAGCCACAAAATTACAGCTCGTAAAGTTGGTAAGCAGTGTAATCTCACTAGGGTAAATATAGAAATGTAATTACAAATTATAGGAAGCTGTCTAGAGAATTACTTTGGCGAAGATTTGAAATAGGGTTAGCCAATTTAAGTAATTAAGACTGCCACGGCTTATAAGTTGCTTGAGAAGCAGATACCAAGCTAAGAATTTACTGTATTAAAGAATCAACGGCGTAGCAGCAACGTAGAGTAGCCAGAGCCTTATATATGGTAGGTTCACACACATCTTATTTAACTTATGTTTACCAAAAATCTAGTTCATAATTAAATTTATATTTAATAAACAATAATTTTAATTACTTAGAGTACTAAAATTATAACTTGTAAAATATTTGGTTCATGAACCTAGCTATGAATACATATTTTCCTACGGCTATATAGACAGAATCAATTTGCTCTTCAAGTGGAATTTGATCTAGTAAATCCCCGAGTACTTGTGAATCAATGGCATTGTTCGTAGTCAACTGTACAGCCCGTATTTGCAGGGTTTTAGCATCTATGCCGATATGCAGTTTACGCCATTGTCGACGATATTTAGGCTGATGTTTCTTGCCTTTCCATTCACACCTAAAAACTTTAAGCCCGAAGAATCAACTAGAAGGTGAAGCCCATCTGAGCCTTTAATTCTTAATTTTATCATTCATCCAGTCTAATATAGTAGTCACTAACTTTTCAGGCTGTTCTAGCGGAATCATATGTCCAGTTTCCTCAATAACTTTTAAAGTAGAATTCTTAATTTTCCTATGCATTTCTTCAGCTTCTTCTATTGATCGCATTTGATCTTGAGCGCCAGAAATTATTAAAGTTGGACATAAGATCTTATTCGTATCATAAGTTTCTCTATTTAATAGCGATTGTTTAACAAACTCTTCATATCCTAAATTTTTCCCCATTTCCTGTATCCTTTTGATTAAGACTTTATTATTGTCGTTGGATGGGTGAAGAGCTCTAGCAATTGATATTGAACTTAAACCACGAAATGTTTCTTTAGAATTAAGTCTGATTGCGGTTAATTTATGTTTTTTTTCTTCTTCAGTGTCTGAACGTAATGATGAGGCTATAAGTACAAGCCCTCTAACTCTGTCGGGAAATTGTTCAGCTAAAGATCTAGCTATATATCCCCCTAAAGAAAAACCAACTAATAGAAATTTTTCAGGAGCATTCTTAGCAATATTTTGTGCTATTTCTTGTATTGTATTTCCATGTATTAAATTAGCTTTAATTATGTTTTGGTGATTAATTAGTTCTTTACTTACTTCATCCCATAAGGATTCATCTAACATAAAGCCAGGGATGAATACTAATGATATTTCTTCTTTAATCATGTAAAACTCATTAATCTCAGTTAGGTTCACTATCGATGTTTTTAGATGCTTCTAGAATTTTCTCTCTTAGCCAATGTTGTGCAGGTGTAGCATCATTACGACGATGCCAATACATTGACCATGAAAATTTATCACTTTCAAAAGGTAAATCTTTATAAATAAGGCCTCTTCCTGCCTTGATAGCCAGATGTTCTGACATTACAGAAATCATTGAAGAATGTCTTAATAGCTGAGGTACTACCATCCAATGAGGTGTATTAACAGAAACTTTACGAATCTTTCCTAATTTAGATAAAGCGGTATCTACGTAGCGTCCATCAATGGGACTCATGGAAACTTTTAAATGTTCTTGTTCTAAAAAACTTTGAAGTGTTAAATCTTGATTACTTAACTTATGTGATTTTGACATGACGCAAACCATACGATCATTAAATAATTCTTTCGACTTTACAGTTGATGAATGGCTTAAATCCATGCTAATTGCTAAGTCAATATGATCATTCTCTAAAGAGAGTACTGTTTCAATCGGAGGAATATGAGTTATATCCAATCTAATATTCGGTGCTTCTTTTTCTAAAATTTTAAATAAATGTGGAAGTAAAAGATATTCAAGAACATCTGACATTCTCAAACGGAATTTCATTGTGGAATGTAATGGATCAAATGTGCTTGCTGACTCAAGTAAACGTTCTGCCTGCAATAATATTTGTCTAACAGGTTCAATTAATTCTAAAGCTCTAGGAGTTGCCTCCATTCCATGCGAGGTTCTAATTAGTAGTTCGTCTTGTAATAAATATCTAAGACGCTTTAAAGCACTGCTCATGGCAGGCTGACTTAAACAAACTTTAGTAGCCGCTCTAGTTACATGCCTTTCCGTCAATAAAGCATCAAGTACGACTAGTAAATTTAGATCAATACTGCGTAAATTCATCTATTTCTTAAATTGGGGTTATTCATGCTATGAATTTTACTATACAAATTATTCATTAGAAAGATATAAGGGGGAGTGGAATACTACCAAAACACTGAATTGATCAACTTAATTGTTATGTCTTTTACTGCATCAACTGCTCATATACGGCAGGAGCACATAGTCAGCCCGTATCAACGTCGAATGTCAATGTTAGCTTTAATGGTTGCTGTAACTTTGGCAACATTAGATACAACGATTAGTAATACTGCACTCCCTAGCATTGCTAGGGAATTAAATACTTCAGCAGCTTCAGTAATTTGGATAGCTAGTGCTTATCAAATCGCTATGATCGCTACTCTTCTACCATTTTCTGCTCTTGGTGAATCATTTGGCTACCGTCGTATTTATATTTCGGGTTTAATAATATTTTGTATTGCATCATTAATATGTGGGATTGCATCTACTTTGGAATGGTTGGTTCTTGGTAGAGTCTTTCAAGGTATTGGTGCTGCCGCAATTATGAGTGTAAATACAGCTTTTATAAGATATATTTACCCACCCAATCAGTTAGGTAAAGGATTAAGTCTAAATGCTCTAATTGTTGCAATTGGATTTGCATTAGGTCCCTTATTTGCATCTATTATTTTATCTTTCACCTCTTGGCATAGTCTCTTTTTATTAAATTTACCAGTAGGAATTATTGCTCTAATACTTTCAACTCAATATTTACCTAAAATTGACGTACAAGGAATAAAATTTGATGTCTTATCTGGATTACTTTGTACTGGTTTCTTAGGTTTATTAACTTATAGTTTATGCTCAGTCGAGAACCAAGGTAATATTCTAGAGATCTTCATTTCATTTGTAATCTGTATATTTTGTTTAATTGTTCTTTTAAGAATTCAAGCATCCCATCCTGCTCCAATTTTATCAATTGATTTATTACGTATTCCAATTATTGGTTTGTCATCAGTTACTTCAATATGCGCATTTGCAACTCAAGCCTTAGCATTTATTTCCTTACCTTTTTACTTTCAAAACACGCTTGGAATAGCATTAATTAGCACAGGTTTTCTATTAACTTCTTGGCCTATTGTGGTTGCGATCATGGCGATTTTAGTTAGTCCTTTAAGTGATAGATATCCTGCGGGAGTCTTGTGCAGTATTGGTCTTATGATTCTGAGTCTAGGTATGATTTCGCTGGTTATCGTACCGTTGCCGCCAGAGCCACTTTCCATTGTATGGCGATTAACTATCTGCGGTTTAGGTTTCGGCTTATTTCAAGCACCTAATATGAAAGCAATAATGAGCAACGCACCTAATTCTCGTAGTGGTGGAGCGAGTGGAATTGTTGCAATTTCTCGATTACTTGGTCAGACCTGTGGAGCTGCTTTAGTGGCTCAATGTTTTCATATGTGGGGGCAATTAGGGCCTGAAATGGGGATTTGGCTTGGAAGTCTATGTGCAGGAATTGGTTGCATTTTTAGTTTATTCAGACTGAAACGTAAAAATATAAATTAATTTCTTTCAATATTAAAGAGGTGTTTTATGAGCATAAATCTCCCGAAATTTTCAAGTAAATTCATTAATCAGCACTTAAGTCGAATAAATTCAGAATTTGAATATTTTCGAAATTTAGAGTTAGACATAAATATATCACGTGGAATTCCTGCACTTAATCAACTTGCTTTATCTCAAGCTTTATTAGATGAGTCATTAAAAAAATCATATTTTAATGAAGAGGGAATTGATTGCCGCAATTATGGTTTTCATCAAGGTTTAATTGAGCTTAGACGTTTATTTTCGCCATTAATCGGATTACCGCCTGAGCAAATTGTTGCTCATGGTAATTCTAGTCTTACTTTAATGTTTGAGTGTGTTGCTCAAGCTTGGCAACAGGGAATGATTGATAGCGATCAACCTTGGTCCCAAATAGAGGGTGGCATATCATTTATTTGTGCGGTTCCAGGTTATGACCGACATTTTGCAATTTGTGAATATTTTGATATTCGTATGATCTCAGTTCCTATGCTAGAAAATGGTCCTGATATTGAACTTATAAAATCTTTAGTAGCTAATGATTCATCAATAAAAGGTATGTGGTGTGTTCCTAAATACAGTAACCCTACTGGTATAGTTTACTCCGATAAGATAATAGAAACTTTAGCTTCAATGCCCACAGCAGCTAAAGATTTTAGACTTTTTTGGGACAATGCATACATGATTCACGGAATTGCGGACAGCAATGATGAAATTAAAAATATTTATGATGTCTGTGTAAATTATGGAAATGAAAATCGCGCTTTAGTTTTTGCTTCCACTTCTAAAATGACATTACCAGGAAGCGGAGTAGCTTTTCTAGCGAGTTCTAAAAATAATATTAATTGGTGGTTAAAAGGAGCTAGAATTCGTAATGTTGGTCCAGATAAAGTTAATCAACTTAAGCAACTTAGATTTTTTAAAGACATTGACCATATAATGGAATTGATGGCTGAACATCAAAAAATTTTAAAGCCTAAGTTTGACCTAGTAGATAAAATTTTTTCTGAAAGATTAAAGAAATTTGTTGTTATAAGCTGGACAAAACCAAGAGGGGGATATTTTATTAGTTTAAATGTAATACCTGGAACCGCTAGTATAATAGTTGAATTGGCTAAACAATTAGGAGTTATATTTTCAACACCTGGTTCTTGCTTTCCCTATGGACTAGATGAAAATGATGGTCAGTTGAGAATTGCTCCTTCTTTTCCTGATATTGAATCATTAGAATTCACTCTACAGGTTATTTGCTCTTGTATAGAAAAAGCTAGTTTTGAATATTTAAATCAAATAGATTCTTCAAATTCGTAAATTTATTTTTTGGTGGTGAATAAAGAGGTAAAATAATGATTTGAATACTTTACCTCTTTAATAAAATTTAATTAAATAATTTTTGAATTATGCCAAGTGAGATTACAGATATTATTAGAGTTGGTAACATTGATAACCTTAATGCGCAGATTGTGGCTATTAACATTGCTATGACAATTTCTGGTTGAGAAGAGACATAGTATGGTGCTATTACAGAAATGATTACACATCCTGGAGCACACTCTAATACACTTTTTGTTCTAGGGCTTAAAATTCGATTTCGCAGTAAGAGAAAACCTAAAAGACGTGTTAGATAAGTTACTATCGCCATACCTAGTATTGTTAGCAATGCTGTTGAACTAATCATTTTCTTTTCCAAATATCCAAGCCGTAATTAATCCGCTAAAAGTTCCAGCGAGAACATAGTAGTGGCCAGGAAAAACAAGATACCCAATAGAGGAAACTATCAAGCTTATAATCCAAGGTTTAGCAGATTGAGAGCTTTTCCACATACCACGCAACAAAACTAAAAAAACAGCAGGAAATGCAATTGCAAACCCGTACTTTTCAATATCACCTAATAAGGGACCAATAATATATCCTAGAAATGCAGCACCTACCCAAACAGGATAAAACGGAAAACAAGCACCTAAAAAATAGCTAAGATTAAGATTTCTTTCAGGAGTTTTTTTTGATGCCTGCTTCAAAGCCTGTCTATAACTTACCGCCCAACCTTCATCTGCCATAAAAAATAATGCGGGAATAATTTTTCTCTTAGGTAGGTGCTGAATATAAGGTGTAATTGCTGCACCCATAATGAGATGTCTACTATTTATTAAAAAAGTTATAAGTATGATTGTTAAAGTGGGTAAAGGAGAATGCCACAATTGAATAGCTGCAAATTCTGACCCTCCAGCAAAATTTAAAGCTGTCATCAGAGTTATTTCGATTAAAGAAACATTAGCTTGGTTAGCTTGAGCACCTAGTACAATTCCATATGGAGCTACTGCAAGCAATAGAGGTGTTGCATCTTTTACTCCCTGTAAAAACTCACTTTGCCATGATTTATTGCTTTGAATCATTTCATACTCAATGTTCATATACTAAAATCGAAAATCCAAATTATGGCATTATAAAAATATTTGTAAAATTAATAATATGGATGGTTATATTTATGAAACAAATAATAGAATTTGGTCGATTTAGAAATGAGGGTTTCTTTCTAAATATAATATTAATAAATATTTAATATATAAATATGGACTAGTAAAATTGAGCTCAGAAAGTCAAATTCTGAGCTCTAATATCAAATTTAGATAGTAATTTTACTTCAGGAAAGTGAGCCTTTAAGTGAGAACCTTTTTGTTAAGGGTGGAATATCGGTTTGAATAGAAAAAGCCAGCAATACCGAGAACAGGACCTATAATTAACACCCATGCTGAATCTAAACCGATCAGGTCAAACATATAAGTGGTGATTCCAATGGAAACAATTGTGATTGCAAATCCGAAGGAATTTTGAATTGATAGGGCAGCACCTAATTTTTTGGGAGGGCAGGCTTCTGCTGAGAGTGCAGAGAATTGAGGAGAATCTGCGATCACTGATGCACCCCAAATAGTTAAAACAATCAGCAGTAACCATTCGGGTAATACCCGCCAACCAAGTACAAATACAAGGCAACTGAATCCAGAGATAAATAATGCTCCAATTGCTGTTTTTGCACTTCCTATACGTTTAGAAAGATACCCACCGAATAAACAACCAATTGCTCCCCATGCCATGATAAAAAAGGTGAGTAAGGCAAGATTGTTAAACCCTAATTTTTCAGGGATGCCTGATTTTGTAATGAATAAAGGAATAATAGTCCAGAAGGCATAGAGTTCCCACATATGGCCAAAATATCCAAATGCAGCAGCTCTAAATGGAGGGTTTTTAAATACTTCGAAAGTACTTTCTTTTGGCTTCTGATTTGCAGCAGCTTTAGAAACAGAGGATTGTTGTTTGTCACCTAATTTAAATACAAGGAATGCCGCAGTAAGTGCGAGAAATGACGAAAACGTGATCACAAATTGCCAAGGTAGATCAGCCGATAAACCATTTAATGCGTAGGGTAGTGATGTACCAAGTGTGAGCATTGCGACCAATTTTGCTAAAACTTGCCCAGCTTTATCTGGAGCCCATTGAACGACCAGTTTCATTCCAATTGGATAGACACCTGCCATGCAAATACCAACAAAAAAACGATAAATCATTCCTTCAATCAAACCATTCGCACACCATGCAAAGCATAAATTAAAAAAAGCACCCACTAATGCAGAAATTGCAAAAATTAAACTGGCTTTGAAGCGATCTGCGATACCTGTAAAGGCAATAATAAACGTGCCAATGATAAAGCCTGCTTGTACAGAATTCGTTAGCCATCCGATATCCGAAACAGAAATATGCCATTCACGAATCAGGTCTAAAACCGCGCTATTGGCACTAAACCAAAGTGAAGTACCAAAAAGTTGTGCAAATGTAATGATTGCAATTGCATGTATTGCAAAGAAACCATGTTGTCGATTATCCATGCATTTATATCCTTTTTATTTTTTCCATTACTGCTTTTTTGAGAATAGGGTTTGAATACCTAATGTCGCCGCTTCAATTGCACCCGCTAAATAACCTGAATAATTGGGAGAAAACTCACTTGATATACCGATAATTTTGCTTTGCCAAATACTATTGTCAGGTGACTTAGTTGGAGGATATGGATGTCCTATAGTGGGTGATTGATCATCTTCAGTTGCAATCAATGAATCTTTTGCCCAATCTTTAATGAATTCTGATTTAGGTGTTGCAGCTTGGCTTCCAAATAATCGTATGAGTTGATGACGACAATGATTACTCAGTTCTACATCTGTAAATGTTTTGCGCGCATATGCAGGTAGTCCGATGAATCCAAATAAGGCTGCTGAACCATCTAATGAGGAGGCATCATGGATTTCTGCTAATGGTCCTACTGAACTATGCGCACTACCTGATAACTTTTGATCCCGCCAAAAAGGATGGTCGTATACTGCAATGTACTTTGCATGCGGAGCCATCCATGTTGCAGTATTTAGCCACTTTTCTTTGAACGCAGTTGGAAGCTCTGGAATAAATTGGATAGTTGATACTGCTAAACGCGGCGGTATGGCGACTAAAATCTGCTGCGAAGAAAACACCTTGGTTTCATGATTAGGGCATTTAACATGTACCTTTGTTTGTTCAGCTTCTCGCACCAGTTTAACTACCTGATGCGAAAGTAAAATATGGGTCTGATCTAATTTTGATACAACCTTGTCAATCAGTGCTTTCATTCCGCCTTTAACTCTTTTAGATATAGGTGAATGAAGTTGCATACGTTGCGGAAGGCGTGATTGTGATCTTTCTATGAGCATTTCACCCATTTGATATTGGTCGAAAGTGGTTAAGCCGAAGTCATGAATTACATTTGAGAGCTGTGTTTGTTCATTTGGCCAGAACCAAGTTGCACCTAGATCAAAAGCTTCTTTTTCGTTAATACGCATTGATTTCAAACGACCACCGAGTACATCATTCGCTTCAATAAGAAGGTAATCACTAATACCACGTTGTTCGAGTAAATAAGCGGCATAGAGCCCACTTATACCGCCACCAATGATGATGTATTGATAGCTACTCATTTAAATATTCTCACTTTCCAGATTGGTGAGGGTTTTCATTGTTTTTAGATAAATCTTTGTTTGATCTTCTTGTACAACAATTTGATTTTCTGAACCTTTAGGTAAGCGAATCCAACCATTTTTTGTGATAAGTTGATCATTCACCTTTACCATCCCTGCAAGTACAAGAATTTCAGTCAGCACATTGGAAAAAGTGTTGATAATCTGTTTGTTACACAGTTTACGTAATTCAACTTTTTCATTGTCATTTTGAAATAGTGGGCAATATTCATAAACACCATCTTTGGCATCTGGAGATGTGGTATACCAAGCTTCGTCTAGGTTAGTGTTAATTCGAACGGATTGATTATCTGCTTGTGACATTTGACGTAATTTCACAAAAATAGTAGTGCCATTTAAGCTCGATGGTTGATGTGAGGTGCCGTCAGGATTCCGTAGATAGCAACCTGCTGGATAATCAACTCCTTGTTCTGAGAAGGTGCCTGAAAGTACTAAAATTTCTTCACCTTGGGGATGTTGATGACTAGGAAAAGAAGATGATTTAGCATATCGAACAATACTTGTAGCTCGGGCTTTTTCTGCACCAATTCGATCTAACATTACACGTTCTACGCCATGTTGAGGTGAAGGAACCCAATCATATTGATCAGAATTGAGGATCACTGGTTTAGAAAAATCTGAATTAATCAACATATTAAAGTTCCTTCAAAAAAAATGACTTCATTGAACCCTAGGACTCAATGAAGTAAAGAATGAAAATAAATTATTGATTTGGTAGCGTATCTACTGCTTCTAAAACGCGCGCCGTGTAAGTTAATGCTGCACCAGCATTTAATGAAATTGCTACAGAAAGTGCTTCGGCAATTTCCTCACGTTTTACACCTAAGTCAATTGCTTTTTTCGCATGTACTGCAATACATCCATCACAACGTGTAGTCACTGCCACAGCTAATGCAATGAGTTCATGTGTTTTGGCATCAAGGTGCCCCATTTTACTCACACCAACATCAATGGCGCTAAGTGCACGCATGACATCAGGTGCTACTTTTGCATAATCGCCAACACGACCAATTAACGAATCACGGTAATTATTCCAATCTTGCATTTTAAAATCTCACTCAATGAATTAATAAAGGGTTAAGCAACTTGATAGATGCGAATGTCTGGAGCATCTTCAAAAAATGGCTGTAAAGAAGTCACAACATCTTGAGTGAATAATTCACTACTAAGATAATTTTGAGCATCTTCTAAAGTTTTAAAGCCATGTAATACTTGAACATCTTCTTCACGAATAAGGAGGTGTTTAGACTTTGCACCCTTAATCGTGTCTAAAAAAGGACCTTTGAAGTTTTGGTAAACTTCGGCAGCTGAGGGACGATTTGATAACGCAATTTTCATTGTGATTTCTAGAAATACCATGAGAATCTCTCCAATTTTAGAAACTTAGAAGGGTGAATTTAGTGTCCAGCAGTTACACCACCATCGACAGGGAGAATTGTGCCTGTAATCCATGATGCATTGGTTGAAGCAAGGAAAAGGATCGCTTCAGCAACATCAGCTGGCTGTCCATTACGACCTAGCGGATGGAACGAGTTAAATGTTGGAAGGGTTTCTTTCACTTGGTCATCAGACATAAATGTGTTGTAAACAGGAGTTTCTACAACAGCTGGTGCTACGGTATTAATACGGATATTTGATGAAGCAAGCTCAATTGCTAAGTTATGAGTAAGAGCATGCACACCAGCATTTGCAGCAGAATAGGCTGATGATGGTGTAGCACTTACTGCTTGTAATGCCCATAAAGAACCAGTTTGAACAATTGCACCGCCACCACGTTTATTCATAGCTTTAGCCGCAGCTTGTGCCATGAAAAATTTACCTTTTAAGATTGTGTCAAGGAACCAGTCATATTCACTTTCAGTAACGTCTAGAAATGGTTTTGGTGCGAATACACCGGCATTATTAATCAGGATATCAACACCACCAAATTTTTCAGTTGTGTATTCCACGAGTTGTACTGATGTTGCCGGGAGAGCAATATCACCCGCGAAATAGCTGACATTTTGACCTGTAGCATCAATTTCTAGAGATGCTTTAACTAATTTTTCTTCATCACGACCTGTAATAACAACTTTTGCTCCTTCTTTAACGAGGCGTGTTGCAACTTCTTTACCGATACCCGAACCACCACCTGTAACGATTGCAACTTTTAAAGAAAATCTATTCATGTTTAAATTCCTGTAAATTAGTAAATTAACATCGACATAGTTAAAATCTTTTCATGTCTTATGTTTTAACTAATAGTAGGACTGGAATCAGTTATAAACAAATGAGATAATCTTGTAATCATTGATAGAAAAACTTTAGTATGAAAACACCCGTCTATCTCAATGCATTAAGAGCATTTGAGGCAAGTGCTAGGCATCAAAGCTTTTCAGCGGCTGCTGAAGAACTAAATGTCACACCAGCTGCTATTGGCCAACTTGTTCGAAGCTTGGAAGAATGGTTAGGTGTTTCTTTATTTCATCGTAATACAGGTGGCAAGGCTCGACTTGTGGCGACTGAAATTGCCTTAATTGCATTACCTGATATTCGTGCAGGTTTCGATCGACTTAGTATTGGTTTAGAAAAGTTAAAAACCAATTCTTCTACTGGTGTACTCACTGTTGCGATTAGTCCTGCATTTGCCGCTAAATGGTTACTACCGAGAATTGATAAATTCCAAGAGATGTATCCAGAGACAGATGTTCGAATTGATACAAATTTGAAACCTGTAGACTTTATTTCAAATGGCATTGATATTGGGGTGAGATATGGTCGAGGTAGTTGGCCTGGGTTAAAAGCTGAAAAATTAATGGATGAAGAAGTATTTCCTGTATGTTCACCATCTTTTTATCAAGAATATCAACAGCAGTTACAATCGCCTCAAAGTTTGTTGAACCTTCCATTGATCCATGACTTATCAATGGATAACTCTTCGGACTTTACTACATGGGATACATGGCTTCACTTTAATCAAATTACAGAAGATCACACTGAGCGTGGTATGAAAATTAATAATTCTGCTTCTGTACTGCAAGCTGCGATTGATGGACGTGGAATTGCCTTAGCCAGAAGTGTTATGGCTCATGATGATCTTAAAACAGGACGATTAATGCGTTTATATCCTGAGATGAAATGTGCTTCTACTTTAGCTTACTACATCGTTTATCGGGATGAATGTCATACACTTCCTAAATTGTTAGCATTTCGAGATTGGTTGTTAGATGAAGCATACATAGACAGCTATCAATAGTTAGGGGGAAGTGCTTAAAAGGTATTTCATTAGGTCAATGCACGCGTTAAAAAATAAGAGCAAATATAAAAATAAATGCTCTTAAAAGGTGATCTTTGATCAACGCATAGTGACGAATTCTTCAGCAGAAGTAGGATGGATCGCCACGGTATTATCGAAATCTTTTTTAGTAGCTCCCATTTTTAAAGCTACAGCAAAACCTTGGAGAATTTCATCCATACCGTATCCTATACCATGAATTCCAACTACTTTTTCATCTGATCCCACACAAATCAATTTCATTTTAGTGAGTTGTCGGTGTTCTGATAGAGCTGTATACATGGATGTAAACGAAGAACTATAAATTTTGACGGCATCTTTACCAAATTTTTCTATAGCTTGATCTTCAGTTAATCCGACGGTTCCTATTGGTGGATGGCTAAATACAACAGTAGGAATATTTTCATAATCTAAATATTCATTCGGCTTATTATTAAATAAACGTTCGGATAGCCGTCGACCCGCTGCTACAGCAACCGGTGTTAACTCGACTTTACCTGTAATATCACCCACAGCATAAATACCAGGCTGAGTTGTGTTTTGATATGCATCAACTTGAATAAAGCCATCTTCATTCAATTGAACTTGAGTTAGATTGAGATTAATTGCCTTAGTGGATGGCTTTCTACCAACTGCCCAAATAAGACAATCCACGGTATGTTGAGTACCATCGTTTAAGCGTAAGACAAGTGATCCATCTTCTAGTTTATTTACTTTGTTAACTTGGCTATGAAGATGTACTTTAATATTTTCACTTTGCATATTCTCTAATAGGGTTTCACCAAGAAATTTATCAAGGCCACGTAAGGGCTGATGCTTACGAATAAAGAGCTGCACATCAGAGCCTAAAGCATTTAAGACCCCAGCCAACTCGACAGCGATATAGCCAGATCCAACGATAGCTGTACGTTTTGGTAACTCATCTAATTCAAAGAACCCATTAGAATCAATACCAAATTCCGCGCCCTCAATCTCAGGTTTAAATGCTTGAGTACCGGTTGCAATTAAAATATGGTCAGCTATGTATCTTTCACCATTTACTTCGATAGTCTGAGAGTCTACAAATTTTGCAAAACCATGAATCACATCGACACTATTTTTGTGTAGTACCGTATCATAAGAGGTATGGATACGATTGATGTATGCTTGTCTATTTTCGACTAACTTTTTCCAGTTAAATGATTTTAATTCCGTATTAAAACCATAATCTGATCCATATTTATGTATGGCATCGGCAATTTGAGCTGAATACCACATTACTTTTTTGGGAACACACCCTACATTGACACACGTTCCCCCAATATCTCCCATCTCAATTAGTGCACATTTTTTACCATACATGGCAGCACGATTGATTGATGCAATACCACCACTGCCACCACCGATCGCAATATAATCATAGCGTTTAGACATATATGTAATTCCTATTTTTTAGTTTTAGAGTTAATGAATTAAGCATTCATTTTAATGACAAATCTAAATTTGACATCGCCTGTTTTTAAACGTTCTAACGCTTCATTAACGCTATCTAATGTCACAATTTCTATTTTAGGACGAATATTAGCTAATAGGCTAAAATCGAGTGTTTTTTCAGAATCATAAGGTGTTCCTGTAATGGAGCCTTGGACAATATGTTCTCCAACGACCAATTTTCCAGAAGATAGTGAAAGAGGATCTTTTCCGGCACCTAATAGAATGAGTTTTCCTTTAGGTTCTAATCCAGCGATTAACGGTGATACAACTGATGCATTACTTACGGTTGTCAAAATCAGTTTAGCGCCACCTAGTTTCTGTAATTCAACGATAGCATCTTGAGTATTGGTATCGATATAAATATGGGCACCAAGTTTTTTTACATCACTTGTAATATCTTCTCCACGTCCTATTGCGACAACTTTAAATCCCATTTTATTGGCATATTGAAGTGCTAAGTGTCCTAAACCACCAATGCCTTGAATAGCAACTAGATCACCAGCCTGTGCACTAGATTTCTTTAATGCGTTGAAGGTAGCCAGACCTGCACAAAGTAGGGGAGCAGCATCAACAGATTCTAAACCCTCAGGAATTGCGACTAAGCCAGTTGCTTTTGCAAGCATTAATTCTGCATAACCACCATCTTGATTATTACCCAAAAATGATTGATTGGTACAATGAACAAAAGCTCCTTGTCTACATTGAATGCATTCATTGCAATGACCAGCTAATCGTCCCACACCTACTCGTTGTCCCAACGTCCAAAATTTGGAAACTTCTTCACCTATAGCAACAATACGACCAACAACTTCATGACCGGGCACACGTGTTACTTGATTTTCACCAAATATATCGGACAGGTCTGCACCACACATACCACAAGCTTCAACTTGAATAAGAACCTGATCTTTTAATGGGGGTGGTACTTGTTTCTCAACCAGCTCAAGTTGTCCATCTTTAGTGACTTGTAAAGCTTTATACATTTCTAACATACTCAAGATATAATTGAGTGAAAAATATACTTAAGCTATGTGGTAGACAATGCATATTTTCTTTTTAGATTAGATAGAAAATGTTTCGATGAAAAAGCAAGGCTTGACTGATACGCAAATCGAGTAGCGGTCTGATTTCTGCATAACTTATATTATGTTACTTAGGATACTAAGCTACATACAGTGTTGTAGGCTACAGTCTTTAGATATTGTATTTAACTTAATGTTTATCAAAAATCTACTTCATAATGTCAGCAAGTTTTTTGCCGAGTAAAGGGTCATTGGAGGCGTTCATAATAGATCAACAATCCGAAGCGTATTCGGTTGTAATTGATTATCGAAACTGGCTGATTTCAGTTTTTAGACCTAAACAAGCCCGATAAGCGGGAGAGATTGCTTGAGTATTTTTTGATGCAGTTGGTGTGAGTATTTGAAATACTGTATTGGGGTGATGGAAATCTAAAGAATAGCTGTACACATAAATTATATAAGTTTTTTAAAAGTATGTATATCTGTATTTTGGTTTTTTTAATTAAATTTCAATAGGATACATAGTTGTTTGAATTTTAAATAAGAGCTTAGGTTGGCTAAGAACTCTAATGTTTAAAAGGCGATTTAGAAAAAGAAATCTATATAGCAGCCAGTAGTAATCGCAAAATACAGCTTGTAAAGGTGATGTGCAGTTCACTAAGGTAAATATAAAAGTGTAATTACAAATTATAGGAAGCTGTCTAGAGAATTACTCTGGCGAAGGTTAGAAATAGGGTTCAGTCAGTTTAAGTTGTTAAGAGTGCCAAGGCTTAGTAAGTTGCTCAAGCAACAGATGCAGTTTATAAGCTTTTGTTAATTCAGTGTAGTGAAGCCTAAACGGCGTATTAACAATACAGAGTAGCCAGAGCCTTATATATGGTAGGTTTCTAAATATGTTATTTAACATAATATACATTATACGAACAACCATATTATTCCACCTTAAGCCACTGATGCTATTAAGCTTTTATCTCTGGCGCTTTCTTTTCTTCTAGCCGTAACGCCTTACCATCACCACTAGTACGATAAAAAATATTGCTGTCCATTGATGACAATGTCATTAGATTAAGTATTTCTTTATTTAAATAACACTTATAAAACTCAACTAAATGATGAGGATCTTCATCAAGTTTGACTGCTATAGCACCATTTGCTCAAGTCCACGGTCGAATGTCGGCGGTGATTCTGAAATTAAACAAATATTCATTGTGCATTTACCTTCACCAGTACGTGCATGTAATTTGAATAATTTACCTCTAAAAAAGATGTTGTATATGAATACCACTATGTCTTTTCTCTAGCTTATATTTAAACTTGAGATCTTTTTTTTTTGAAAATATCGTGTATTAATTATCTTTTATTACACCAATATTAAAATTTTTAATTTATTTGTATCTTTTTACCCAGATTTAACAAATAAGTAAATTTAAATCATAATTAATATTAAAAATGTTAAATTAATCACATTTTAAATAAAGATTATATCTTGCTTATCTGTGTTAGCTTTTTAATATAAATACTAGAATCATAAAAAATAAATTACATATTTATAAAATATTCTATTGCAGATTATTTGGTATTTTAATTTTATTATGTTTAGATACTGATCTAAATTTTAAAAATTAAATAAATATCAATTACTTAAATTGAAAAACAATAATTGGAAATTATTGTGGTAATTATATTTATTAGGAGGTTTTAAAAACTTTAACTATTACATTATTTAAAACAATTAATGTGATTTATATCACGTGAAAATTAATAATTTTTCCTACTTTAAACTTAATGATTGTTTTTAAATTAAAAGTATTGTATCAAATATATATAAACTATTTTATAAATAGGTACTTAAAATGAAAAATAATATATTTAAACTTTTTATTCTGATGGTGCTTTCCACTTCCCCACTATTTTGTTATGCAAATAACACAATAATGATAAGAGGAAATATTGTTGAAGATACATGTTCAACAGAACATAGCGAGATAGAGTGTAATGAGGTAAACAATTTAAATATTAAGCTTGATAGTGAATATTTAAATAAAAATAGTCTTTCTAACTTAGCTCAACATACTGAGAAAATGGACACTAGCATTGAAAGTATAGGTTCTAATCGCAAAGTGGTGGTAATCAACTATCACTAACTTACGAAGGCATAGCTTTTGAGGTTGATCCTACAATAAGTATGATTTAAGAGTGATTTGTCGAATTCATCGCACATTTTGATGAATTAAATGATGAGTCACTCTTTTTTCATAAAAAACGACTATTTGTATATTTTTCTATATACATATACATAATTTATTCTATATAATTGTATTCTAAGAGTTTAAATTTATTTTTCACATAACTTGTTTAATTCTTATCTATTTGCATAGTGTTCTTATGTAACTTACTTTTTTCTGTAGTACCTCTTTTTTATAAAACAAAAAAACTTTTATAAACAGCTATATAAGTTGTAATTTCTCGTCCTGCATTCTAAACACTAAATGTGGGTCAATTAAAATTATGAAAAAATAATGTGATCTAGTTTGCATTTTGTTTAAGAAGTGTTAAGATCGCCGCATTACTTTTCAAGATGTCAAACACTGGAAAAGTAAGGAAATAAACTTTTATCCAGACTTT
>Ga0308168_1001251_pt1 | contig 23808 bp, 19 predicted proteins | sample PhyCR2_FD_202133 | JGI IMG/M metagenome (GOLD analysis project Ga0308168, IMG submission 202133) | Phyllosphere microbial communities from UC Gill Tract Community Farm, Albany, California, United States - DLSLRC.R2 | ecosystem: Host-associated > Plants > Phyllosphere > Unclassified | place: USA...
GGTTCAGGCCATGGGTGACGGCAAAGTCGACCTGGCAGTTCCGGTTCACGACATAGCTCATACCGGTATCGAACAACATCTGGGTGCCGCCGTGCGACGCATGGGCGATCTGCGGCGCCGCCAGTTCGACAAAGCCGTGCGCATGCTCGCCGAAGTCCTTGCCCAGGTTGAGCGCGAACACGCCGTAGCCGTAGCGGCTGCCGTTGTCGTCCGAATCGCTGCCGACGCCCGGCATCAGGCCCAGTGCATAATCGCCCGGCAGTTCCCATTCGGCCGACAGGCGCAGCGACGGCCGCACCCCATGCCCCTTGAAGTCGTGGCTGCCGCTCGGCAGCGCGGCATGCAGCAGCCAGCCCAGCGAGGGATGGCTGCCCTGCTGGTCGGCCACATGCCACTTTAGGCCGACTTCGGTGTCGGCCCAGCCGGCCGCAATCGCATGCGCGCCGCTCGCCGGATCGACGTCGTGTTCGATCGTGCGGCCATCGGTCTCGATACGCAGCTCGAACGTGTCGCCGAGACCGACGCGCAGCAGGCTCGGCGTGGTGAGCGTACGGCTGTGCAGCGCGTCGTCGCGCTGGCGCTCCCAGGCGACGCTGGTCTCGAGCTGGACGCGGCCCTTGCCGACGACTTTGCTGGATTCGGCGACGCCGGGGCGGTCGGTGACGATCGTGTCGTCATCGGCGGCATGGGCCGCACCCGACAGGCTCAGGCTGGACAGCACGGCCAGGGAAAACAGGGAAAGGCGCGAAACTGGCATCTCGGTAGGGTTTGGAGTGGAAAGCGCCAGTATCCACCAGTCCGCGCCGCGATGCCAATTCGCTTCGCGTGCAAGAAAAAAGGCGAGACCTCGCGGCCTCGCCTTTTTTATATCGCTCCTCGCCGAGCGCCCCTGGCCGGGCGCCCCTGCCGGGGATCGACGTCGTTAGTGGGTGTCGCCCTTATCGGCCGACAGTCCACCATCCTTTTGCAGTTCCTTGCGCACCTTGGCCACTTCCGACGCCGTGGCGGCCGGCGCGTGGTTGCCCCAGCTCTGGCGCACGAAGGTCACCAGCTGCGCGGTCTCGTCATCCGACAGGCGCCATGCGAAGCCCGGCATCGCCAGGTCCGACGGACGCTCCTTGGTCGACGGCAGGCGGCTGCCGGCCAGCACCAGGCGGATCAGCGAAGCCGGGTCGTCGGCCAGCACCGTCGGGTTGCCCGGCAGTGCCGGGAAGGTGATGGCGTTCGACTTGCCGTCGGTACGGTGGCAGGCCGCGCAGTTGTCCAGGTAGAGCTGGGCACCGCGGGTGTCGTCATGGCCGGCGCGCAGGGCTTTCGCCGTGTCGTCGCTGGCCGCGAAGGTCGCCTTGGCAGTGCCGCTGGCCGGCAGTGACTTCAGGTAGGCCGCGATCGCATGCAGGTCGGTGTCGCTCATGTGCTGCATGCTGTGCGCGACCACGTCGTTCATCGGACCACCGACCACCGCGGTGGTCTTGTTGCGGCCGGTCTTCAGCGTGTCGACGATGTCCTGCTCGGACCACGCCCCGAGGCCGTCGACCTTGTCGCCGCGCAGGTTGGCGGCCAGCCAGCCGTCGATCAGCGGACCGCCCGCCAGGTAGGCCTTGCTCGACTCGTCCAGGCCCTGCTCCTGCATCGTTGCCGAACGCGGGGTGTGGCAGCTGCCGCAGTGGCCGGCGCCCTGCACCAGGTAGGCGCCGCGCGCCAGTTGCTCGCTCTGGTACTTGGTCAGGTTCAGCGGGGCCATGTCGGCCGGGGCGAAGGTCTTGCGCCAGATCGCCATCGGCCAGCGGATCGACAGTGGCCAGGTGATGTCGTTGGCGTGGTTGTCGGCCTTGACCGGCTCGACGCCGTGCATGAAGTAGGCGTACAGGGCGCGCACGTCCTGGTCGCTCATCTTCGCGTACGACGGGTACGGCATGGCCGGGTACAGCGAGGTGCCGTCCTGGCGAATGCCGTGGCGCACCGCGCGGTCGAACTCGTTCAGGCTATAGGCGCCGATACCGGTGGTCTTGTCCGGCGTGATATTGGTCGAGTACATGTTGCCGATCGGCGAAGCGATCGCGCGGCCGCCGGCGAACTGCTTGCCGTTCGGCGCCGTGTGGCAGGCGATACAGTCGGAGGCTACCGCGACGTAGCGGCCGGCCTCGATCAGGGCCGGGTCGTTCAGGCCGGCCGATGCTGCAGCCTCGGGAATCGCGCGCGTCTGGCTCGGCGCCGTCGCATACGCGAAGGCACCGGCAACCGCGATCACGCCCACCGCGACCACGGCGAGCAGGGCTTTCTTGTTGGAGCTCATTGTCATTCTTGTCGTGTCCTTGTGCGCTCAGTGCGCGCTTACGCCTGCACCAGCGGGCCCGGGTTCTTCAGGTACTGCTCGCGGATCGCCTTGGCGCACCAGTAGGCCAGGCCGCCGACCAGGCCGGTCGGGTTGTAGCCGTTGTTCTGCGGGAAGGCGTTGGCGCCCGGCGCGAACACGTTGGAGACATCCCACGACTGCAGGTACTTGTTCAGGGCCGAGGTCTTCGGGTCCTTGCCCATGATCGCGCCGCCGCAGGTGTGGGTCGACTGGTACTGGGTGATGTTGTAGTGCGTGCCGTCCTTCTTGGCATCGCCCTTCATCGCCAGCGGGTTCAGGACCTTGCTCATCTCCTGGGCCTTGTCGACCAGGAATTGCGAGGCCTTGATCTCGTTGTCGTGCCAGTCGAAGGTCATGCGCAGCATCGGGCGGCCGAAACCATCCTTGTAGTTCGGGTCCAGGCTCAGGTAGGCGTCGTCGTAGGACATGCAGGAGCCCTGCACTTCGTAGTAGAACGAATGGCGGAAGGCTTCCTTGACGCCCTTCTTCCAGCCGCTGCCCCAGTTCGGCACGCCCGGTGCGGTCGAGATGCCGCGCACCGGACCGGAACCCGGCTGGCGCGCCCACACGATGCCGCCGCCGATGAAGCCGGACTTGGTCGGGTCGTTCTGCTTGCCGTTCAGGTCGTCGAAGGTGGCGCCGGCGCCGCCGATGCCGATGAACGGGTTGGCCTGCACGCTCTCGTCGAAGAACAGCTGGACGCGGTTCAGGTTCTGGTACGAGTAGTTGCGGCCGATGGTGCCGGTCTTGGTCACCGGGTCATACGGGGTGCCGATTTCCGACAGCAGCATCAGGTGCACGTTCATGTACGAGAACGCGCACAGCAGGACGATGTCCGCCGGCTGCTCGGTTTCGCGGCCCTGGGCGTCCAGGTAGGTGACGCCGGTCGCCTTTTTCTTGTCGGCGTCCAGGTTCACCTTCATGACCTGGGCGTGGGTGCGCATCTCGAAGTTCTTGCGTCCACGGACCACCGGCCAGATGTTGGCGTTGGGGCTGGCCTTGGAGTAGTTCAGGCAGCCGTAGTCCGAGCAGAAGCCGCAGGCATTGCACGGGCCCATCTGGCAGCCGTAGGGGTTGATGTAGGGGGCGGAAGCGTTCGAGGCCGGGATCGGATAGGCGTGGTAGCCCATTTCCTTGGCGGCCTTGTAGAACAGTTCGGCGCCCAGGTAGTTCGGGTTCGGACCCAGCGGGTAGTCGCGCGTGCGCGCGCCTTCGAACGGGTTGCCGCCTTCGATGATCTGGCCCTTGATGTTGCCGGCCTTGCCCGAGGTGCCGCATACGTACTCGAAGTGGTCGAGCGAAGCTTCCAGTTCCTCGTAGGTGACCGGGAAGTCCTGGATCGTCATGTTGGCCGGGATGAAGTTCTTGCCCAAGCGCTGTTCCAGGCTGCTGCGGGCGGTGAAGTCTTCCGGCAGCGGGCGGAAGTGCGCGCCCGACCAGTGGCTGCCGGCGCCGCCGACGCCGGTGCCCGGCTTGAACGAGCCCATCTGGCGGTAGGGCACCGCGGTGTCGTTGACGCCGTGGCGGATGGTCAGGGTTTCCTGCGACAGCGATTGCAGGTACTTGCGGTGCACCGAGCCTTCGAGTTCGTCGACCACGCGCGGGTACGAGAAGTCCGGCACGGTGTCGCGGTCCGGGCCGCGTTCCAGGCAGACCACGGTCAGGCCCTGGTCGGTGAGTTCCTTGGCCATGATCGCACCGGTCCAGCCGGCGCCGACGATCACGGCATCTACTTTAGATTTTACGATTGCCATTTTCTTTGATTCCTTGCCTTTAGCCTCGACGCCCGCTCAGGTCCACCGGCCCGATCGGATACGGTTTGTCGCGCACCTCGACCCAGTCGAGGTAGTCGCCGCGCATGCCCGGGTAACCGATCATCTTCCACGCGCCCATGCCCTTGTTGCCGCCATGAATAGGGTCGGAGAAGTAGCCGTTACGCACCTCGGCCAGCAGGTTGGCGAAGAAGATCTTGGACGAGATGTCGTCGAACTTCAGCTTGCCGCCCTCGGCGTCCTTGAGCAGTGCTTCCTGCTGCTTGTGGTCGAGGTCGGCGAACTTCTTGCCGCCGACATTGTTGACGGCGTGCTTGTCGAAGGCACGGATGCCGACGCGCAGGATATCCTTCAACGGCAGCTTGCCCTGGTAACCGAATTCCGGCGCCGCCTCGAAATACGGACCCTGCAGGTACCAGATGCTGCCCGCCGCGTACGGCGTCTGCATGTGGCGGTCGAGGAATTCGAGCACGCCCAGCTCGATCGCGCCCGGGCCGTGCTCGTCGTGCGGGATCAGGCGGTCGACGGCAGCGCCGAGGAAGCGCCATTCATCGGGCGTGAAATATTTCGGGGTATAGGTGTCGGGCTTGCCTTCCGGGGCGACCGTGGCGGCGGCACCGGCGCTGTTGATGCCGCCATGCAGGGCGCCGGCGGCACCGGCCGCCATTGGCATGAATACCAGACTCTTGATCAGCCGACGGCGCGACTGGGATTGTTGATCGTCAGACATTATGGGGTTCTCTAGCGATGAGAGGGGCCGTAGGCCAGCACAGGCACCACGGAAAAGTGCATGATTCTAATAGGAAATTTCTACTAAACGCATGCAGATACATGACAGCAACAATTCTCTATGGCATGCCTGCAACAAATCCGATAATTTACTGTTGACAAATTACACGGATAATCACATGCGCCATGCGCTGCCGTTTATCGCGGCAGCGCCGGCAAGGCCCGGGCGCCCGCCACGTCTTCGAGTTTGAACTCGGCCACAATCCGGGACAGCTGGCCAGCCTGGTCTTCCAAGGCAGCGGCAGCGGCGGCGGCTTCCTCTACCAGCGCGGCGTTCTGCTGGGTGACGTCGTCCATGGTCGCGATCGACTGGTTGACCTGGCCGATTCCCTGGCTCTGTTCGCTGCTGGCGGCATCGATCTCGCCCATCAGGCCGGCCACGCGCTGCACCGCCTGCACGATGCCGCTCATGGCGGCGCCGGCATCGTCCACCAGTTTCGCGCCGGACTCGACCTTGCCTACGGAATCCTGGATCAAGGCCTTGATTTCCCTGGCCGCCGCGGCCGACCGCTGGGCCAGGTTGCGCACTTCGCTGGCAACGACCGCGAACCCACGCCCCTGCTCGCCTGCGCGCGCCGCCTCGACGGCGGCGTTCAGGGCCAGGATATTGGTCTGGAACGCGATGCCGTCGATTACACCGATGATGTCGGCGATCTTGCGCGAGCTGTCGGTGATGGCCCCCATCGTCGCCACCACCTGCCCCACCACCCGGCCGCCCTGCTCGGCCTGGCCGCTGGCGCTGCTCACCAGCAGGTTGGCCTGGCGCGCATTCTCTGCGTTCTGGCGCACCGTCGAGGTCAGCTCTTCCATGGCGGCGGCGGTTTCCTCGAGGCTCGAGGCCTGGGCCTCGGTCCGGCTCGACAGGTTCAGGTTCCCGGTCGCGATTTCCGCCGAAGCGCCGGCGATCGCGTGCGTGCTGTCGCGCACCTCGTTCATGGTCCGGTTCAAGGACGACACGAAACGATTGAAGGCCAGCGCCAGCTTGCCGACCTCGTCTTCCGACTCCACCGGCATGCGGCGCGTCAGGTCGCCATTGCCGTCGGCGATCTCGCCCAGCATCGTGGCGGCACGCGCCACCGGGGCGGCGATCGCGCGGCTGACCAGGAACACCACCAGCAAGCCGATGCCGCCGCCGACGACACCGGCCGCCAGCGCGGCGATGGTGGCCGAGCGTGCCAGGTCGCCCAATACTTCACGCGCCGGCACTTCAGCGACGACATACAGGCCGAGCTGCGGAATCGGCGAAGAAGCAACGATCAGGCTGTCCTGCTCCGACACCAGTTCGCCGTGCGCGAATGGCGCCTTGCCGAGCAACTGCGCCGCCAGCACGGGCGTGAAGCCGGGCTGGTCCTGCAGCTTGTGCTTGCCGTCGGCGCGCGCCGCGTCGCGGTGCAGCAGGATGGTGCCGTCCCCGCGTACCAGGTAGACGTGGCCGGACGCTCCCACCTTGTAGGCGCGCACGGCCTGGCCGAGCGCCTCGATCGACAGACCGATGCCCGTCACCGCCAGTTTGCCTTCGCCAGCATCGGCGCGCGTGTTGATGAACAGCTTCAGCTCGCCGGTCTTCGGATCCGGATTCATGTTCAACTCGTAGGGCTGGCCGCTGCCGAGAAAACCGCTCATCCAGGCATCGCGTGGATTGGCCTTGTCGAGCATGTAGCTCAAGCCGCCCTCATCCATGAACTTCAGGGTCGACGCCGACGCCCAGAAAACGGTGGCCGCCCTGTTGTCGGCCTTGACCCGGGCGGCATAGGCGCGCCAGGCATCGAGTCCGGTATCGGGCAAGCCCGCGCGCTCCCAGGCGTGCAGGTAGACATTGCCGGCAATCGCCTGCGCTGCCGCGAGCGGCACGCTAATCTGGCGCAGGACGTCGTTGCGGATCTCGCCGACCACGGCCGGCAGCTCCTGGTTGACAGCCCGCGCACGCAAGCTGCGCGCGGTCAGCGTCACGCTGAGCGCCGAGGAAATCGCGAGGAACAGCAGCAGGCAGGCGGCCATGCTGAGCATGAGTTTCGTCTTGATCGACGAGCGGCGGAGGAAATGGGCAGGCATGAGAAAGATGAGATGGAGACACGGCAGTTATTGCTATGCAGCATCTTCCTTGCCTGGCGTGGTCCCGTCAACACATGCCGGCCGGCATGTTACTGAATACCCGGGCACTGTTGCGGATCTGCCGAAACGCATCCGTCCCGACAAAAAAATGCCGCCTGACCATGGGTCAAGCGGCATCACACCTGGGTTGGCCCAGGATTACTGGTTCTGCAGGAAAGTCTTCAGCTTGTCCGAGCGCGACGGCTGGCGCAGTTTGCTCATCGCCTTGGCTTCGATCTGGCGGATACGCTCGCGGGTCACGTCGAACTGCTTGCCGACTTCTTCCAGCGTGTGGTCGTTCGACATCTCGACGCCGTAGCGCATGCGCAGGACCTTGGCTTCGCGCGGGGTCAGCGAGTCCAGCACTTCCTTGATCACGCCGCGCATCGAGGCGTGCATCGCGGCTTCCAGCGGCGCCAGGGTCGCGTTGTCCTCGATGAAATCGCCCAGCTGCGAATCGCCGTCCTCGCCCATCGGGGTTTCCATCGAAATCGGCTCTTTCGCGATCTTCATGATCTCGCGCACCTTCGATTCCGGCATCTCCATCTTGGCAGCCAGCGTCGCCATGTCCGGCTCGGTGCCGGTTTCCTGCATGATCTGGCGCGAGATGCGGTTCATCTTGTTGATCGTCTCGATCATGTGCACCGGCACGCGGATGGTGCGGGCCATGTCGGCGATCGAACGCGTGATCGCCTGGCGGATCCACCAGGTCGCGTAGGTCGAGAACTTGTAGCCGCGGCGGTACTCGAACTTGTCCACGGCCTTCAGCAGGCCGATGTTGCCTTCCTGGATCAGGTCGAGGAATTGCAGGCCGCGGTTGATGTACTTCTTGGCGATCGAGATCACCAGGCGCAGGTTGGCGACCGTCATTTCGCGCTTCGCGGTACGCGCACGCTTTTCACCGGCAGCCATTTGCTTGTTGATCTTGCGCAGGTCGGCCAGCGGCAGCGCGACGCGTGCCTGCAGGTCGATCATGCGGCGCTGCAATTCCATGATCGCCGGGGCGTTACGCGACAGCACCGCGCTGTACGGATACGCGCAGTCGACTTCGCGCTGCACCCACTCAAGGTCGGTCTCGTTGCCCGGGAACACCTTGATGAAGTGGGCGCGCGGCATGCCGCAGCGGTTCACGCAGATGTCCAGCACGGCGCGCTCGATCGAACGCACTTCGTCCATCTGGCCACGCAGCGTGTCGCACAGCTTTTCCACGATCTTCGCGGTGAAGCGGATGCCGAGCAGCTCGGTGGTGATCACGTCCTGGGCCGCCAGGTACTGCAGCGAGCCGTAGCCGTGGGTCTTGAACGCGTGGCCCATCTTGTCGAAATGCTTTTCGATGGTCGTGAACTTGTCCAGCGCATGCTTGCGCAGTGCAGCAAGCTGCTCGGCCGAGTAGCCGGCGGCGGCGCTGCCGCTTGCTTCGTTCTCTTCCTCTTCTTCTTCCTCGACCTCGTCTTCCTCGTCGTCATCGGACGAGGCTGACGCAGCGGCCGGCGCCGGCGCCGACGAACCTTCGTTCAGGTCGACGAAACCGTCGACCACGTCGTCGATCTTCAGCTCGTCGCTGGCGATCTTGTGCGACAGCGCGATGATTTCCGAGATCGTCACCGGGCAGGCCGAGATCGCCTGCACCATGTCCTTCAGGCCTTCTTCGATACGCTTGGCGATCGCGATCTCGCCCTCGCGCGTCAGCAGCGACACCGCGCCCATTTCGCGCATGTACATGCGGACCGGGTCGGTGGTACGGCCGAAATCGGAGTCGACCGTCGACAGCGCGGTCGCGGCGGCGGCCTCGACTTCGTCCTCGCTGGTCGGCGTGACGACAGCGTCCGACAGCAGCATCATTTCGGCTTCCGGGGCGCGCTCGTAGACGGCGATGCCCATGTCGTTGAAGGTCGCGATGATGCCTTCGATCTGTTCCGGATCGATGATATTTTCCGGCAGCTGGTCGTTGATCTCCGCATGGGTCAGGTAGCCGCGCTCCTTGCCCATGTTGATCAGGTTCTTCAGCTGGGTACGGCGCTTTTCGAGTTCTTCGCTCGAGAAGCCGGCTTCGGCGCCGAGAATGCCCGAGATACCCTTGGCCTTGCGCTCGCGCAGCTTCGAGGCCGCCTTCAGTTCGGCACGCTCGACCGCGTTCAGCGCGGCGATCTCGTCGTTCTCCGGCGTGAACTCGCTCGGCTTGCGGCCGCGGCGGCCCGGCACTTTCACGCCCGGCAACGTGTAGCCGGAGGTGTCGATCGCGGCCAGGGCGGCGGCGTCGGTGGTGGTGCTGACGGTACCGGTCGGGGCGCTCGATGCGGCGGCGGTGCCCGGCTCGACGCGGCGCGCGGTACGGGTACGGACCACGCGCGCGGCCGGCGCCTCGGCAGCGGCCGGTGCGGCTTCCACGACAGGTGCGACCGGCTCAGGTGCCGATGCCGATGCGGGCTCGGCCGGTTTCAGAGCGGCCAGCTTCGACACGCGCTTGCGCACGATCACCGGCGGCGCGGCAGGTGCCGACGGCGTCGGGATCGGGTCGGCCGCGTCGGCGGCCACGGCGGCGTGCGGGGTCACGATCTGGGTGACTTCCGGGACATCCGGGGCGGCGGCGGCCGGGATCGATGCGGCCGGTGCCGGCGCGGCGATCGGGTCGGCCACGGTGTCGACTTCGTCGGCAGGCAGGCTGGATTCGGTGGCGGCCAGCACCGGTGCGACCGCGTCGGCCGCTTCGACACCTGCCGCGGCAGCCTGGTCGAATTGTTCCGGCTCGAGTTGCGCCGCTTGCGCTGTTTCGGTCGCTTGTGCCGTTTCGTTCGCCTGCTCGGCCTGTGCCGCCTTCAGCGACGCCAGGCGCGAACGCGTTTTAACCACCGTCACCTTGGCCGCCGGTGCGCCGGCCGCGACTTCCGTTTCGAGGAAGTAGGAGGTCGCGGTTTTCGGCACGGACAGCTGCGCCGTGCTCTTCGCCTGCGCTTTTTTCGCTGTCAGTGTCAAGGTCTTGGCGGTGTTTTTCATAAAACTTTCTCCAGTCGAGGCGAAGTGCGCGCCTGCGAAGTCAATAATCCACCGGGCCCGCAACGCGGGCCTTGGGAAGGGATAACGGGATGGCCCTACCTAAGGGCGATTAGGCCGAAAATCAAGCACCCCGCGGCATCGCGCCGGCCGCTCGGCCTTCGGCGCGCAAGGAGGCGGCGCCGGACAGGGACGGTGGGCTGGGGCGGAACGTGGTGATGTCGAGATCGCGGTCTAGCATGTCAGAACGAAAAAAAGCCCGTCAGGCGACGGGCTTGAAATCTATTTTCCAGAGGAGAATAGAGGAGACAGGCACATTATGCATGCGAGAAAGTTTGCTTACCAATTACCATATCCGATAAGGGATATAAGAATTTCGCATACTTCCCCTGCCCGCTCTTCGCCCCTCCGGCCAGTCTGCGTCGGCGCAAGTCCGATGCAAGCAAAGGGGCGGATCATACACGATTTCCCGGCCCCGTGCCCGCCCGCTGCGTGTGAAATGGTGATCATTTCCGCTAAAAAACCTTCCATGGCACGGCTGAGCGGCACAACGAAGCGCCGGCCATGCTATCCTTCCGCTTCTTGTTCTTACCATGAAGTCAATGAATACGATGAGTCCTGTCGCCGAGTCCAACGAGGCCACTGAAAACGCAGCAACCGGTACGTCCACCACCCCGACGTCCGATACCGGTGCCGCTGATACCGGCACTTCCGCACCGCAGCCTGACGCCGAGTCCGTTCCGCAGCCGGCTGCCGCAGCACCAGGCACTGATGCACCGAGCGCCGATGCACCGAGTGCCGCAGCACCAGGCACTGACGCGCAATCCCCGCGCGCGCTGCTGAAGCAGCTGCAGCAACAGTTCAAGGCCTTCCGCGAGTGCCTGCCGCTGGCGATCGGCATCGACAAGCAGGTGCTGGCCAAGATGCCCGGCCTGAACCGCAAGACCATGCGCGCCGCGCTCGGCATCCATACCGGCTCGATGCGCTACCTGCGCGCGATGGAAAAGGCCACCGTGCGTTACGACCTCGATGGCAATCCGGGCGCCGAAGTCACTGACACCCACCGCCAGCACGCCAAGGAATTGCTGCAGGAACGCTTCAAGAAAGAAGCCGAGCGCAAGAAGGCTGAACGCGAACTGGCCGTCAAGGAAGAAGCCGACCGCAAGCACCAGGAAAAGCTGGAACAGCTGGCGTCAAAATTCGCGCGCCGTTAAGCCAGGCCCGGCGTACGAAGACCATGAGCGAGGTCCTGGACGATGCGCTGCCGCCCTACCAGGGCTTGCAGCTGGCTGACGTGCGCCTGGTGCGTACGCGCGCCGACGCCGACGCCGCCCTAGCGGCGCTGGCAGCGTCCGACACGGTTGGCTTCGATACCGAATCGAAGCCAACCTTCCAGAAAGGCGAAGTCTCGACCGGCCCGCACCTGGTGCAGCTGGCGACCGACGAGCACGCCTGGCTGTTCCAGATTGCCGGCGTGCGTGCGCCGGCTCATGGCGAGTTGGGGCCATCCGGCGCGCACATCGTGCCGGTTTTGCGCGCGATACTGGAATCGGAAACGATCCTGAAAGTCGGCTTCGGCCTCGGCGACGACCTGCGCCGCCTGCGCGCCAAGCTCGGCATCGACACCCGCAACGTGCTCGACCTGTCCACCGCCCTGCGTCGCGGCGAGCGCAACGCCTGGGGCGCGAAGACCGCGGTCGAGCGCTTCTTCGGCCAGCGCCTGCAGAAATCGCGCAAGATCACCACCACCAACTGGTCGCTGCCGCGCCTGAGCGACAAGCAGATCCTGTACGCGGCCGACGATGCCCACGTGGCGCTGCGCATCTATCGTCACTGGCGGGCGCAGCCGGCGGTGCCGGTACCGGTCCCGACCAAGTCGCCGGAAGACTGACAGGGCGCAGACGACATCGGTGGCATCGCTGCGGCACGCTCTCTATCAGAGAGGCTGGCATCCCACATCAGGTTTTCGGCATACGCGACATCGACAATGGTACGCAATGCATCGGGTTCGGCGCGATACGCGGCAGCGATGAAGTCCGTTTGGACCGCTTCCGCATCCCTACGCTTCAGCGCATTGGCGTGCCCGCTGAGCAGCATAGCGCTGCACAAACCACCTCGCCTGTTTCAGCGTGTCGGGATACTTGGCGGCGAGCATGCCGCCTGAGCAAGGATCGAAAACGGGATAAAAACGGAATCCATGTTCGATGAGGAATCGAACCTTTGCCCATTGCGCCAGATTCTTGCATTGGGGCGCCGAGAACTTCCGACTCAACATGACCATCGGCCCTGCACATTGCGGACAGTGACGCTCACGTAAGGCCGCAGGAAACTTGAACGACTTGCGGCAGGAAAGACAGACGAATGGGAAGCGATAGGCCTGTACGACCTTTGGCTTCGCAAAATACTCATGATGGCGAAATTTCTTCATGCGGCAGATGTTCCTCGACAGGGTCGGAGTAGACTTCGGTTTGCGTTACTCCCTGGTCCCGCCAACCCCATTGCACACCTCTCGAAAAGCATGCCGAGCCCGGCGGCTCAAGGAAAACGCTAGCCAGTCTGTTGTGTCCATTCGCGGTAGCGGAACGTGAGCAATGGCGCAAGCTGATCATAATTATCCCAGCTATCGGGAAGATGATAGGGACTCGGAAGGCGATCACCGACTGCCCTGGTCAGGTCGCTCAGATAGTTTGGCTGAGCATCGCTGTAGTAACTTTTGGCGAAGTCATTACCTTCGTCATTTAAGTCCTCGTCGACAAGCTTTCCGTCACAAACAGCAATAAACCAAGCGCCAGGAGTGACTGCACGCTGCCGCAGACGCTGCAAATCCGCTTCGAATTCTTCCTCGTGAAGTTCCCCAGCGAGTCCATTCAGCATGCACCAAGCCGCAAACATGCCGATGTGGGTCGCCCCAGCCTCTGGTGGCAGTTCTTTGGGGAACTCGCCGCCGGCATGCCAGCTAGCGTCATCATATTTCATTGGTTTCTCTATCCTGTATCGTGGTGTCTGTGCAGCTTGGCATGAATACACTGCAACATATCGTTCTGCTGGATTCCGGACTTATAGTAGCGTCCGCTATCGACCTGAAGCAGTCGTAGCGCCAGCAAATCATGGCATGAAGAAGGCCAACGAATTTGTTGAGTGTTTTCAGTCCTCAAGAGAAAGCGTGGGCGCAATGTACTTCTTGCCCAGAGCGATCCGAGCATTGGCATGGGACACATGCTTGAAGAAAGGTCTGCCGTTGCCTTCAGAGATAAAGAAAAAGTATTCACCGTACCCGTTCCGTGCAAATCGTTGGACCCTCACCAATGTGGAGGCATTGGTTCCTTCATCAGTGTAGTGCTCTTGGTGCTCAACCACTATCTCGGCAGTGCGCCCATCAAAGCGCAAATGCGTAATCTCGCTGTTGACTACAAGTGCTCGAAATTCCTCATCTATGCGCGGCAGGATGCCGTCTTTGGAACCCCGCGCCCGATCGCCAATACGACTGACAACGATTCCTGCGAAACCGAAAATAAAGAGAAAAAACAGTATCGGGTGCATGTCTGCCGCCGAGAGATTGCAAAATTGGTGTCAGTGCGCTGGAAGCCCGCTAGCAGACAGTCGTAATGCACTATATAAGCTTGTTGCTCCTTGAGCTAGTAAACAGGGTTGTCACGTATTCCTTAGTGTCAGGGGCAGATATCTAACGAACGCGTTGCCGAGAAACTCGGGATTCACCAGAGCCTCCACCACGGCTTGACACCTGCGGATTCAGCGCGTTCAGGCGTATTTTCACTGCAGATCCTTGACCCCGATCCGGCGGCTTCCCAGGCGTCGAAGGTGAATGCACAATGCCGCCGTGGACCCTGTCCCGGGTGCGTGCTCCATCATCTGCGCTAAACCCGAGTTCTTCTATCAGTGACTGCTGAACTCGTTCGTAAAGCCTCTTCCATGCACATCAACATCACAAACGTGATCACTTCTCCAGTGACCGATGCTCAGCAAGCACGATATTCGTGTCGTCGGTCCAGCTAGAAGGAAATGCCATTGCGCTCAGTTGCTGAGTTCCGTGTCAGCTGTGTCCGCCGGCGCTGAGAACAAGCAAGCAGACTTACTTCTTTCCCAATGTCATCATAATGTGCGTTGACGCACCGATTCTTCATGCCCAAAGGAAATAAGATCGCGACTTTTGTTGCAAACGACATCGGACGATCATGAAACGGCTGCGGGCTTTATGGAAATTCATCATCGGCGATGCCCAGTCCGCCGAGATTCTCATCCAGGAAACGATGGAGCAGAGGGTCGAACTAGAACGTCTGCTGGCGAGCCGGCGCCGCGGGTCGCGCGTCCGCTGAGCGGACAGTTCCAGCTGGCTTATTCCAGACGTTTCGCCCAACGGCTCAATGTACGACGTTATTATCTCCAGGGTTACAACACGGTTTCATCACCCGTTCTAAAGTAGCCAACAGACCTTCCGCCCCGTTTTATACTGGTGCGATGAAAGCGCCGCACCGCCCTGTCCGCCGTCTGCCTCTCCTGTTGGCCTTTCTGGCCACACTGCAAGGCTGCTCGCGCGCCGACAAGCCGGTCGACGGCGCCGCGGTGTTCCGCCAATGCGCTTCCTGCCACCAGGTCGGCGCCAATGCCCGCGGCGGCTTTGGCCCGCGGTTGAACGGCCTGTTCGGACGCCGTGCCGGTTCCACCGCCGACTTCGCCTATTCGCCGGCAATGAAGGCATCCGGCATCGTCTGGGACGAGCAGACTTTGGCCCATTTCCTGGCCAATCCCGACAAGGCGATGCCCGGCACCAGGATGCGCTTCTGGGGCATCGGCGACGAGCGCGAGATGCGGGCACTGCTGGCCTACCTGCGCAGTTTCCAGGATGCGCATTGACCACATTGCAACAAAACAAAGTATGATGCGAACTCCGCCTTTCCGGGAGCTGCCATGCGGGCTGCGTTTCGATGTGCGCCGATCGTCCTGCTGTATAGCCTGAGCCTAAGCCTGTTACCGGCCGCGCCGGCAGCGGGTCAGCCGGCGCCCGCATCTGCCCACGTAGCTGCTCCCGTCCCCGCTCCCGTCCCCACTCAGGTACCCGACACGCTGGCCCAGCGCCTCGTCGCCTGCACGGCCTGCCACGGCGACCCCGGCAAGCCGCCGCCGCGCGACGAACGCCGCTACTTCCCGCGCATCGCCGGCAAGCCCGCCGGCTACCTGTATCACCAGTTGCTCAACTTCCGCGAAGGCCGGCGCCAGTATCCATTGATGACCTGGATGGTCACACCGCTGTCGGACGATTACCTGCGCGAGATCGCCGACTACTTCGCGGCGCAGCACCTGACGGCCGCACCGCTCGACCGCGCCGCCCTGCCGCCAGCCGAACTGGCGCGCGGCCGCCAGCTGGTGACGCAGGGGGACCCTGGGCTGAAGGTACCGGCGTGCATCGCCTGCCACGGCCAGCGACTGACTGGCACCCTGCCCGCCATTCCCGGCCTGCTCGGGCTGCCGCGCGACTACATCAACGCCCAGTTCGGCGCCTGGCGCAACGGCAGCCGCCGCGCCCACGCACCCGACTGCATGGGGACGATCGCGGCGCGCCTGTCGCTGGCCGACGTCGCCGCGGTCTCGGCCTGGCTGGCGAGCGAACCGCAACCGGCGGACCCGGCTCCGCAAGCTGCCGGCCTGCAGGCCTTGCCGCTGGCCTGCGGCAGCGCGCAGCAGGCCTCGTCCACGCAAGCGAAGGAGCAGGCGCGATGAGGCGCGCGTTCGCACGGCTGGGCATCGTTCTGCTGGCGCTGCTGCTGGCCCTGGTCGCCTGGGCCGTGGCCGCCTGGCCGCGCGCCGAATTCATTCCGGCGCGCTCGCCCCAGGCCTGGGCATCCACGCCTGACAACATCGCCCGCGGCGCCTACCTGGCGCGCGCCGGCGACTGCATCGGCTGCCATACCGCGCGCGGCGGCGCGCCGTACGCCGGCGGCCGCGCGCTCGACACCCCGTTCGGCCGCTTGTATGGCCCGAACCTGACGCCGGATGCCGCCGCCGGCCTCGGCGCCTGGAGCGCCGACGATTTCTGGAACGCGCTGCACAACGGCATCGGCCGCGACGGGCGCCTGCTGTATCCCGCCTTTCCCTACACTCACACGACCCGGGTCACGCGCGACGACGCCGACGCCTTGTTCGCCTGGCTGCGCAGCCTGGCCCCGGTACGCCAGCCGAACCGGCCGCACGCGCTGCGTTTTCCCTACGATAGCCAGCTGGCCCTGGCCGGCTGGCGCCTGCTGTATTTCCACCCCGGCATCCAGCCTGTCGACAAGGCCAGGCCGGCGGCGTGGAACCGCGGCGCCTATCTGGTCGAAGGCCTGGGCCATTGCAGCGCCTGCCACAGCACGCGCAACCTGCTGGGCGGCAGCGGCGGCGGCCTGTCCGGCGGCCTGATCCCGGTCAGCGGCTGGTACGCGCCGTCGCTGACCTCGAGCCGCGAAGCCGGACTCGGGGAGTGGGAGGTGCCGCACATCGTGCAGCTGCTGCGCACCGGAGTCTCAGCCCAGGGTGCCGTCTATGGGCCGATGGCGGAAGTGGTCCAGCAAAGCCTTCAGCACCTGTCCGAACCCGACCTGCGCGCCATGGCGGTATACCTGAAATCGCTGCCTGCGGACCGCGACGAGGCGCTGCCGGCCGCGCCGCCGGGCGAAGCGGCGCTGAAGCTCGGTGGCCAGTTGTACGAGACCCACTGCGCCGACTGCCATGGCGCCAATGGCCGCGGCGGCGGCGGCGGCAAGGTGTATCCACCACTGGCCGGCAACCGCGCGCTGACGATGGTGGAGCCGGTCAATGCGATCCGCATCGTGCTCAGCGGCGGCTTTCCGCCGTCGACTGCGGGCAATCCGCGGCCCTACGGCATGCCGCCTTTCAGCCCGGTGCTGAACGATACCGAAGCCGCCGCGGTGATCAGTTACGTGCGCGCCAGCTGGGGCAATGCGGCGCCGGAAGTGACGGCGGCACAGGTCAACCGCTATCGCGCAGTGCCGCTGGACTGACCGTGCCGGCCGGCGCGAGCGAAAATGCCGGCGCCGGCCCGGACACAAACCAGCGGCGGCACCAACTGCATGGCCGCATCAGTCGAACCGGCCGCCGCGCACCTGCACCGCCGAGGGCGCGGTCGGGGTACGATGCGCGAACGCCCCGCCCTGCGCCGGCCTGGCGGCGCGGACTTCGTCCGGGATCCTGGACGCCTGCACCGAATACACGGCTTCCCACTTGGCGATGCTGTAGAGCTTCCAGAAGGTCACATTGTCGATCTTGTCGAAGTTGAGTGCTTCCTTGCACATGCCGGCCACGATGGCGGAGCCGCCGATGGTCGCTTTCATGCTGGCACTGGCGGCCTTGATCCAGGCGTCCGCCGGCGCTTCGAAGCCCAGCTTGACCTTGCGCCACAGGATATTTTTCGGCACCAGGCCTTCCATCGCGACCCGCAGCACGTGCTTGGTCCAGCCATTCTTGATCTTGAAATGGTTGTTCATGCCGAAGGCGGCTTCGACTAGCTTGTAGTCGAGGAAAGGCAGGCGCGCCTCGATCGAGTGGCGCATCGAATTGCGGTCTTCGTAGCGCAGCAGGTGCGGCAGCTGGAAGCTTTCGATTTCCATCTTCTGCATGGCGCGGATGTCGCGGTAGCCCTTGCTCAGCTTGCGGATGTTCGGAAACCGCAGCAGGTATTCGGGCTTGATGTAGGCAAACTTGCGGCGCAGGCGCCAGATGCGCAGGCGTGAGATCGAAAAATACATGAAGTTGCCGAGCAGTTCGGACAGCGACAGCTTGGAGTGGTTGCGCATCACGAACACTTCGCCGATGGCGTCGCGCCAGGGCAGCGAATGCAGGTAGGCCGCGTAGTAGCGCTCGTAGCCAAGCAGGGTCTCGTCGCCGCCCTGACCGTCCAGCATCACCTTGCAGCCGATTTCCTTTGCCTTCTTGAACACGAAGTACTGCATGAAGATCGACGGCGCGGCAAACGGCTCTTCCTGGCAGTACACGACTTCGTCGATGGCCCGGATGAATTCGTCGGCGCTGGGCTCGATGACGAACAAATCGATTCCGCCGGCCTTGGCGACTTCGCGCGCATAGGCGCTTTCGTCGATCTCGTCGATGCCGCTGTTGGCGTGGATCGCCTGGAAGCGGTCCGGGCTGGCCTCGTGGTACAGCGCGGCCGACAGGCTGGCGATGCTGGAACTGTCCAGCCCGCCGCTGAGGCAGGTGCCGACCTTGACATCCGAGCGCAGCCGGTAGCCGATCGAGCGCTTCAGCTCGGCCCGGAAGCGTGCGATGGCCGAGGGTTCGTCGAGCGCCTCGACCTCGGGCGGCGCGGCCAGCGCGTAAAAGCGCGACAGCTCGGCGCTGTGGTTCGCCAGCGAATACACCAGGTTGTGGCCGGCCGGCAGCGCGACCACGCCTTCGAAGAAGGTTTCGTGCGTGTGATCGGAATAGCCTTCGATCAGGAAGTCGCGCACGGCGCCCATGTTGGCCACGGCAGGGCCGCCGCGGCCGGCCAGCACCTGCTTGATTTCGGAGCCGAAGATGAATTTCTGCGGCGTATCCGCGTAATAGAAGGGCTTCACGCCGAAGCGATCGCGGCTGCAGAACAGGACCTGCTTTTCACGGTCGTACAGGCAGAAGCCCCACATGCCGTTGAAGCGCTCGACACAGGCCGGTCCCCATTTGTCGTAGGCGCAGAGGATGACTTCGGTGTCGGTCTTCGACACGAAGCGGTAGCCGTCCTGCAGCAGTTCCTCGCGGATTTCGAGGTAATTGTAGATCTCGCCGTTGAAGGTGATGACGTACTTGTCCTGGTAGTGCATCGGCTGGTGCCCGTCCGGCGAGAGGTCGAGGATCGACAGGCGCCGGTGCCCGAGTGCGAAGTGCTCGCCAAGGAAAAAACCTTCGTCGTCCGGGCCCCGGTGGGCGATCAGGTCGTTGATGCCCTTGATCGCGCCGGGACTCACGGCCGAGGCGTTCTTGTTGACAATCCCACTGATTCCGCACATTGCACGCATCTCCTTTTCTTGAAGGCATGCGCGAACGGTGCCGTGTTCTGGCGCACACGAGGCAGATGTTGAAGCACGCGACAGGCGCCGGTATTGCGCCAGCGCGAAGGCATCAAGAAAAGTGGGAAAGCACTGTGGAGAGTACTGTTAAGGGCTACCAGTGGGCTATTTCCCTTACACCATTTCAGCGAATCCAATCCGATCCGTGGTGGCCGCGCGCGCATCGTCGACGCCCACCTTGTGCGCCGCCAGCAGCGCTTCCAGCACGCTGTTCATCGTATGGCAGCCGGGCGCATGGCCGGCATTCATGTGGGTGCGGATGGCGCCCAGGTCGCCCTGCTCGATCATGGCGGCCACCGCCGGGTTCAGGCTCAGGCATTCCGTCGCCAAGTGATAGCGGTTGCCCTGCTTCGAGGGCAGCAGCGCCTGGCACAGCACGCCGCGCAGCGCATGCGCCAGCGCCTGGCCCTGGGCGTCGGAATTGCCCAGCAGGCGCAGCATCTTTTGCAGGCCGAGCTCGGTCGAGCGCGCGTGCAGCGTGGCCAGCACCAGCGGGCCGGACTCGGCCAGGGCCAGCGCTTCCTGGGCGGTCTGGGCGTCGCGGATCTCGCCGATGACAATCACGTCGGGACGCTCGCGCAGGGCGTCCAGCGCGCCCAGGTAATAGCTCTCGACGTCGCCGTCGAGGCCGACCTCGCGCTGGGTGATGATGCATTTGCGCTGCGGGATCAGGGTCTCGACCGGGTCTTCGATGGTGATGATGTGGCCCGAGCGCCGCTTGTTGATCTCGTCGAGCATCGACGCGATCGTGGTCGACTTGCCCTGGCAGGTGTCGCCGATGATCAGGACCAGGCCGCTGGTCAGGCGCGCGAATTCGAGTTCATCGGCATGCAGGCCGAGCTCGAGCAGCCCCAGCGGCTCCTTCGGGAAGCGCCGGATCACGCAGCCGAGGCGCTTCTTGCCCTGGAAGCTGAAGCAGTTGGCGCGGATGCGCGCCGTGTGCAGGTCGATCGAGCGGTCGAATGCGCGGTCCGCGATGCGCTCGGCCCAGTTCGGCTCGATGACGTCGAAGAATTCTTCCAGTTCTTCGCGGGTGATCGGCGAATCGGTCACCGCCACCAGCCCCTTCGGCTGGCGCAGCATCAAGGGACTGTTCTGGTGGATGATGACGTCGGAAAACACCAGCTTCGAATTCAGCAGATGCAGGATCTGCTCGACCAGGGTGCCGAACACCGGATGGTCTTCGTTTTCGACGTACGACAGGGTGGGAATCTGTGAGGACTGGTGATATTCCATCATGCAAGGGCTGAAACAGGCGATGCATTAATTATAAAACCAGGGCCAATACAAAGTTCCACTTGGAAATATATTTTTTCAATGCCGCTGTGGCAGATTGACAACCGCCGGTCAACCGAAGGTCGTTCGCCCGTCGTTCGCCCGGAGGCGGTAAACAGCCCCTGGACTATTTACCCTCATGCGGAGCGACAGGTACCCGTATGGTGGAAACACGCCAGCCGTACTGCAATACTGACTTCGGAAAGTCAGTATGGATCCCCGCCTGCGCGGGGACGACGATGTTTTAGGGGGCCGTTTTTCGTGTTGGATAAAACAGTCGTTTTAGCGCCGGTTGCGCAGCACATCCAGCTGTGCCCGCACATCCCTGAGTTCTCCCGCCAGGCTGTCGCGCGCGGTCGCCGCGCCGACCAGCTCCATCTCGGCCGCCAGGCGTGCATCGGACAGCGCCGCGGCCGCGGTCACGTTGCGTTCGATCTGGGCGCGCAGGTCGGCCAGCTGGGCGTCCTTGCCTTCGATCGCCAGCTGGTCCTTGGCCTTGCCGACCAGCGCATCCATCGCCACCTGCTTGGCGTTGCTCAGCTCGGCCGTCAGGCGCTCGATCGTTTCGTCGCGCTCGGCCAGCTGGGCCAGCATGTCGTCGCGTTCGGCCGACGCCGCCGCCACCTGGCCGCTGAGTTCGGCGCGCGCGGCTTCCAGTTCGTCACCGGCGTCGATCAGGGATTGCATGTCGTCGCCGGCGCGGGCCAGCGCTTCGCGGTCGGCGGCGCCGGCCTCGTGCGCGAACTGGCGCGCCCAGTCGGCCAGGCCCGCCAGCAGTGCCGGCGGCAGTGCCGCCGCGGGCGCCGCCGGGGCCGCCATATGCTGCGCGCGCCAGTCGGCCAGGTGCTTGTAGACGGCGCCCGCCGTCGCCTGCACGCCATCGGCGTCGAGTGCCGCGCGCACCGCATCAAGCGTCACCGCCTCGCCCGCGTCCTGCAGGCCGCTTGCCGCTTTTGCCACCTGGTCGAAAGTCACTTCTTCGGCTGCCATGTCTGTTCTCTAATCCATCAAGGGTAAATCGGAAGGCTCGTATCATACTGGACGGCGTACCGTTCGCTCCAGCCGGCGGCACTCTGGTGTGGCAATTGCGCACTTCGTCGCAAAGTCCGCGCATGCACCGGCCCGTTTGCCTAGGATGCAAACGTCCAGCCACTTTTCACGGAGATAACAAGATGAACACGACCCGCCCGAACTGCCGCCTGCTCGCCGCCGCCTGCGTCCTCGCCCTCGGTGCAACTTTCGCCCTCCCCGCCACCCAGGCCCGCGACTGGACCTGGAGCAAGGGCGAACAGGTGCAGGGTAACGGCAACGTGCAGCGCCAGGCGCGCGAACTGGGCGCCTTCAGCGGCGTCGCGCTATCGCTGCCGGGCAAGGTCGAGATCCGCAGCGGCGGCCGCGAAGGCATCACGGTCGAGACCGATGCCAACCTGCTGCCGCTGATCGAGACCGTGGTGGAAGACGGTACGCTAAAAATCCGCGGCAAGGACCACATGATGCCGAAGACGCGCAACCTGAAGTTCATCGTCCAGGCGCGCGACATCGAGCGCCTGTCGGTGTCCGGCTCCGGCGACATCGACGCCGACGCCGTCCGTGGCGACCGCATGCAGATCACCATCGGCGGTTCCGGCGACGTCAAGGTACGCAAGGCCGAGGGCGCCGATCTGCGCGCCAACGTCAGCGGCAGCGGCGACCTGCAGGTCGATGAAGGCAACGTGCGCAGCCTGTCGCTGTCGATCGCCGGCTCGGGCGACGTCGACCTGGCGCGCGTGCGCAGCGACGACGCCAAGGTGAATATCGCCGGTTCGGGCGATGCCAAGGTGTGGGCCCGCAACGAGCTGAACGTGTCGGTCGCCGGCTCGGGCGACGTCGAATACTACGGCGACCCGCGCGTGCGCAAGTCGGTCGCGGGCTCGGGCGGCGTGCACCGCGCCGGCGGCGACCCGCGCTAATGCCTGAGCCGCTCAAGGGCGGCTCGGTGGCGGCTCAATGCGCGCTCAGTGGCCGCCTTGCGCGCTGTAGGCCAGCGGCTTGACCGGCACCGTCAGGTTGACGCTGTCGCGCTTGCCGTCGGCGCCCTGCAGCGTCAGGGTCATCGGCACCTGCTCGCCTTCCTTCAGCTGGCGCTTCAGGTCGAGCAGCATGATGTGGTAGCCGCCGGATGCCAGGTTGACGGCCTGGCCGGCCGGCAGGTCGATGCCGTCGACCGCATGCATGCGCATGGTCTGGCCCTGCATCTCCATCTGGTGGATCTCGACGCGGCCGGCGGCCGGGCTGCTGGCTGCCAGCAGGCGCGTTGCCTTGGCGGCTTTCAGCTGCATGAAGGCGCCGGTGGCCTTCTGGGCCGGGACGGTGGCGCGGATCCAGGGGTCGACGACGTTCACAGACGGCTGGGCCTGGGATTGGGCGAAGGCGGCGGTGGACAGCAGGCCGGCGGCGGCCAGCAGGGCGATGCGTTTGAACATGGCGTTACCTGGTGAGTAGTCGAATAGCGTCGTTCCCGGCACTGCCGGAAACGACTTCCCGCGCAGGCGGGAATCCAAGTTTTGCTCGCATATCGGTAGCGCCAGCAACTTGGGCCCCCGCCTTCGCGGGGGCGACGTTCATAAGCTAACGAAAACCTCGGCGTGCACGCGGCGATTATAGCGGCTGGACTGTACTCAGCGCGGCGCCGTCAGGATCTCGCGCTCCACCTGCACGGTCTCGGTACCGTCGGTGATCCACACCTGCCCGTCCTGGATCGTGCACTGCAGCTGCATATTGCGGCTGCACAGGCGCTCGAGGGCGGCGCTGCTCTCGGGCAGGATGTTAATAATAGTGATCTTTCTGGCGCGCTCGATCTTGCTGGCGAGCTGCTTGAACCAGATATGGCTGGTGGCGCTGTAGCTGTACACGATCACCCGGTTCGACTGGCCGCTGGCCTTCATCAGGCGGCGTTCGTCGGGCTGGCCGACTTCGATCCAGGTGTCGATGGCGCCGGTCAGGTCCTTCAGCCACAGGGCCGGTTCCTCGACGTCGAACAGGTCCTTGCCGTAGGTAAGCGCCGGATCGGCGTGCAAGGCAAAGGCGAGCAGGCGGATCATCACGCGCTCGTCGGTTTCCGAAGGATGGCGCGCGATGGTGAGCGCGTGCTCCTGGTAGTAGTTGCGGTCCATGTCCGCAATGTTCAGGTCTGCCTTGTAGATCGTTGCTTTGAGGGCCATCGGGTCGTTCTAACTTTCCGGAACTTCGATAAACCTGCTGCGCGTTGCACTGCAGGTTTGCGATGCTCGCTGTACCTCCGTACAGCTGCGCTTCTCAACCAGCATTGCTGCCGCTCGCGACGGTTTCTCTCGCTCCTTTGTTAATGGGATCAGTTGAAGACGACGGTCTTGTCGCCGTTCAGCAGGATACGGTGTTCCACGAAGCACTTGACCGCACGCGCCAGCACGACGCTCTCGACGTCGCGTCCGATTGCCGTCAG
>Ga0308168_1001253_pt1 | contig 23796 bp, 23 predicted proteins | sample PhyCR2_FD_202133 | JGI IMG/M metagenome (GOLD analysis project Ga0308168, IMG submission 202133) | Phyllosphere microbial communities from UC Gill Tract Community Farm, Albany, California, United States - DLSLRC.R2 | ecosystem: Host-associated > Plants > Phyllosphere > Unclassified | place: USA...
GCGCCAGCGGTGTGCGTTCTGCGTCGCTCACCGGCTTAGCGGATTCGGTCGCATACTCATCTGCGACGTCATAGTACTTGAGGGGAATATCGTTAGTCATAAAGAGTCCGCTAAGTTGAGGTTCCGTTCAGGTGCTGCCTGCGCTCGGTGGTGCAGATAGCCGGGTTATTATTTCGTGTTTGGGTTGGGGCTGTAAAGGGATAGCTATAGCGGGCATTGTTGAATTTATCAGTAACAAAAGCCCGGTAAGCGACCTTACTTAAAGTCATGCGCGAATTAGTCTGGTTCCAGAATTGAAATTCTGTAGAGCAGAATAGCGCGATGAATTATGCGGATACGTTCTCAATCTGTTCCACTATACACTCCGGATGAGCCTGCAGTCGCGCTAAAGCCTCGGCATAAGAGGGCATCGAATCGGCGGCACCAGCGCGTTCAACGCAGAGTGAGGCAAATGCCGCAGCGAACCGCGCCGCCTGCGGCAGATCGTCGCCGGAAGCGAGCCTGGCGGCGAGCGCGCCATTGAACGCGTCGCCGGCGCCGGTGGTGTCGCGCGGCTGTGCCGGAAATAGCGGAATGCGCTGCTGTTGCGAGGGCGTTGATAGCAGGGCGCCGGCAATGCCTAGCGTAATGATTACCTGTCGCGCACCCTTACGATGCAACACCTCGGCGGCACGGCGCGCGCTGGCAAAATCCGTTACCGTTACGCCACTGAGTTGAGTCGCTTCGGTGCTGTTCGGCGTCAGCAGATCAATTTTTGCCAGCAGCGCATCGTTGATTTTCTGCCACGGTGCCGGATTGAGGATCACAAACGTGCCGCTGGCGCGGGCGCTATCAATCATGCGCTGAATAGCGTTGAGGTTATTCTCCAGTTGTACCAGCAGAATATCTGCTGCGGCTACCGTGGGCTGGCAGCGCGTAATCTCAGCGGCGGTCACGGTGGTATTGGCACCCGGATAGACTGAAATCATATTTTCGGCGTCGTCGCCTGCTACGTAAATCAGCGCGTTACCGGTGGGCTTCTCTTTACAGGTAAACAGCGTAATTGCGTCAAAGCCGGTTTTCTCCAGATGACGTCGCGCAAAGAGGCCAAAATCGTCATTGCCCACTTTACCGATGTAGTGCACCCGCGCACCGGCACGCAGTGCCGCCGTGGCCTGATTTGCACCTTTACCTCCCGCACCCATCATACTGTGGTGCGCCGTCAGCGACTCTCCCGGCAGCGGAAAGCGACGCATGACTGCAACAATATCGAGATTAAAGGAACCGAAAACACACACTTTTCCTTTCATCATAGGCTCCTGAACCGGCGTTCAGCGGCGAGACAGGCACCGCGACAGCCCGTATAGTCGGTTGAGTGGCTGAATATAATCTTCAGGTTTTCGCGCGTGACCGGTGGCCGCAAATGCTGTTGAATCTGGTTGCGCAGCAGCGCCAGCGGAAAATCAGCCATCGCCAGCACGCCGCCGCCGAGGATCAGATACTCCGGATCGAGAATATTCATCTCGGTGGCGATCAGCTGAGCCAGCCGCCGCACAAACGCCTGCAGATCCGGCTGTTCGCCGTGGCGGGTAAACAGCGCTGAGATGGGCGTGTCGGCGGCGTTCAGTGCCGCCCAGTGGCTCAGCCAGTGACCCGACGTCAGCGTTTCCGCACAGCCGTGGTTGCCGCACGGGCAGGGGAGATCGTTTCCCGCAACCGGCACATGCCCCAGTTCGCCCGCGCCGCCGTGCTCGCCGTGATAAAAGCGGCCATTCAGCCACAGACTGTTGCCCATCCCGGTGCCGGGGTAGAGGCCCACTGCGTTATCCGGCAGCTGCTCCAGCTGCAGCAGATCCCACAACATAAGATGGTTAACATCTTTGTCCATCGCCACTGGCATACTGAGTTGAGCTGCCAGGCGTGCCGCCACTGGCTGATGATCCAGCGCCTGAATAAAGGGCAGCGAGATCACCTGCTTTCTGTCGCGGCTGAGGATACCCGGCAGACCCAGCATAATGCCGCTGACCGGCTGCTGCTCCAGCGTCTCATCAATGAGCTGGCCAAGCGCCAGCAGCGCGTCGGGCTGCTGCGCCCAGCTGGCGGTAGGCACCTTGCGAAAGCTGCTCCAGACGCCTCCCTCTTCCATCAGCTGCAGCCGGGTACCGGTGCCGCCAATGTCGATACCAAGCCAGCGTGATCTCATGCGGACACCTGCGCCAGCCCCTGGGCCTCATCAATGCTGTCGCGCATCATCTCCCACGCGGTGGCTAAATCGTCATGGATGTTAAACAGGCCGGAGGTGCCGACAATCAGCACTTCGGCGCCTGCGCCGATCAGCGGGTTATAGGTGCGGGTATTGCAGGAGCCGTCAATCTCAATCAGATAGTGATAGCTGTGCTGTTGCTTCAGCGCTTTCAGCTCGCGCACCTTTTCAACCATCTCCGGAATAAAGGGCTGGCCGGCGTAGCCAGGATCCACCGTCATCACGGTGATCTTATCGAGCAGATGAATATAATGCTGAATGTAGGAAACCGGCGTGGCAGGATTCAGCACCACGCCCACTTTTTTCCCGAAGCTACGGATCAGGTTAATGACGCGAAATGCATCGCGGTTAATGGTCTCAGCGTGCGGACAGATAAAGTCAGCCCCTGCTTTTGCGACCGCCTCAATAAAATCAGTCGGCTCTTCCACCATCAAATGCACATCGATCGCCACACGGGTATAAGGACGGATCTGCTCAATAAAGAAGGGGGAGAGCGTAATGTTTTTTACGTAGTGACCATCCATGATATCCACGTGAAGAAAGTCAGCGCGCGAGTCGAGAACCTGCAGCTGGTGCTTGATCTCCATCAGGTTCATACACATCAGTGACGGGGAGATTTGAGTACGCATCATACTTCCTTCTTTTCAGTCAGAGGATTAAGCACCGCGGCCAGCTTGCTGAGCTTTACTGCACGGTGTTCGTTGAATCGGGTTTTGAATTGTTTAAAAGCGAGTACCACAATCAGCACTGCCCCCCACATCGCCAGACTGACGTGCTGGCTGATGTTCATCAGATTGAAACCGGTGGAAAGCACCTGTAGCGCAATCAGTGCCAGCACCACGCCCGTGACGCGTCCGAAGCCGCCGTTGGGATCCGTGCCGCCAAGAATAATCGCCAGCACCGTCAGCAGCAGATAGGCGTCGCCGTAGCCCATGCGCGCGGAGTTAAAGCGCGCCATCATAATCAGGCCCGCCAGGACGCAAAGCAGGCTGGAGATCACGTAAACCAGCATCACCATGCGATGGGTATTGATGCCGCTAAACCAGGTAGCGTTGATGTTGCTGCCGCCCATGTAGATACATTTACCGGCGCGGGTTTTACCGAGAAACAGCGCCAGCAGCGCGGCGGCAATCAGGAACACCCAGAGCGGCAGCGGCATACCGAGCAACGTGTCCGCACCCAGTGCCTGCACCACCGGCGGCATACCGCTAATGGCGGCACCTTTGGTCAGCCAGATTCCGACGCCGTTTAGCGTCATCATCGTTGCCAGCGTTACCAGAATCGGGTGTGCGCCGATTCGCGTCACCATCAGACCCGTCACCACACCGATCGCGGCGGCGATCAGCATGGCGCCAATGATGGCGATAAACAGCCAGAGCAGCTGCAACGCCATGCCGGCATTGGCGGGCAGCGCGCTCATCAGCGTCCAGGCGACAAACAGTGCCGTGAGGTTAGCGGTAGCGATAATGGCAAGGTTCAGGCCGCCGCTGAGAATGGCGATAAACATCGCCAGCGTGAGTAAACCCAGTTCCGGCAGCTGAAACGCCATACTCATAAAGGTTGAGTCGGTCAGGAAGCGACCCGGCAACATCAGCGTAAAGGTGGCAAGCGCCAGCGCGATAAGCAGCATCAGGCCGATGTTGGTACCGTCTGGGCGCAGTGCAGTCAGTGATTTCATCATCAGTGCCCTCTGTCACACGAAACTGACATCAGTTTCTTTGCGTTTTTTGTAGTGCGTCACGGCGATCGCAATCATGATGGTGCCGCCTACCACGATATTCATGAAGTAGTTCGATACTCCCACCAGGTTGAGGCCGTTCTTCAGAATGGCGATCAGGAAAACGCCCATCAGCGTGCCGCTGACTGTGCCTTTGCCACCCATCAGACTGGCTCCGCCCAGCACCGTAGCCGCCAGCACATCAAGTTCGCCGCCAACCAGCGCATTGGGAACGACTTCTCCCATACGATAGACTTGCACCAGCCCGCCAATCGCCGCCATTGCGCCCAGCCAGCCGTAGGCGAAAACGTGGAGCAGGCCGACGCGGATACCAATACGGCGTGCAGACTCCGCATCCCCCCCCACGGCATAGAGCTGGCGTCCGAGGTTGGTTTTGTTCAGCAGTAAGGCAGTAATGGCGGCAATCAGCAGCATAGTGGCCAGCGGCAGGCCGACCTGAAAGCTCTCCCCCTGCCAGCTGAACGGCAGTACATTGCGCAGCGTGATCCACCACTCCGGCAGTGAGTAGAGGCTACGACCACCGGTGACCCACATCAGTAGCCCGAACAGCAGCGACTGCATGCTAATGGTGATGATGATGGAGACCACCCGCAGCGTGGTGATCAGTAACGCGTTTATCACCCCGAACAGCGTGCCGCACACCACTGCCAGCAAAATGCTGAGCAGTGCATTATCGAACTGGTACTGTACAAACAGTGATGCGAGCAGGTACTGCACCACTGAGGCGACTGCCGCGAAGGAGATATCGATACCGCCGGTAACCAGCACGACAAACAGACCTAGCGCAAAGATGCCGGTGACCGCGTAGCTCTCCGCCAGATCCAGCAGATTCTGCATGGTAAGAAACTGCTCGCTGGCAACCGAGAAAAACAGAATGAACGCCAGCAGCACCCAGGCGAGCCAACCCTGACTGGAGTGCGGACGAAAACGGGAAAAGTCAGGCATTGATCACCTCCGCCAGCTGCTGCTGCTCGACGCTATCGGGTTGATACTCGGCATGGATCGTGCCATTACGGAAATGCAGAATGCGGTCGCAGTTGTACCAGACCTCTGGCACCTCATCGGAAATCAGAATGATCGACAGCCCCTCTTTCGCCAGCTCGTGGATCAACTGGTAAATACTGGCTTTTGCACCTACATCTACGCCGACGGTGGGTGAGTCGAGGATCAGAATGCGCGGCTGTGTCAGCACCCATTTCGCCAGCACAATTTTCTGCTGATTACCGCCGGAAAGCGTGGAGATAGCGAGATTTGGATCGGCGACGCGGACGCCAAGCTGCTGAATCCACTGCAGGATCAGCTTGTTTTTACGGTATTCATCAATCAGGTGAAACCGGTTTTGCAGCTTGTCGAGGATCGGCAGCACCATGTTGTCTGCCACCGACTGCTGCTGCACCAGGCCCAGCGTCAGACGATCTTCCGACACGTAGCCGATACCCGCTTTGATCGCATCTTCATGACCACGAAAGCGCACCGGCTTACTGTCGAGCCAGATTTTACCGCTGTCGGGACGTGTCATGCCAAACAGCGACAGCGCCAGTTCAGTGCGTCCGGAACCGAGCAGGCCGCACAGCCCGAGCACCTCGCCTTCATACAGTTTAAAATTGACGTCGTGATACTGGCCGGCGCGGGTTAAATTTTCTATCTCCAGAATGGCGCGATTGCCGTTGCGCGTCGGCGCTTTCAGCTGGTAGTCGAGTTTCAGGCCGGTCATCAGCTCTGTCAGGTGGTGCGGTGTCATCTCGCGCGCGGGCCAGCAGCCCATTTTGTGTCCGTCGCGAATCACCGTAACGCGGTCAGAGATCTCCAGCACCTCATCCAACCGGTGGCTGACAAATACCACGCAGATATTTTTATCTTTAAGGTAGCGCACGGTTCGCAGCAGTTGATTCACCTCGGTGCGGGTCAGGGAGGCGGTCGGCTCATCCATGATCACCAGTCGTGCATCGGCGACCAGCGCACGGCAGATCGCCACCTGCTGACGCTGAGCAATAGAGAGCGCCGCGACCTTCTCATCCAGATCGAGATCAAACTTCAGTTCGGTAACAATGCTGTGCGCGCTTTCACGCAGGCGTGCGCTGTGGTGCCATCGCAGCAGGCCATTGAGGTTATGCTCGAAGGCGATATTCTCTGCCACACTGAGATTGGGAAACAGCGACAGATCCTGATAAATCACCTGGATACCGAAGTCACGCGCCTGCCGGGTAGTAAGGCGTGGCTGCGGCAGGCCGTCGCCCAGTGTGATGCAACTGCCACTGTCCGGGGCGTGTACCCCTGAGATAACCTTGATCAGCGTGCTCTTGCCGCAGCCGTTGGTACCAGCGAGACAGTGCACTTCGCCTGCCAGTAAGGTCAGTGAGATATCGCTCAGTGCGCGGTTGCCACCAAATGTTTTCGACAGATTCTCGAGCACAATCAGTGTCTGTGGAGTGACCTCTTGCATATCAGAGCCCCATTTTTACCAGTTTTGGCAGATTTTCTTTATCCAGGCTCTCTGTGTTGTTACCGAGAATGGTGTGCGTGGCTTCATCCACTTTTACTTTGCCCAGCCCTTCAATCGTTATGCCGTCAGTAATGGGCTCTTTCTTATGCATCATGTCTGCGATACGCACAAAGACTTCGCCCGCAGTCTGCGGATTCCAGATGTAGCCGCCTTTAATGGCGTTACGCTGCACCAGGGAGGCACCTTGTCCCGGACTGAATGAGCCAATCACGCACACCTGGTCGATTTTTTTACGGTTCATGACCGCACGCCCGGCACCAATCGGTCCCTGTGAACCAAACGCCATGATCCCTTTCAGATCGGGATATTTGGACATCAGCTCATTGGTGGTGCGAATGGAATCATCCAGCGATTCGCCGACGCCAAATTTGTCGATGACCAGCTGCATTTTGGGGTAGTGCTCTTTCTGATAATTGAGTGCAGCGTCGGTCCACTGTTGATGCAGTGGCACCGTCAGGCTGCCAACATACATGGCGTATTTGCCTTCTTCGTTCATGCACTTCGCCAGCGCTTTCATATGGTTAATGCCATGCGTAGCCGCATCGACCAGTTCGAAATCCCAGTTGGCGCCCTGCTGGCCGGGTGACTCATGGGTGATGACTTCGATACCGGCATTGCGCGCCCGTTTCAATACCGGCTCCAGCACTTTTGGATCGTTCGGTACGACGCCGATGATATCGACTTTCTGCGCAATCAAATCTTCGATGGCGCGTACCTGTAGTGCCGGATCAGCCGCGGTGGGCCCTACCATCCACGCATCAATTCCGCGCTTCGCTGCTTCACTTTTAATTCCTGCTTCCATGGCATTAAACCAGGGAATACCGCCAATTTTGACCACAATACCCATACGCAATTTGTCAGCGGCTTGCGCACCGGTGGCGGCAAAGAGGGCAAGCAGAGAGCAGGCGATAAGATGCTTTTTCATACAGACTCCTGATTAGTTTTTAATTAGCTGCATGGACTGAAAACGCTGAGAACAGACGATAACGTTAACGCCGTTCCACGCCAGTTCCTGTTCCAGTTCTTTATCTTTTAATTGGTCAGTAATAAGAAAATCGACGTCGCGGTAGTGGCATATACGGGCAAAAGAGGGCCGCAGAAATTTACTGCCATCCATTAAAAGATGTTTTCTTTCAGCGGCCAGCAGCATCTGCTGTTTCAGGTGTGCATTATTTTCATTACCTTCGCGCAAATATCCGTCGTTACCCAGACTGCTACAGGAAAAAAATATTTTATTAATCTGAAATTCGCGCAGCGGCTGCTCAGCCACCACGCCGTGAAAATCTTCATCCCGATCGGAATATTCACCGCCCAGACAGATAGTGCGAATACTGCCGCGTGCCGCCAGCGTCTGCACGATGCGCAGAGAATTGGTTAATACCGTTAATTCAATGTCGGGCAGCTGTCGCGCCAGATACCAGCAGGAAGTACTGCTATCCAGCAAAATACAGTCACCGGGACTGATAAAGTCGAGCGCGCGTTTGGCAATCATCATCTTGGCATCAACATGCTCATTAATACGCTGACGAAAAGATAATTCGTTATGGTCTTCATTAGCCGTTCTGCTATTTCCCTGAATGCTGGCGCTCTGTTTTTTTATCAGAACGGCGCCGCCGTGGCTGCGTTGCAATAATCCGCGTTTTTCCAGATGGTTTAAATCACGGCGAATAGTTTCCTGCGAAACCTGACATAATGTGACCAGCTCTGAAGCAATTACACGACCATTTGTATTAAGTTCATTAATAATTCTTTGCTGTCTTTCAATCGGCAACATACTTATCCTCCGATGACTATAAATTACTGGAAGCGAACACGGGAAAATGTGGACTGGGCAGGAGTCCACGTGGGTAAATAGGGCTGGCTTTTATTAAGTGATATAGTCGAAATATTTTATGCAAAGTAGTGCAATAAATTGCATGTAAAAGTGATGTTCCTCACGTATTTTGCTTCTCCAGGCTGGTGGCGATTACAAACAGGGTTAACAGACTATATAGGCATCGTTGCTGTGACGTGACTGTTTATGACCGTTTGTGTGGATTTGACCGTTTAAACTCAGCCTTTGGCTCTCCTGGGCATCGGAGTAAGCCACTTCAGGTGGCGAACAGTTTCTGATGCGACTCTGGCCTGACTGGTTGAATTGCTTTAACCAGGTGTGAGCCTTGATCTCAGTAACACTGATATCACCTATTGCCGGAAATACATCTTTCTCAAGCGAGCGCCAGATATCCTCTGCGTAGTCTTCGGTCACGCTGGCTTTCTTGACATTCCACCAATGCTCCGCAACTAACAGGAAAGTATTGGTTTTGTACTCTTGAGAATTTCTCACCTGTTCTTTCTGATGTTCCTGAGCATCAATATCTTTCGTCAGGAGTGCTCGGGATTCCGCTCTGAGTTTACGCACATCAGAAAGTGAGACGGCAGGGTAGGCACCCAAACTCTGTTTGGTTCGCTGCTTTGTCAGAGGTCGATAGTAACGAAACTGCCAGAGCTTACTGATCCTACCCGCAAATAGTGGACACACGACTAAAATTATTATTTTCGAGAGTTTAATTCAAAACCTAAAGCTAACAGGTAAATTGATTTTTTTAAAAATATAGTATTCCTAAAAATATAGGGGGGTATGTCTCCTTCTATAAAATACGTATATTAAATGTGGAGACTGAAGTGATAACTTTAGTAAATAAAGCAAAAGATAAGCATTTGACATGGTGGAAAAAAGAACTATCGGAGCAAGTCGTTTTGATTGTCCTTGTTCCGATTGTATATGGAGTTTGGTTAATAATAAAATTTGGTGAGTTAATAGCTTAATTCTGAAAATTAATTTTTTTATGGTGCGAGCTATCTACGTTGTTAACGGAGTTAAATATGAGCGCTAATAATATAGCAATAATTGCAATGCAGGCGAAGATAACGTATTTCTTTGCTTTTAATTGATCTAAAATGTGAGCTTTCCGATATCTCACTATAATAAAAAAGAATGCAACTGTTAAAATAATTTTCCCAGATTAAGTGGTTTTAAATAAATTAAAATACTCTGCATATAGTCCTAACTTATTGATGAAATCCATAACTACCACCTCTCATTAACATGTTATATTTATATCAGTCATAAAGCCACTTTCCTGCTTTCGCTGATTCGGAAAACATTCTGATTGTTAAAGGTTTACGAGTTCGTTCTACATCTTTCCGTTTTAATTTAAACCATCTTGTAAGCAGTGGAGTATTCTCCCAAGGGAAATAATACGCCCATTTAACCTGTGATAAATCCACATTAAATTTTTTTTCAAATTTATCTAAAGCTTCATGCAGGTCATCGCCTGGAGCTTCAAATAAATCAGAGTCAAGTTCTAAAGGAATTTCTTTCCAATTGCTGTCTAAATATCCGGGAATCTCTTCACGGAAGAGTGCTAACACCTCTTGCTGAATTGTATCCATCAAAAGGATGTCCATTGTATACGATCTTTAGGGCGTGCTATTAGGTTGTATTTTGCCTGGGTTTTCCTTGATACCTGGTAAATTGAATTCACAAGACCAACCCATCCTAACCACGGAACATATCGTGCTATGACTGCGGCAAGATTATTTGTTTTTCGCATTCTTACACCAACTGGTGTAGGAACTCTGATACCAAAAGGAGTTCGTGCATTTCGTAAAAGTATTCTCCCATACCTGGAAATAACACTTGTCCCTTTGATTGCCTCTCCCGGTTTCGTTCTGGTTTTTAACCAGGGTTGACCAGCGAGGATAGCAGCACCTGACTCAATGCCAATCCCAAGTTCATCACAAAATTGCTCAAGGAAAATTACATCAAATAGTTCACCTGCTGACAGGTTCGATTGTCCGTGGTAGAAGTAGGTTCCGTTTAGTTCTTCTGTCGTATCCATTCAATCACCTGTTAGGCTGTTTGCCGTTCATTCCAGGTATCGGTGAAAATTATGTTTCCATCACAATGCTTCCAGGTGATTTTCTCATACCTTAGCTCCACAGATTCAAGATGGTTGTTGTTCTTGTCTTCTGGGGAAGCCATTGTAGGGGAGATTGATACGATCCGAACTCCTTCAAGTAGCATGTTGAAGTATTCCACTTCCTGACCAGCATCGTTGATTTTGTACCATTTGATCTCAGCAGATTTCAGGTTTTGACCAGTAGCAACTGCTTTGTATAGGTATGGGCTGGAATAGTCGAATTCTTTAACGATGATCATTGGAGAATGCTGACGAGTGCCAGTAGGTTTGCCAGTGGCATTATCAGTGGGAATGGAGAGATTATGGTGAAACCCCTTAAACTCTATACTGAACTCCCTGTCTGCAACATCACAGCCGCCTTTAATTAGTGCTCCGCCATCGTCATAGAGCCACATATTACCGGGAATAGCCATGTTCTGTTTTCCTTATGTTGTTGTAAATCCCTGTAAATAGTGTATCTACTGAGTGAAGGTGAGTAAATAACCAATGTGTTGTTTTTTTGTTCCCTGGAGAGTTAGCTATCTGCTTCTATCTAACCGTACCCACATTTCCCAAAATGTATCCTGAATCACCACGGGTTTAACAGACACCTCAGAGTCATTTAAGATGACCTGAAGAGAGGTGCCCATGAGCGGTAAGCGTTACCCCGAAGAGTTTAAAATTAAAGCAGTCAGACAGGTTGTTGATCGCGTTCATTCTGTTTCCAGAGTTGCAACACATCTTGATATTACCACCCACAGCCTTTACGTCTGGATAAAGAAATACGATCCGGACTCATCGACTAATAAAGAACAGTCAGATGCTCAGGCCGGGATCCGCCGTCTCCAGAAAGAGCTGAAGCGGGTTACCGACGAACGGGACATATTAAAAATAGCCGCGGCGTACTTCGCAAAGCTGTCCGACTGAGGTACGCCTCTATCCGTGACAACACCAGTTACTGGCCTGTTCGTCTGCTCTGTCGGGTGCTGGATGTTCATCCCAGTGGCTTTTACGCCTGGCTTCAGCAGCCATATTCTCAGCGCCACCAGGTAGATCTGAGACTGACGGGACAGATCAAACAGTTCTGGCTGGAGTCCGGTTACGTTTATAACTATCACAAGATCCATCTGGACCTGCGGGACAGCGGGCAACAGTGCAGTGTCAACAGAGTCTGGCGGCTGATGAAGCGTGCCGGAATAAAAGCTCAGGTCGGATACCGGAGCCCTGGGGCACGTAAAGGTGAAGCCAGCATAGTGGCACCCAACAGGCTTCAGCGACAGTTCAATTCGGATGCTCCAGATGAGCGTTGGGTAACGGACATAACCTGCATCAGGACCCACGAAGGGTGGCTGTATCTGGCCGTGGTTATTGATCTGTTCTCACGCAAAATTATCGGCTGGTCAATGCAATCCCGGATGACAAAGGACATTGTCCTGAACGCACTGCTGATAGCTGTATGGCGGCGTAATCCCCAAAAGAGGTGCTGGTTCACCCGGACCAGGGCAGTCAGTACACAAGCCATGAGTGGCAGTCGTTTCTGAAATCACACGGCCTGGAGGGCAGCATGAGCCGTCGCGGTAACTACCACGATAACGTGGTTGCAGAAAGCTTTTTCCAGTTACTGAAACGCGAACGGATAAAGAGAAAGATCTATGGAACGCGGGAAGAAGCCCGCAGTGATGTTTTTGATTACATCGAAATGTTTTATAACAGTAAGAGTCGGCATGGTTCTAGCGATCAGATGTCACCGTAAGAATATTAAATCCATTATTATCAACTATTTGTGAGTGTCTGGGTTATCCGTGGCGATTCAATCAGTGTATTAATGAGATATTCATTTTTAATAGATTGTGGTGATGAACATGACTGGGGTGTTGTGATGAGCGAGATAGATATCAAGGGTGATGAGGCTCTGGTTAAACTGCTGCTGAACGCGGATAAAGGCGATATAGATCTGCTGATTGATTACATCACCAACACGGGTAAGTTTGGTTTTTCCATGTCGAACAGCGTCAGGAAAGTATTGCAGGACGCCAAACTTTACGATGAGCCCGATGATGAAACATTGCGTCTGCTTGTACGAGAGTTACAGTATTTTGGTGGTAATACATTCGTGAATCTGTTTCGTCGCAATGGTGTTAGCTATAGCGAAATTGTAGATGACGTTGCTGCACGTCTGAAAATTAAAGCCCCTATCGCTGCCTCCGTAGCAGAAAAAGAAGCGCTGATTATTGACAGTGTGTTTGCCTCGACATGGCAAAAAATGTCGGATGATGAACGTAACCAGATCCTGCGTGATATGGACATTAGCTCTCTGGTCAGTAAGGATATCCCGGTCTGGCAGAAAGCAGCATTAGTCGCCAACGGCCTTGCACAAACTACAGCAGGTAAGGTATTACCTTTAATTGCAGGACTTGGGATCGGGCGTGTTTTGGGCGTTTTAACGGGGCCGGTTGGCCTGGCTATTACAGGTCTGTATACTGCCTATGATATCTCTAATCCGGCATTTCGAGTGACACTGCCCTGCGTGGTACAAATAGCCTGGATTCGCTTAAAAAATTCCCGCCAGTTCCGACTTGCCACCCAATCAACAGCATCCACAATGTCAGCTTTCACCTACGATCAGCGCTGGGGTTTTGGATATGATGTTAACCAACCTGCGCTTACGGTTTCGGCAATTCAACCTTCACAAATTACTAGCACGGCAGCGATGCAGCAACAGAGCATTACCGCTATTTCACGCCTGAGTCCGCTGCTGCAGATGCTACCCTCGCTGGCTGCGTCTGCACACATTTCCAGTCATCAATATATGGAAGTCATCATCAATGGCTCTCTGGCGAATGTAAAAGACGGCACAGGGTTTCGTGGATTCAGTATGGGTGTAAAAGGGATCAAAGAGCATGCCGTTCTGCTGAATCCTGACAGGCTCCTTCAACTTGTTAACGCTGGTTTATTGTTAAATGTGGCGTCTGCTGTGTTAGCGCAAAAGCATCTGGCAGATATCAGCAAAAAATTGACGGAGATTATTGAGGCGGTACGTGAAGTCTCAGCATTTCAGACCAATGCACGTAAGTCGGAGATCATTGGAGCCATTCAATATTTGCAGCAAATTACCCCTGTGGTGCTTGAAGGGGAATGCTCTCCTGCAATACGTCAAAAACTCGAGGATATAGAAGTTCATTTTTCCGGCGTGCAAGCACACTTGCTAACTGATATTTCTAATGCTGGCGACAACATTTTGAAGCTTAGAGACAGTGGGTTCTTTGGCAGTACGGATATTACAAATAAGATCCAAATCGAACAAAAGATCCTTAATGAACGAATCCATGAATGGGACCTGGCAATGAAGGTTCGTGCGCAAGCGTTGCATCTACTGACCCGTACCGAAGGGAACACAAAACTCGTTAGTCAGCGCCAGCAAACCATTGTTCAGAACTATCAGCAGTTTGAGAATATTATTGACAAAGTTGAGCGTCAGTTAGAACAGAGAATACAAAACATCACTGCGTTGGCAGAACAAAGCAATACCACCAATGCTAATAAATTATTGCTGCGGAAATGGACAACAACCACCTTATTGCCACAAAAGGTAGCAATTGAAGAGACACAAATGTCTTTTGATAAATTTCAACAAGTGTTGTTATCTGAGCAACCACAATCGGCACGTTTACTGGTGGAACTGCAGGATGGTAAACCAGTGAAGTGTTTTGAATTGCCGCTGGCGTAAGTCATTCACCTTCATCAGAATGAGTAATCTAATGGAAGAATGCATTACTTCGATGATTGAGTAGATACTGGCATTTCTTCAACTATCTCCGAAAAATGGAGCAGATCAACGTGTATCTTATGTCACTGAAGCCGGGGCATGTCTGGGCCTGTCAATAGACTAAAAAGGTTCGGATTTAATTAGTTCTCTTCGGACTTCGCGGGACAAATTGAGGGCACAAAAAAGCCCGCAAGGCTTGTGCCGTGCGGGCTTTCAGGACTTCAGCGGACAATTCTGGTATCGCCGCGAAAGAATTTTGGTGGGCTGGCGGAGTCTGGCTTTATGTCTTATATTATTGATTTTTATATAAAAAGATACAGATAAAAATTAAAAGTATACCAATGCGTATACCAATAGCCTTTACTAAGGCTTGTAAGAGAGGATGAGGAGGGAGTACCTTTCAAAATAAAATGGCTACTCCCTAGGGCGACAAATGTAGCTTCAAGCGAAGTGTAATGTTTAGCATGTGGGGCTATTGTTAAGATGACGCCAAGAATTTTATCTTTATTTTGTGAAAAATTAAACTTCATCTGAGTTATGTCTGCTGTTAGCATGTTGTATACATAGTTAACAGCTCAATGAGTCAAAAATAGGCAATGGCTCAAATTCTAATTATAAACCCCCTATTGAAATCAATACTGCTTAGCTTATAATAAAATTCATCAAAAAAATTCCAAACGGCCCGTGCCAAGGCTACATTGTTGATATCCGATTTTACTCAAGGCGAGATTTTTAGAAAGTTCGCGTCTTAGAGGTATAACTAAATTATATATTTTTCCACAATTTCCATTCCTTGCGCTTTATTTATTTGATCCTCCTCAAACTCATGAAGCTTAAAGAAATCATATGTATATTTTCCTTTTTTGCTTCCATTGACGACAGTGTATTTTATAAATGTTAAATCATCCTCTTCAAGTACGAATCTCTTAAGGTTTTTAGAATAGTTATCTAATGTTGGATGTATGAGCTTATAGTTGTCTTTGTGAAAGGGTTTTTTGTTTTTAAATGGAATGTTTAAGAATTCGATATTATTACTCTTGATTCGCATGTTGCATCTTTTGCATGCAATCCCTAAGTTTTTCATTGAGAACATATATTTTGTGTATAGTGATTGTGGCAATACGTGCTCAATATCAATTACTAAGTTGAATTCACCTCTTAAGGATCTTCTACAATAGCAACACCTGTCTTGCACACCGCGGTAATGAGATTTTATTTTTGCTTTAACTGGCTTAAGGCAACCATTGTACCAAACATCCCCTCCTTCTCGGATGGCTTTTTTTATTGCAGTAATGTGACTATTATCAAATTTAATCTTAGCCATCAATTTCACCTTTTTTTGTTGCTATTTTTTTTATTAAATTAGGTATGGAATCAATTACTTTAATTTGTTTTTCGTCGTTAGATAAATGTCTTAGTCTATCTATTTGTCTGCTAACATCCACATCAGTAATTTCCCCGCTGATGTATTCGTTTATAATTTTATTAACTTTAAAACTAAAGAATCTATTTTCTGATGTGAGTAATTGAAAAACTTCCAGTAAAATTTCTTCTACGTTAGTTGTGCTTGCCGCATGGATACGATATATTTCTGAATTTCTAACTTCGTAGATTGAAGGTGCTAAATCAGATTCAAACGCGCCCGAAACAATAATGGGGGAGTGAGTTGCTAAAATTATTTTTGGTTCAAACCGATAAAACATATTGTACAAATGATTGACATATTCTCTTTGCCATCTCGGATGTAAACTATTCTCAGGTTCATCGATCAGTATGAAAGCATTATGAGTGATATATGTTGATATATGGGCCATAGTAGTTAATAGGGCTAACTCACCTGAACTGGCATCGTTCAAGTTCAACCAGTCTGTATCTTTTGATATTGTAATTTTTATATCATAAACTATTTTTTGTTTTTTTAAATGATATTTATGTTCTAGCAACGTTAAAATGGATTCGGTATTCAAATCATAAATAAAGTCTACTAAATCTATTTCATGAGTAACCTTCACGTAATCATTTCTATAGCTCCCCAGTTCATCATGCTTATCAATTAAGCTTGAGATAAAGTTGTAAATTTTATCAGCCTCGCCATCTTCAACTGACTTGATGTAATCCATCGAATAGATTGACTGTTTGAAATCGATTTGCTTTTTTATCTTAAAGGATAGGATTAACTTTTCTGAATATCCTATATAACTAAGGGTATTCCTCAATAAATTAATTATTTGATGATTCTCACGATTTTTTGCATAAGCAATAAATGATTGTAATATCGCCTCTTCCGCAAACCTGATTTTGTTAGATGATAATCTAAAGTAATTTTTTATTCTCAAAAGTGGAAATTTGTTCTGGAGAGTATTAGCAATGGCTATTATACTTTCTTGAGGGTGCTGGTAAGCTATCTCTGAAGATAGCTTGCTGAGTAAAAGACTTTTTCCGACACCGTTTTCACCTATAAGTAAATGAATTCTATTAGGCTTTAATAAAGACAAAGACACTATAAACTCCTTTCAAGCAGTTTTTCAATTCTTCTTGATTGGCTTTTAAGGCTCCAATCTGTCACTGCTGACAATTTAAATCGTATTTTTCTGAAATCTAAACCATGCAGGGTAATGGCACTGATCTTTAGCTTAGATACCAACTCTAAAAAACATCTTTGGCTAAGGTTCTTAAATTTTACTTTTATATCATCTTTTCAATAAGCATGGTATACATGATTTCAACTTTTCGCTGTATTAATTGATTTTTTTCTACTTTCAATTTGTTGATTTTATTGATCTTATCGCCGTTTTTAAAAATCAGGATAAGAAAATATTAAATATTTATTAGATAAAATCAATTAAAATTTTAGGGTGATATAAAACTGTTAATGATGACTGTCATGAAATTACTTGCATTTTTGTTGATAGATACGTCGCTATCAAACGATTCTCACTATTGGTAATCAACTGAACTAATAAATCAAATTTGATGAGTAAAACGCATTGAAAAAAGATTTTATATAAAATCCTACACATTCTACATCATTTGAGATTATGTAATATAAACAGTGGCTTACGTGGTGATGAGTAGGTTGAGAGTGATATAAACTCTTCACAGATGATGAAGTATGGGCTTAAAAAACCGGCTTTCGCCGGTTCTAATTAATCACATTGCTGCGGGATAATCGCACTTCGGCAGCCAGTCGCTGCTGCTTTCTTCAGTGAGATCAAGGTTAGTCTGCACCCCCAGCTTTGTCCGCCGCTTCATGTAGTGCTGTCCGTACTCCCGCATAATGCTTTCCAGCGACAGGCCGAACATCTTCATGCTGAGCGGATTCCTGTAGCCATTGGCCTCCATATAGGCCAGATAGGCATGATAAAGGTAACGCCTGGGCTGAAGCGGCCTGATACTGGCGTTACCCATATAGAGTGCGTTTGGCTCCGGTGTAGTGAACAGGTAGCCGCAGAAATCCACCATCGGGTCCGCATCGCGCTTGATGCGCATCGCCTCGTCCGAATTCTGCTGCGACTGAAGCAGCGACCGGGCCTGCTGCGGCTGTCTGAACTGCTGCATCAGCTGGCGCACGATAACGGCCAGCTCACCGCTGATTTTTTCCTTCAGCTGCGGGTCGCGCTCGTCTGCCGGGATGATTTCCGGGAAGTGCAGAATAACCCGGCGGCGTGATACGCCCCCGCTGCGGTCGGTGAAGCGCATCGGGTTGTTGTTCACCGCCAGAATTACCGCCGGAATGTGGGTTGAGTAGGCGTCGCGGTACTTCGGGTCCACTGAGACCGCATCGCCGCCGGTGATGGCTTTGATGCCCGCGCCGTCGCCGCTCCACTTTTCCTGGTCGGGCAGGATAATCAGCGAATACCCAATCACAGCCGCGCGTTCGCGGGACGACTCCAGCGTTTCAATGGTGGCTGAGGTGGTGTTGTCCGTTCCGGCCAGCATGGTGGCGATTTCAGCCATGATGCTTTTACCACTGCCACCGGGTCCGGTGACCTCCAGAAACAGCTGCCAGTCATAGCGGTTCGCCAGCACCATAAACAGCGCGGCCAGAATAATGTCGCGTTTGGCCGGCTCCCGTCCGGCAGCGCGGTCGAGCCACTGCCAGAAGTGCGGCGCATGGTCTGCCAGCGTTTCACCCTGAACGGGCTTTGTGTAGTCCACCTCGCTGACCGTGCGCAGCCAGAAGTCTTTACTGTGCGGGCTGAAGCCGCCGGTGCGGGTGTCCAGCACGCCATTACGGAAGCCAATCAGGCGGCGCGCCGGGTCGGCCTGCTGCGGCAGCATCAGCTTCAGCGTGTCCACCACGCCCGAAATCTTGCCCGCCGAAAACGGCGCGCGCAGGCGTTGAAACAGCTTCGCCACGTCGCGCTCAAACTGCTTCCCGGAAATCACCTTCCACGCGCCGGAGCGGTAGCGTGACAGAATTTCCCCGCTGGCGTCCACGGCCAGCGCGCTGCGGTAGTGCTCCGCCACGCGCTCCGCCTTCTCACTGGCGCTCATGGCCGAAAATTCCGCCTCGCTCATTACGTCGAACGGACTGGCGGCGGGCGGCGTGGCGGCTTCGGCCAGCGCCCGCCGGGTGTTCTCCTCACCGTGCTGCATAAAAGCGTCATTCCAGTCACCGAACACCGGCGGCAGGGCCACGACTGCGTGGCTGGCTTCGGCGGCCTGCTTTGCTTTCGCCTGGCCGTCGCCGTTCAGATCGCGGTCGGCGGCAATCAGCAGCGGCAGCGTGGCGTACTTTTCACGGGCAAGGCCAGCCAGAGAAAGGAGATTCACGGACGACAGCGCAATCCACACCTCATCCCCGGTCAGGTTGTGCACCGTCAGGCCGGTGGCGTAGCCCTCCGTCAGCCAGATGCGCGCTGCCGGTTTGCCGGTGCTGAGAATGTGGCATGCGCCTTTTACCTGTCCGCCCTTCAGAGTGCGCTTCTCGCCCGCGGCGTTAATCAGCTGCACGTTCACCAGCTGTCCGCCCGTATCGTGCAGGGGAACGAGCAAATCACCGGCACGATACTCCGTGAGGGCGATTTTCTGCGGCTTCGCCAGCGTCAGGCATGGCTGGTCCGGCCAGCCCTTACGGGACAGGTAGGCGTTGCCGGTTGCCTGCTGCACGGTGCTGACCAGATGCTGTGCCTGCTTCACGGCGGTGGCACGGGCGGCTTCATTATCTTCGCCCGCGCTGGCGGCAGGCGTGCTGTCCACCGGTGGCAGGCTGCCGGTCAGGCCGTTTACCCGCGCAGCGGCTTCGGTCAGGCTCAGTGAGAGGGCCTTTTTCACCAGGTCCATGCCGTCACCGGCACCGCACTGATTACAAATCCACGTGCCGCGCCCCTCCTGGTCGTCAAAGCGGAAGCGGTCGCTGCCGCCGCATACCGGGCAGGAGGTATGGCGGTTCTTTATCACCTTTACGCCCAGCGCGGGCAGGATGCGGGGCCACTGGCCCCGCGCGGCCTTTGCCGCGTCTGATACGGTCATTTTCATTCTTCTGTTCTCCCTCAGTGCAGCACCGGCGCGTCTTTCAGACGCCCGCAGAGTTCATCCATCACCACCTGTCCCAGAAAGCTCAGGCACGGGGCCGACTTCAGCGGCCCGGCAGCCAGCAGGTCGTCGAGCAGCGCACAGGCAATTTCCTGACCGCGCAGGCGTCCGTGCTGTCGCAGGTAGAAGCCCTCAAGCTCGGTTTCAATGGCTTGCTCAAGGCGCGCCAGCGTCAGGTCGGGATAGCGCTTCTGCTCGCGGCAGACGGTCAGCCAGGCGCAGGCCACTGCACGGCGGGACAGTGCGGACCGCATCTCAGTTGAAAGAGTACGCGCGATCATGGCTTAACCTCCCCGTTCATCCAGCCGTCCTGACAGCGGTTAACCACCCCGTCCAGCTGCTCAGTGATGAGGAAAATCAGCGAGTTCAGCTGCGCCTGCTGTGTGGCCGGTGGCTGTTCGTGGCACTCCTGAAGCAGGGTCATGTCGCTGATAAAGCGCCCGGCGTTGCGCAGGTGCTCAAGGCGCAACAGGTCGGCCTGGGAAATGATGGCGTGATTCATGCGCGCACCTCCCGGATCGGCAGGCGGGCAGCAAGGGACAGTACGTAATCGCGGGCCAGCGTCAGGCGGGCGGCGCGTTCGTCAGTGGCAACGGTGCGGAGCATGTGGATACGCTGCTGGCGCTCGGTACGGCGCACGGCGGCAAAGACGAAAACAAACTGAGGGTATGGGGAATTAAGGACCGTAGCCATAGGGGCAAACTCCTTTGTTAGCTTTTTACAGCTACCACCAGAGTTCCTACGCTCAAGGGTGGCAGCCCGGACGGGGGTAGGAATACCGGCAACAAAGGAAACCGGCCAGCCCGAAGACTGCCCCGCCCGGGCCACCATTACGCAGACGGCACAGCGGAAACAGAACCGCTGCCCGAAAAATGGGTGCACATGGGCACAGACACAAAAAAAGACGCATGGCGCGTCTGGTGTCGCCTTTGTTTCGCTCGGGTTCCTACGCCCGGCTGCCGATTTTGCGACAGCAGAAAGACTGTACCAGGGAATGGCCCCGACGCGCAAGCCGGGGAACACAGGAAAATGCAGCATGGCGGAAAATCTCAACAGTTGGTGAAGATCATGCCGCCCGTTCATGACCGCGTGCAGCGATGCGTGCATTCATCCAGGCGCTGACTTCGCTGGCGAGCCACGCGACGTTCTTGCCGCCAAGCGACACCTGCGCCGGAAAAGCACTGCGGCTGATAAGGTCGTAAATGGTTGAGCGGGACAGGCCGCAGACGTGGAGCACCTCCGGCAGGCGCATAAAGCGTTCCTGGACCGGGACTGATACCGGCATGACAGGGGCCGCCGGGGCGGATGAATGAGCGTTTGCAGTCGTGTGCATGAGCTACCTCTTTGTATTCGTTAAGCGCCGCACAGGTGTGTACGGCATCGGGTAGCTCTTTATTTTGCGAATATTTTTGCCGGTGACAACAGCAGAAATCTGCCTGACCGGCCACATAAAAACCACATAAAATGTACGTGTACGTGAACAGTACCAGATAGCACCAAAAAGTACTGATAAGGTTTTATCCAATAACTTTAGATCCACTTTAAGGCAGCTTTTAAAACCAATCGTTCTAAATAGCTAATAAAGCCAAAATCCTGCTGATGACCAATGGTGAACAGATGGTGAAGGATGGTTTTCTCACTCTTCACCTCTTAATTAACTGTATTTACTCTTTTTTTCTACCTAGTGAAGAATAGTGAAGGATTTATACAAAACTGAAATTTGATAACAGGCTTCAGTGAGACCTTTTCCTGGCTCGCCAGTAGTAAAGCTTTTGTCTGGTCTGTCATACAACGCCCCCCGGTGGAAGCTGCTGTGCCAGACCCGGCACAATTGACTTACTGAAACCAGCCGACAGGAAACGAGATGGCACTGAAATGTCCCGAATGCGGTCAGGTAGCCCACACCCGCACCAGCGCCTATGAAGCGCCCTCCGTAAAGCGTACCTGGTACCAGTGCCAGAACCTCGACTGCTCCTGCACGTTCACCGCGCTTGAGAGCGTCGAGAAAATCATCATGAAGCCGCACAGGCCCAAAGCGGCAGAGCCGGAACCGCAGAATGACGTACCGGTTCGCCAGCCGCAGACGCTGGGCCGCTATGGTTCAGCCAGCGCCCGCAAAGACCGCCACGCACAGCCCTGACAGAGAGGAAAAACAGCATGACACAGCAGCAGATGACCGACGAACAGATTCAGGCCGCCGGCAACCGTATCGGCACGGCGCAGGCCAGAGCACAGCGGCCACTTAAGGAAGCAGGTTGGCTCCTGCGGTTACCCGAGGCCGACGTTATCAGTCACACCACCGAGCTGGTGAAGGGGCTGTCCTCTGAATGGCGACTGCGTATCGAAGACCTCAATACGAAGATGCTGGCCTGGCTGGAGGCAAGACACGCCGAGAACGCCGCCGCTGAGAACCTCAGCGAGCTGCGCCAACGTAAGGCCGAAATGGAGCAGGCAAGCCGGGACAACCGGGCACGCTTCCGTGAACTGCTGGGACAGAATGGCGGCAGCGTCACGCCGGAGATGAAGACGCTGCGCGCGGAATATCTGGAGCAGCAGGAAACGGCATCTGACCTTGCCGGGCTGATTGCCGAAAAGGAAAAGCAGCTGCCGGTGCTGGCCGACGTGACCGGGCGCAAGGCTAACGCTTACGTATTCTGTCATGAGGGCATCACGGATGAGCGCATTGATACGCTTATTGATGACTTCTTTATCATTCATGGCACCGAACTGGGCAGCCTGCTCAGGATGAAGTACAGCCAGTTTGAACGAAATGGCTCAACCCATGCGCCGGGCGTTATCGAAGGTGCGAACGATGCCGACACGCTGTACCGCGTATATGTCCAGAACCTTATTAAGCGATGGACAAGCGTAAATCAGCCGCTGATGTTCCGGGATGACGTGCTGAGCGTGAGCGGTGCGCATCCTTTCCGGGGAGCCAGAACTGACCGCCGCAAGCGTAAACTTTTCTGAGCTACAGACTCAGAAACTCACCGAAGCCCGGCCCGTGCCGGGCTTTTTTACGTCCGTTGCGTGAGTGCATGTCTATGCTGCATGAAAACGCATGAGTCTCCGGCATCCCGGAACGACAGCAAAGGCCAGCAGCGGCGCGGCTCAGAGCTAATCATGCAGGTGCATGAAAACCGCTGCATAAAGCGGGCAGGCGTGGCGGGGCTACGAGCGCGCGCTGGCCGTGATTTCATAGGTTATGCCTACGATAGTTAACAGGACTAGTTAGCATCAATTGAGAATTAACTTAGTTTCAAAATGAATATAGATGTAACTTTTTATGTCTTTTAAGTATTTACATATGCTCCTTAATTCATGGTTTTTATTAAATCTTTAATGTATATATAACTTTTATAATTGATAAGGGATGACAAATAAAAATGGCGAGAGCAAAAAAATTAACGTATGGAGCAGTGAATATAACAATACATCCTCACTCACCAAAAAAATATGTCGAATTATTTAGGATGGCAAAGAAGAACGCCATTGATGTAAATTTAAGAGGTGATTCATTCGCAACTCTATCTTTTTTTTACGCATATAAAAAAGGACAACTATTCACAGAACCCTATGAGGGGGAAATATTAAAGTATACAGATATTGATCTTAATGGTGAATGGTTCGACGTTGTAAAAAAAGATATAGCCTCAGATGAGGAAAAAGGAAGGATAAGTATACCAGAGAACTTAAAGCCGAATGTGGCTAGATTTTCTTTTGTTTTTTTACCAGCTAGTCATCTTTTGGTTTATGAAACTCAAGATAAAAGTAGGCATCTTTCATCAAGGCAAATTGAGTTCTTTCTAAATGGAATATTTTCAGATGAAAGAATCATAAAGAAATTTGGTAAGGTTAATGTTACAATACTTACTGAGCCAGAAAGTGTTGAGAAAATGCTTTCATTAAAAGGCATTACCTCAATAAATATGGTGACTCGACGCCCAAATCCTGATGATCTTGCTTCTGCTGAGAGTATTATGCAAAAGCGCTTTAAACGGATTGGAGTAATTGAAGAAGATAAAACATATAAGTCGGAGCGAGGCAATGAAATAAAACCTGATG
>Ga0308168_1001260_pt1 | contig 23726 bp, 22 predicted proteins | sample PhyCR2_FD_202133 | JGI IMG/M metagenome (GOLD analysis project Ga0308168, IMG submission 202133) | Phyllosphere microbial communities from UC Gill Tract Community Farm, Albany, California, United States - DLSLRC.R2 | ecosystem: Host-associated > Plants > Phyllosphere > Unclassified | place: USA...
CATCCGCTGTATATCGATTATCTGTCGGAAGAGGCGAAGGCGGTCATAGGTCAGGTGCATCCGCATACCGCCCCGGCGCGTGCCGTGCTGGAAGCAGAAGGGTTTTACTTCCAGAATTATGTCGATATTTTTGACGGTGGCCCGACGCTCGAGTGTGATATTGACCGGGTTCGCGCTATCCGTAAAAGCCGCCTGATGGGCGTCTCTCTGAGTGAGCATCAGGATGATGCGCTGCCGCTGTGCCTGGTTTCCAATGAAAACTATCATCACTTCCGGGTGATGCTGCTGCCTGCCGATCCGCAGCGCGACACCGTCGCGGTTACGGCGGCGCAGGCCGAAATTTTAGGCTGCCAGCCGGGGGACAACCTGCGGGTAGTGACACTTTGTCGCGAGGAGAAAAAAGCATGACGCACTGTATTAATGGTCAGTGGCTGACCGGTGGCGGTGAGATCCTGAGTAAAACCAGCCCGCTGGACGGGGAGCCGTTATGGCAGGGTAACACCGCCACTGCCGCGCAGGTGACTGCCGCCTGCGAAGCGGCGCGTGCAGCGTTCCCCGCCTGGGCCCGCCGTCCGTTCGCTGAACGCCAGGCCATCGCAGAAGCGTTTGCCGCGCTGCTGGAAAAAAATAAAGTGGAACTGAGCGAAACTATCGCGCGCGAAACGGGAAAACCCCGCTGGGAAACCCAGACTGAAGTGCAGGCAATGATTAATAAGGTCGGGATTTCCGTGCGCGCATGGCATGCCCGTACCGGGGAGCAGAGTACAGGTGACAGCTCTCTGCGCCACCGTCCGCACGGGGTGATGGCCGTGTTTGGGCCCTACAATTTCCCGGGACATCTGCCGAACGGGCATATTGTTCCGGCGCTGCTGGCCGGTAACGGCGTGGTGTTTAAACCCAGTGAACTGACGCCGATGACCGCCGAGCTGACCGTGCGGCTGTGGCAGCGTGCCGGACTGCCGGATGGCGTGCTCAACCTGGTGCAGGGCGGACGGGACACCGGTCAGGCGCTGGCGCAGGCGTCCCAGGTCGATGGCGTATTGTTTACCGGCAGTGCCGCCACCGGCTATCAGTTGCACCGTCAGCTTGCCGGGCAGCCGGAAAAAATGCTGGCGCTGGAAATGGGGGGAAATAACCCGCTGATTGTGGAAGATCCCGATGATATCGAAGGGGCCGTCCATATTGCCATCCAGTCTGCCTTTATCAGCGCCGGACAGCGCTGCACCTGTGCCCGGCGCATGCTGGTCAGGCGCGGTGCCGCGGGGGATGCCTTTCTGAGGCGGCTGGTAGAGGTGGCCGCCCGCATTCGTACCGGCCGCTGGGATGCTGAACCGCAGCCTTTTATGGGCAGCGTGATTTCCGTGCAGGCGGCTGAAAAAATCTTCAGTGAATGGCAGGCGCGCGTGGATGCCGGCGGCCAGGTGCTGCTGGCCATGCAATGGCCGCAGCGCAGCAGCGCGATCCTGACGCCAGGCATCATTGATGTGACCGGTCTGCAGACGCTCCCGGATGAAGAAGTCTTTGGCCCGCTGCTGTCGGTGATCCGTTATGACGATTATGACAGTGCGATCCGCATCGCCAACGACACCCGCTACGGCCTGGCCTGCGGACTGATTTCACCGCAGCGGGAGAAGTTTGAGCGCCTGCTGATTGAGGCGCGTGCTGGTATTGTCAACTGGAATAAACCGCTGACCGGGGCGGCCAGTACCGCACCGTTTGGCGGCGTGGGCGCGTCAGGCAACCACCGCGCCAGCGCCTGGTATGCCGCCGATTATTGCGCCTGGCCGATGGCGTCGCTGGAGTCGGCTGACCTGTCGCTGCCCGCCACGCTCTCCCCGGGTCTGGATTTTAGCGCGCAGGGAGAGACGCCATGAAAGCCCTTGAAGTGAATTTCGACGGACTGCCCGGCCTGACTCACCATTATGCGGGCCTCTCCTTTGGTAATGAGGCTTCAACACGCTATCAGCACCAGGTGTCTAATCCTAAGCTGGCGGCGCTTCAGGGACTGATGAAAATGAAAGCCCTGGCGGACAGGGGGTTTCTGCAGGGAGTGATCCCACCACACGAGCGCCCTAACATTGATGCGCTGCGGCAAATCGGCTTCAGCGGTAGCGACGAGCAGGTGCTGGCACAGGCAGCGAAACAGAATCCGGCACTGCTCTCTGCGGTGAGTTCCGCCTCGGCTATGTGGGTGGCCAATGCCGCGACCGTGTCGCCCTCTGCTGACAGTGCCGACGGCCGGGTGCACCTGACCGTCGCCAACCTGAATAATAAATTCCACCGCGCGATGGAAGCGCCGACCACCGGGGCACTGCTGCGGGCGATATTCCGCGATCCTCAGCACTTCAGCGTGCATGATGCACTGCCGCAGGTGGCCATGTTTGGTGATGAAGGGGCGGCTAACCATAACCGTTTCGGCCAGCACTACGGGGAGGCGGGGATACAGCTGTTTGTTTATGGTCGCAGCGAACTGGACGGCAGCGTGGCACCGTCTCGCTACCCGGCACGGCAGACCCGTGAAGCCAGCGAAGCCGTCAGCCGCCTGCATCAGCTTGATGCCGCGCGGACCGTTTTTGCCCAGCAAAATCCTGCGGTGATTGACCAGGGGGTTTTCCATAATGATGTGATTGCCGTCAGCAATCAGCAGGTGCTGTTCTGTCATCAGCAGGCCTTTTTAAACCAGCCGGCGCTGCTGGCCGGACTGGCGGAGAAGGTTCCTGGCTTTACGCCCATCGTGGTGCCTGACGATCGCGTCAGTGTCGCCGATGCGGTGGCGACCTATCTGTTTAACAGCCAGCTGTTAAGCAAGCCCGACGGGAAAATGCTGCTGGTTCTGCCCGATGAGGCGCGCCGTCACCCGGGCGTCTGGTCTTATCTGAGCGAGCTGGCGGCCAGCGGCGGCCCCATCGATGAACTGAAGGTCTTCGACCTGCGTGAAAGTATGTGTAACGGCGGCGGCCCGGCCTGTCTGCGCCTGCGCGTGGTGCTGAACGCCACACAGCAGGCGGCCGTTAATCCGGCCGTGATGATGAATGATACGCTGTTTGCCACCCTTAACGGCTGGGTGGAGCGGCACTACCGCGATCGCCTGTCGCAGGCCGACCTCGCCGACCCTCATTTGCTGCGGGAAGGACGTGAAGCTCTCGATGAGCTCACTAAGCTGCTAAACTTAGGCAATGTTTACCGTTTTCAGCAGTAACGCGATGATCGCAGGGCCGGAGACGTTCTCCGGCCTGTCAGGGCTGAACGGCGATTGATGTAAGGAGTAGCAATGCAGGATTTCCTCACCTTAACCCTCAACGGGCAGATCCCTGCGCAGCCAGAAGGACGCAATGAGCATCTGAGCTGGCGCTGGATTGACGTGGGCATTCTTGAAATTACCCCACCAGAGACCGTTTCTATGGCGCTGGTGGTTTCGGCAGGCGTACACGGCAATGAGACGGCACCGGTCGAGATCCTCGAGCAGATGGTGGACTCGCTGCTGCGCGGCGAGCGACCGCTGTTAACCCGCCTGCTGGTGATCTACGGCAACCCGGCGGCGCTGCGGCAGAACAAACGTTATCTGCATGGGGATATGAACCGGATGTTTGGCGGCCGCTGGCAGCAGTATGAAGACTGCCCGGAAGCCCGCCGCGCCTGGCGCCTTGAGCAGGCAATGGAAAACTTCTGGCAGGCCGGAGAGTATGAAGAGGTGCGCTGGCATATCGATATGCACACCGCCATTCGCGGCTCGTACCATACCCGCTTTGGCGTGATGCCGCAGCGCGATACGCCGTGGCCGGAAACATTTATGGACTGGCTGGCCGCTGCCGGGCTGGAAGCGCTGGTGTTTCACCGCTCACCGGGTGGCACCTTTACCCATTACAGCAGCCAGCATTTTCAGGCGGCCAGCTGCACGCTGGAGCTGGGCAAGGCGCTGCCGTTTGGGGATAACGACCTGAGCCAGTTCAGTGCGGCAGTGCGGGCGCTGGACGCACTGATCAGCGGGGGGACGCTGCCTGAAGTGGCCGAAGCGCCCCGGCGGTATCGGGTATCACAGCAGATCACCCGGCATACCGATCGGTTTGTGCTGCACATGAGCGATGACACGCTGAACTTTACCGTCTTCCCGCAGGGCGCTCTGCTCGCTGAAGATGGCGACAAACGCTACTATGTGCAGCAGGCACACGAGTTCGTGCTGTTCCCGAATCCGCACGTAGCCAGCGGCCTGCGTGCCGGTCTGATGCTGGTGGAAGATACTGCGCATAACGAAGCGCTGGGGTCGACGCTGTAACACGAATCCCTGAATTTACGCTGTGGCCGGTGGACGGCCGCATTTTCCTTTTTCCCCGATCGAAACCTTCACTTTTCTCTTTCGCTCTCCTTGCGCGCGTATTACACTCCTCCACAGTTTCTGCACAAACCTCTGTAAATTCATATTTTTTTTCAATTCCTCACACAATCCTTCGCATTCTCTCCATGATTGGCGTCAAATTGTCTTTTATGCTTTCAGGGCTTTACCCAGGCTCTGGGTACTTGACATTCAGCGTCGTAGACTTGATTTCGACATCACGACAACTGAATTGCAACAGACTGAACCACAAGGACAATATTATGCGTAAATTAACCTCTTTTGTTGTTGCCGCTACACTGGCGCTTGGCACTGCGGGTATTGTTCATGCCGCAGCGGACACTTTAACACCGCCGCCAGCGGGCGCTGACAAACCTATGATGCACAAGCCGCCGCGTCACGGTGGGATGCACGAAATGTTCAAAGGGCTGAATCTGACCGATGCGCAGAAAGAGCAGATGCGCACCATCATGAAGGCATCACACAAAGAGATGAAGCGTCCTTCTCTGGAAGAGCGCCGGGCCGTACACAGCATTATTGCGGCGGACACCTTTGACCGCAGTAAGGCAGAGGCTCAGGCGACTGAAATGTCGGCCAACGGCAAAGCCCGCGCGCTGTCGATGCTGGAAACGCAGAACAAGCTGTACAACGTCCTGACGCCTGAGCAGAAAAAACAGTTTAATCAGAACTTTGAGAAACGTCTGACAGAAAAACCGCAGCATGAAGGTAAAATGCCTCCTGCAGAAGACTAAAAGTCGCTGATTAACCAGAGACCGCCGACGTTGCCCACCTTGCCAGAATGGCGGTGGTCAGCGTCGGCGGTTTTTTTATGCTGCAGGAACGGGCAGGGGGATCACCGGCAGTTTCCCTGACAGCAGGGGGCGGCAGAGTATTTTATAACCGTCACTGTCGAAGCCTGGCGGAGTGCTACACAGCGCGGCCGCATCAGCGAGTTCGCTGACGGATCCCAGATAGAGCCAGTTATTGATCACGTGGATCTGCTTCTGCATCACGCCTTCTTCCACCACCGCGATGGCTCCCGGCCACGGCCAGCACTGAAGCCGGACGGCCTCCAGCGCGGTCAGCAGACGCTGATAATGTGCCTCCGTCGGTTCTTTCCCGCAGCAGGCACCGGCGCAGCGGCGCAGGCTGAAGCGGAAGCACGGCCGCCCCTTGCTTAACGGCTCCAGCCCCAGCAGGCCGAAGCAGAGCTGCTGCTCATCGGCAATTTTCTGCAGGGTGGCCAGCGCCGCCCGACGGTGAGCGTAGAGGCCAAAGAGGTTCGGCGTATGGGAAAAGTCGACCTCTTTGGCGTACACCACCTCCGGACGGTCGTGCCGGAGCAGCAGAGAACAAAGCTGACGGTTTTTACGCAGGCGCTTATTGAACAGCGGCTGCTGCAACTTGATCATCTGTGCTTCCAGCAGCAGGGCACCCATTTCTCCGGCGGTGGGAATAAAGCTGATACGGCGGGCCTGATACAGCATCCGCGCCTCTGCCGGGGTGCGCAGATGCGACATGACACGGGTGCGAATATTGACGCTTTTGCCAATATACAGTGGCAGGCTTTCGCTCTCACCGTGAAAGATATACACACCGGGCAGGTTGGGCAGGTCAGCAATCCACGGACGTAGCTGTTCGGGATACTGATAGATGGCTTCAGCCTCGAATTCGAGGCGATGGCTGGCTGCTTTTCTTGTCACTCACAACTCCGCTAACTGGTCAGATATACAGTATAGCAGAGGAATTTTGCGGGGCGAACCGGGAATTCAGTTCGCCCCGGCAGGTTATTTTTTCCAGAAATCGTCAAAAACAGTGATCGGGGGACGACGCTTATGCTCGGTTTTCAGGTACCAGTTCTCGATGGTGGCGGCCGCTGCAGGATCGATAGTTTCCCCCTGCAGATAGCGGTCAATCATCTCATAGGTCACCCCCAGAGCCACTTCGTCCTGCAGGCCGGGACGATCGTCTTCCAGATCGGCCGTGGGGTGCTTGAGATACAGATGCTCCGGACAGCCCAACGCCTTCAGCAACTGCTTGCCCTGGCCTTTATTGAGGCGGAAAAGGGGATTGATGTCCGTGCCGCCGTCGCCATACTTGGTGAAGAACCCGGTCACTGCTTCGGCCGCATGATCGGTGCCGACCACCACGCCTGAGGTCATACCGGCAATACTGTACTGGACTTTCATGCGCTCACGCGCTTTTTCATTGCCGCGAATAAAATCAGAAAGGGCGATCCCGGCGTCACGCAGCGCCTGCTCGCTGGCCTGCACGGCCGCTTTGATATTCACCGTCAAGACGCGATCCGGCTGAATAAACGCAATCGCATCCTGGCAATCCTGTTCATCCGCCTGCACACCGTGCGGCAGACGTACGGCAATAAACTGATAGCCCCGATCGCCCGTTTCCTCACGCAGTTCATTGATGGCGGTTTGGCACAGTTTGCCGGCCAGAGTGGAGTCCTGACCGCCGCTGATCCCCAGCACCAGTGATTTCAGAAACGGATAGGTTTTCAGATACGACTTCAGAAACTCGACGCTGGTGCGAACTTCTTCACGGGCATCAATTGTGGGTTTGACGCCCAGCGCCGCGATAATTTCCTGTTGCAAAGCCATTGACCTCTCCTCAGATTCAGCGCCGGCAAACGGCGACACGCGATGTATATCTCTTAAAGCTAACGCGCCTGGCGCGAAACAACAACATTCAATCCGTTATTCTCCGCGCCACGCGTTAAAGGCTCACTCTTTTTTGGGTTTTTGCGCCAGCACGGTAAACATCAGAATGGCCAGCATATAGCAGCCGAAAATGGTGGCGGTCATGGTCAGCACCGAGGTGCCACCGATGCCGGTTACCGGCACGCTGATACCGCCCAGCGTAAACATGGTGACGCCAATCACGGCTGACGCGCTGCCCGCGCGATGGCCCTGGCTCTGCATCGCCAGTGAGGAGGCGGTCACCGAAATAACGCCGTTGCTGGCGACGGTGAAAAACAGGGCAACCAGCACCAGCGGCAGCGGCGCGGCGGTTAATCCGGCCAGCAGCAGGCTCGACGATGAAATCAACGCCAGCGTCAGACCGCCTTTCAGTACGCGATACTCGCCCCATAGCGGGCAGAGACGCGCACTGACCTGCGAAGCAATAATCAGACCCACGCCGTTGGCGGCAAAGCAGAAGCTGAACGCCTGCGGGGAGAGCTGATAAATTTGCTGGAGTACAAAGGGGGACGCGCCAATGTAGGCAAACATCCCTGACATCATAAACCCCTGCGTCAGGCAGAAGCCCATAAACGGACGGTGCATAATGACCTGGCCCAGCGCGGCCCAGGCGGAAAAAATACTGCCCTGACTCCGTCGCGCTACCGGCAAGGTTTCGTGCAGTTTGACGCGGGCCAGAATAAACAGCATCAGGGCGATCAGGGCGATGACCATAAACAGGCCGCGCCAGTCAAGGAACGCCATCAGTGCGCCCCCCATCACCGGGGCCGCAATCGGTGCCAGCCCGTTCACCAGCATTAAGAGAGCGAAGAAGCGGGTCAGTTCATGGCCGCTGTACATATCACGGGCAATAGCGCGTGACAGCACGGCGCCCCCCGCGCCGGACAGCCCTTCAAACAGGCGGGCCAGCAGCAGTTGGTGAATATCTTGGGCCAGCGCGCAGCCGACAGAGGCAATCAATAGCAACACCAGTGACAGGAGCAGCGGGCGGATACGCCCATACTTATCGCTTAACGGGCCAAAAAACAGCTGACCCAGTCCCAGTCCCAGCAGCCCGGCGGTCAGACTGAGCTGTGCGGTGGCGGTGGGCGTGTTCAGGTCGCGGGCCAGCTCCGGCAGGGCGGGCAGATACAGATCGATGCACAGTGGCCCGAGGGCCGCCAGCAGGCCGAGCGTGATGGCATAGCCAAGACGGCGGGAGTGAACAGGTGTCATGATTCCTCTGATTTAAATAGAAGGTCGCTAATGTGTTGATACAGGATATGCAGACGTTCTGGCGAGGCTTTCTGAGGCGTAATGCGCCGGCAGGCAGTACCTTCAACCATCACGGCGAGGATCTCGACACTGGCACGGATACGCTCCTCGCTGAAACCGGGGTACATACGGGCGACTTTCTGGCAGGCGTGGCTGAACATACGTTCATCCGCTTCAACCATCATTTTTGCCACACGGGGGCTGCGGGTGGCTTCTGCCGCCACCTCCATCATCAGCGCCTCGTCTTCTTCATTATTCACCTCGCGCCAGGCCAGCAGCTCGGGCAGGTGGACATTACTGCTGGTACTGAGCATCTCCTGCAGGCGGGAATCAATAATCCGCCTGACGATTTCCTGAATAATCGCGTCTTTACTGCTGAAATAGCGATAAATCTGGCCGACACTCAGGTGTGCTTCGCTGGCAAGTTGCGCCATGCTGGCCGCGTGGAAGCCGTGCTGACGAAAACAGCGACGGGCGGCAGTAATAATTTCATCCTGACGCAGGCGATGGCGGGCATCGCGGGCTTCTGTTTGTTGGCTCATTGTCGCTCCGCTATTCGCTGTCGTGACGCGTTCGCAGCTTCATCCTGATGCGGCCTGCAATGCGAATGTTCATTCTCAGTCCCGAATTATAGGCATCACGGTGATAAACTGATAATAATTTGACGGCATAAAGTTGAAAAATCTGCATTTCTATTCCAGGCTTATGCTTTGACGGAAATGACACGAGGAAGAATAAATGCGTAAATTAACGGGATTAATGGGTGCTGCAGTGGCACTGGCTGTGTTATCAGGATGTACGGCATACGATCGCGCTGAAAGTTATGCGACTAAGCCCGTGGTACAGGATGTGAAAAAAGGAATGACCCGCCAGCAGGTTCGTGACATCGCCGGGCCACCGTCAACAGAAATTACCATGGTTCATGCTCGTGGTACCTGCCAGACTTATGTCATTGGTGAGCGTGACGGTAAGCAGCAGACCTACTTTGTCAGCTACTCTGATACCGGTCGCGTGATGAACTACGGCTTCCAGAGCTGTAAAGATTACGACACCGACCCGCAGGTTAATCAGTAACTGATACCTGTTTCGAAATTAAAACGGCCACGTCAGTGGCCGTTTTTTTTGCATGCTTTTCCTGCCGCGCTGAAGACCCACCGGCGCTGACCAGTGGGTGACTGTGCTGTCGGGTGAATTATGCCGGAACGCTTAGCGCTTTCTGACTGCGTGACCAGATGCGGTGAGCGGCCATGGCGGCCAGGAACTCGCTCATCAGCACGCCTTCCGCCTTACTGTCGATAATCACGCCTTCCTCCTGCTCGTCATCCGCCAGACCAAACTGCGCGGCAAAACGGCGTGCGCCACCGCTCAGACCAATGACCTTCAGATGCTTGTAGGCTTCCAGCAGGAAGTAACAGGCGTCACCGCGTAACAGCAGGGCATCAATATTCCCCTCCGGTACAATGACGGCGTCAAAGGCAAGAGAGGGCAGCGCGGTAAAGGTGGCATCAACCGTCAGCTGTGAGCCGTCACTGGCCCGCACCTGGCCCATGTGGGGGGCGAGCAGCTTCGCATGGACACCCTGGGTTTTCAGCGCCTGTAAGATGGCCAGCGTATCAGCAGCATCAACGCCGTCGCTGATCAGCAACGCGACCTGCCGCCCTTTAATGTTACCGCTGGGGACCGCATACAGGCTGAGGCTGGCATCCTTCTTCAGTCCGTTGACATCCTTCGGCGGTGCCGTCTGCATCTGCGCTTCCGTCAGCGTAATACCCAGGTTTTCTGCCACGCTGTGCGCGAGGGAAATATCGATATGCGTCAGCTGATCGACCACCCGGTCACGGATATAGCTGCGACCCACCTTGCTCAGTTCAAAGGAGAAAGCATCAATAATATGCTGCTGCTCCACCTGGGTCTGGCTTAGCCAGAAGAGGCGCGGCTGCGAGTAATGTTCGTCAAACGAGGGGCTGCGCTCACGGACTTTATGCCCCTCAATCCGCTCCTGATAGCTCTCAAACCCGCCGTGGCGGGCGGCAGGAGGCGTTTCTCTCGGCCAGTTATCATTGATCGAGTTTGGCTCGTAGTTCGCCGGGTTGGTATCGATATCCATACGATGCATCCCCTGGCGCTGGAAATTGTGGTACGGGCACACGGGACGGTTAATCGGGATCTCATGGAAGTTAGGCCCGCCAAGCCGGCTGATCTGGGTATCGGTATAGGAGAACAGTCGCCCCTGCAGCAGGGGATCGTTGGTAAAGTCCAGCCCCGGTACGATATGACCCGGATGGAAGGCGACCTGTTCTGTTTCCGCGAAGAAATTATCCGGGTTACGGTTGAGCACCATTTTGCCAATCAGCTCCACCGGCACCAGTTCTTCAGGGATCAGTTTGGTCGCGTCCAGCAGATCAAAGTCGAAGGCAAATTCGTCGCTTTCCTCAATGAGCTGTACACCGAGCTCGTATTCAGGGAAGTCACCGGCCTCGATTGATTCCCACAGGTCGCGACGGTGGAAATCCGCATCGCGCCCGCTCAGCTTCTGTGCTTCGTCCCAGAGCAGTGAGGCTTTACCCGCCACGGGCTTCCAGTGAAAACGGACAAAGGTGGCGCGGCCTTCGGCATTGATAAAGCGGAAGGTATGGATGCCAAAGCCTTCCATGGTGCGATAGCTCCGGGGGATACCGCGATCGGACATAGCCCAGATGACGTTATGCAATGTTTCCGGCTGCAGGGAAACGTAATCCCAGAAGGTGTCATGGGCGCTCCCGCCCTGAGGCATTTCGTTGTGGGGCTCAGGTTTAACCGCATGGACGAAATCCGGAAATTTATGGGCATCCTGAATAAAGAACACCGGCGTGTTGTTCCCGACTAAATCGAACACGCCTTCCTCAGTATAAAATTTTGTGGCAAAACCGCGGATATCGCGCACGGTATCTGCCGATCCGGCTCCGCCCTGCACCGTAGAAAAGCGCACAAAAACCGGGGTGATGGTGTCAGGTGAGGCCAGAAAACCCGCTTTGGTGACCTGGCTCATATCACGATAGGGCTGGAAGTAACCGTGTGCCGCCGAACCCCGCGCATGTACGATGCGCTCCGGGATGCGCTCATGGTCAAAGTGCGTGATTTTTTCACGCATGATGAAGTCTTCCAGCAGCGTCGGACCCCGGGTGCCTGCGCGCAGCGAGTTCTGATCGTCTGCAATTCGCGTTCCCTGATTGGTGGTCAGCGGCTGGTTTTTACCGCCTTTACGGAAGGGTTCGAGGGCCTCTACTTTGCTATTCACAGGGCAGGAAGGCTGTGGCTGATCGGGGTGTTGCGTATTTTTTGACATGCTGATTGCTCCGGTGACCGCATTAAGACACCAGTAACTATAGAACAGTGAGCAGTATACGCCTGAGAAATGAAGGGATATGGGCGAATCAGGGAGAGAAAAAGAAACGGGCCGTCAGGATGACGGCCCGTCAGCAACGGATTAACGGTGGGCCAGTTCGGCTTCGTTATCCGCATCGGTGTTCATGATCTGGCGGTCGGTTTGCTTCAGCCACTGGCTGGTGAGCGTACCGGCCGTCATCGAACCGTTAACGTTGAGCGCGGTACGGCCCATATCAATCAGCGGTTCGATGGAGATCAGCAGCGCGACCAGCGTGACCGGCAGGCCCATCGCCGGCAGCACAATCAGCGCAGCGAAGGTGGCACCGCCGCCGACGCCGGCCACACCGGCAGAGCTGAGGGTGACAATACCGATCAGCGTCGCAATCCACATAGGATCGAACGGGTTGATGCCCACAGTGGGGGCGACCATCACCGCCAGCATCGTCGGGTACAGGCCGGCACAGCCATTCTGACCGATAGTGGCTCCAAAGGAGGCGGCGAAGCTGGCAATCGACTCAGGGATGCCCAGACGACGGGTCTGTGCTTCCACGCTCAGCGGGATGGTGGCCGCGCTGGAACGGCTGGTAAAGGCAAAGGTAATCACCGGCCACACTTTGCGGAAGAAGCGCAGCGGGTTCACGCCGTTGACCGACAGCAGCAGAGCGTGGACGGCAAACATGATGGCCAGACCGAGGTAGGAGGCCAGCACGAAGCTCCCCAGCTTAATAATGTCACTGAGGTTGGAGGTGGCAACGACTTTGGTCATCAGTGCCAGCACGCCGTAAGGGGTCAGTTTCATAATCAGACGAACCAGCTTCATCACCCAGGCCTGCAGGGTATCGATGGCTTTCAGCACGCGCTGACCTTTCTCAACATCATCCTTCAGCAGCTGCAGGGCGGCGACACCGAGGAACGCGGCAAAGATCACCACGCTGATGATTGACGTCGGACTGGCTCCGGTCAGATCGGCAAACGGATTTTTTGGCACAAACGACAGCAGCAGCTGCGGCGCACTAAGGTCGGCCACTTTGCCGACATAATTGCTCTGAATGGCAGCCAGACGCGCGGTTTCCTGCGCACCCTGCACCAGGCCGCTGGCATTGAGACCGAACAGCCAGGTGACGAACACCCCGACCGCCGCCGCAATGGCCGTGGTGAACAGCAGTACGCCAATGGTGAGCAGGCTGATTTTGCCCAGCGATGAGGCATTGTGCAGGCGGGCAACGGCGCTGAGAATCGAGGCAAAGACCAGCGGCATCACAATCATCTGCAACAGCTGAACATACCCATTACCCACGAGGTTAAACCAGCTTACCGACTCTTTAATCACCGGGCTGTTTTCACCATAGATGATATGCAGCGCCAGACCGAAAAGGACCCCGACCACCAGGCCAACAAGCACCTTTTTCGACAGACTCCAGCCCGTACGGCTGGCTTTGGCCACCAGCAGCAGCAGTGCAACAAACACCACCAGGTTAACAATCAGTGGAAAATTCATTCCCAATATCTCCAAAAAAATACGGACTACGTCGTAGTCATGCCTGCGGCAGTTAATTTCTGTTGCGCAGTAAGTAAACCAGTGACGGAATGGTATCAGTTACTGTTGGTGCGACCTTATATCCAAACGGAATTATTTATAATTTTTTGCTCATATTTGTTTAATAATTCACCCTATTGTTTGTTAATAAACCGTTCGATGTGATGTTGCGCTGAGTTAACCACCTGACTGGTCCAGTCTGATGCACCAAAAGGCAGCGCGCCGGGGGGGAACCAGATGGCATAACCGACCAGCGCCAGGCACAGGGTGCGTTCCAGCTGATTTCCTTTCTGGCTTCTGAGCAGGGGCAGGCGAAAGCGCCAGCGGCAGGGCCAGAGCAGTGGCACCCCGGCAGGTGTGAGCATATCGGCAACAATGTGGCTGAGATAACCCAGCACCATTCCCTGGAAGGCATCGGCCGGGATCAGCCAACTGGCAGGAAGTTTTAACTGCAGCAGGGCAACGCCACCGACAACGGCCAGCAAACTATGCGTAAAGCCCCGGTGACCAAACGCCCGCGCAATCGGGTGCGACAGCCATTTAAGCCGCTGCCCGAGAAAGGATTTGGGGTGGTCGATATCCGGTAGCAGGCAGGTGAGCAGCGTGGCCGGAATAATATGCCACCAGTCGGCGCTGGCCAGCACCGGCGTCAGTTCAGCACGCTTGGCGAAAATAGCGCTGGCAATGGCAAAAATAAGATGGCCTTCGGCCGTCATGGGGATACCTGGCTACATAACTGTCAATGCATCCAGTATAGGGAATATATACAGTAGAATAAATATGTGACGCTGTAACGAAAGATAAATAAAGTGTTATTGATCGTAAGCGGTACGGAGAGGGGCTTTTTTCCCTCCCGTACAGACAGAGCGCTCAACGCGCCAGCCAGCCGCCATCTACTGCCAGAGTGAAGCCATTGACGTAGTCCGAGGCGGAAGAGGCGAGAAACACCACAGGCCCCATCATATCACTGCCCTGGCCCCAGCGCCCGGCAGGTATGCGCGCCAGGATCTGCTGATTGCGTTCTTCATCATCGCGCAGCTGTTCAGTGTTATTGGTGGCCATATAGCCAGGAGCAATGGCGTTAACGTTAATCCCGTGCGCTGCCCATTCATTGGCCATCAGGCGCGTCAGCCCGAGTACGGCGGTTTTCGATGCAGTATAGGAAGGGACGCGAATACCGCCCTGATATGACAGCATGGAGGCGATATTGATGATTTTACCGCCATGTCCCTGCTGGATAAAACGACGGGCGACCCGCTGCGACAGAAAAAACAGTGTCTTACTGTTAATATTCATCACCTCATCCCAGTCAGTCTCACTGAAGTCGATCGCGTCTGCCCGGCGAATGATCCCGGCATTGTTGACCAGAATATCCAGCCTGGGGAAAGCGGCCAGCGCCTGCGCCATCACCCCGTCAATACAGCGGCTGTCGGACAGATCGGCCGTAATACTGACGAAACGTCGTCCGGTCGCGGCGACTTTCTCTGCCGTTTCGCTGGCAGTGGAGCGATTGACGCCAATAATATCGCACCCTGCCTGGGCCAGACCCAGCGCCATTCCCTGGCCGAGACCGGTATTGCAGCCGGTGATCATGGCCACTTTGCCTTCAAGATTAAATGCGTTGAGGATCATCCTGGCTTCCTTATAGGTAAGTGGGCGCGCGCAGTGAAAACAGCAGAACGTGATCGCGCGGGCCGGTTCAGGAAGCATAAGCAGATGGAGAAAGGATTACAACAAAAATGAAACGATGTTTTATTATTTTTAACATGGCCCGTCGAAAATCGTCAGAAGGCGAGGGCAGCACTTCGCCTTCGCGCTCAGACGGCGTCCCTGTTCTTTTGTGCTGCCAGGGCGAAGCCGGCTGATGCAAGCAGTAAACCTGCGCCCAGCACGACAGGGCTCCACCAGCCTGAGGCATCAAACAGGATGCCGCCCAGTCCGGCGCCGGCGGTAATGGCCAACTGGATGGTGGCCACCATCAGCCCACCGCCGGTTTCGGCATTCTCTGCCAGCGCTTTGCTGAGCCAGACACCCCAGACGATTGGGGCCGGTGTGGCGATCAGGCCCCAGAGGGCGAGAAGCACACTGACGGGAACCATCGCGTCAGCCAGCACAATCAGCAACAGGGCGATCAGGGCCATGGCAAGCGGAATGCCCGCCAGCCAGGCGTAGAGCCCGTGCTTAAGCAAGGGGCCCATCAGCCACGTACCGACGAGACCGAATCCCCCCAGGGCGAACAGCATCAGCGAAAGCTGCGTGACCGATACCCGCGTGACCTCCTCCAGCAGCGGGCGCAGGTAGGTGAAAAGGGCAAACTGCCCCATAAACAGAAACAGTATCCCCGCCATGCCCAGCGCCACCTGAGGGTGACGCAGCAGGGAAAAAGGATTGGTGACAGGTTTGCGCGGACGATCCGCTGGCATCAGCGGAAGGCTGCGCCACTGCCAGACAAACGCCAGCACCGCCAGCGGTACCACGATAACGAAGGCGCCACGCCAGCCCGTATACTGCCCGAGAAAACTGCCCAGCGGCGCGGCGACCGTCGCTGCCAGCGCATTGCCGCCGTTGATTAACGCCAGGCCTTTTGCCAGCGAATGGGCGGGAAGCAGGCGCATCACCGTGGCGGTCGACATTGACCAGAAGCCGCCGATAGCCATCCCCAGCAGCGCGCGGCCCACCATAAAGGTGATACCGTCGGCTGCCAGCGTAACGATCACACCGGAGGCAATCAGCAGGAAGGTGAAGCTCATCAGCACTTTTTTCCGGTCCCAGTGGCCGGTGAGGGGGGTATTGAGCAGGCTGGTCACCACGGCAAACATACCGGATACCGAGATGGCCTGTCCTGCACTGCCCTGGCTGATGCCGAGATCCTGCGCAATCGGCGTCAGCAGGCTGACGGGCATAAATTCTGAGGCGATCAGCACAACGACGCCAAGGGCCATCGAAAATACGGCCCCCCATGCTGACGGGGCATGCTGATAAGCGCGGTTCGTGGATTTATTCATAATGGTATTCATGATGCTGTTCCCTTTCATATCAGTGAAAGAGAATAAAACGCTTTGAGTACGCTGATAAGGTGGGGTAATTTTGATGTACTTTTGAATAAAATTCATCAATCAGACGAGCGCCGTATGAATGATATCCTGGCTTTTCTGGCCGTCGCCCGCGAGCAAAGCTTCACTAAAGCCTCACTCACGCTGGGCGTCAGCCCTTCTGCACTCAGCCATACCGTGAAAAAACTGGAAGAGAGACTGGGGGTCAGGCTGCTTGCGCGGACAACGCGCCACGTTGCCCCCACCGATGCCGGAGAGCGACTGATGCAGTCTGTCGGCCCGCTGTTCGAGCAGATCAATGCTGAAATTGAACGCATGGGGGAGCTGCGGGAAAAACCGGCGGGAAGCCTCCGGCTGACCTGCTCTGATGACGCTGCTGAACAGCTACTGCGCCCGGTATTGCCGGCTTTTTTCCGCCAGTATCCTGACGTGAATGTCGAAATCTGTATTGATTACGGCTTCACCAATATTGTCAGTGAACGCTTTGATGCCGGGATACGCCTCGGGGAGTCGATCAGTCAGGATATGATCGCCGTCCGCCTGGGGCCCGACTGGCGACTGTCGGTCGTCGGGTCACCCGGCTATTTTAAACAGCACCCGATCCCGACGCATCCCAGGGATCTGACCGATCATCGCTGCATTAACCTCCGCCATAGCGTGGGGGGCAGCATCTACGCGTGGGAATTTGAGAAAGCGGGGCAGAAGATGAATGTCAGGGTAGAAGGGCAGCTGATGTCCAACAGCACTCTCCCAGTCCTGAACGCGGCACTGGATGGGGTCGGGCTGGCGTACGTGCCTGATTTTATGGCCAGGCCTCATATTGAGGACGGGCGCCTGACCGAGGTACTGGCTGACTGGAGCCCCTATTTTCAGGGTTTTCACCTCTACTACCCCAACAGAAGAAACATCTCTCCGGCCTTTGCCGCCTTTGTGGCTGCGGTAAAATATCGCGGACAGGTGACGCCGGGGTAAAGCGCCGGGCGGCTTTCTGCAGCGCCCGGCATTCACTCAGCGCCCGTGCAGGTGCTGTGCGGTCAGTTCCTCAAGGCTGCTGAGTTTGACATCTGCCAGTGACCAACGCAGATCGGCGGCATGGCTGGCATCGGGAACCACAATGGATCGCATCCGTCCTGCTTTCGTCGCGATCATGCCGTTAAAGGAGTCTTCCAGCGTGACACAGTTCAGCGGATCCACGCCCAGGCGGGCAGCGGCATCCAGATAAACCTGCGGGTGCGGCTTGCTGTAAGGCAGGGATTCCGCTGAGGCCAGTACCTCAAAGTAGTCGCGCAGGCTGAACATCTCCAGCACGCTTTCCAGCATAAACAGCGGAGAGGCGGAGGCGAGGCCAATTTTCAGCCCTTCTGACCGGCAGAGTTCAAGCGCCTGCTTAACGCCGGGCAGCAGCGGTCGGTTCTCATCTACCAGGCTTAACGCCCGGTTGATGATCTGCTGGGTGACTTCCGCCTGGGAAGGCCCTTTCCACGGCAGGGTTTCATACCACATGCGCACCACCTGGTCGATGCGCAGTCCCAGCGTATCTGGCATTTCACCGCGGCGGCTCAGGTCAACGTCAAGAGAAGTAAAAATATCCAGCTCGGCTTGTTGCCATAACGGCTCTGAATCGATCAGCAGGCCGTCCATATCAAAAATGGCGGCAAGTACGGGGCGGTGATAAGACATGCTACGGCTCCTTTTGACAGTTTGTGGCAGTTTACCACGAAGCGGTGAGGGAAAAGGTATCATCCGACGGGCCGCTTTGTGCAAAGCGGTGATTAAGTCTGTATTTTACAGGCGCTTTTGTATCACTGCAGGTAAACTGACTGGCAGACATCGGAAGGACAGGAGAACGCATGACGTATCAACAGGCTGGCAGGGTTGCGATTATTAAACGCATTCTGGGCTGGGTTATATTTATTCCCGCGTTGTTATCAACGCTTATCTCACTGCTTGGTTTTCTCGAAAAGAGCCGTGAGCAACGTGACGGTATCAATGCGGTGATGCAGGATTTCGCCCATGTCATGATTGATATGGTGCGCTTTAACACCGGTTTTCTCTCCGGTTTCTGGACGCATTCGCCCGTTCCGGACTTTAATCACGGCACGAATATTCTTTTCTGGGTGATCTATGCGCTGATTTTCATCGGGCTTGCTCTTCAGGCTTCCGGTGCAAGGATGTGGCGGCAGACGCGCTTTCTGCGTGAGAGCATTGAAGATCAGATGATCCTTGAGCGTGCGCGCGGAACAGAAGGACACAGCCGGGAACAGCTGGAAGCGAAGATAGTGGTGCCGCGCCACACCATTTTTCTGCAAATCTTCCCGCTGTATATCCTGCCGGTTATCATCATTGTCGCGGGCTATTTTGTCCTGAAACTGGCCGGGTTTATCTATTAAACTCGCGTCAGGTCGCGTGCGCATGGCGTCAGGCCGGGCGCGCGTGACGTTTTCCCAGTTCATCGCCATCCAGTAATGTTCCCACTGCCCGCTGCGCTTCTGCCAGCCAGTGCCCGCCGAAGACATTTGCCCGGTTCAGCAGATAATAAAGCTGATAGATCGGTTGCCGCTGCAGGAAATCACCGGGGAGTGGCCACACTGACTGGTAGCCATCATACACCTGTGCCGGAATGTCCGGATGCCAGGAGAGCATCGCCAGATCGCATTCACGATCGCCCCAGTAACAGGCAGGATCAAAAATCCAGGGCCCGCTGTCGCTGCCTGCGCAATTGGCTGGCCAGAGATCGCCATGCAGTAAGGAGGGCTCGGGATGATGTGACTCCAGCATCTTCTGAGCGCAGCGCACAATCAGATCGATATCACCGTACAGAATCCCTTTTTCTGAGGCAAGCTGGAGCTGCCAGCCGATACGCTGCTCTGAGAAGAAGACCGACCAGCGCTTGAGCCAGCTGTTTGGCTGCAGGGAGGTGGTAATATTGTTATCGAAGTCCAGCCCGAACTGTGGCTGCTCACTCCACTGATGCAGGCGTGCCAGCTGTTGTCCAAGCTGAAAAGCGCCGTGCGCATCCAGCGGCCTGACCGGGATATACTCCAGCAGCAGAAAGCTGGTTTCCCGGTCGCTGCCCACGCCGTAGACAGCTGGCACGCGTACCGTCTGGCTGCGTGCCAGGAGCTGCAACTGGTCAGCCTCCCACGTAAACAGATCCAGCATGTCACGCTGATTGCATTTGACGAAGACGTCGTGCTCTCCGTAGCGCAGATGCCAGGCAGGGTGGACATCCCCACCGGGCAATTCGGTACGCCCGGTTATCTCTGCGGGTCCCCACTGTTCACTCAACAGACGACTGATGGCTGACCACATAGGACACTCCTCTTTTCGCTGTGATTTCACTATGGTAACGCTTAAAGAATAACCAATATTTGCGTTTGCGCACGTTAAGGCTTTGTCTTTACAAAATCTGGTCGCTTTTTTTCCGGTATGTGTCCCAGGGCTGAACATCAATGTCCGGCGCTACACCCAGGATCAGTTCGCCAATTCCCACCGCCTGCTGGCGGATCTCCTCTTCCGATAGTGTGGTGATGATGCCGAAGCTGTTCGTCCCTAACTCATGGGGCTGACCTTCTTCATCTTTGAGCGTGGTAGAAAATCCGCCGCTGACCAGTGCACTACTCAACTCCAGCAGGTCAGATAATCCCTTCTCGTTATAATGAAACGTCACCACATACTGACCGATCCCGTGATTACTCATTCTTCACCTCGTGGTTAGAAAAACAGCGTTAATAAACATTTCTTTAGCGTAGCCCATCCCGGTCTGGGGATCAGCGAAATCAGAATATCGGAGAGCGGAAGATATGATTAACGCAATTGTGCGCGCTGGCTCTTCAGACCCTGAAAGAGCAGAGAGGAAGGCAGGGGAGCGATCGGTTGTCATTTACATTCGGTCACATTGCTGACATTTTTCAGCCACAATACCGCTGTGGTTAACGATAATTGTTATTTTCATCCAGGTGTTTTCTGACTCAATACCCTCTATAATGCGCCGCGTTAATGGGAAATTTCTCATTCACGGTCTCTTTTTGTCATGATGCTTTGGAAAAAGAGCGAATTAACAAATTGTTACGATTATAAGCGTAAAATGCGTTGATCGTCCTTCAAAACGCTTCAGACTCACTCTTTTAAAAACTGTCGTACGGGTCACATTTAAATGAAAGCGCTTAATAAGCTGTCTGTAGTTCTGTTGCTCTCCGGGGGAGCATTCTGTCATCAAGCCCTGGCGGATAATAACGTCTTCACGGTTATGGATGATCCTTCTACGGCGAAAAAAGATTTTGAAGGTAATGCCGCCGCCGGTTATCTGGCGCAGTCTGGCAACACCACCAGTTCTTCAGCGACCGCAAATACCAACCTGACCTGGTATACGCCCAGCTTCGCCTACAGCCTGTGGGGCAACGCCAGCAATACATCTTCCAATGATGAGCGCTCATCAGAGACCTATCAGGTCGGTGGCCGTACGCGTTACAACATGAACACTGCTGATTATCTGTTTGGTCAGGCAAGCTGGTTGAGTGACCGCTTCAACGGTTATGACGGCCGTTCTATTCTCGCTGCCGGTTATGGTCGCCAGCTGTTGAATGGCCCGGTGCACTCGCTGCGTATTGAAGCCGGTCCCGGTGTGCGTTATGACGACTACCACGAAGGCGGTCATGAAACGCAGGCGCTGGCCTACGGTGCCCTGAGCTATCAGTGGCAGTTGACCGACACCACCAAATTCGTTCAGGGCGTTTCCGTACTGGGTAGCGACGATACCACCGTCAACTCCGAAACGGGCCTGCAGGTGGCTATCAACGATCACTTCGCGCTGAAAATGGCTTATAACGTCACGTGGAACCAGAATCCACCGGAATCGGCGCCGGATCATACCGATACCAAAACGACGATTACGCTTTCCTACGCGATGTAATCTTTTGCACGAGCCGCACCCTGCGGCTCGTTTTCCCTTGCCAGACAGCCCATTCCCTCTCAACGGCTCAGATGCACCGATCGCCTCATTAGTGGATCGACCCCAGGATAAGAGTCCGCAGTCAAACCACACAGGCTCCGTTAGGCTTAAGGCAACAGCGGTGACTACACTCTGTAATGAATGTCATTCATACAGGAGGAGTTATGTCAGACCGTCCCGTGGAGGGTGATCATCCCGACTATGAACCCCATCATGGCAATGGAAAGCCTGAACAAAAACCCCAGAAAAAAGGGAAGGACGATCCCACTTCTGCCCCCGAGTCCGGCGATAAACCTGACTCACATTAACCGCCTTCGGGCGGTTTTTTTCTGCCGTAGGGCCGATTTTCTTCACGCCGGGCTGGAGGAGGGAAGCTGACCCCGCGAGCATCGCGGCTCACGCCGTTTAACCCGGCTATCCGTGCAATTTCGACTGATGGCGTGTAAGATGACTCTCCTTCGTAAGTGACTGGTAAAACAAACACTTTCGATAATGTGTACCAGGCAGTGTACCAAACCGGCAAATGTGAGTCGGTTTCAAGTGCAAAGTGCTTGTTGTATAAAGAAAAATTTAAATTTGCATGTAATCTTACGTGTGGGTTACCACTGCAATTAAGGACGTTTCATGCCTGTTATTACTCTTCCTGATGGAAGTCAGCGTTCGTTCGACCACGCCGTTAGCGTGATGGATATTGCTCTGGACATCGGTCCTGGCCTGGCGAAAGCCTGTATTGCCGGCCGTGTGAACGGCGAACTGGTGGATGCGGTTGATCCGATCACCGAAGACGCCAGCGTAGCAATCATCACCGCCAAAGACGAAGCGGGTCTGGAAATTATTCGTCACTCCTGCGCCCACCTGTTAGGGCACGCGATCAAGCAACTGTGGCCAGATACCAAAATGGCTATCGGTCCTGTTATCGACAACGGTTTTTACTACGACGTCGATCTTGACCGCACGCTGACCCAGGAAGATATTGAGCTGCTGGAAAAGCGTATGCACCAGTTAGCTGAGACGAATTACGACGTTATCAAGAAGAAAGTCAGCTGGCAGGAAGCGCGTGACGCCTTTGCTGAACGGGGTGAGACCTACAAAACCACCATCCTTGATGAAAATATCAGTCATGATGACCGTCCTGGCCTGTACCATCATGAAGAATACGTGGATATGTGCCGTGGCCCTCACGTGCCTAACATGCGCTTTTGCCACCACTTCAAGCTGCAGAAAATTTCTGGCGCTTACTGGCGTGGCGACAGCAACAATAAAATGTTGCAGCGTATCTACGGTACGGCCTGGGGCGATAAAAAACAGCTCGCTGCCTATCTGCAGCGTCTGGAAGAGGCGGCGAAGCGAGACCACCGTAAAATCGGTAAGCAGCTTGACCTCTATCACATGCAGGAAGAAGCGCCTGGCATGGTGTTCTGGCATAACGATGGCTGGACGATTTTCCGCGAGCTGGAAGTGTTTGTCCGCACCAAACTGAAAGAGTATGAGTACCAGGAAGTGAAAGGTCCGTTTATGATGGACCGCGTGCTGTGGGAAAAAACCGGGCACTGGGAAAACTACAAAGAGGCGATGTTTACCACCTCTTCAGAAAACCGTGAGTACTGCATTAAGCCAATGAATTGCCCTGGCCACGTGCAAATTTTCAATCAGGGGCTAAAATCATACCGCGACCTGCCGTTACGTATGGCAGAGTTTGGCAGCTGCCATCGCAACGAGCCGTCAGGTGCCTTGCATGGCCTGATGCGCGTGCGCGGTTTTACCCAGGATGATGCCCATATCTTCTGTACTGAAGATCAGGTCCGTGATGAGGTCAATGGCTGTATTAAGATGGTGTACGATATGTACAGCACTTTTGGCTTTGAAAAAATCGTGGTGAAACTCTCTACCCGTCCTGAAAAACGTATCGGTAGTGATGACCTGTGGGACCGTTCAGAGGCTGATCTGGCCGCTGCACTGAAAGAGAACAATATCCCGTTTGATTATCAGCCGGGTGAGGGTGCCTTCTACGGCCCTAAAATTGAATTTACGCTACATGACTGTCTCGACCGTGCATGGCAGTGTGGCACCGTTCAGCTCGACTTCTCACTGCCGAGCCGCCTGAGTGCTTCTTATATCGGCGAAAGTAATGAACGTCAGGTGCCAGTGATGATTCACCGGGCAATCCTGGGGTCCATGGAGCGCTTTATCGGGATTTTAACCGAAGAATATGCCGGTTTCTTCCCAACATGGTTAGCTCCAGTACAAGTTGTGGTGATGAATATCACCGATGGTCAGTCCGAATATGTTGCAGAATTGACCCGAAAACTGCAAAATGCGGGCATTCGTGCAAAAGCGGACTTGAGAAACGAGAAGATTGGCTTTAAAATCCGTGAACATACTTTACGTCGTGTCCCGTATATGTTGGTCTGTGGTGATAAAGAGGTGGAAGCTGGCAAAGTGGCCGTTCGCACCCGCCGCGGTAAAGACCTGGGAAGCATGGATGTAAACGAAGTGATCGCAAAACTGCAGGGTGAAATCC
>Ga0308168_1001265_pt1 | contig 23668 bp, 22 predicted proteins | sample PhyCR2_FD_202133 | JGI IMG/M metagenome (GOLD analysis project Ga0308168, IMG submission 202133) | Phyllosphere microbial communities from UC Gill Tract Community Farm, Albany, California, United States - DLSLRC.R2 | ecosystem: Host-associated > Plants > Phyllosphere > Unclassified | place: USA...
GAGACATTGGCCAATACCTAATGGGCCATTACAACTGGATCCGGCCTCATCAGTTCAACGATGGACTAGCTCCAGCGAAAGCAGAAGAAAAACTCAAAACCGTGTCCGGGATGAGTTGACCACTACAGGGAGACCCAATGCCTGCGCCGATTTAAGATAGGTCTGGGGTTGAGGTTTGTACGAATGAGCAACCTCCGCACCGACGATGACGTCCCAAGGTAACTGAGCGAACTTAGACAAGTTAAGCATCCCGGCAATATGACCATTGGAGAGCGGCCCTACTGAGTACTTGCGTTAGAGCCGGCTCAGCCCGGCTACCGAGTCAGGCCACGGATCGAGCTGTTCCCACGCTTTGTTAAGCTGGGCTAGCTCTGCCTCGGCAATCCTGCCGTAATCGACGCTATGCTTTGAGAGAACGGTTTCCAAAGTCTCCCTGTTGAGAACGTCCAGGGTTACAAAAGGGCGTTCGCCGCTCCTGACACGATCCATCGAAGGCTGGTAAAGGGAGCGCCATTGATCAGCGAACTCCAAAGGGTCGATGTCTATTTGGTGGCGGCAGAGGAAAGGATCAGCTGCCCTGGCAACACCTGAGCGCCAGTCCACAACCGTGCCGAAGACATCGAATCCAAGAAAACCTATATCGTCTGGCTTGCTCATATCGATTCCCATGGTTCGCTACAGAATTCAGACCGCTACTCCAGTGTGGGAGCAGCGGTCAGTTACAAATTATGGTTTAGAAACCTCGCTGACCCAGGAGTACACGGGTTTGAACCCGAGCACTCGCTTGGCTTTGTCATTCGAGAGCAGAACTTCGTTTCCGGTGATATGCTTGCGACGCTCAATGTTCGGGTAGTAGCGATCAAGCAGCTCGCTGCTCGGGGTACGCATGACCGTCTCGTCGTTGGTGATGAAGAACTCATCTTTGCCGCGAATGTCATAGTGCAACGCTAACTCGATGCCTTGCGCCACATCCCTGTTGTCGACGTACGTCCAGAAATTCCACAGTCGGACAGTCGGGTCGTCCTGCCAGGTTTCAAATTTCGCGTACTCCTCGGGGTTCATTACGTTCGATAGACGCAGGCAGGTGATCCGAAGGGAGGGATCATTGAGGCAGAATTGCCTTGCCATTTCCTCTCCCAGCACCTTGGTAAGCGAATAAACGTTGTAACCTCGCATTGGGTAGTCTTCGTCCACCGGTACGTAGGGGGCGTCGGTCTTGTCGTAGGGAACCCCCGTTCCGACCTCGCTTGCTGCCCAGATGATGTTCTTGATACCTAGGCGTCGGCATGACTCGAATACGTTATAGGTCGCAGTCATATTGAGGCGGAACTCATCACTGTCTGGGATCATACGAGGATGCGGCATGCTGGCGAGATGGATAACTGCGTCAAAACCATGAGGCTCAGGGCGGGCATACACGTCTTCACCTACCGATGAAAGTGCGTCCAGTGCTTGACCGAAATCCTCCAGGTCAGCCTTCATCATGAGCTCATCCGGATCGAGTGGGCCGTCCTTATCAATCACAAATACGTCGTATCCGCGCTCTTTGAGGTAGGGAACTAAAACCTTGCCCACTTTGCCGTGACCGCCGGTAACTGCAACACGCTTGATTGCTTGAGACATCATTTTCTCCAGGTTCATGACGATGGATTCGCCTACCCCTGAACTGACCCTGGAGGTACAGGAATGAGCCTTGTATTTAGGTCAATGCGTGGTTGAATACTTTTCAACGGTTAGAAGGCAACACGGATGGCTGGATGCGTTACCGTGGCTGGGAAAGAATGAGCAATCGTTGCTCGCCCCCTTGATTGAAGGAGCCTGCATGAAATTCGTCAAACTAGGTTCGACGGGACCTAGACGTATCTAGGCTGTGCCTCGGTTGCATGACATTTGGTGATCCTGATGCAGGTACACACCCATGGACGTTGGGCGAAGCGGCCAGTCGCCCTATCGTCAAACACGCGGTCGAGCAAGGCATCAACTTCTTTGACACAGCCAACAGCTACTCAACCGGCACCTCTGAGGTGATTATCGGCAAGCTGCTGAGAGAATTTACCCGGCGGGATGAGACTGTGATCGCGACCAAGGTGTTCTATCCAGCCAATATGTGGGAGGGCTCATCGAAGCCCAATGAAAAGGGATTGTCTAGAAAAGCCATCATGGCCAGTATTGATGCGAGCCTTACACGTCTGGGCACTGACTATGTCGATCTGTACCAGATCCATCGTTGGGATTACCAGACGCCCATAGAAGAAACAATGGAAGCACTGAATGATGTGGTGCGCGCTGGCAAAGCACGCTACATCGGCGCCTCATCAATGTATGCCTGGCAGTTCGCCAAAGCGCAGCAGGTCGCGTAAGCAAATGGTTGGAGTCGGTTTGTCTCGATGCAAAATTACCTAAATCTGATCTACCGTGAAGAAGAGCGCGAGATGATCCCTCTGTGCATGGATCAAGGTGTTGGCCTCATGCCATGGAGTCCAATGGCGCGCGGAAGGCTGACACGTCCTAACGGCCAGCAGACGACGCGCACACAAACAGATATCTCTGGGCAGTCGTTTTACCAAGCGACTGAAGCTGAAGATGGGCGCGTCATTGACAGGGTGGAGGAGATAGCCAAAGAGAAAGGAGTGCCTATGGCTCAGGTTGCCCTGGCTTGGGTACTAAGTAAGAGAGCGGTGTCAGCCCCCATTGTAGGAGCCTCCAAAGCCCACCACCTCGATGATGCGACTGCCGCACTTGGTCTGGCGCTCAGCGTTGAGGACATACAGCGCCTAGAAGAACTATATGTTTCACATGCTGTGACAGGTTTTTCCTGATCCAGATAGACGAGGCAGGGGCCAGGGATCCCCCTGCCCGTCCATTACGAATTCAGCCAAACGTACTGGGATCTGGGCCTAGTCGATTACCGCTATTCATAGTGGCAATGGCAGCTATGTCCCAGGCATCCAGAGAGAAATCGAACACATGCAAATTCTCTTTGATCCGCGCTGGTGTGATGGATTTCGGGATAGCGATATTCCCGAGCTCAAGATGCCACCGGATGATGACCTGGGCAGCCGTTCGGTCGTATTTGCGAGCTATGTCCAGTACGACCGGATCCGTAAGCGCGCTGCCTTGGCCTAGTGGGCTCCAGGCCTGCGTGCAGATCTGCATCTCTTGGTGTATACGGCGCAGCTCCTGCTGTTGCATGAAAGGATGGAGCTCGATCTGGTTAAGCACAGGCGCCACGCCAGTCTCAACGATCAATTTCCGCAGGTGGTCTGCGTTGAAGTTAGAGACACCGATCGACTTGGCCTTGCCCATTCGCTGAGCCTGAATCAAGGCGTGCCAGGTTTCTACAAAATTGTCTTGGCTAGGCACCGGCCAGTGGATCAGAAGCAGATCGACGTACTCGACTTTCAAGCGTGAAAGGCTGGCGTCGAGTGCCTGAGTAGCCGCGTCAAAGCCATGAGCGTCGTTCCACACTTTGGTGGTCAGAAAAACCTCATCCCGCGACACGCCCGAAGCACGGATGCCCTCACCAACGCCCTCTTCGTTAGCATAGATCGAGGCAGTATCAACGTGGCGATACCCCTCCTCCAGCGCAGTCTTGACCGCTGATCTTGCCTCTGCATCGCTGGCTTGCCAGACGCCCAGGCCAATCTGAGGAATAGCTCGGCCATCCGAAAGCTGCACAGTCGATTGAGAGTTACGCATGAGCTTTACTCCATAATTTGAACGAAAAAACGTGTGGTCTTTTAGCAGGGTCGACTCCAAGGTCGGATTAGGCCCTCGCCGCCACCGCTGTGGAACGACCTTCGATTTTGATGGAGATGCCAAAGAAGATAATTCCAAGCACGGCCAAAGCCGCACCTACCCATCCAGTGGAAGACCATCCAAAGCCACCTGCGATAGACATACCGCCAAGCGTAGCCCCTACAGCATTGGAGATATTGAACGCGCTATGGTTGAGCGCAGCCGCCAAGGTCTGAGCTTCGCCCGCGACGTTCATGAGCCTGACCTGAAGGGCCGGCACCAATGCAAATCCACATCCCACAAGAAACAGCACAGCCAAGGTGCCAATCGGCGATTCCGTGAACAGGGAAAAGAAGCTGAGGAACACCACATTCCAGATCATGATGTAAAAAATTGCAGGCACCAGCGCGCGGTCAACCAACCACCCGCCGACCAGGTTGCCCACAATCATTCCGATCCCCCACACCGCGAGTACCATCGGCACTTGGCCTGAGGTGAAACCCGTTACCTCGGTCAGCGTCGGAGTGATATAGCTGTAGACGGAAAACATGCCGCCAAAGCCGATAGACGCCGTAGCAAGAGTGAGCCACAGCTGTGGTTTTCTAAGACCGCCCATCTCGGATTTCGGACTGGCAGATTCATCACGCGGCACGTTCGGAATGAAGAACCAGAACAACGCAATTGCCAGAATTCCTCCCGCTGCAAGCATTGCGAAGGCACCACGCCAGCCGAACAGTTGCCCAACCCAGGTAGCAGCAGGGACACCAACAACGTTAGCGGCTGCAAGTCCCGCCATGACATAACCTGCGGCTTGCGCCTTCCGGTTCTCAGCGACAAGCTTGGCTGCGACCAGACAGGCCACGCCATAGTAAGCGCCGTGTGGCAGCCCACCAAAAAAGCGTGCGATCAGCAGCGTGAAATGGTTCCAGGCGACAGCGCTGGCGCCATAACCAATAACAAACAAAGCTAATAAAGCAATCAAAAGCAATTTGCGAGGCCAGCGAGCCGCCAAGATGGCAATAAGCGGCGCGCCTATCACTACCCCAAGGGCATAAGCCGTTATGTAGCCACCAGCAACAGGGATTGATACGTCGGTACTTGAAGCTAAGCCAGGCAACAAGCTCATCGACGCAAACTCACCGGTACCGATGAACAGGCCCCCGAGCGCCAGCACCAAAATTGCCGCCCAGATCCCATGAGGTGCATCAACATGGTCAGACGCCGTTGAAGCGGAGCGTGAATCAGTAGAAGTGTGATTAGTCATTTGATAATGCTGTCCGTTGTAAGCGGCGCAGTGAGCACCTCTATCTCAGATAAATGTACGGTGCTCCGGTCGGCGCCTTTGCAGGTCGCGCGACAGAGCGCGACCGACTTTGTCGATTACTTCGTGACGTCCGCGACGTGAGCGGCAAACTTGTCTGAAAAGTCTTTGTGCCAGCGCGAAAGCGCAGGTCGGTTCTGGATCATGTCATCGACAGCCCACTGCATACGGCGCTGATCAAGTTCCCAAGTTGACTCGTTGTCTTCACAGAAGATGTAGAAATCACCTGCGGACATACCCTCGACCATCCGATCAGCTACCTGATCTGCAGTCCATGGGCTGGCAGGCTTCTCTGTCGAACCTGTCATGCCGGGAAAATTCATGGGTGTGAATGTGTAACCAGGAATCAGCAGGTGGGCGGAAATCCGGTCACCGACCTTTTCGCGTAGCTCATGAGCCAGTTGTTCCGTCAAAACCTTGATAGCGGCCTTGGAGACCGAATACGCCGCGTTTCCTGGTCGGGTGGTGATCCCTTCCTTGGAGCCCAGATTCACTACCGCAGCAGCACCACTTTGGGAAAACATCGTTTCCAAGAACATTGACTGGAGTGTCAATACGCTCCAGAAATTGATGTCCATAAGCTTTCGCCATTTGCTAAGTCCGGCCCAAGGGCCTGCGCCCTGGATCACCGCCGCATTGTTTACGAGAAGAGAAACTTCCCCTAGCTCACAAGAGCGTTCGTACAAGCTGTGCAGATCTGCTTCCGATGTCACGTCGCCTTTGATCGCAAGAAGTTTGAGCCCAGGAAACTCGTTGAGGAGTGTTTTACTCGCCGTATTCAACGCCGCCTCGTCACGGTCAAACAGAACGACTTGCATGCCCTCATTTGCAGCTCTGTGAGCAATGGCAAAACCAATGCCCACGCCAGCGCCAGTAATCACGGCAACGGCATCTTTACGGATAGCTGGATGGTTCATGGAAAATCTCCTAGTTGGATGCTTGGGGAGTGTGGCGATCAGCGCGCAGGACGATCTCAGTAATCTCTGCGGGAACGCCCAATCGGATTGGGAAGCCGTTCCACAGCGCTGTACCATTGCTGACGTAAAGAGTCATGCCGTCTACGTCGTACCTGCCAGATACGAAGCCCTGATTCGCATATTGGGCCACTTGATCAAGTCCTCTGATCATCCCGCCATGGGTATGCCCGGAGAGCTGAACGCTAACGCCGGCGGCTGCAGACTCAGCCGCTCCAGATGGCCGATGCTTCAATAGAATCGTGGGGGTGTCCTTCGATGATCCGCTGAGCGCATGCTCCAAATCTGGGCCGGGTAAGCCAAACGTGGGCGCCACCTCGTCAGTCACGCCGGCAACTATGAGGTTGCCAGTACCTCGCTGAAGAGCGAGATGTTCATTGACCAATACCCGCATGCCGAGCCGCCGGAACTCCGCTATCCATTGATCTGCATCGAAGTAATATTCGTGGTTTCCAGGAACAGCAATGACCCCCAGCGGAGCCTTCAATTTGCTCAAAGGCGCAACGTCTTTCATTCGAGCTTGGACAGTGCCGTCAATGAGATCGCCGGTGATCATGATCGCATCGGGATTGAGACGGTTGGTACGGGACACAACGCCTTCGACCCAATCCTCTGGGAACAGTCTGCTGATGTGCAGGTCAGTCAACTGGACTATCCGCAATCCATCAAACGACTGCGGCAGATTCTCAACCTTAACCTCAACACGCTGGACGCCAGGTACTTGCACTGCCAGATATACGCCCACCGCTGACAACAGCAACGCGACAGCTGCGATTCCAGTGCGCAATCGGCCACCGAACAAACTCCTCAGCGAAACGTTGCGCCCGATTGCTACGACGCTACACACCAGATCAACCACCAGCGCGAGCGTCAGCATCATCACAAATGCGCTAAATAGCCATCCAGCGATCAGCACATAGACGCGGGGCACCTCGGGGGAAAACATAGTCCCATAGACCATGATTAGGATGAGGTGATACTTAGATATGACGAGGAGTGTCAGCGCCAGCAGTGTCCGCCAGGTGCGGGATAGAGGGAGTGGGATTACGAACCGCCATAGGACGTACAAGTAGGCGAGGGTCAAATAGATGTGAAACACGATAAAAATACCTAGGTATGGGTTGACGCAGCAATCGTTGAATGGAATTAATACTACCGGAGATGAATGCCGCAATTGATTAGCGGGATTGCATCGGCCATTGAATTCTGCTCAACCATTGGTGCTCCATGCCTGTATTGCCTACAACTCGGCTATCTCGTGCAGATCTCGCGGATCTGAACTCCTTTCTTGCCGTGGAAAGGATTCGCAGCTTCACTCACGCAGCGGTTGAGCTAGGGATCACCACCTCAGCGCTAAGCCATTCCATACGAAATCTGGAGAATAGACTCGGGGTTAGGCTTTTAAATCGTACGAGCAGAACCGTGTCTGCGACGGATGCGGGTGCAGCGCTCGCCAAACGATTGGCCGTTGGCTTTAGCGAGATTAGTGGGGCTTTAGCTGCGCTTGACCGCCATCGGGATCGGCCCTCCGGCAGACTTCGTCTTAACGTGTTAAGTGATGGCGCGCGTTTGCTATTCACGAAATTTCTTCCGCCTTTTCTGGAGGCATATCCGGAGGTATCAGTAGAGGTCGCGGTCGATGACAAGATGGTCGACATTGTTTCAGCAGGCTTTGATGCGGGTGTCCGCTTTGGCAACACGATCCCGGAAGACTACATAGCTGTCAGGCTTAGCGAGGATCTGCGGTGGGTTGCGGTTGCCTCTCCACGATATCTGAATGCCAACCCTCGTATCGTCATTCCTGAGGATCTGAAGAACCACAACTGCATCCAGATTCGCACGGGAAATGGGGTTATCTATCGCTGGGATTTTGAAAAGGATGGTGACCATCAAGCTATTGATGTTCCTGGACAGCTATGTGTCAATGAGACCACTTTCGGAATTGAAATGGCGATGGCTGACCGAGGCATTACCTACTGCCTTGAAGAACGCGTACGCTCTCATCTGGCGCGCGGGGAATTGCAGATTGTGCTACCCGACTGGTGTCCCATGGAGCCTGCTTTTTACCTCTACTACCCTGGACGCCGCCAGATGCCACCAGGTCTCCGAGAATTGATAGACCTGTTTAGAGCAGAGCTTCCCACCTGAACGGCGAGTTAAGACCGCAACGTCGTCCGTAGCCCGACTACGACATTGCGGTTATCGCCTATATCACGTTAAAGAATTGCTTCAGTTCCTTCGCAAGCTCTAAAGGCTGCTCAAGCGCAAGGCCGTGACCGCACCGCTCAAAGATCACGCTATGGCTGGGCTCGATGCCAGTACTGGATATGCTTTGTCGAACCAAATCGCCAAAAAAATGGGACGCTCCAATAGTCATCACAGGCATGCCAGAGAGTTTGCCGTGCAAAGACTTGTTTATCCTGGCGTTCTCCAGAGTGGCCTTGTAGGTATCGAGTGTGCCCCGAAGGCCATGAGGGGTTGAAAGCAAAGTAATCCACTCGTCTTTCAATTCCTCGGGGTAGGCCGTTGGATCATAGCTCTGCTTATTGAGCCAATACGTCCAAAACTCATGGGCTTTTCCAGCCAGTAGCATTTCGGGAACATCAGGCGTAAAGAAGAAAGGTACATGCCATTCCCATACTCCGCTGTGATCGCCAGCCTCTTTGACATTCTTCTCGGTCAAAAAGGAACGTTCCTCCAGCCCGAAACCAGAAAGCATCATTTCAGCGAAGCTTAAAGCCTTCACCCGTTCAGGATGACTCGCAGCTAGTACGAAACCGTATTCTGCGCCTCGGTCTTCACCATGCACGTATGCCTGCTCGATCTCAAGCGAATCGAGCAGTTGGACAAGGTCTTCCGCAACGGTTGATGATAGGTAGCCTTTTTCAGCGTAGGGATGACCGCTGAGACCGGCACCACGTAAGTCAGGGGCAATGATCGTGAAATAAGGGCTCAAGATGGGGAGCAATTTTTGCCAGTAAATATGGGTTTTAGGGGTTCCATGCAAGAGCAATAAAGGCTCACCTTGCCCGGCGGTGACGAAGTGAAGCTCTATACCATTGACCTGAACATGATGGTGTGTGGCAGGTGTACCTTTGTGGTCAATTAACTCAATCATAAATGCCTCCGAGGCGATGCAAGGTAATTAGAAAGCGGATTCGTCCCATTGGATCTTGGCGAGAGTTCCGGTGCTGGATAGTGTGGCGTAAGCAACGTTAGGCTTTTTAGGATCGAAACAAAGGTTAGTCGGGAAGTGTTCTGGCATTCGTAAATCAACCAGATGTTCGCCTGCAGGGGAGATGACCGAAAATACGCCGTGAGGCTGGCTGGCAATGAAAATATTCCCGTTCGGAGCAACTGCCAGGCTATCGAGCAACTGAGCATCTGGGGCTTGCCAAAGCAGCTTGCCACCATGAGAAGAATTGCCAGTAAGGTCTAGCTCACCTGCTCCAGGCGTACCCCAGCTCCAGAGGCGTCCTGCACCATACTCTGTGGCATACAATCTAGTATTGTCAGGCGAGAGGCCTATGCCGTTCGCTCCCATCGGCAATGGGTAAGCGACTTCCCTACATTCTTGAGTAAACTCATCAAACCAATAAACGCCACCGTAAGTTCGGCTGCGGTGGCCATCCCTTCCAAGGTCGGTAAACCAAATGCCGCCACGAGGATCAAAAAGCAGATCGTCGATAGCCTCAAATCTATGGCCATTTACCTGGTCAACCACTCGCTTTACCTTGAGTGTTGACAAGTCGATTCGCTCAATCCTGGAATCGTAGCCCTGGCATTCAAAACCATGAGAAAGTATAAGCCAATCTCTATCTTTCCATCGCATTGAACCGCCATTATTTGCGACGTAAAGATACCCCTGAGGCCCGAAAGCAAGACCGTTAGGGCCACCGCCGACATTTGCTAAAATCGACGCCTTACCGCCTACTACCTTTTTTATCAAGCCTGCCTGGATATCGCAGAGATATATAACATCATGCTCTATTAGAGGGCCCTCTATGAAGCCTAGACCCGATGTCAAGACCTCAATCTTTGGCTCAATAGATTTCATACCACAGCTCCGTTAGGGATACTCCTTTAACTGATAATTGGCAGGCATCAAGAGTTTCAAATTAACTGTTGAGTAAATTTTGATGCTTCGTTGAATTCACCTATCACCTCCAGCAACTGAATCGGTATGGATTCTTGTGAGTCTGACTAGGCATACATTGCGTGACGCGCGTCGAGCCTTAGCCTTCAGCGAAAAATGAGGCAGACTGCAAAGGCGAACATCCCTTAACAGATCATCAAGACTTGTCACTCCACCGGCTGTTTCTATCAAAGGCACAGCTGCTCTTGGGGCGATCCGTCTATTATCGAACTGATAATCGGCCAAAGGCTCTTGCCCTAAACATGTCACCGCCTCCCCTATGTCTGTGGCTCTGAGCGTTGCGGGACTCCAGAGGCGTGGGCATTTTGTTTTGCAACAAAGAGTCTGCTCACCAGAACGAAGAACAGCGGGGTCATGAATATCGCAAGGAAGGTAGACGCCAACATACCGCCGATCACGCCGGTGCCAATGGCGTTCTGGCTGGTGGAGCCTGCTCCACTGCTAAATACCAGTGGCAAAACACCCAGAATGAAGGCCAGCGAGGTCATCAGGATTGGGCGAAGACGAAGACGAGCGGCCTCGATCGCTGCCTCCACCGCGCTTCGGCCCTGAGCCTGGAGGTCTCTTGCGAATTCCACGATCAGGATGGCGTTTTTTGCAGACAAACCTACGGTTGTCAGCAATGCAACCTGGAAGAACACGTCATTTTCCAGGCCCCGCAACTAAGCCGCTGCCAAGGCGCCAAGAATACCCAGCGGGACTACCAGGATGACTGAAACAGGAATCGACCAACTTTCGTAAAGCGCTGCCAAGCAGAGGAAGACGAAAACGATGGAGATGGCATACATGATGGGGGCTTGAGATGCCGACTGCCGCTCCTGCACCGAGATGCCTGTCCACGCGTAGCTGATTCCCTCCGGAAGGTCTTTCAACACTTCCTCCATGGCATCCATCGCCTGACCGGTGGAATAGCCATCTGCAGCATTACCATTGATCTGAACCGCCGGCACACCTTGGTAACGTTCGAGCTGAGGCGACCCGTAGATCCACTCACCGGTACCAAACGTGCTGAACGGCACCATCTCACCGGCATCATTACGGAGGTACCAATCGTTCAGATTTTCAGGTGTCATCCGCCATTGGGCATCAGCCTGGACATAGACACTCTTGATTCGGTTGTCGAGGTCGAGAAATTTGTTCACATAGGCCGAACCCCAAGCAACAGAGAACGCTTGGTCTATCCCGGCAGCGGTGAGACCTAGAGCGCTGGCTTTCTCGCGATCAATGTTCACTTTGAATTTCGGGCCATCGTTCAGGCCGTTGGGGCGAACGTTTTGAACCACTGGCGAGGCATTGCCCCGCTCCATCACGCTGTCCCTTGCTCTCATGAGCGCGTCATGACCTACACCACCGCTGTCCATCAGTTCCAGGTCAAAACCAGACACATTTCCAAGCCCTGGAATAGCTGGAGGATTACCCGCAGTGATGTTGGCATCTTTGTAATCCGCAAAGTGTGCGTTCAGTCGGTTCACCAGATCCTGGGCTCTAGGTGCATCGCCGAGCCTGTCCTCGAATGCCTTCATCTGAACAAAGATCACCCCAGAAGTCTGCGCGCGTCCTGGAAAGCTGTAGCCGTTGATTTCCCAGGTAGACGTGACGATGTCTTTTTCATCCTCACGCAGATATGCGCTTACGTCACTGAGTGCTCGGCTTGTCCGTTCTTGGGTTGCCCCCGGTGGCGTTGTGACCACGACGAATATCCGGCCCTGGTCTTCGTCCGGCAGGAAGCCTGTGGGTACACGCAGGAACATGAAGACAGCAGCGCCAGTAAGCAGTACATAGAGCAAAATGTATCGGGACGAAGATCGAATAACGCGCTGTACACCGACGTGATAATGAGCCTGACCGCGATCAAAAATGCGGTTGAACCAGCCGAAGAAACCTGTCTTTTTTTGATGGTCACGTCCAACGGGCTTCAGCATGGTTGCGCAGAGTGCCGGTGTGAGGATCAGGGCTGTCAGCACCGACAGCACCATCGCCACCACGATGGTGAGCGAAAACTGACGGTAGATGGCGCCGACCGAACCACTGGCAAAAGCCACCGGGACAAACACGGCCCCCAGAACTACTGCGACGCCAATCAGAGCTCCGGTGATCTGGCCCATCGCCTTGCGAGTCGCCTCCTTCGGGCCAAGACCTTCCTCGACCATGACCCGCTCCACGTTCTCAACCACGACGATCGCGTCGTCAACCAATAGCCCGATAGCGAGCACCAAGCCGAACATCGACAAGGTGTTGATGGAGAACCCTACAGCCATCATCGCGGCAAATGTGCCCAACAGCACCACTGGTACAGCGATGGTCGGAATAAGCGTCGCTCTGAAATTTTGCAGGAACAGGTACATGATCAGAAATACCAGGACGATACCTTCCAGCAACGTGTGGAAGACCCCCGTAATCGCTTCTGTCACGAAAGGCGTCGTGTCTTGTGGGTATTCAATGACCACGCCTGGAGGTGCGAACGGTGCAAGCTCTTTCACGCGAGCTCGCACTCGCTCAGCGACCTCCAAAGCATTCGCACCGGTAGCAAGTTGCACACCAATGGCAGCTGCAGGTTTCCCGTTGTAAAGCGTGAGGTAGTTATAGTCTTCACCGCCAAGCTCGACTCGGGCGACATCCTTGACCCTCACCTGCGATCCGTCAGGCTCAACTTTCAGAAGGATATTGCCGAATTCCGTTGGCGTACGCAGAAGGGTGGCTTCGGTGATGGTGGCCTGCAGCATCTGGCCTGGAGCAGGCGGTGTCCCTCCCAGCGAACCGCCTGCGATCTGCACATTCTGAGCTGCGATCGCATTGGTCACATCTGTGGGATTCAACTTGTAGTTGTTGAGCCTGAGCGGATTGAGCCAGATCCTCATGGCGAACTGGCGGCCGTAGAGTTGAACCTGCCCAACCCCGTCCAGACGGCTTACCGGATCTTGAATATTGGAGGCGACATAGTTGGCGAGCTCGTCTCGATTCATCGAGCCATCGGCTGAGATGAAGCCCACAGCCAATAGCGTGCTGCTGTTGGACTTGGTGACCTCAATGCCAGTCTGCTGCACCGTTTGTGGGAGCTGGGGGGTGGGAAGCTGAAGCTTGTTTTGCACTTGAACCTGGGCAATATCGGGGTTCGTGCCCGGAGCAAATGTCAGCGTGATCGCCGCCTGACCGAAATCATCGCTAGTCGATGACATGTACATCAGGTGATCCAGGCCACGCATCTGCTGCTCAATTACCTGGGTTACCGTGTTCTCCACGGTGCTGGCTGATGCACCCGGGTAACGGGACTGAATTTGTATTGTGGGTGGTGCAATGGTTGGGAATTGAGAAACCGGCGAATTCAAAATGGCGGCGATGCCGGCTAGCATCAAGATAATTGCCAAGACCCAGGCAAAAATAGGTCGATCAATAAAAAAGCTAGCCATATGGCACGGGCTCGCTGGTTAAGGAGTGAGGGCTATGCGCTAGGGCTAGTACGTGTGTCGGCGCCTGGTGTTGTACCGTCAGCGGTTGTGCTATTGAGCTGGGCGGGAACGGTTTTGACCTTTGCACCAGGTCGAGTTTTGTCGGTTCCCTGCACGATCACTCGATCGCCAGGTTTCAAGCCACTGGTAACAATCCAGTCAGTGCCGCGCGTGCCTGAGGTTGTCAGAACGGCTTGGGAGACTTTGTCATCTGAGCCAACGATCAAAGCGATAGGTCGGCCTGACTGATCGTGGGTTACGCCTACTTGGGGGATCAGCATTGCGCCATTGTTCGTCCCCTCCTCAAAACGTGCCCGCACGAACATGCCAGGTAATAGCGTCCCGTTAGGATTCGGGAAAACGGCCCTTACTGTCACGGAGCCAGTGCCTTGATTGAAACTGACATCGGAAAATTGAAGCTTGCCTACCTGTTTGTACTGGCGGCCATTCTCAAGCGTCAGTGTGACCTTGGCAGCATCGTTGCCCTGGGTTTGAAGCCGGCCTTCCTGAATGTCGGTACGAAGCTTTAAGCCGTCGGCGCTTGACTGCGTGAGATCGACATACATGGGGTCAAGCTGCTGCACGGTGGTCATTAGCGTCGCACCGGTAGCCTGCACATAGGCACCTGGTGTGACCTCTGAAAGGCCTATACGCCCGCTGATGGGTGATACGACATCTGTGTAACTCAGGTTGATCTCTGCACGCTCAACCATGGCCTTACCCGCTGCGACATCCGCTACAGCTTGGCCCTGCGCTGCGAGAGCGTTGTCATAGTTTTGCCGACTGATCGCATTGCCCTCAACCAACACTTTATAACGCTGCACTTGTGCATTTTCTGCGACCAGGCTGGCTTGAGCCCGCGCCAAGGTGGCTTTCGCGCTGTTCAAGGCCGCGATGTAGGGGGCAGGATCAATCTTGTATAGCCGTTGACCTGCTTTTACGTTTGCCCCCTCCGTGAACTCTCGGCTGAGCACAATGCCGTCCACTCGCGCTCTGACTTGGGATACCAGATAGGCATTGGTACGCCCTGGAAGATTGCTGAAGACTGGTACGGAGCTGGTTTTGACGGTGATAACGCCGACTTCGAACACCTTCGGCGAAGCAGCTGCCGCAGGCTGGCTGCACCCGGCTAATACAATTAGCGAGGCTACGAATCCTCCTCGAAAAACCATCTTCACACGTGCACGGGACATATCAACCTCAGTCTCAATCGCTGAAAATCATTCGTGTCTGGCAGCTAGCCTCAGAAGCCCCGAGACGCGAGGCAACGTCCCCAGGGTGCTGAACCCTCAGGGACACGATGCGTGGATTTTTGTTTGTCGACTGCGCTTTGACTTACTCGCAGACGAGGCCGACGCTATTACGAGCGGCGTCTCAAACCCATGGGTGGCTACTGGGTCTCGGTCTTCGGAGAGTTCAAAGGAGTCACAGCGGGGCGCGTCGCCTCATAGGCATTTGTATCGCTGAGCAGAAGGCGGGCCTGCGTACCCCAGCCGCCGATGAACACATCTTCTCGACCGTCGCCGTCCAGGTCGCCACGCCCCATGCTCCAACTGCGGCCAACGGTGGAACCAGGCATCACATCGGCTGTGACGTCGCGGAACTGTCCCTTTCCGTCGTTTTGCCACGCGCGAACTTGGAGAGGCACGAAGCCGGGCACATCAATGGCGCCGACGAGCAGATCGGGATTTCCGTCGTGATTGAAATCCACCACGGTTCCACCCCAACTTGAGAACTTGTGCGCAGGCAGACGCCCGGCAGTCTCATCACGAAAATGACCTTTGCCGTCATTCACCAGGATGCGAGTTTGGGGATCCTTGTCCCAGCCGAAGTTATTGCTGGTGATGTTGAAGAAAACAATGTCGAGATGCCCGTCCCGGTTCACGTCGACGACTTGAACCTCTCGACTCTCCATCGGGAGACGCAGGTCGAGTTGCGATGAGGCGTCTTTGAAGTGGCCACTGCCGTCATTGATTAGCAGCCGATTTGGGAACGCTGGACTGACCAAAACCATGTCCAAATCGCCGTCGCCATCCATGTCTGCAAGCGCTACACCCTCGGTCTGATCGTTGGTCTCAGGGAGATGAGTCCGCGTGGCATTGATAAAGTAGCCTGGCCGTTTGGGGTCATTTAGAAATAGCAAATTGCGTGCAGGGATGATCTTCGCATCTGGGGCATAGCCTGTTTCACCTGTGCTGCCAATCACGATGTCAGGTAGCTTGTCCCCATTCACGTCGCCGAGAGCTAACGCATTACCTTGGCTTGTTTGAGGCAAACGCTCACTGGCATCAGTAAAGCCACCCTTTCCATCGCCCAGAAATAGTTGATGAATCTCATCCGCCTCGGCCACGAAGACGACGTCCATGTTGCCATCGGCATTCAAATCCGCCGCGCGAACGTGCTCGCTGTCGTGGATGCCCTTGCCAAAAGCACTTGGCCGCTCTACCAAGCGACCCTGGCCATCGTTTAGATAAAGGCGATTTACACCGTGCTCTACTGAGACGACAACATCAAGGTCGCCATCCTTGTCCACATCGATGAAAACCGAGTCGGTTGCATGCAGGCTCGGGGCGATCGGTACATTCGTGGATGTGGCGTCCACGAAAAACTCCGTTGGCTTGTCAGTGAGAATGTCGAAGGCATCAGACCCACTCTTCCCCTGATCAGCCCAGGAGCTCCCGCTTAGCGCCGAAAAAAGGCCCGAGGTTAGCCAGGCGACAGGTGAGTTGAATCTGCTTTTCATGAGGCGTCCTTCAGTCATTAGAGCGTCCAGCGCGAAGCTGTAAAACTCAATTATTCACTGAGAAGCCACGGATAATTAGGGCGAAAAAATCGAATAGGGCTATGACGTTGCGTCATAAATAAAATGACTATGGCCCGGAAATCGCGACAAGATATGATCCGCTCATGAAACGGGCACACCGTTTATGACATTGGTAACTAAATATTTCAAGATGAAATGGGTAGCCTCATGGCTTTTGTGGCCGTGGCAGAGGAGCGTAGCTTTACTCGCGCGGCTGGCCGCCTGGGCACTTCCCAATCGGCGCTGAGCCATAAAATTCGTCGGTTAGAAGCACGTCTGGGGGTGCGACTTCTCACAAGAACCACGCGCAGCGTTTCACCAACCGCTGCTGGCGAGCGATTACTGGAAACACTGAAGCCTGCCCTAGCTGACATTACTGCCCAGCTTGAGAGCTTGACTGACGTGCGGGATAAGCCTGCCGGCTCTATCCGGATTACCACAGCGGATCATGTAGCTGAGACCATCTTATGGCCTGCCCTCAATCGATGGCTGCCCAAATACCCAGACATTGAGGTAGAGATCACCGTCGACAATGGCTTCGTGGACATCGTCGCCGAGCGCTTCGACGCAGGTATCCGGCTGGGCGAAAACTTGGACAAGGACATGATCGCTGTTCCGATCGGGCCGATGGAGCGCTGCGTCATCGTCGGCTCGCCTTCCTATCTGGCCAAACACCCCGTGCCTACTCACCCGGATCAGCTCGTCAACCACCTGTGTATCAACCGCCGTTTCCCCAGCTTGAACGGTAAACCTGCCTGGCACTTTGAAAAGGACGGCCAACCGACACAGGTTCGGGTGTCGGGTCAGGTAGCGTTTAATCGGCCAGAGATGATCCTGGAGGCCGCCGTGGCGGGATTCGGGCTGGCCTGCCTGCTGGACTCGCAAGTCATCCACCAAGTCGAAGCGGGACGTTTGGTCAGGGTGTTGGACGATTGGTGTCCTGCCTTCCCTGGCTACTACCTGTACTACCCAAGCCGCCGACAAAACACCCCAGCGTTCCAGTTGCTCGTCGAAGCTCTGCGGTACTCTAAGTCAAAGTGACATCGAGCAGCCGTCCCGGCATGCAGGTGCGGTTCCGGCACAAATCTCAGATGATCAAACAAAGTGATTACGCCCAGCCAATACCGCGAAGATGACCTGGAGCACCGCAGAAGGCAGCAGCAACGCTAGCTGGTGGGAGGATGCCATCCCCCACTTCCAGCATTACCGGGTGCAAGCCCTCGAGTTGCCCGGCTTCGGCGCCAACCCGGCACCGCCCTGCACTGGCCTGGATGAATATGCGCAAGCACTGTTGTGCCTGACCGAGCGCGGCCATGCAATCATGGCCGTCGGGGTGAGTGCCCTGATCGTGCTGCATACACTGCAGCGCAGCCCGGGCCACTTCAGCCGCAGCGTGCTGTTGGCACCCGTAGGCGCCTTCCTTTGGCAACGCCGCCTGCCGGCCCTGATGGCGCCCCTGCCACTGCGCAAAACCATCCACTGGTTACTTAGCCATAAGCCCCACTGGTTTGCCCGCAAATTCTCCAGGCAGCCCTGGACGCCGGCGCAGTACCGCCGCATGGGCGAAGGCTACCGCCGTTGTCGAGCCTTCGTCCCCTTATGGGACCAGTTGCGCGCCGACACGGCATTGCCGCTGCTCGAATGGATAACAGACCCAGTCGAACTGGTCTGGGGTGACCAGGAGCAAATGCTGGGTGTTACTCAGGCAGCGGCGTGGTCGGCGATACTTGCCCGCGCCGACCTGCGCATCAACCTGCAACCAGGCTGGGGCCATTACCCTTGGATCGACTCACCAGGCGCTTTCGCAAGCTGGCTGGAGTGCGAGTCTCAGGGCTTCATCGCCCATTCCAAGGGTGGCCGCCTGCGCTTGGCCGAACTTGCCGGGCAGCCAGTGCCTGAAGCATTGAGCCTGGAAGACAGCGCCGACCCGCGCCTTGCCATGCTCCTTTGTTCAGCCTCCGAAGGCTTGTGGGCCGTGCGCTCATCCAGCTTGGCCGAAGACCAGGCCGACGCCGCCAATGCAGGCCTGAGCACTACCTACTTGCGTGTTCCAGGCCAAGAGGTCGCAGCGCGTGTCACCCAGCTTCGCGCGTCAGGGGTTGAAGAAGTGGTGGTACAGCGCTTCATCACCCCCGTGATATCCGGTATCGCCTTCGTTCGCCATCTGGCCGTGGAACTGGAGTGGCTCGAAGGGCACTTGGAAATGCTGGCCGACGGGCAGGCGACGCCACATCAAGCCACACTTTCGCGCCTTGGCCCTGCCTGGCAAAGCGGGCAGTTTGACGAATGCCATGGCCTGACTGCGATTGCCCTATGGGACTTCCTGCAGGGTGTGCTCAAAGTATTCCACTACGTCCCTGGCGACATCGAATGGGCGTGGGACGGCCAACGGCTTTGGCTGCTGCAATACCGACCGATCAGCGAACATGGCTGGCGCCGGCATTTGACCTCGGCCAATATCGCCGAGATCCTGCCACCAAAGCCCAGCCGTTTCGTCGAGTATGCCCAGCGCCGCGCTGCCACAAGCATCCCGACGATCATGGCACGCTGGGACAGCCGCGTTCTGCAGGGCAATGAACCTTTCACCGCAGTGTTTGGCGGCGCCTCATACATCAATAACGACTTGCTCCTCGCGCGCCTGTCCGATTGGGGTATTTCGGCCACCAGCTATGCAGGTGAAGTGGGTGGCGCGACCCCTTTCCTGCCGTGGCGCCCACTGCGTCTGATGCAGTCACTGCCGCGCCTGTGGCGCATGCAGCATCGCGCTCGTGCCTACCTGGAAGCATTAGCTCCCGGCCTGCAACGCTTTGATCAGGAACTGGCACAGTTGAAAGCAGAAGGGGCCGATGGCCATCAACTCGCCAACTGGTTCAGCCGCTTCTATGTATTCGTTGTGCAAGGCAATCTCTGTATCGCCACTGCACTGGCCAGCAGTGGTGGCGCGCTGTTAGGCCGACCACCAACCGCCTATGACGACCTGCATGACAGCCCGCATCGTCTGCCTTGGGAGACCGACCCCGGCACCCCCCGTCCAGCCATGCGCGACCCCCCGCTACAGCCGCAGCCGGCCTGGCCGATCGCAATCACCTTGGCGCATCAGCTCGGCCTGCCCGGGCTGCGCGGTTACTACTTGCAGATACGCGAGTGGTACCGGGACAACCTGATGCGAATTTTCTTTCGCCTGCACCATGCCATGCCTGAAGCGCAGCGCGCGCACTGGTTCGCTCCCCACCCGCAGGCGCTCAGCCGCGAGGGCAGCTTCTGGCAGGACGGTAGCCAAGCCAGCGAACAGGCGAGTGGGTTCATGATCTACCCTAGGCAGGTACAAGGGATCCTTGGGCAGGACATTCTGCTCGAGGACAGTCTCGACCCTGGCCGATATGCCCAATACCAAGCCGCGAATGCGGTGATCGCTCGCATGGGCGGGCGTCTGTCGCATGGTTCTACCTTGCTGCGTGAACTACGTAAACCCTCAGCGGTATTACCGCAGGTGGACAGTGAATGGCTTGGGCGCACGGTGCTTTTGCATGACGGTGCGCTGCGCCTGGTCGAAACACACGGCAGGCAACATGAATGAAAAGGGACATACGGCCCCATGCAACGGAATCGAATGCTTTTTTAACGCAGCTTGCCTCGGAGCAGCGCTCTTTCTGAAAGGAAATCCCACGGCATGATGCCCGACGACGCTTTACGATTTACCCGCGCGCTCGCTGCACTCTCGATCACGGTCTTGATCCTGGGCCCGCTACTTGCGCTCTACGTGCTGCAATCGCCAACCACTTCTCCCGTCAAGATCTCGGGCATCCTTGCGTTCGCCGTCCTGGGGCTCACCAACCTGATTTCACTGGTATTGAACGCGGTTTACTGGTTTATCCGGCGGGAGCCAAAATGGCTCTCGGTAATGCTGTTGGTTCAAGCCGGTGTGGCAGTTTCGACGTTGATTCCATTCTTCTAACCGGATCATTTCTTCGGTTGGACAGTCTCAACACGGAACGAGCCCTTAGCGCTACATCGCCAGGGAGGCAATCTGTATGAAACCGGCAAATTTCTGGAAGCACGCATTGTGCATGGCAGTAATCGGCTGCAGTGGCTCGATCCATGCCGCTGCGTTACCACAGGGCTGGCAGATCCGCCCACCTGCAGCCGACGACCTCGAACGCGGGTTACCGTCAGCTCTGCAATCGCAGGAGCTGGCCAAGGACGGGCGCAGGCTTGCAAGCGTGGAAATCGTCGTGGACCTGCCGTACAGCCAGGTCATGCCGATAGTCGCTTCTGCCTTGAGGCAACTTGGCCCAGTGAACGACGAGGTCGTCCAGCAACCGTTGTCGCGGATCAGTGACGAGTGGGGCGAGGTGCTTTTGTCGCGCCGCCGCGATCTGGTAAAGGACCTGGTCCGCCAGGTCGATCTCCCCAAGCTGCAGCGGGACGTTCTCGAAGGGGCGCTGGCTGAATCGGAGATTCCCGACCATATTGCTCGCATGGAGCGGACCGTGCGCTTTCAGTCCGGCAGTGAGCGCATGGCGCCGTTGACCGCGCCATACAGGTACTGGCGGGGCAACATCCAACGCACTCACGGAGCTCTGGGGCGCAGCACGAGCAATGTCGTCGCCTACGTGACGCAGCTCGATGCTGTCTTTGGACGGCCCACCAGCGCAGTCTACCTGACGCGCATCGACGACTATCCCAACCCAAATGCCAACTTCTTCGGCCGTCTGCGAGAGCTTGTCGAACTCGACATCTTCAGCCCTACCGCCCCCAAGCGACTGGAGCGGCAAAGCGTGCCCCAAGAACTGCTCAGTCCGATCTGCGACGGGTTGAGCGCACTGCCCAAGGCCAACCTGCAACTGGGTCCCAACCCGGAACAGTGGCGCGCTCCCGCAACACCAACCCCTCTTGTAAGCGAGCCCAAACTTACCCTTCCGGACAGCCATGCGAAGATGCTCCAAGCAGCTGCGGTATTGGCTGTGCGCAGCACGGACAAATTCACCGTTCTGGCCGATGACAGCGTCTTACTATTTCGCAACTATCCACGCGCGCTGCTGTACTGGTCGCCAGCCACAGGTGGCGAGCCGCGCGAGGTCTGGACGTCTGCGGGAAGTTACAGCAAATCGCAATTGACCCGCGATGTCAGTGGTACTTCGGCGTACCTGGCATTGGAAGGTCTGGTAGTTCGTTTTGATGCGAAAAGCACAACGCTCGCCATACACCCCATCACCTACGACAAGCCCGACCGGCTGGGCTTCAAGTACATGGACTACTTGCATGACGGAAGTGGCGTACCGATGAATTTCCGCCATAACTATCGCGGCACTCGGGATACGCTGGAGGTGTGGGAGCCGGCTGCACAACCCGCTGACAATGGCAGCGAATGGTCATATACGCTGCGCTACGCGTCCCCACGCCAGGACATGATGAAGGGGCCATCACGGACCAACAGCCAGATCAAACCCGTGCATTGGGATGGGTTGATGCCCACCGCATGGGTTGAGGACCTTTACGGGCTCACCGAAATCGATGGTAAAACGGGCCATGTGCTGCGCGTGGTGAAGCTGCCTCGGCGCTTTGGCGAGGTCGATTTGCGCGATGACAGCGGCATGGCGCAGTGGACGCCAGAGCCCTTTGGATCGGTCAAAGGCGGCTGGATTGCCGTCGGCTTCGTGTTGATGGAGGGCCAAAGGCGCAACCCTGGCTTGCATGTTGTGGACGTCGCCAGTGGCAAAGTCCGCTATTCGCTGACACTTCCGGGGCAGGGCTCGCTGGGTACCGCAGTGGGCTCACCTGACGGTCGACTGCTGGCGATGGGTACTGGCGGCCCTGAAGATGCGGTGGTGTTATGGAACCTACAAAGCGGGCAATCCCTGACGCTGAAAACCGACGACGCCAAGTGTAGTGGTCTTGCGCAACTGCAATGGAGCCTGTCAGGTAAATACCTTTGGGGGAGATGCTGGAACGGCCTGATCGCCTGGAATGTGCCGGGAACTTGGTGAGCCTGTTGAGATATCTCCTGGGCTGGAAAGTCCGCTATGGGTCCAGGCTGTGTGAAAACGCCCTGAGTGCATCGAATAGGAAGAGATGCGAGCGAAGCTGTAGATCTAGCAGATAAGCGCGGATCACCCTTGGTCGGTCACAGGCATGCTTGAACTCAGGCTGCGCAAATACCGCGGCCATCGAGCACCTTGGGGGCTCAGGGTGATGTTTGGATTCCTCGGCGGTCTTGTCTTCATGAGCGGCCGAGGCACGAAAAGTTTGGATAAGTGGGGACTAGCTACTTGCAAAGCTTTTTGCATGTGCGGCTTGCCTTGCGGCATGACCACGGAGTGCTTGACCGTCTCAAAATGATCGAAGCGGGTGCAGTTAGGACACGGGATAGCATTGCTCATGCCCATCATCCGTCCTTCAGAAAATCCAACCACCCAGGCGCTTGGCCATGCGCAAACTCCGTTTTAACCCGGCTCTGAAACTCGGCTATGCGAGCTATCCAAACTAAACCTTCACCTTCCCTCTGCCCGCTTTGATACCGCTACGCCTGGCCTTCCCCTCCAGGCGGCGCGTTTTGGAGCCGAGCGTGGGCTTGGTAGGCCGACGCTTTTTCTCGACCTTGCCTGCACTCACGATCAATTCGGCCAGACGCGTCAACGCGTCATTTCGGTTCTGCTCCTGAGTTCGGTACTGCTGAGCCTTGATGATCAATACACCATCATTGGTGATCCGGCTGTCTCGCGACGCCAGCAGTCGCCCTTTGTAGAATTCAGGTAATGAAGACGCGGGAATGTCGAATCGCAAGTGCACAGCACTCGACACCTTGTTGACGTTCTGCCCACCCGCGCCCTGGGCACGTACGTAGGTCAGTTCGATTTCAGCGTCCGGCAGTTGTACGGAATTGGAGATGGTCAGCATGAGGAGGCCCTTATGATTGAGCGCATTATCACAGCGACGGCCGCGCACCGAAATGACGCTACTTGAATATCCGATGCTTGGCCCTTGGGAAAGGTCAGTCGGAATCTGTCACCAGGGGCACGCGCCCTGCCCCCAGCGCTCACGGTCTTTGAGCGCCATCAGTGTTAGTGACAAACTGAGGCAAGCACCTGAGATCACCCACGCCCCTAGCGCATTCTCCAGTAACTCTAGACCCCGAGCCACGTTTACCTCGGTGTACAGCTGAGCGATTTGTAAGTCAGCGCCGCGCTGAGTCCCGGCGACAGGACGATTCGTGAACAAAATAAGGTCCAA
>Ga0308168_1001280_pt1 | contig 23532 bp, 19 predicted proteins | sample PhyCR2_FD_202133 | JGI IMG/M metagenome (GOLD analysis project Ga0308168, IMG submission 202133) | Phyllosphere microbial communities from UC Gill Tract Community Farm, Albany, California, United States - DLSLRC.R2 | ecosystem: Host-associated > Plants > Phyllosphere > Unclassified | place: USA...
AAGCGCCTAACGGAGATGGGATTTCCGTGTATTGGTTTACCCGGCACCATTGATAATGATGTCGCAGGCACGGATTACACCATCGGTTACCAAACTGCTCTTGAAACCGTGGTCGAGGCGATTGACCGTCTGCGTGATACTTCCTCTTCGCATCAACGTATCTCTATTGTGGAAGTCATGGGGCGCCATTGTGGAGATCTTACTCTGTCGGCCGCGATTGCGGGAGGATGTGAATATGTGGTGTTACCGGAAATCCCTTATACCCGTGAAGAGTTAGTAGCAGAAATTCGCGCAGGTCTCAAAAAGGGTAAAAAACATGCGATTGTAGCGATTACTGAATTGATCTGTGACTGTGCTGAGCTTGCTCAATACATTGAAAAGGAGACGGGAAGAGAAACGCGCGCCACTGTCTTAGGCCATATTCAGCGTGGCGGCGCGCCCTGTGCTTTTGACCGTATCCTTGCCTCGCGAATGGGTGCTTATGCGGTAGATCTACTACTTCAAGGCTTCGGCGGTCGTTGCGTTGGGGTTCAAAATGATCGCATGGTCCACCACGATATTATCGATGCTATTGAAAACATGCGTAGACCTTTCCGTGGTGATTTAATGGCGACCGCTAAGCGACTCTATTAACGCCATGCTGCTATATGCTTTTGAGATATAAAAATACACTTTTTATTCTTTAAATTCTGCAACATCTCATGTCACTCTACGTCTAATAAACGATAAGGGGTGACTATGAAAAAGTGGCAACTCGGCGTAGGACTGCTGATGGTCTCTGCTAGCGTGCTAGCCAAGGACTATCAGCTGTTAAATGTTTCTTACGATCCAACCAGAGAGTTTTATGAGCAGTACAATAAAGCTTTCTCGGCTTACTATAAGCAGCAAACCGGTGACAACGTGGTCGTGCGTCAGTCTCACGGTGGGTCAGGTAAACAAGCCACTTCGGTGATTAACGGTATCCGTGCCGATGTTGTGACTCTCGCCTTGCAATCTGACGTCGATGCTATCGCGCAGCGGGGTCGTATTGATAAGCAGTGGCAAAAAAGGCTACCCGATAATTCAGCGCCCTATACCTCAACTATCGTCTTCCTCGTTCGTAAAGGGAATCCAAAAGGGATCCACGACTGGAACGATCTGATTAAGCCTGGCGTAAATGTTATCACCCCTAATCCTAAAACCTCTGGTGGAGCACGCTGGAACTATCTTGCCGCCTGGGGTTATGCACTAGATAGCCACCATGGTGATGCTAAACAAGCCGAAGCTTTTGTCCGAGCATTGTATAAGAACGTTCAGGTGCAGGACTCCGGTGCTCGAGGGGCAACCAATACCTTTGTTGAACGCGGTATCGGCGACGTACTCATTGCCTGGGAAAACGAGGCCTATTTAGCGGTGAATAAACTGAAAAAAGACCAGTTTGAAATTATCACCCCTAAAGAATCTATTCTTGCCGAGCCGACGGTTTCTGTCGTGGATAAAGTCGTTGATGAGAAAGGTACCCGCCCGGTGGCTGAGGCCTATCTGAAATACCTCTATTCCCCGCAAGGACAACAAATCATTGCGCAAAACTATTATCGCCCTCGAGATAAAGCGGTTGAGAAACAGTATTCAGCCGTGTTTAAGCCTCTCCATCTGTTTACGGTTGATGAGAAGTTCGGCGGCTGGGCGAATGCTCAAAAAACACATTTCAGTGACGGCGGAACCTACGATCAAATTATGAAACCACAATAGTCGCTGACATTTCGCCGAAAAGCCGTACACTGGTTCTACGGTTCTCGGCGGGATAATGAAGATGAATTGGGTAGTCGTAAAAAGGATCTGTATCGTCAGTATTGTTTGTATTATGGTGTACGGCGCGTGGCGCGGGTACGCGCTTCATCGCAACAGCGATGCATTATGGAATATAGTGAGCCGTCAGTGTGTTCCTCATCAGCAACAACAACATTCGCCAACCCCTTGCCAACAGGTTAACCTTTCTCAAGGATACGCGCTGCTGAAAGATAAAGTCGGTATTGCTCAATATTTATTAATTCCGACGGCTCAGGTTTCGGGTATTGAGAGCGATAAACTCTTGGCCCCTACTACGCCCAATTATTTCTCATTAGCATGGTCATTGATACCGAGGGTAAGCCAGCGCTTGGAAAAGCCTATACCGAACACGCTACTTTCTCTGGCGATTAATTCGAAATGGGGCAGATCGCAAAATCAGCTACATATTCATCTATCCTGCTTACGTGGTGATATTCGCCAACGTTTAGCGGAAAAGCAGTCGACGTTGACCGAACAGTGGCAACGGCTTTCATTGCTTAACCATCCCTACTGGGTACGTACACTGACGCTTGAGCAACTTAACGCTCGCTCTTTATTTCAACGTGTCTTTACTGAATTACCCGATATCGATCCAAGCAGTGGCAGAGAAGGGATTGCTGTCACAATGCTTGCTGATGGGCGACTGGTCGTGATGGTCTTGCGCACGGATTGGGTGAAGGGGATACTGGGCTCAGCGGAAGAACTGCAAGACCATCAATGCGATGCAGTATAAAATCAGTATCGCAGCGAGGCTGCGATACTGCTGTATGATTAGGCTTTGGCTGCTGCGGCAGCTTTCACAATGACGCTAAACGCGTCGGCTTTTAGGGAAGCTCCACCGACCAGTGCGCCGTCGATATCGGGCTGACCGAATAGCTCCGCCGCGTTTTTATCGTTGACTGAACCACCGTATTGAATGATGACTTGTTCAGCCACTTCGCGGCTTTGCTTCGCAATATGATCACGAATAAATTTGTGAACCGCTTGTGCCTGCGCAGGGGTTGCTGATTTACCGGTACCAATGGCCCATACTGGTTCATAAGCAATAACAGCGCCAGTGAATGCTTCAACACCTTGAGCTTTGATGACGGCATCAATTTGACGTGAACAGACTTCTTCTGTTTTTCCCGCTTCGTTCTCTGCTTCGGTTTCACCGATACATAAAACGGGGATAAGACCTTGCTGTTTTACAATCGCAAATTTCTCAGCAACCAGTTCATCGGTTTCATGATGGTAGGTGCGGCGTTCGGAGTGGCCGAGGATAACGTAGCGTGCGCCGGTATCTTTCAGCATTTCTGCAGAGGTCTCACCGGTAAACGCGCCGGAAAGGTTCACATCGATATTTTGCGCACTAACACCGATATCGCTACCTTCCACTGCCGCAACAGCTTGAGCCAAATACAGGGCCGGTGGGGCGATAACGACTTTACACCCTTGCACTTCTGCAAGCGCTGAACGCAGACCACTGATTAGCTCTGCTGTAAGGTGTTTACTACCATTAAGTTTCCAATTCCCCATTACTAATGGATGTCGCATGCTTTCCTCCGCATTACGCGCTTGAGTAAAATGCTATTACGTAGGGGTAATAGCGTCTAAGTTCACTATAAACCGTGTCGAAGCCCCCAACTTGCGTAGGATCACAAACCGGTGGATCATTTGGTCTCACTGAGTATCAATTTAACGGGTTCTGCAGCAAAGGTCATGCCCCCTTCACCTTTATCAGACAAAATATACCGTACCGCGCCTTCATTCGATAGCGTATAAGCTTTCCCTTTTCCCATCGTCAACAGTTGTTCGAGGTGTTCACGGCACTGCTTAGTCGTCAGTTGTGGTGAGAAAAAGTGAATGATATTGGTGATATAGCTCATGGCTTGCTGGCGAGAGACGGTGGCTTGATTTCCTGGTACCGGCAGCCAAGTGAGCTGGATGGATTTAATTTTTGCCGTTCCCACTTCTAGCGCCGTCGAGGCATAGACCGTTTCACTGATTTTGGTCGCTGCAATAGTCACTAATTTCTGCATTGATCCTGTTTTAATCGCCCGAAATTCTTGCAGAGGAGTGGTGGGGAATTGTTGGCTAAATTGTTGGCGAAATTGAGTGATCGTTAGCTCAAAGGTCGGAGCATCAGGCGATAGGTAAGGGGCCGTCACGGGTAATGGCATCGATACAGGATGCGCATTAACCTGCTTTGCCACCCCGTAGATAAGGAGTAATAGGGACAAATAAGCGGCGTATCGCATGCGAGTCCCTTACCAATAGTGTTCGCTGGTGATATGACCGGGTTTTCTGCGAAGATGCTTACGCAGCCCACGTTGTTCTTTAAGATACTTTTGAGTTTCTCTCACCATTTCTGGGTTACCACAGATCATAACATGGCTCTGTTCAGCAGAGATGTGCGTGCCCACTGCGTCTTCTAATGTGCCGTCATCCAGTAATGCCGGGACGCGCCCCCGTAAACTCTCCGCAGAGTCTTCTCGACTAACGACCGTTTGTATCCGTAATTTATCGCCATAGCGCTGCTGGAGTTCGTGGAATAACGGGACATAACTTAGGTCGGCAGCATAACGGGCGGCATGAACCAGAATAATCGTCTCGAAGCGCTCTAGGTCGTCGCCTTGCGCTAAAATAGAAAGATAGGGGCCGATAGCCGTACCTGTCGCAATCATCCATAGTTCTTTGGCGTCGGGGACCTCATCTAATACAAAATACCCGGCGGCCTCTTCGGTGACTAATACTTCGTCACCGGGTTTCAGTGATAATAGTGCTGGGCTTAACCGTCCTTCGGGGACATGGACAAGATAAAACTCCAGAGGTGTTTGGCTGGGGGCATTAACATAAGAATATGCCCGCTGCACAGTCTCACCTTCAAGCGTTAGGCTAAGTTTTGCAAATTGCCCAGCAGTAAAAGGCGCGATAGGCGCATCGACAATTAAACTAAAAAGGGTGTCAGTCCACGCCTTGACCTCAATAATTTTTCCTGTACACCAAACCGCCATCATTGCCTCCAGTAAGTCACTATTTTCGTTATTATCAGGTCAAGGTACTGACCGTTTTAATCCATTGCTGGCTTTGACGTTGACCGTCAATCACTAAACTATGGGTCGTTATCGACGACTCTGAAGCCTTAACACCTTTCAGTAGATCGCCATCGGTAATTCCCGTTGCGCTGAATAATACATTGTCGCTTTTCGCCAGATCGTCTAATCGAAGCACTTGCCCCAGTGTCAGTCCCATCGCTTGGCAACGGGTCGTTTCCTCGCGACTGGCAAGACTGTTTTCAGCGCTACAGCCTTTGACCTGTTCGCGGGTGAGTAAGCGAGCCTGCATATCCCCCCCCAGCGCCCGGATGGCTGCGGCAGAAATAACGCCCTCTGGCGCGCCGCCGATACCGTACATGACATCGATAGGTTGGTCAGGGAAACAGGTTAATAGCGATGCGGAAACATCACCATCGGGAAAGGTGAAAACCCGAACCCCTAGCTGATAAAGGCTAGCGATAACCGGCGCATGACGTGGCTTGTCGAGGATCGATACCGTTAAGTCAGCGAGGTTTTTATGCAATGCTTGGCCAATACGTCGTAGGTTCTCTTCGAGAGTGAGATGCAGATCGATAACCCCTTTTGCTGCAGGGCCAACAATCAACTTCTCCATATACATATCTGGGGCATGAAGCAGCGTTCCGGCTTCGGCCACCGCCATCACCGACAAAGCATTTCCTTGACCAAAGGCCGTCATCCTCGTGCCCTCTATCGGATCGACCGCAATATCGATTCGCTGGCCGGACGTTTGCCCAACTTTTTCGCCGATATAAAGCATGGGGGCATCGTCAATTTCGCCTTCGCCAATTACGATGGTTCCGTCAATAGGCATAGCATTGAGTTGCTGGCGCATCGCGGTCACCGCTGCACCGTCTGCGAGATTTTTATCACCTCGTCCGAGCCACCGGAAGCCGGCGATTGCTGCAGCTTCGGTCACGCAATTAAAGGATTGTGTGAGTGTGTGTTTCATACTGAGTCATTAGGTTAGTCAGAGAAAACAGGGACTCAGTGTAACATAGCGAGGAAAGGGGAGGGATGCCCCCTGGAGAGTGCAGGAGGCAGTGAGTGCTATTGTTTAGCACTCTGTGTGCTATTCTTCTTTTTCCCAACCTCTGACGCGTGAGACCGCTTTTTTCCATCCCGCGTAACGATAATTACGTTCGGTCGTTTCAATGGAAGGGCGGAACTCTTTCTCCACAACCGATTTCGAACGCACTTCTTCTAAATCGTTCCAGAATCCCACAGCGAGGCCTGCCAAGTAAGCCGCGCCTAACGCCGTAACTTCTTTAACTTCAGGACGTTCCACATGCGCACCTAAAATATCGGCTTGGAATTGCATGAGGAAATTATTGGCTACCGCTCCGCCATCGACGCGTAATGTTTGTAAACGAGTATTCGCATCATGCTGCATTGCTTCCAACACATCGCGCGTTTGGAAGGCGATCGATTCTAATGTCGCCCGAATAATATGGTTAGCATTCGCACCACGGGTGAGGCCGAAGATGGCCCCACGCGCATAGGGATCCCAATAGGGTGCGCCTAAGCCAGTAAAGGCGGGCACCATGTAAACGCCATTAGAATCTTTTACTTTGTTAGCAAAGTATTCTGAATCGTCCGCATCATTAAAGAGTTTAAGTTCGTCACGTAACCATTGAATCGATGCCCCTCCGATAAAGACCGCGCCTTCTAACGCGTAATTCACTTCACCCCGCGGGCCACATGCGATGGTTGTTAATAATCCGTTTTTCGAGATGATCGCTTCTTTACCGGTATTCATCAGCATAAAGCAGCCGGTACCGTACGTATTTTTTGCCATACCGGGTTGAACACAAAGTTGTCCATAAAGTGCTGCCTGTTGGTCGCCCGCTATCCCAGCAATCGGAATCCGTGTGCCACCCTTACCGCCGATGTTAGTTTGGCCGTACACCTCGGAAGACGCTTTGACCTCCGGTAAAATCTCACGCGGGATATCAAGTAAATCCAGCATCTTCTGATCCCACTCTAAGGTGTGGATGTTAAAGAGCATGGTACGTGAGGCATTGGTATAGTCCGTAATATGTACACGGCCTTGAGTCATTTTCCACACTAACCAGGTATCGACTGTACCAAAGAGAAGCTCACCGCGTTTCGCTCGTTCGCGTGACCCTTCAACGTGATCAAGGATCCACTTCACCTTAGTCCCTGAGAAGTAAGGGTTGATGACGAGGCCAGTGGTGTCACGGATATAATCTTCGTAGCCTTGGTCTTTTAACCCTGAACAATAATCGGCGGTACGGGGATCCTGCCAGACGATGGCATTATAAATCGGTTTACCCGTTTCTTTGTCCCACACAATCGTGGTTTCGCGCTGGTTAGTGATACCGATTGCTGCGACTTCATCTGAACTAATGTCGGCATGGGCTAAGACTTCGACCAGCGTCGAGCTTTGTGTCGCCCAAATATCCATTGGGTCATGTTCTACCCAGCCGGTTTTCGGGTAGATTTGCTCGAACTCACGTTGTGAAACGGCGACGATGTTCGCATCGTGATCAAGAATAACGGCTCTAGAGCTAGTTGTTCCTTGGTCGAGCGCGACGATATATTTTTTTTCTTTGATAGACATAGTGAGTTCCTATTCGCCGTGAAATTTATACTTTACGTTCTTGTACAGTGGTCTTTTCAGCAGAGATTGCCTCGGGTTCGACTTGTACTGCTAAGGGAAGATGGCGGCCAATCAGGGCCCGGTATAAAAATGCGCCGACCAATGCACCAACAACGGGGGCAAAGATAGGCACTAAGAAGTAAGGGATATCTTTACCACCCGTTAGCGCTAAATGTCCCCATCCCGCTAAATCGGCAAACAGTTTAGGGCCGAAGTCACGTGCAGGGTTTAGGGCAAAACCGGTCAACGGGCCAAAGGCGGCACCAATGGCAGCGACCAGTAAACCGATTAATAGAGGAGCTAAAGGTCCGCGAGGTATACCGTTACCGTCATCGGTCAGGCCCATGATGACACCCATTAATACCGCAGTAATCGTCATTTCGATTAAGAACGCTTGGGCAATAGAGAGATGTGCATCGGGGTAGGTTGAGAAGATCCCTGCCATCGGTAAGCTATCTAAGGTGCCGCGAACGATATGATGCGTCTGTTCGTAGTCAATAAAAAGGCTTTGGTATAGACCGTACACTAAGGCAGCCGAACAGAAAGCGCCAGTCGTCTGTGCGAAGATATAAGGGAAAAGCTTACGGGCCTCGAAGTTGCCAAACACACATAATGCAATGCTGACCGCGGGGTTAAGGTGAGCGCCTGAAACGCCAGCGCTGACGTAAGCACCCATCGCCACGGCAAGACCCCAGACAATACTGATTTCCCATTGGCCAAAATTTGCACCGGCCAATTTCAGCGCAGAGACACAACCGACGCCAAAAAAGATAATTAAGCCAGTACCTATAAATTCTGCAATACACTGACCAGTGAGCGTGTTGGTTGATTTACTCATAGCGTATTCCTTGACGGAGAGAGGGACAGTATTTGAGTTTTACAAAATACTCAAATGTATTTTTCTTGTGAATTTATCGTTAACGAAAAAAAGCGCAAAATACCGCACGCTAAAAATGTGTACTTGGTCAAAAAAAATGCGCGTTTTCGCATATTTTCTTTTTCTTTTGGTTTTTTGATGGCGAAAAAAATGGGCAGACTACTCTTGAAATGGTTTCCCCTCTGGACTTGCACCGCTGCCCTCCATACAATCGGATTATCAGCGCGGCTTTATAATGTATCATTGCGATATATTGAAGGATGCGGTTTTCAACGCCTGGCGTTAATTGGAGATAGTAACAATGTCATTTGAAATGTTTGAGAAATTGGAAGCGAAAGTACAGCAGGCGATTGACACCATTACCCTGCTACAAATGGAAATTGAAGAATTAAAAGAGCAAAACAGTGCGCTTAAGCAAGATGCTCAACAAGCGGTCGGTAATCACGAGTCACTCACCCGTGAAAATCAACAGCTAAAAGAAGAGCAAACGCAGTGGCAAGAGCGTTTACGTGCTCTGCTAGGTAAGATGGAAGAAGTATAAGAAAACGGGCGGGCAGCATCACTGTCCGCCGTTACGACCATTACTCGTCTTCGGTTAATGGTGTATCAGAGAGGATGATCCCAGTGTTATCGGCATAGACATAATCACCGGAGAAAAAGGTGACGCCGCCGAAATTGACACGAATATCGCTTTCGCCCATACCGTCTCCCGAGGCACCTGCCGGAATAGCGGCGATGGCTTGGATACCGATATCTAACTCTGCAAGTTCATCGACTTGGCGCACAGAGCCATAAAGAATAATCCCTTCCCAATGGTTACTCACTGCTAACTGAGCAAGTTGCGCATCCACCAACCCGCGTCTTACTGAGCCACCACCATCTACAAGTAAAACTTTCCCTGAGCCATCTTCTTCAAGCAGATCGTAGAGCAGCCCATTATCTTCGAAACATTTTACTGTTGTGATCTGTCCACCAAACGAGGTACGGCCCCCAAAGTTAGAGAAAAGGGGTTCAACCACGTTAACTTCTTCATGGTAAATATCACAGAGTTCGGAAGTATCATATTTCATAGTCGTTTCATCTGGTTGCCAGAGGTAGACTAAGTATATCTCTTTCTCGGTGTGGCGGCAAAGTTCTTGGGGATGGTCGGGCGTAAGCAGGGCGTTACCCAAAGCATGTCGCTCTGGGTAACGGGACGGGTTAGAGAATGAAGCGGCTTAGATCTTCATCTGCAACGAGTACATCTAAGTGCTTGCTGACGTAGTCCGCATCAATCGTAACGGTCTCGCCAGAGCGATCGCTGGCCTCGAAGGAGATATCTTCTACCAGCTTCTCCAGTACGGTATAGAGGCGACGCGCACCGATATTTTCGGTGGTTTCGTTGACCTGCCATGCTGCTTCGGCAATACGGCGGATTCCGTCGTCGGTGAAATCGATATTCACCCCCTCGGTTTCCATCAATGCTTTGTACTGCACCGTTACGGAGGCTGTCGGTTCAGTCAAAATACGCTCGAAATCATTCACCGTTAGGGCTTGTAATTCGACACGAATCGGCAGACGCCCTTGTAATTCAGGGATCAGGTCAGACGGGCTCGCCACTTGGAAGGCACCGGATGCGATAAACAGGATATGGTCAGTTTTCACCGTACCGTGTTTAGTCGAAACTGTACAACCCTCAACCAACGGTAGCAGGTCACGTTGTACCCCTTCACGAGACACGTCTGGACCTGAAGATTGTCCGCCACGCTTACAAATTTTATCGATTTCATCGATAAAGACGATGCCGTGCTGCTCGACCGCCTCGATAGCTTGTTGCTTAAGCTCTTCTGGATTGACGAGGCGTGCAGCCTCTTCCTCAATCAGCAATTTCATGGCGTCTTTGATTTTCAGCTTGCGCGATTTCTGCTTCTGGTTACCCATGTTTTGGAACATAGATTGAAGCTGATTCGTCATCTCTTCCATACCTGGAGGTGCCATGATTTCGACATCCATCGGCGACGCGGCTAAGTCAATCTCGATTTCTTTATCGTCCAGCTGTCCTTCGCGTAGTTTTTTACGGAAAGATTGGCGGGTCGATGACTCTTCTTGAGAACTTTCAGATTGTCCCCAGTTATTTTTTGCAGGGGGGATCAGGACATCGAGAATACGGTCTTCAGCATGTTCAACTGCACGCGCTTTGTTCTTCTCGATCGCCTGCGAACGTACCATTTTTACCGCTGCTTCAGTTAAGTCGCGGATAATGGAGTCAACTTCTTTACCGACGTAACCCACTTCGGTGAATTTCGTCGCTTCTACTTTAATGAACGGTGCATTAGCAAGCTTAGCGAGGCGGCGGGCAATCTCTGTTTTACCCACACCCGTTGGACCAATCATTAAGATATTTTTCGGTGTGACTTCATGGCGCAGCTCATCGTTAAGCTGCATACGACGCCAACGGTTACGGAGTGCGATCGAAACCGCGCGTTTAGCATTATCTTGGCCAATAATGAACCGATTCAGTTCACTGACGATTTCGCGAGGAGTCATTTCAGACATAACTTACTCCTTATCCCCTGAGTTGAGTTCTTCGATCGTGAGATTGTGGTTGGTATAAATACAGATATCACCGGCGATTTCTAACGCTTTTTCGGTAATCTCACGAGCATCTAATTCTGTGTTTTCGAGCATCGCCCGCGCTGCTGCTTGGGCATAAGGGCCACCTGAACCAATAGCAATCAGGTCGTTTTCTGGTTGGATAACGTCGCCATTACCGCTGATAATCAGTGAAGCGTTCTCATCAGCGACAGCGAGAAGCGCTTCTAAACGACGTAGCATACGATCCGTTCGCCAATCTTTAGCCAGCTCAACGGCAGCTTTCACCAAGTGGCCTTGGTGCATTTCAAGCTTACGTTCAAAAAGTTCAAAAAGTGTGAAGGCATCTGCGGTGCCTCCCGCAAAACCAGCGATGACTTTATCGTTATAAAGACGACGGACTTTTTTCACGTTGCCTTTCATTACGGTGTTACCGAGCGTTGCCTGGCCGTCACCGCCAATGACGACTTTACCGTTACGTCGTATGCTTACTATCGTTGTCACGGGCTGCCCCTTAATCTCTTGAAATAAAAACTCCGCGACAAAGCGCGGAGTCACTTACCAAAACATATGGGGGTGGGTTTATAACTTTCAACCCCCTACAGAGAGAGTTATACAGTTTGTATGTCCAGAATTTTTTAACTGTTTAACCACGGAATCGATTTTTGAGCGCTGAGTGTAAGGACCAATCACCACCCGATTCCAGCCGCCACCTGTGGTCACACGGCTTTCAAATCCTTCAAATGCGAGCTTCGCGCGCGTCGACTCTGCTTGGGCTGCACCTTTAAACGATCCACATTGAATTAACCAATGTTTGGACGATACCTCGGTTGCGGCGGGAGGTGAGGCAGGCGTTGCCGGAGCCACATTCTCAGGTTGCGACTGACTTGGCTTAGCCGCGGTAATCGGTGCACTGTGCTGCTGTTGTTGAATTTGACGCTCTAATTGTTGACGCTGCTTCTGCTGATCGCGGTATGCCTGTTGTTGGCGATCAAGCTCAATCTTTTTTTGCTGTTCAGCATAGGCTTTTTGTTGGCGTTCATGTTGTAGCTGTATTTGTCGATTCTGCTCTTGAAGCGCTTTATTGGCAGCTTGAGCGGGGTGAGACTGGTTAAGCTGCTGCTGCTGCGAAATAAATTGCTGCTCTTGCTGTTGATACTTACGTTGTAGCGCGGCATTTTGCTGCTGCTGGCGAATAGTTTGCTGTTGCTGTTCAGGCGTTTGCTGATTCCATGGAACTTCGCTCAGTTGCGTAGGTTGCTGGCGCATGTCTTCAGCCATTTGTGCTAATAGCTGGCGCTGCTCATCGGTAAGCTGTGTCGGCGATTTTACCTCGCCACCCGCGCTAGGTTCGACTGGGCTAGGTACCGTTATTTGGCGGTTCTCTAACTCTTTTATATATTTCCAGCGCTCTTCAGGTTTAGGAGGCAGTCCATTGGTGGTTGTCTTATGAGGGGCGGCTTCTTTTTCTGCTTGTTTCTTATGGTGAGCAAGCAGTGCTAATACACCGATAAAGAGTACTAAAGCTGCTGCTGCAATAACAACAATTACCTTAGAAATACCAGTATTCGCCTTAGAGTTTTTACGTCGGCTATTATTTTTTTTTCGTTGCGTCGTTGATGAACGTCCGCGTCCTACATAGTCTTTTTGTGCCACACCGGTACCGATATTATTTAAGCCAGCTGAAAGGCAAGATTGCCTGAAGAATTGATTAATAACAATTACTACTATGTTACTTAACCGAATGAAGTTTGACCAGTAAACTCTAGTTGAGATTTTTATTATTTGGAGTGAAATTTTTCGGTGATGGAACCTAGCGCGCAGACTGCCGTAAAATAAGTTCAGTTTCCAACAGATAGGACCGATTAATAAGTGGCTTTCCTTCCATAAGCGTTATTAATAAAGAAATTGCGGCTTCGCCTTGAGCGACTCTCGGTTGTGCAACGGTCGTAAGCGGTGGGTCGGCATATTGACTCTCTTCAATATCATCAAAGCCAATGACAGAGAGCTGCCTTGGTATCACAATACCGAGTTGTTTAGCGCGATACATCACCCCGAGCGCCATTCTATCGTTGTGGCAAAAAATGGCATCGGGCGGTGGAGTTAGAGTCAAAAGGTGTTCGGCAGCGGCTATCCCTGATTTGAACGTGAAATCACCCCGAGTGATAAAGTAGGGATTCAAGGTAAGGTTATGTCGTTGTAATGCTTGCAGATAGCCTTGTCGTCGGTATTGGCAAATAGCTAAGTCTTCAGGTCCGGTGACACAGGCAATACGGTGGTGGCCGCGTTGAATAAGATAATTAACGGCGTTGAAGGCGGCGCTTAAATTATCAATGTGCAAGGTGGGGGCATCATGATCAGAAGAGTATTCATTAATGACTACACTGGGCAGTGAAGGGGGACGGTCAAGAGATGAAGGGGAAAGCCCCACATAGAGTAGACCATCGTAGTCATCGGGTAAGCCCCTCGTTTCGGGGAGACAACGATTGATCGATTGATGGGCGCAGTCGACCAGAGTGATTAAGCAGTGTTGTTGGCTTGCTTGCATCTCGATACCACGGATGATCTCGCTGTAAAAACTGTCGGTGACATCGGCAATAATCACTAGAACCTTACGCCAACGAGGGGTTATCCCACGCGGAAAAAGGGGGGCGGTTGAGTAACCTAAGGTTATCGCAACGGATTCGACACGTTGCCGAGTGGTCGGTGAGACTTTTTCCGGTGCAGTAAACACACGCGATACCGTTGCGGTCGAGACGCCCGCTGCTAAGGCTACCGCTTTCATGGTTGCTGAGGAGGGATTTGGAGTAGTTTTCAATGGATAACGCCTCAATGAATAAGATTCTATGTCAATCAGTTGCCGAGTCGTGTTATTTCAGCCCTCGAATAAAAGAGAGCGTAACAAAGCTAACTAACTAATTGTTATTCATCGATTAATTTTAAGAGTTGCTTCACAACCTTTAGTGCTTAGCTATCTGTTGGGTCGATATCCAAAGACCATTTAACCTTTTTATCGCCAGCCAACGTACCCACCAGCAGTAAGCTCTGCGAAAGGAGTTTTTGTAACCGTCCCCGCGAGGGGCTTTGAATGACGAGTTGCCAGCGCCAGCGTCCTTGACGCTTAGCATGCAGGGCAGGGACTGGTCCGATAATCCAACATTCATTATCTTTCAATGGACTTGATTCGATAAGGTTGCGCAACTGCTGTAAGAAACGCTCTGTTTGGTCGCTATCTTGGTGCTCAGCTCGAAAGATCGCTTGGCTAGCATAAGGGGGTAGCTGTAATTGTTGCCTGAGCGCGAGCGTTTCAGCGGCGAACTGAAAATAGCCTTTACTGAGTAAAGTTTGGAGAAGCGGATGCTCCGGTTGGTGGGTTTGCAGTAACACTTCGCCTTGTTTGCCTGCGCGCCCGGCTCGGCCAGCCACTTGCACATAAAGTTGTGCGAAATGTTCAGTTGCTCGGAAATCAGCGGAAAATAGCGCGCCATCGACATCGAGTAATGCCACTAAGGTGACATCGGGGAAGTGATGGCCTTTGGCGAGCATCTGTGTCCCAATCAGAATTCGCGGCCCACCTTGATGAATTTGCTCAAGATGCTGTTCAAGCATCCCTTTTCTACGCGTGGTATCACGGTCAATACGGGTCAGAGGCGTATCAGGAAATAATTGCTGTAAGTGTTCTTCAAGTTGTTCGGTCCCTAACCCTGCGGGCATAAGATGTGAGGAGCCACATTCAGGGCATTGCCAGGGTATTGGCCGCTGACTGTCACAATGGTGACAGCGCAGGCTACGTTGCTGCTGATGGTAAGTATAGTAGTGATCACAACGTTGGCACTCCGCTAACCATCCGCAGTCGTGACAGAGTAATGCTGGCGAGTATCCACGTCGGTTAAGAAAGAGTAGCGCTTGATTACCTGCTTGAAGATGGGCATGGATACGTCTAATCAGTTGTGGTGATAACCCCGATTGTAGGGTTACGGATTTGAGATCAATAAGCTGCTGCTGAGCGGTGGTTGCATTACCCGCTCGCCGAGTTAGGTTGAGCTGACGGTACTTGCCGACGCGGACATTATGCAAGGTTTCCAAGGCAGGTGTGGCTGAGCCAAGGATGACCGGTATTTTTTCTTTATTGGCCCGAAAGACGGCGAGATCACGAGCATGATAGCGCCAGCCATCTTGTTGCTTATAAGAGCTATCGTGTTCTTCATCGACAATGATTACACCGGGTCGGGCTAAGGGTGTAAAAATGGCTGAGCGGGTACCAATGATAATTGCTGCTTCACCCGTTTTACTTTTCAGCCACACACTGAGACGTTCGCTATCATTCAGCCCAGAGTGGAGAACTTCGACGGGTGCTTGAAAGCGTTCCCGAAAGCGGGCGATAGTTTGTGGGGTTAGCCCTATTTCTGGGACTAAGATGAGGGCTTGTTTCCCTTGTGCAAGAATATTTTCGATAACGCTGAGGTATACCTCAGTTTTTCCAGAACCTGTAATGCCTGCCAATAGCCATGGGCTAAATTGCTGTGTCGTACTATGAATCGCCCCGACCGCGGTGGCTTGCTCGGTGGTCAATTTAAGTCGGTCACCGAGAACGCGAAACTGAGGACGCCAATCGTCGAGTGATTCAGCAAGCTCATAGAGATCGCTCCACCCTTTTTTACGCAGCGCTTGGAACGTACTTTCTGGTAAGTCGTGGTCAGCGACCGCTGATCGTAATAATCCACCTTGTCGCAGGAGCATGACTGCTTGGCGCTGTTTCTCCGAACGCTTAATCTCACTTGGGTCGATAACGCGCCCCATATCGGTGAGTCGCCATTCATACTCGATTGCCTTGCGCGCTTCTTTTCCTTGACGAAGTTGAGAGGGGATAGCGTGAAACAGAATTTCACCCAAAGGGTGATGATAATAACCGCTTGACCAAGTCAATAACGCCCAAAGACTGGGCGTAAAAAGGCTCTCGGTATCGAGAATTTCATCAATAGGCTTAAGTTGTTCGGCACTGAGGTCACTGCTCGCACTGTGTGTTACCACGATTCCTATCATTTTACGGCGACCGAAATTTACGCGGATACGACACCCTATTTGGGGGATCTGCGCAGGGTCTGCAGTGTAGTCATACAGTTTGGGGAGAGGAACCGGTAAAGCTACCTTAATGATGGTCATGCATTACTCATACTCAGTGAACCGAAACGGCAAGTGTACCGCTGATCGTGAAGTGTTTGAAATCGTCATTTGCATGTTGTTGTCTATTTTCTGTATAATATGGGGCCTTCGTTAGACAGCGGTCTTATTACGCGACGAAGACATACACTTATATTATTGTTCAATCGCGTGTGGTGCTGTGCAAGCTAAGCTTGGCACGGAGAGCGACACGGCCTTCTACTGAGGTTATCCCATGAAAAAAGGTATTCATCCAGAATATAACAACGTTACCATTTCTTGCTCTTGCGGTAACGTAATCGAAACGCGTTCAACCCTGCGTCAGCCTTTAAACTTAGACGTATGCGGCAACTGCCACCCATTCTACACCGGTAAGCAACGTGTTGTAGACACTGGTGGTCGTGTTGATCGCTTCAACAAGCGTTTCAGCATCCCAAGCTCTAAATAAGTTTCTTGATCAGTGGGAGTCTTCCCCGCTGTATAAAAAACCCGGCAAATGCCGGGTTTTTTTATGGGGGTAAAAAGCGTTTCGCTAGTAGTCCCAAGTATCGGGATCAATGCCCATTTCTCGCATAATTAATTTAGCCGTTTCAGGGATCTCATCACTTCTTTCTTTTCGTAAATCGTTATCATCTGGCAAAGGCTGGCCAGTAAAGGCATGTAGAAAAGCTTCGCACAATAGCTCGCTGTTGGTCGCGTGACGTAAGTTATTGACCTGCCGACGCGTTCTCTCATCCGTTAAGATTTTCAATACTTTTAGCGGGATAGAAACAGTGATTTTCTTTACTTGCTCACTTTTTTTGCCATGTTCAGCATAAGGGCTGATATATTCGGCATTCCACTCAGCCATGGGGTACCTTATTAATAAATGTTAATTACTTGAATTCAGCTTATTATGCCAGATATCGCAGATAAAACTGGATTTATTGGTCCAAGGGCCGTCAAAAGCAAATATTCTCTTCTAAGACCGGACATTATGGTCTGATTTTACCTCTTATCTACCTATTGCTCAATCTACACGCAAATCTATTTGGATGTCTAGATGTGTTGACGTCTATTTTATGCAAGGATATGCTAAGGATCACTTTATGACTCTTGGTTACTTCCCTATGACACAATTCAAGCAGGCGACAATTGCGGTACGCAGTGGATTAAATGAAGATCACCAATATGGCTGCGTTGTTCCTCCCATTCATCTTTCGACCACCTATAACTTTACGGATTACAATCAACCTCGGGCGCACGATTATTCTCGTCGTGGTAACCCCTCGCGGGATGTTGTCCAACAAGCCTTAGCGGAATTAGAGGGGGGGGCTGGTGCGGTGATGACGAATACCGGCATGTCAGCCATTATGCTTGTGACGACCGTGTTTCTAAAACCGGGCGACTGGCTGATTGCACCGCATGACTGTTATGGAGGAAGTTACCGACTGTTTGATAGCTTACAAAAACGCGGCGCCTTTAATGTGAAGTTTATTGATCAAGGTGATCCGCAAGCCGTAGAAGAGGCCTTAACGTTAAATCCCAAACTTTTCTTAATCGAAAGCCCGAGTAATCCTCTGTTAAGGGTAGTAGATATTGAAGCGCTATGTCGAGCGGCCCGCGCAGTTGGCGCAGTGACTGTTGTCGACAATACATTTCTTAGCCCGGTACTGCAAAACCCTCTTCAACTCGGCGCTGATTTGGTCGTACACTCTTGTACGAAATACCTCAATGGACACTCAGATATTGTGGCCGGTACCGTTATTGCTAAAGACCCTCAAGTAGCCACTGAATTGGCGTGGTGGGCGAATAATATTGGTGTAACCGGTTCAGCGTTTGATAGTTATCTCTTATTAAGAGGTATGCGGACACTTTCTCTGCGGACTAAAGCTGCTCAAGAGAATGCGCTGGCAATTGTTGAATATCTGAAAAATCAGCCTCTAGTGAGTAAGCTCTACCATCCCTCACTTCCAGAGAATCAAGGTCATGAGTTTGCTTGCCGCCAGCAACGTGGATTTGGTGCCATGCTGAGTTTTGAGTTGGCTGGGGATGAACAGACGGTACGCCAATTCTTTAAATCGCTAAAACTCTTTACCCTTGCGGAATCATTAGGCGGTGTCGAGAGCTTAATTTCACATACTGCAACGATGACACATGCTGGAATGTCGGCAGAAGCCAGAGCCGCCGCAGGAATTTCTGATACCTTGCTGCGTGTTTCGGTAGGAATTGAGGATCATAACGATCTGATCGCTGATCTTGACCAAGCGTTCCAACGTCTTACCCAGGAGTAATTATGGTCGGCGGTATAGATCTGAAAAGTGAAGTGATACGACAGCTGCATAAGTTTGGGGGTAGCAGTCTTGCTGATCGACGCTGTTACTTACGCGTTGCAGAAATCATGGCCGAATACAGTCACGTGGGTGACATTATGGTGGTTTCGGCTGCGGGGAGTACAACGAATCAGCTGATTAATTGGTATCGCCTGAGTCAAACTGATCGGCTATCCGCCTTCCAAGTCCAACAGCATTTACGGCGCTATCAACTAGAGCTGGTGGAGAGTTTACTGCCCGAGGCGTTAGCTGAGCCGATTGCTCAGCAATTTATCGCGGATGTCGATCATTTATCTATCCTTCTAGATGGAGAGGGCAGCGATGCGTTATATGCCAAAGTGGTCGGGTACGGGGAGATTTGGTCAGCTCGGTTGATGAGTGCTGTGCTTAATCATTCCGGAATCGATGCACAGTGGATTGATGCGCGCACATTCTTACGAGCAGAACGCTCAGGACAACCGCAAGTGGATGAAGGCGAATCTTATCCGCTATTACAAACTATCTTGGCACAGTATCCACACAAGCGACTGGTTATCACAGGTTTTATCTCTGCGAACCGCGCAGGTGAAACCGTTTTACTCGGACGCAATGGATCAGATTACTCAGCGACTCAAATAGGCGCGTTGGCCGGTGTAAAGCGTGTCACTATTTGGAGCGATGTTGCCGGAGTCTTTAGCGCCGACCCAAGAATTGTCTCGGATGCTTGCTTACTGCCTTTATTACGCCTTGATGAAGCCGCTGAACTCGCACGCCTTGCGGCTCCGGTACTGCATACTCGTACGTTACAGCCTGTGGCAACGAGCCATATTGATCTACAATTACGATGCAGTTATCAACCTGAGGTGGGTTCAACCCGTATTGAACGAGTATTAGCTTCGGGAACCGGTGCGAGGATTGTCACCAGTCATGAAGATGTCTGCTTGATCGAAATACAGATTGGACCACGTCACGATTTCACTCAATTATTGAAAGAGGTCGACCAATTCTTAATTCGTACCCAGCTTCGGCCTTTAGCGCGTGGTGTACACAGTGACCGTCAATTACTGCAGCTTTGCTATACCTCTGAATTAGTTGAAAGCGCGCTTTCCCAGCTTCAAGCATCAGGCTTACCTATTAGCCTACGCTTACGAGAAGGGCGGGTGCTGGTGGCAATGGTGGGTGCAGGGGTTACTCAAAATCCACTTCACTGTCATCGTTTTTGGCAACAGATTAAAGACCTACCCGTGGAGTTTGTTTGGCAGTCGGATGAGAAGCTGAGTTTAGTAGCTGTGTTACGTAAAACGGCGCTTCCCCCGATAGTTCAGGGCTTACACCAATCCTTGTTTAGAGCTGAAAAGCGTGTAGGTATCGTACTGTTTGGTAAGGGGAACATTGGCTCTCGCTGGTTAGAACTCTTTTCTCGCGAACAAGAGAACCTTTCTGACCGTACTGCGATGGATTTTGTATTAGCCGGTATTGCAAACAGTCGACGAAGTCTACTCAGCTATGAAGGGCTTAATGCCGCAGAGAGTTTGGCAAATTTCGAACGAGATGCGACAGCTTTAGATGAAGAATCGCTCTTTCTCTGGATGCGTGATCACCCATTCGATGATTTAGTTGTGCTCGATGTCACCGCTAATGAAGCGCTAGCCGAGCAGTATTTAGATTTTGCGAGCTACGGTTTTCACGTGATCAGCGCTAATAAAGTGGCTGGGGCCTCCTCCAACCAGCGTTGGCGTCAACTCCGTGATGCGTTCGATAAGACTGGGCGTCATTGGTTAACGAACGCAACAGTCGGCGCAGGCTTACCTATTAATTATACGGTAAGGGATTTACGTAATTCGGGAGATAAGATTCTGTCGATTAGTGGTATTTTTTCCGGCACCCTCTCTTGGCTATTTTTACAGTACGATGGATCGATTCCTTTTAGCCAGTTAGTCGATCAAGCGTGGCAGCAGGGACTTACTGAACCTGATCCACGAGTCGACCTCTCCGGAATCGATGTTATGCGTAAATTGGTGATCCTTGCTCGAGAAGCGGGGTCGGATATTGAGCCTCACCAAGTGAAGGTTGAGTCCTTAGTACCAGAGGCTTGCCGTGAAAATACGATGGATTACTTTTTCGAAAATAGCGAAGCCTTAGATGAGCAGATCCAGCAGCGTTTCGACGCTGCCCAAGAGCTAGGTTTGGTCCTACGCTATGTTGCTCGCTTTGATTCGCGGGGTAAAGCCAAGGTCGGTTTAGAAGCACTGCGTCCAGATCACCCGCTTGCCGCACTCTTGCCGGGCGATAATGTTTTTGCAATCGAGAGCCGGTGGTATCGGGATAATCCCTTGGTGATACGTGGACCGGGAGCAGGGCGGGATGTGACCGCAGGTGCGCTACTCTCGGATCTAAATCGACTAGCCAAGCTAATTTAAGTCAAAAAAAAGCACCTGATGAGGTGCTTTTTTTGGGCCTTGGCGATCTAGCCTGTGTTACGCATGCCTGCCGCAACGCCAGCTATAGTGACCATTAATGCTTGTTCAACATTAGGGTCTGTAGGTAGGTTGTTTGCTTCAGCTTGACGAGCGCGATGCAACAATTCGGCCTGTAGAACGTTAAGTGGATCGGTATAGACATTACGTAACGCAATGGATTCAGCAATCCATGGGTGGTCAGCCATTAAGTGTGCATCATTAGCGATAGTTAACACGGTTTTAATATCTTCTGCCAGTTGTTCGCGCAGCTGCTGTCCTAAGGACCAAAGGGTTGGGTCCACTAAGCGTTGGTCATAATATTCAGCGAGCCAAAGATCGGCTTTGGCAAATACCATTTCCAACATACCGATACGTGTTGAGAAGAAAGGCCAATTACGACACATCTCTTCTAGATTCTTCTGTTGACCCTGATCAATCGCATTATTTAATGCCGCGCCAGCACCCAACCATGCAGGGAGCATTAAGCGATTCTGCGTCCAGGCAAAAATCCACGGAATGGCGCGTAATGACTCAACGCCACCGGTCGGACGGCGTTTCGCTGGGCGAGATCCCAAAGGTAATTTACCCAGTTCTTGCTCTGGCGTAGCGGAGCGGAAATAAGGTACAAAATCCTTATTTTCACGGATATACCCGCGATACATGTCACAGGAGTCTGCCGAGAGTTGTTTCATCACCTCACGCCATTCGGCTTTAGGCTCTGGCGGTGGAAGCAGGTTCGCTTCCAGAATTGCACTGGTATAGAGAGTTAAACTTGCAATAGTGATTTCTGGCAAACCATATTTGAAGCGGATCATCTCGCCTTGTTCGGTGACACGAAGCCCACCTTTCAAGCTACCAGGCGGTTGTGACAATAAGGCAGCATGGGCTGGTGCGCCACCACGTCCAATTGAACCACCGCGGCCGTGGAACAGAGTTAAGGCGATTCCGGCTTTGTTACAGGTCTTAATCAGTGCATCTTGGGCTTGATACTGTGCCCAAGAGGCAGCCATTACGCCGGCATCTTTAGCGGAATCAGAATAGCCGATCATGACCATCTGTTTGCCTTGAATAAAGCCACGATACCAATCAATACTGAGTAATTGTGTCATAACGCTATCAGCGTTATTCAAGTCATCCAGTGTTTCAAACAACGGCGCAACAGGAAGTGCATAACGAATGCCCGCTTCTTTAAGAAGAAGATGTACGGCTAATACATCGGAAGGCGTTTTCGCCATAGAGATGACGTAGGCCGCAATCGAGCCTTGTGGAACTTCAGCCGCGACTTGGCAGGTATCCAGTACTTCTTGGGTTGCTTCACTCGGTTGCCAATGACGAGGTAGCAGCGGACGCGGAGAAGAGAGCTCGCGAATTAAGAAGGCTTGTTTATCAGCTTCTGACCAACTTTCATAATCTCCCAGCCCTAAGTAGCCGGTAATTTCAGAGATGGCCTCGGTGTGGCGAGTGCTCTCTTGGCGTAAATCAATACGCACCAGTGGCACACCAAAACACTTAACACGGCGTAAGGTATCGAGAAGATGGCCATTGGCAATAATCCCCATTCCACTTTTTTGTAGCGACTCGTAGAGTGCATAAAGAGGGGTCCAAAGTTGTTCGTTACTGACGATGATGTCTTTGGGCGGGGTGGTCTCTTCACCTTTTAAGCGTAATTCAAGATAGTTTTGAGTAGAAATAAGTTGTGTTCTTAACCGCTTAAGGACAAAGCGGTAAGGTTCTTGAATGTCTGGATCCTGACACATCGCCTTAACGACGTCGTCGCAGTTCGACATAGATAGCTCAGAAATGAGCACCGTCATATCTTTTATGAAGAGATCCGCGGCTTTCCAACGGCTCAGGCGAATTGCCTGGCGGGTGACTGTCGCGGTGACGTTAGGGTTACCATCGCGATCCCCCCCCATCCAAGAGGTAAATTTTACCGGTACGAAATCCACTGGCAGTGTGATACCAAAGGTGGCATGAACCTGTTCATTGAGTTCACGTAAAAAGGCAGGGACACCTTCCCATAAACTATTTTCAACGACCGCAAATCCCCATTTTGCTTCATCGATAGGGGTTGGCCGTTGTTTACGTATTTCATCGGTATACCACGCTTGCTCCACGAGCTGGCGGAGACGACGCATAATTTTCGATGTTTCGTACTCGGTTAAGTCATTATGGTCGAGACGTTCAAGACAGTTATTCACTTCGACCAGTTTATGAATCAGTGTCCGGCGGGTAATTTCGGTCGGGTGTGCCGTGAGTACCAGCTCAATAGAAAGTTCTTCAATAGCCTGACAAATATCTTTTTCAGAAATATTTTCGATTTTTTTCAAGCGCTGGAAGGTGGCTTGTAGCACTTCCGGCGGACTTTCACCTGGAGATTGGTGTGAAACCGTTTGATACTGCTCTGCAACGTTGGTTAAGTTGAGAAACTGGCTGAAAGCTCGGGCAACAGGGAGCAACTCATCGTTCGACAAATTCTGTAAAGTGGTAAGCAAGGCTTCACGATCTTCCTCGCTGCCAGAACGTGAACCTTTCGATAATTTTCTAATTGATTCAACACGCTCTAAGATTTCATCGCCTAGGGCGTTTTTAATCGTATCGCCAAGAAGTTTTCCAAGCATACTCACGTTACTACGCATAGCTGAATATTGTTCGTTCATGTGACGCGTTAACCCCTTAGCTGTTG
>Ga0308168_1001282_pt1 | contig 23514 bp, 23 predicted proteins | sample PhyCR2_FD_202133 | JGI IMG/M metagenome (GOLD analysis project Ga0308168, IMG submission 202133) | Phyllosphere microbial communities from UC Gill Tract Community Farm, Albany, California, United States - DLSLRC.R2 | ecosystem: Host-associated > Plants > Phyllosphere > Unclassified | place: USA...
GGGCGCCTGGTCGGCGTCGAATTCGCGATCCTGCTGCCACGCACCGGCCTGGAAGATGCCGCAATGGTGGCCGAGCGCGTGCGCGCAGCCATCGAAGGCCAGCGCGTGAAGACCGAGCGCGCCATGATTTCGCTGACCGCCAGCTTTGGCGTGACCACGATCCGTGCCGACGACAGCAACGTGACTTTGCTGGCGCGCGCCGACGAAGCGCTGCGTGCGGCCAAGGAAAACGGGCGCAACCGGATCGAACTGGCGGCGCCGCAGGTACTGGCGGAGTAAAGATCCAGGGGGCATCCCGGCCGCCACCATCTAGGCCGGTTCGGCCAGCCACTGCCGATAGCGCTGCTGGCTGGCCAGCAGGCGCGGCGCCGGCGAGCAGCCGCACAGGCAGACATCGTCTTCCAGGGCCGGCCGGCGCCCGTCTTCGCTGCAGGCCAGGCGTGCGCCGTCGCAGGCGATCCGGCCTTCGCTGCCGCAATTGGGACAATCCACCAGGTCGCCTTCGAGCGCGCGCGGGACACCATCCAGCGTGACGCTGGAACTGGCCGTCACGACCTTGCCGCCGGCATCGGTGGCGGCCCCCAGGGTGATGTAGCAGCGTTTGCGCATCGTCTTTCCCGTCCCGTCAAAATTTTAACTTTAGTGGGCCAGGCTGGCAGTGGTTTGCGCTGCCTCAAACTCGTGCCGCCTCGCAGGGGAGGGCCAAACCGACTATACTGTTTGGTTCGTTTCAGGAGGAGTCCGGTCATGGCAAGTAAACAGAGCGCCGCCGCGCAGGCGCAGGCGCCGAAAGGCGGGAAGACGTCGACGAAGGCCGCGGTGAAGCCGGCCGCGAAGGCCGCAGTAAAGCCCGCCGCGAAGGCCGCAGTAAAGCCCGCAGTGAAGCCGCCGGCACGCGCAGCGAAAGCAGCTGCGCCCGTGAAAACCGCGGCCAGGCCCGCGGTCAAGGCGGCAGCCACGGCGCCAGTCAAAACCGCGTCGAAGGCCGCGGCCAGTCCAGCCGTGAAGCCCGCACCGAAGCCGCCGGGCAAGGCTGCAGTCCGCACCCGTGCGGCGGCCGCCGCGGCCGCCGCGGCCGGCGCAGCGCAGGCGGCTGCGCGCAAGCTGGCGGTGCCATCACGGTCACGGCCTGGGGCGGCTGCCGTGGGGGCGGTGCCGCCGCGCAGCGAATCCGCGCGCCCGCAGCTGGTGCGCGACAGCTTCACCATGCCCGAGCCGGAATACGCGGTGCTGGGTGCCGTCAAGCAGGCTTGCCTGAAGGCCGGCTTCGAGGTAAAGAAGAGCGAGTTGCTGCGCATCGGCGTGGCCCTGCTGGGCCAGCTCGACATGGCGGCGCTGCGTGCTGTCCTGTCCAGCCTGCCGCAGCTGAAGACCGGGCGTCCGCCGGCGGAGTAAGCGCCCAGCGCCGCCCGCAGTGGCGCCGGCGTCCAGCCTGCGCACGAGGCCCGCTGTGAGCCTGATGGTGCGTGCGCCTGCCTAGTGATGCACGCGGCCTTCGACCCCCGTGCGCGACTCGGCCGTCAACTCCTTCAGTTCGCGGATCGGGATGTTCGACTTTTCGTGCATCCGCAGCAGGATGGTCGCACCCACGTTCAGCTTGCGGTGGCGGATCTTGCTGATGATGGGCGGCTGCACTTCCAGCACCCGGCACAGCTCCGCATCGTTTTTCAGCTGCATGCGCTGAATCAGGGTATCGAGCAGCTTGTTGGGCATGAAGCTCGATGGTTCCATTTCTCGTGCCCGGTGCATTGCCTCGAGCAACTCCTGTTTTTTCTGCCGTACGCTCATGAATTTCTCCAGTGTGGATGAACATTCAGGACAGACCGACTGTTTTGGAGAGGTGCCCGACCATCTATTGTGACGCTTCGTGCCGGCTCGGCGTCTCCCGCGACACGCAAGATGACACGCGATGAGCCCGCGCAAAGCGGGGGTGGGTTTTGTTGGAATGCTACTACGACTTTGACAAGATTGACGCACTGTTCATGAAAAACACGCTAGAACGTCGGTCTTTCTGCTGGGAACTTACCCTAATTTCACTCATCCATTAGGGCTAGCCGGGAGCGTTCCTAAGACTGCTCCACCAATCCCCCCCGGGTCAGGATCAGCACGCGGTCAGCCTTCGCCGCGGCGGCGTGCGAATGGGTGACCATGATGGCGCCGGCGCCGCTTTCCTTGATCTCGGCGCGCAGCAGGCGCAGGATGCCGTCGGCTGTTTCCGGGTCGAGGTTGCCGGTGGGTTCGTCGGCCAGCAGCAGGGCGGGGCGGTGCACCAGCGCGCGCGCGATCGCTACCCGCTGCAACTCGCCGCCCGAGAGCTGGCGCGGAAAGTCGGCGCCGCGGCCCGCCAGGCCGACTGCCGCCAGCATGCGCTCGGCACGGCCCGCATCCGTGATGCCATTCAGCAGGAGGGGCAGGGCCACGTTCTGCGTCAGGCTCAGGTGCGGCAGCACGTGGAAGGCCTGGAAGATGAAACCCATGCGGGCGCGCCGCAGGCGGGTGGCGGCTTCGTCGTCGAGGGCGGCCATGGCGATGCCGTCGACCAGCACCTGGCCGCTGTCGGCCACGTCCAGCCCGGCGACCAGGTTCAGCAGGGTCGATTTGCCGACCCCCGATTCGCCCATGATGGCGACGAACTCGCCGGCCGCGAAGCGGTGCGACAGATTGGCCAGCACGCTGCGGCCGCCGTAGGATTTGCCAAGGTTGACGAGTTCGAGCATGGAGTGGGTGCGCGCGGGCACCGGAACGGGGACAGCCGCCACTCTAGCACGCTGGCGCACCAGGGCAGGCCTGGGTACGCTTCGGCTGGGCTGCGGGCATATTTGAGCAAATCGCGTATCATGGATGAAAAAACAACAATCCTCAGCCTCGTCGCATGGTGCGGCCGGCACTCTCAGGGAGTCTTGATGTTGAATCCGATTTCGCCCGATGTGTCCCCGGAGCTGCACACGGGGGCTCATCACCACGCCGAGCTCGACGCAGGCCTGCGCGCGCGCCACGCCTGCATCTCGCCCAAGTTCCTGTACGACGCGCTCGGCTCCAAGCTGTTCGAGGCCATCTGCGAACTGCCCGAATACTATCCGACACGCACCGAAGCCGCGATCTTTGCCCGCTACGGCGGCGAGATCGCGCGCAGCGCCGGCGCCGGCTGCACGCTGATCGACCTCGGCGCCGGCAATTGCGCCAAGGCGGCCGGCCTGTTCCCGCTGCTGCGGCCGGCCCAGTACGTGCCGGTCGACATCTCGGCCGACTTCCTGCAGGACGCCGTGGCGCGCCTGCGCCTGCGCTTTCCCGACATCGACATGCAGGCGCTGGGCATGGATTTCTCCGGCAGCGGCTGGCGCCTGCCGGAGACGGTGCAGGCGCAGCGCCGCCTGTTCTTCTACCCCGGCTCTTCGATCGGCAATTTCGCGCCGGACGAGGCGCGCGAATTCCTGCAGCGCGTGCACGCCCAGTGCGGACCGGATGGCGGCATCCTGATCGGTATCGACCTGGCCAAGGACGCCGCCGTGCTCGACCCGGCCTACGACGACGCGCTGGGCGTGACCGCGGCCTTCAATCTGAACCTGCTGCGCCACGTAAACCGCCTGATCGGCGCCGACTTCGACATCCGCGCCTGGCGCCACCGTGGCTTCTACAACGAGGCCGAGGGCCGGGTCGAGATGCACCTCGAGGCGCGCCAAGCCCAGCAGGTCAGCTGGCGCGGCGGCAGCCGCCGTTTCGAGGCCGGCGAATGGATCCATACCGAAAACAGTTACAAATACCGCCAGAGCGATGCGGTCGGCCTGCTCGAGCAGTCGGGCTTTGCCGCGACCGCGGTCTGGACCGACCCGCACAACTGGTTCGCGGTGATCCATGCGCGTGCACTCTCGCACTGAGCCATCGATGCAGCGTCCGTATTCACACTTATCGAGCCGTCATGGGAACTTCCTTCGATAGACCCGCCATCGCCTTTGCCTTCGAGCACGTGCGCCAGCGTTCGGTGCACCTGGCCGTACCCCTGTCGCCCGAGGACTGTTGTGCCCAGTCGATGCCGGATGCCAGCCCGGTCAAGTGGCACCTGGCGCACACCACCTGGTTCTTCGAGACCTTCATCCTGGAACCGCGCGAAGCCGGCTTCCAGCCTTTCCATCCGGCCTTCCGGGTGCTGTTCAACTCCTACTACAACGGTGTCGGCGACAAGCATCCGCGCGCCCAGCGCGGCCTGCTGACGCGGCCGGCGCTGGCCGAGGTGCTGGCCTACCGCGCCGACGTCGATCGCCGCATCGCGCGCCTGCTGGGCGAGCATCCGGCCGATGCCGCACTCGCGGCCCTGGTCGAACTCGGCATCCAGCACGAGCAGCAGCACCAGGAGCTGATCCTCACCGACGTCAAGCACCTGCTGGCCCAGAGTGCCCTCTACCCGGCCTATCTGGACTCCCCGCTGGCGGCCTGCGCGCCGGCGGCGCCGCTGGACTGGGTCGGTTTCGACGGCGGCCTGGCCGAGATCGGGCACGCGGGCGCTGATTTCGCCTTCGACAACGAACTGCCGCGCCACCGCGAATACCTCGCGCCCTTCGCGCTGGCTTCGCGCCTGGTCACGAATGGCGACTACCTCGAATTCATCGAGGCCGGCGGCTACCGCGACCCGTCGCTGTGGCTGGCGGAAGGCTGGGACGGGGTCGCACGCGGGGTGCTGGCGCATCCGCTCTACTGGCAGCGCGATGAAGCGGGTGCCTGGCGCGAGTTCACGCTGCACGGCCTGCAGCGGCTCGACCCGGCGCGCCCGGTCACCCACGTGTCGCTGTACGAAGCCGACGCCTATGCGCGCTGGCGCGGCGCGCGCCTGCCGACCGAGGCCGAATGGGAATTCGCGGCGCGCGACGTTGCCATCGCCTGCGGCGACATGCATCCGCGTTCGGCCGGCGCCAGCGGCCTGGCGCAGATGTTCGGCGAGTGCTGGCAATGGACTTCCAGCAGCTACGCGCCTTACCCCGGCTTCGCGCCGGCCGCCGGCGCCATCGGCGAATACAACGGCAAGTTCATGATCAACCAGTACGTGCTGCGCGGCTCCTCCTGCGCCACCCCGCACGGCCATGCGCGCGCCAGCTACCGCAACTTCTTCCCGGCGGGGACGCGCTGGCAATTCACCGGCATCAGGCTGGCCCGATGAAGGCGAGCGGCTTGCGCCTGCGGGTCCTGAACCGGCGTGCCAATGCCTGGATCCTGGCCCATCCGCTGGAATTCACGCTGACCGCGCTGAAGGGCTTCCGTGCCAACCAGGGCTTGCTGCTGGCCGGCGCCGTCGCCTACTACGCACTGCTGTCGATCGTGCCCTTCCTGATGCTGCTGGTGGTGGCGCTGTCGCACTTCATCGACCCGCAGGCGCTGCTGGTGACCCTGCGCCGCTACCTGGAACTGGTGGTGCCGGGCCAGTCGGCCTCGATGGTGGCCGAGATGGCGCACTTCCTCGACACCCGCGACCTGATCACCTGGGTGCTGGTCGGCACCATGATTTTCTTCAGTTCGCTCGCCTTCACGGTGCTGGAAAACGCGATGAGCGTGATCTTCGTGCACCGGGTCGCGGTGCGGCGCCGCCACTTCATGATCTCGGCGCTGCTGCCTTACTGCTACGTGCTGGCGCTGGGCTTCGGCGTGATGATCGTGACCCTGGTCGCCGGCGCCCTGCAGGTGATCGGCAGCGAATACATCGAACTGTTCGGCTACCGCTGGTCGCTGCACGGCGTCTCCGGCGTCCTGCTCTACCTGCTCGGCCTGGCGGGCGAAATCCTGGTGCTGACCTCGATCTACATGGTGATGCCGGTCGGCCGGCTGTCGCTGTCGCACGCGCTGGTGGGCGGGATCACCGCGGCGCTGCTGTGGGAAATCGCGCGCCATGTGCTGGTGTGGTACTTCACCACCCTGTCCAAGGTGAACCTGGTGTACGGCTCGATGAGCACGGCGATCGTGGTCATGTTCAGCCTGGAAATCGCGGCGACCCTGCTGCTGTTCGGCGCCCAGGTCATCGCCGAGTACGAGCGCGTGGGGCAGCAGGGCGGCGGGCGCGAGCCGGCGCCGTTGCGGACCGCACCGTAAAATCTATCTCAGCGCGAACGGCACGGCCCTGGCCCAGCGGTTCGCCGACAAGGAAAACGTCAGCGCGCGCACCTGGTGATACCAGCCGGCCGGCACGTACAGCAAATCGCCGGGCTGGACGATCACCTCGACCAGCGCGGCCTGGCGCGCCAGCGGAAAGCGTTCGAAATCGGGCGCTTCCGGATCGAAGGGCGAGCCGAACAGGATGGGATTCGCCTCGCGCGTGTACAGGAAGGCGTCGTGGTGGGGCGGTGCCAGGAAGATGCGCTTGCTGCCCCAGACCTGGGCGAAGATATTGTCGTCGTAGTCGCAGTGCAGGGGCGTGACCGTGCGCGCCGGACCGAGCCAGAAGCGCGGCGGTCCCATCTTGTCGAACCAGGTCGGCCAGTGGCACATGGCGTTCAGCTCGCGCAGCTCGAGGTTGCCGACGTAGGGAGGAAGATCGCCCGCATCGGCCGACAAATCGAGGTACTCGCGCAGCGACATGTCGCGCATCGCGCGGTCCACCGCGAACGCCGTGTTGACGTAATCGCCCACGCGCGCCCGCACCGGCACATGACCGAAACGCTCGCGCAGCGCATTCGGGGTCAGAGCACATAAAGGCCAGCGCCCGACCACGCCGCCGACCAGGAAGGGCAGGCCGGCGGCGGCGCGCGCGCGGAAGGCGGCGCCGTCCAGCTGGCCCAGGCGCGGCACCTCGGTGATGAGCGGGAGCGCGCGTGCGGCCGCGCGGATCGCTTCGCGCATGCCCTGGATGGAAGCAACCCCGCGCACCTGGGCGTCACGCTGTTCGCGCGCCTGGCGCCTGGCCTGCGCTTCTTCCGCCCTTGGCTCCGCCTGCGGCTGGGGCGGCAGGCGCCGTGCGCCGGAACCCTCCGCCATCAGGCCGCGCGCGCCGCCGGTTCGCCGTCCGCCGCAGCGGCAAGCGCCAGCTGGCGGTTCACGGCCGACAGCACGGCCTTGAACGAGGCAGTCACGATATTGCTGTCGATGGCGGCGCCGAACAGGGTCGGGCCGTTGGCCAGGCGCAGCTCGACGTAGCAGGCGGCGCGGGCGTCGGCGCCGGAACCGATCGAATGCTCGTGGTAATCCATCAGGCGGATGTCCAGGCCGAGCGCGGCGACGAAGGCGTCGATCGGGCCGTTGCCGGCGCCGTGGCGCGATTCCAGCACGCGGCCATGCTGCACGCCGACTTCGATCTGCACCCGCTCTTCGTTCTGGCTGTCTTCCGCCATGCGGTGCGAGACATAGCGGTAGGCTTCGAAACCGCTCCCGAAGTCCTGCTCGAAATATTCGCGCGCGAACAGGGCATGGATGTCGCTGGCCGCCACTTCGCCGCCGGTGGCGTCGGCATGCTGCTGCACCACGCGCGAGAATTCGATCTGCAGGCGGCGCGGCAGTTCCAGGCCGTATTCCTGCTCGAGCAGGTAAGCCATGCCGCCCTTGCCGGACTGGCTGTTGACGCGGATCACCGCGTCATAGCTGCGGCCGAGGTCGGCCGGATCGATCGGCAGGTAGGGCACTTCCCACAAGGCGTCGGCCTGCTGCTTGGCGAAGCCCTTCTTGATGGCATCCTGGTGCGAGCCGGAGAAGGCGGTGAACACCAGGTCGCCGACGTAGGGGTGGCGCGGGTGCACCGGGATCTGGTTGCACTCCTCGACCAGCTGGCGCACGCTGTCGATGTCGGAAAAGTCCAGGCCCGGGTGCACGCCCTGGGTGTAGAGATTCAGTGCGAGCGTGACCAGGTCGACATTGCCGGTGCGTTCGCCATTCCCGAACAAACAGCCCTCGACGCGGTCGGCGCCGGCCATCACCGCCAGCTCGGCCGCCGCCACCGCGGTGCCGCGGTCGTTGTGCGGGTGGACGCTGATGACCAGGCTGTCGCGGTTTTCCAGGTTGCGGCACATCCATTCGATCTGGTCGGCGTACACATTCGGCGTGCTGGCTTCCACGGTCGAGGGCAGGTTGACGATCATCTTGTTGGCGGGCGTCGGCTGCCAGACGGCGCCGACGGCGTCCACGATCCGCTTCGAGAAGTCCAGCTCGGTGGTGGAGAAGGATTCCGGCGAATACTCCAGCCCCCAGACGGTTTCCGGATGGGCGGCCACCAGCTCCTTGATCAGACGCGTGCCGTTCACCGCGATCTGCACGATCTCGTCCTGGTCCATGCCGAACACCACGCGGCGGAACACCGGCGCCACCGAGTTGTAGACGTGGACGATGGCACGCCTGGCGCCGATGCAGGAGTCGACGGTGCGGCGGATCAGTTCATCGCGCGCCTGGGTAAGGACGATGATGGTAACGTCGTCCGGGATGTGGCCTTCCTCGACCAGCACGCGCACGAAGTCGAAATCCGTTTGCGAAGCCGACGGGAAGCCCACTTCGATTTCCTTGACGCCGATCTGCACCAGCTTCTGGAAGAAGCGCAGCTTCTTTTCTGCGCTCATCGGCTCGATCAGCGCCTGGTTGCCGTCGCGCAGGTCGGTGCTCATCCAGATCGGCGGCCGCGTGATGGAGCGGCTCGGCCACTGGCGGTCGGCGAGGGGAACGGCGGGGAAGGCGCGGTACTTGGCGGCGGGATTGGTCAACATGGCGGGCTCCTGGTCTTGTGTGTGCTGCGTATGCGTGTGCTGCGGATGATGTGCTGGTGTGGCGATGGCTGCCGGGCGGGCCACGGGCGCTAGGCCCGGCAACCGGTCAGTAGTTTTAGCGCCAGCCTGCCAGGGCATGAATGGAACAGCTTGCCGACCGCGAAGGATGCGGAGACAGTGAAGACGGGCGTGGATGCGGTGGTGACGATCATCGGACAACTTTCCTGGGCTACAAATCCGGCGGCGGGGCCGGGCTGGTACGGCGGCGTTTCAGGCGCGTAGTAGCAGCGCGGCTAGCGATAGCGCGCCAGCGAGCGGTAGGGAAGTCGACAGAGGCAGTTGGGAGAACATTTATTCACTCTAAGTGAATTTTGTTTGGTGTGTCAAGCGTTTCATTCCTTGCCGTTTGGTTAACGCACCATCGCCTGTCGAATATTGCCAATGATCAGTGTTGCGTGACGTCAAGTAGACCAGCTTGACGCGGTGGCACAGTGCCTTCTTGTTCCGTTTCATTTTCGCGCCGCGTCGACATCATTGTTGCTTGCCAAGCAGTTGGCAGAAAAACCTGATCGGGAGATGTGATGAGCCAGTCGCTGTTCGTCGTTTTTCCACTTCCAGTTGTTCTCGCTTTCGCCGCCCTTGTCTTGCTGTTGCTGGCGGTCGCCGGTGTGCTGGCCGGCTTGTGCAAGCCGGTTGCGGTGTCGATTCCCGGTGCCGGCAACGGGCCGCCCGCGTGCGAAGCGGACACCCTGACGGATCTGGCCGAGCTCGATATTCAGCACGGTTGATTCCTTGATAATTCTGGAGGCGGGATGGGCGTACTCAAAGGGCTGGACACGACCATGGAACTGACGCGTCATGCCGTGGCGCTCAGGCGCCAGGGCTATGACTTCGCCATGCGCTACTACAGCCACAACGCGGCCAAGAATTTGTCGCTGGGGGAGGCGCGCGCGCTGTCGCAGGCGGGCATGCGCATCGGCGTCGTCTGGGAAACCAGCGGCACCCACGCCGGCTTTTTCAGCCGTGCGCAAGGACTGGCCGATGGCGCGGCGGCCTTCCTGATGGCGACCCAGGTCATCGGCCAGCCCTTCGGCTCGGCCATCTATTTCGCAGTGGATTACGATCCGACCCAGGCCGATATCGATGGCGCGATCAGCAATTACTTCACCGGCGTGCATGCCGCGCTCCATGTGGGCGCAGAAGGCCAGCCTTCGTACCGGGTCGGCGTCTATGGATCAGGACTGTGCTGCGGCGTGCTGGTGGAGCGCGGCATCGCCGCCCTCAGCTGGTTGTCGCAATCGACCGGCTTCGCCGGCTCGCGCCAGTATGCCGAACAGCGGCGCTACGACCTGATCCAGATGCTGCCGGCGCGCATCCTGGGCGAAGACGGGATCGTGCTGAGCGTGGACCCGGATGCCACGCATCCGGAGCGCGAGGCCGGCCTGTTCAGCGTATAGCCGCTCAGCGCAGCTCAACTAAGCTCAACTAAGCGCAACTAAGCTCAACTCAGCGCAAGGTCACGCGCGCCGCGCCTTCGCTCATCCGTCCGATCACCGCCGCCTCGCCGAAGCCTTCGCGCGCGAACAGCGCCAGCACCTCGTCGGCGCTGGCCGGGTCGCAGGACACCAGCAGGCCGCCCGAGGTCTGGGGATCGGTCAGCAGCACGCGCGCGTTGTCCCGGTCCTTGTCGCTTCCGGTGCTGCCGAGGTCGACGTCATGGCCATAGGCGTCCCAGTTGCGGCCCGAGGCGCCGGTGAAATAACCGTCGCGCGCCAGGGCGTCGACGCCGGGCAGCAGCGGGATGCGCGCCATTTCCAGCTCGGCGGCCAGGCCGGCGCCGCGCGCCAGCTCGAGCAGGTGGCCGAGCAGGCCGAAGCCGGTGACATCGGTCAGCGCGTGCACGCCATCGAGTTCGGCCAGCGCCTTGCCCGGCTTGTTCAGCTTGGTGGTATTCGCGATCATGGCCGCATAGCCGGCGGCGTCCAGCTTGTCCTTCTTGAGCGCCGCCGACAGCACGCCCACGCCCAGCGGCTTGCCGAGGATCAGGACGTCACCGGCGCGGGCGTCGGCATTGCGCTTGACCCTGGACGGGTGTACCAGGCCCAGCACCACCAGGCCGTAGATCGGCTCGACCGAGTCGATGGTGTGGCCGCCGGCGATCGGAATGCCGGCCTCGGCGCAGATCGATTCGCCGCCCTGGATGATCTTGCCGATGGTATCCAGCGGCAGCTTGTTGACCGGCATGCCGACCAGGGCCAGCGCCATGATCGGGGTGCCGCCCATCGCGTACACGTCGGAAATCGCATTGGTGGCGGCGATGCGGCCGAAGTCGTAGGGATCGTCGACGATGGGCATGAAGAAATCGGTGGTGGCGATCAGCGCCTGCTCGTCGTTGAGCTTGTAGACGGCGGCGTCGTCGGCGGTCTCGATGCCGACCATGAGCTCCTTCGGCACCGGGAAGCCGGTCGACTTCTTGAGGATCTCGGACAGCACGCCGGGCGCGATCTTGCAGCCGCAGCCGCCGCCGTGCGAGAAGGAGGTGAGTTTCAGGGCTTGGTCGGTGTGCGTGCTCATGCTGTGGGATCCTGGGTCTTGTTGTCGATGATGCCGGGCGCGGCGCCATGGGGTGGCCATGGGGCGGCGGACGACAGCAGATTATCCACCAAGTCGCGCAGGCGCGCTTGCTCGGCCGCCGGCGTGAACAGGCGCGCGCGCACGGCGCACTGGCGCAGCAGGCGGGCGTGGAAACGCGGCTCGCGCACGCTGCGCTCGACCAGGCGCGCCAGCGCGCCGGCATCGCCCGCCGGGAACAGGCCGGCGTAGTCGTCGCCCAGCATGCCGCGGTTGCCGCCGATGTCGCTCGCCAGCACCGCCACGCCGCTGGTCACGGCCTCGATGATGACGTTGGCGCCGCCCTCCATGGTGGAGGCGATCGCCATCGCATGGCAGCGCCGCAGCCGGCGCCGCGCCGCCCAGTGGGGCAGGGCGCCGAGCCAGCGGTAGCGTGGCGTGGCAGCCTCGGTGGCGCGCGCGGCGTCGGCCAGTGCCGGGTCGAGCGCGGCGCCGACGTGCAGCAGGCGCACGCCGGGCAGGGTCACCAGCGCGGCCGCGCGCATATAGGTCAGCGGATCCTTTTCCGGGCGTAGGTGGCCGATCATGATGATGTCCACCGGCGCATGCGGCGTGTCTGGCGCCGGCCTTGGGCGCGCCGGCAGGCGCGGCGCCGACTGGTAGATCACCCGCGTCCTGGCCCTGTGCGCCGGCGCCAGCTGCGCGAGTCCCTGCGGCTGCAGCACCACCAGCGCCGTGGCGGCGTCGAGCGAGGCGCGCGCGGCCGCGTCCTGGTGGATGTCGCGATAGAGGTCGGTGCCGGTCAGGACCAGCAGCGCCGGGCGCGCCGGATGGGCCGCGCGGAAGGCCGCCAGGGCGGCGGCCGAGCGCCGCGCATGCAGCGCGATCAGGAGATCGGGCGGCGCCTGGCCGCTGTCCCACCCGGCGGCGACCGTGACCCGGTAGCGCGCCCGCAGGAAGCGCATCCAGCGGCTGGCGGTCTGCCAGTTGCCGTTGTTCTCGCTGGCGGTTGCGGGACTGACGATGAGGATGTGCGGGCGAAGCATCGGATTCGGGGAGAGGGCAAACAGCCGTACAATGACGGCATGACTGAAGATCAAGTAGTGTTCCGCCGCGCGGGACCACGGCAACTGGCGGCGGCGCTGGCGGATGCGCGGCATTATACGCTGGCCCTGTTCGACGCCCTGGCCGGTGCCGGCTATGACGACCCGGCGCGCGTGCCGCGCCTGCCCATCCTGAATCCGCCGCTCTGGGAACTCGGACACACTGCCTGGTTCGCCGAGTGGTTCATCCTGCGCGAGGCCGCCGGCAGCCACCCGGGCGAGGCCCACGGCCATTCGCTGCTGGCGCGCGGTGACGACTGGTTCGATTCCAACACCGTGCCGCACCGGGCGCGCTGGACCCTCGACCTGCCGGGTGCCGGCGCCCTCAAGACCTATTGCCGCGAGGTGCAGGACCGCGTGCTCGACCGTTTGGCGCGGATAGGCGCCGGCACCGCGACCACGGCTACGAGCCCGGACGCGGCCCTGTATCCCTATCGCCTGGCGCTGGCGCACGAGGACATGCACGGCGAAGCTTCGCTGTACACCATGCAGACGCTGGGCGTGGCGCTGCCGGCGGCACTGGCCGGCAGGGGCGCGCCGGCATCGGTGCAGGGCGAGATCGCCTTCCCCGGCGGCAGCATCATCTGCGGCGACGATGGCAGCGGCGCCGGCTTCGCCTTCGACAACGAAAGGCCGGCACTGGCCTGCCGCCTGGCGCCCTTCGCCATCGATGCCGGCGCGGTCTCGAATGCCGCCTACGCCGAGTTCATGCGCGACGGCGGCTACCAGCGCGCGCAGTACTGGAGCGCGGCCGGGCGTGCCTGGCTGATGGGACAGGAAAGGTCGGCGCCGCGCTACTGGCTGCGCGACGGCGAGGGCGACGGCTGGCATGCGCTGCGCTTCGGACGCCGCGTTGCCCTCGATCCTGCCGAAGCGGTACGCCACGTGAACCTGTACGAAGCCCAGGCGTATTGCAGCTGGGCCGGGCGGCGCCTGCCGCTGGAGGCGGAATGGGAATACGCGGCGCGCTCCTCCCAGCCCGGGTTTGCCTGGGGCGGCGTGTGGGAATGGACGGCGTCCGCCTTTTCTCCCTATCCGGGCTTCGCGCCCGACCGCTACCGCGAGTATTCGGCGCCCTGGTTCGGCACCCGCCAGGTCCTGCGCGGCGCTTCCTTCTCGACGCCGGCGCGCCTGCGTTCAGCGTGCTTCCGCAATTTCTTCACGCCCGAGCGCGACGATATCTTTGCCGGCTTCCGTACCTGCGCGCTGTAGATCAGGCATGCGATGGACGAAAAAAAGGCTGCCGAGGCAGCCTTTTTTCTTCGATCAACGCCGCCGGGGCAGCGTCATCCGCCGATCATGGAGCGATCAGCGGTCGGCAATCAACGATCGCCGTAACCGCGGCGGGCGCCGTCGGTCGAACGCGGGTTGGTGCCGCGGTAGCCTTCGCGACGCGGGGCGCCGTCACGGCCACCCGCACCGGCACCGCCGGTGGCGTTCGGCTTCGAGAAGCTGCGCTGGCCCGGCTTGCCGGCATTGCGGCCGTCGCCCGGTTTCCAGCCGCCGGCGCGCGGTGCGCTGCGTGCAGGTGCCGAACGCTTCGGCTCGAAGCCCTCGACCACGCCGACCGGGATCAGCTGCTTGGTGAAGCGCTCGATGCGCTTGACGTTCATGCCTTCGGCATGGTTCACCAGCGACACTGCAGTGCCGTTGCGGCCGGCACGGCCGGTACGGCCAATACGGTGCACATAGTCCTCGGGGAACTTCGGCAGGTCGTAGTTCACCACGTGGGTGATGGTCGGCACGTCGATGCCGCGGGCGGCGACGTCGGTGGCCACCAGCACGCGCACCTGGCCGCGGCGCATGCTGTCCAGCGTGCGGTTGCGCGCACCCTGGTGCATGTCGCCGTGCAGGGCGGCGGCCGAGAAACCGGCGATGTTCAGGCGGTCGGCGATGGTGTCGGCGTCACGCTTGGTGGCGGTGAAGACCACGGCCTGGTCCATCGATTCGTCGCGCAGCAGGTGGTCCAGCAGGCGGTTCTTGTGCGACAGGTCGTCGACGAAGTGCACCTTCTGGGTGATGTTTTCGTGGCGGTTGGTGGCGCTGACGATCTGGATCACTTGCGGATCCTTGGTGATGCGTCGTGCCATGTTGCCGACCACGCCATCCAGGGTCGCCGAGAACAGCATGGTCTGGCGGCTTGCCGGGGTGGCGGCCACGATCTTCTCGATGTCTTCGATGAAGCCCATGTCCAGCATGCGGTCGGCTTCGTCCAGCACCAGGATTTCCAGCTGCGAGAAATCGATCTTGCCCGACTCCATGTGGTCGATCAGGCGGCCCGGGGTCGCCACCAGGATTTCAGGGTTCTTGCCCAGCAATTGCATCTGCTTCGGGTAAGGCATGCCGCCCAGGATCGAGACAGCGCGGATACGGCGCATGTGCGCGGTGTATTGCTCGGTTGCCTGGGTGACCTGCAGGGCCAGTTCGCGGGTCGGGGTCAGGACCAGCATCTTCGGCTGGGCCGCCTTGAAACGGACGCGCTCGCCTTTGGCGCGGGCCGCCTGGGCTTCCTGCGCAGCGGTACGGCCGGCGGGTGCCTGGTCGGCATTGGCGAATTTGTTCAGGGCCGGCAGCATGAAGGCTGCGGTCTTGCCCGAACCGGTCTGCGACGAGACCAGCATGTCACGGCCAGCGATACCGGCCGGCACCGCCTGCTCTTGCACCGGGGTCGGCTTTTCGTAGCCTGCTTCGGTGACTGCCTGGACGATGGACGCGTGTAAGCCTAAGGATTCAAAACTCATTGTTTGATGTACTTTCGAGATAACTGTGGGCGTTCACGCGATCTGCGGAACGCAAAATAGCAACGCGAGCCAACAATACGAAATGACTCAAAAACGAAAAGAGATTTCGGCACAAAAGCTTTGCGCCGGGACGGTACCTATCCAGGGAATCCTGAAATGCCGATGCAGCGAATGCGCTCTGGCGATGTTCAGGCCCCTTGTGGTACACAGGGCGGGAGGGCTTATGAATGGGCATCCTGGTGGATGCCGGTGCTTGCGAAGCTACTGCTATTTATTGCTACTGTTCACTGCTTGATGCATTGTGGTGTCGGAACATTTTCGGACACATCTTGCAACGCACAAACGACACTATACATCACTTTCGGTTTGCTTGCACGGCCGGGTGAAAAATCATACCAGCCCGGGTGCCTTGCGGCAGCCGGGCTGGCTGGGTTCCTGCCGGTGCTGTCCTGTTATCTGGACAGGATCAGCGGCGCTTGCGGCCGTGCACGCTGGCGCTGGCCTTGTTGCCGCCGGAAACGCGGCTCTTGATCTCGGCCACGGCGTGGGCGGCGGTGGCCTTGATGCGCTGTACGCCGCTCAGCTTGCCGCCTTTGCGCTTGCTGTCGCCGCGATCGGCCTCGAAGGCGACCTGGGCGTTGTCGATGATGCTTTCGGCGATGTCGCTGCCAGTGCTGGCGCTGGTCTTCGGCACCAGGATGGTGGAGCCGGCCTTCAGGCGCATCTGCGGCGGGATGTTGTTGGCCTGGCGGATCACTTCCGGCGTGGTGTCGAACTTCGATGCCAGCGAGGCGATCGATTCCTTGGCCGAGGTGATCTTGTGGGTGGTCCAGGACGACAGCGCATGGCCCCACTGCGCCAGGTTGATGTGGAACTTCTCGGCGTTTTCCTTGGGCAGCAGGATCTTGGTCGATTCGCCGGTGATCACCGGTTTCTTGAACTGCGGATTGAGCGCCTTGAATTCGTCGACCGACATCTCGGCCAGTTGGGCGGCCACGGCCAGGTCGATGTCCGAGGTCTTGTCGACGGTGATGAAATAAGGCTGGTTGTCGATCGCCGGCAGGTTGACGCCGTACTGGCCCGGGTTGGCGATGATGTTCTTCACCGCCTGCAGCTTGGGCACGTAGTTGCGGGTCTCGGCCGGCATCAGGTCCGCCAGGCTTTCGAAATCGGTCGGCTTGCCCTGGCTGCGGTTCTTCTGGATGGCCTTCTGGACGTTGCCTTCACCCCAGTTGTAGGCCGCCAGCGCCAACTGCCAGTCGCCGAACATGGTGTACAGGCGCTGCAAATAGGTCAGGGCGGCATCGGTCGAGGCCAGCACGCCGCGGCGCTCGTCCTTGAACATGTTCTGCTTCAGGTTGAAGTCGCGGCCGGTGCCGGGCACGAACTGCCACAGGCCGGAAGCGTCCGCGGTGGACAGCGCCTGCGGATTGAAGGCGGATTCGATCACCGGAAGCAGCGCCAGTTCGGTCGGCATGCCGCGCTTTTCCAGTTCCTGCACCACGTGGTACAGGTAGAGCGAGGCGCGGCCCGAGGTGCGCGCCAGGTATTCCGGGCGGCTGGCATACCACTGGGTGTGCTTGGCGACCAGGGTGTTGTCGACGTCGGGGATGGCGTAACCGCTGCGGATGCGGCCCCACAGGTCGGGGTCCTTGTAGTCGTCGGACCTGGCCGGCGACAGCGATTGGGGGGCGGCTTTCGCCAGCACGGAGGATGTGGTGCCGTTGCCGGCGGCCGTGGTGCCCGAGGCACTGTCGGCGGCGTGGCCGAGGACAGGCGCGAGGAGCAGGGCGATGGCGATAACTTGGGTGCGTGTCGTTTCGTACATGGCTTTCCAGTGTTGCGTCCAGGAACGTCAGAACTGACGAGAGAAGACGGAGTGTACGGACCAGTTCGATACTCAGTCAAGAAGTATGTCTGCGCGCTTACAAAATTTTTTAACTACTATTTTTGCTAACAAATCCTTCTAACTTACTAATTTTATGGGGAGTATAGGTAAAAGACTCTTTTGAATTCAATTAGATGCAAGCTGTATGCAGGAGGAGTATACGATATTTCGCTGCATAAACATCATTTGTGGCAATTATTTTAGTTGGTAGATTTGTAATCGATTTTTGGCGTTTCGCGGCAGATACCAGTGCCGGCGCCACCCCTCCTAAAGTAGCCGGGCTTGCCAGGCGATCTATGAGCACACGCAAACTGCGCGTACAATGCGGCCTTTGCAGCCCGCCTGTTCTTGGTATTTTGAAAGCATCCGCATGAGCACTGCCAACCCCAACCCCGATCATGTCGGCGACGACGACGCGATTATCGGCGCCACCCGGCGCTGGCTCGAACGGGCCGTCATCGGCCTGAATCTTTGTCCGTTCGCCAAGGCGGTGTATGTGAAGGAGCAGGTGCGCTATGTCGTGTCGCCGGCGCGCACCCCGGAAGAACTGCTGGAAACCCTGATGAACGAGCTGCAGGACCTGGCCGATGCGGATCCGGAGAAGATCGACACCACGCTGCTGATCCATCCCTTCGTGCTCACCGATTTTCTCGATTTCAACGAATTCCTCGACGTGGCAGATGCCGCGGTGGAAGACATGAGCCTGGATGGCGAGCTGCAGGTGGCGAATTTCCACCCGGATTACCAGTTCGCGGATACCGACCCCAACGATATCTCGAACTACACCAACCGCGCCCCGTATCCGATCCTGCAATTGCTGCGCGAGGACAGCATCGACCGCGCCGTCGACGCCTTCCCGGAGGCGGAAGCGATCTTCGAGAAGAACATCGAGACCATGGAAGGTCTCGGCCATGAAGGATGGGACAAGCTCGATGTCGGCCCCGCACGCTGAGACTGCGGGCGCGGCGCCCGATGCATGCCCGGTCGACGCCCAGCCGAAACGCCCGGACACCCCCTGCGTGGCGGTCTGTTCGACCACCTTCGACGAAATCTGCCGCGGCTGCGGCCGCACCGTGGTCGAAGTCGCCCACTGGGTATCGATGAGCGCCGCCGACAAGGAAATCGTCTGGCAGCGCATCCTGTCCCAGGGCTACCCCCGCCGCAACACCTGATCCTGCGCAAACCGGGGTCAGAGCCTGGTTTTTGGCAATTTCTTTCCGCTACATATATCTATAGCGCTGCTGAATCCTCGTTGGGGATCAGCATCAGCAGATCGGTCACGCCGATGTCGACGCCGCTTTGCGAGAGCAGGGTCGTCGCCTGTCCGCGATGATGGGTCTGGTGGTTGAAGAAATGCAGGATCAGGCTGGCATAGCGCTTGTGCGACACCACGCCTTTGGTATTCGCATAGCGGAGCACGTGCTCGAGGTCGACCGGCGTCAGTTCGGCCGCCCAGTGCCGGATGATCCGGTCGAGCTGGCGACGCAGCCCCAGCAGCCCGGGCAGGTCGGTGGCCAGCGGCTGGCTGAGTGCGGCCGGCGCGGGGCCGTCGCGCAGGGTGTCCAGCGCCGCCTGGCGCGCCGGGTGGGCGCAGAAGCGCTTGAGCCAGATCGTGTCGGCCACCGCCAGGTGGTTCAGCGTGGCAAACAGCGAACCAAAGAAGGCCTTGCGGTCTTCGAACAGGGCCGCCGGCGGCAGTTGCGCCGCCGCCGCGTACAGCTTGTCGTTCATCGCCTCGTTGTAGGCGGCCATCAGGACGATATGCTCACAAGTGCTCATGCTTCGGCTCCCCATGCCCAGGTATCAATGATCAAATAGCAATCACCAGGTCCCGATGAAATCGCGCTTGCCGATCTCCAGCCCGTTGTGGCGCAGGATGTCGTAGGCAGTCGTGGCGTGGAAATAAAACTGTGGCAGCGCATAGTGCAGCAGATAGGGCAGGCCGACCAGCTGACGCTGGTTGGCGCCGCTGCCGACCGTCACCTCGCGCGCGGCGCCGGCGTCGACCGCCTCGCGCGACACGCTGTCGAGGAAGGCCAGGGTCTTTTCCAGGCGTGCCTGCAGGCCGGCGAAATCGCGTTCGGTGTCTTCGTAACGCGGCACCTCGATGCCGGCCAGGCGCGCGGCGGCGCCCTTGGCGAAATCGGTGGCCAGCTGGACCTGGCGCACCAGCTGGAACATGTCGGGGAACAGGCGCGCCTGCAGCAGCGCGTCATGCTCGATTTTTTTGGCATCGGCGTGGTTTTCCGCCTTTTCCAGGATCGTCGCCAGGCTGCCCAGGATCTGGCGGAACACCGGCACCGACGCCGCGTACATCGAGATCGTCATCGCATCACTCCTTGAAAAAAGATTTACATCATAGCAAGCCTGGGCGTCTTCCGCGCGCCGCGATGTCCAGCCGGCGTGGCATGAGGATCACGCTTGGCGCCATCCATGCCGCCGGCATCGACAATTTGGTGACTTGAGGCAATTGTTATGTGCATAATTCATGTTGCAAGTTCATGATTGATCTGCCCTGTCGCGCGCAAATCAGCGCTTCGATCGGCGTGCAACGCAGCCTGCGTGCCGGTTTCGCCTTCCAACATTTGTTACGGGTTTCATGTCCAGGATCACCCCGCGCACCCTCGCGCTCCGCCTGTCCCGCCTGTCCCGTCTCTACGGCCGCTCGCTGTACGGGGCGCTGTTGCTGATGACGCTGGGCGGCCTGGCGATTCCGGCCGCCCTCGGCGGCTACCTGCTGCTCGGCGTGCAGGAACAGCAGGCTGCGCGGCGGGCGCTCCACGACGATTTGCAGCGCAATGCCGACATCCTGGCGCTGGGCATGCAGGAATCGCTGTGGAACATGAACGCCGAGGCCGCGCGCTCGCTGGTGGATTCGGTGATGCGCGATACGGCGGTGGTCTGGATCCGCGTGCGCGCCCAGGGCGAGGGCGACTTCATCGACCGCCGCGTGCGCGCAGCGCCCGGCGGCCACGTGCTGCGCACCGAGCGCGATGTGGTGGTGCACGGCCAGGCGATCGGCCGGGTGCTGGTCGAGATGGACGACAGCCACAGCCAGGTCGAGCTGCGCGCCAAGCAGTGGCGTTATGCGATGGTGCTGGCCGGCCAGATGGCGGTGTCGCTGCTCCTCATCGTGCTGCTGCTACAGCGCCGCCTGGTGGCGCCGCTGCGCACGCTGATGGGATTTTCCGACGACCTCTCGCGCGGCCGCTTCGATACGCCGCTGGCGATGCGCTCGCACGACGAACTGGGGCGCCTGGGACGCCAGCTGGAGCGCATGCGCATCGCCATCGGCGAACTGTTCGAAGACATCGGCCGCCGCGAGGAGCGCTTCCGCAGCATCGTGACCCAGGTCCCGGGCGCGGTGTTCCGCGTGCGTCCCGGCGGCGCCATCGATTTCGTCAGCGACGCGGTCGAGGACATCTGCGGCTACCCGGCGCGCACCTTCATCGACGGCGGCAGCGACCGCTGGTCCGACATCGTCTGCCCGGAAGACCGGCGCATGCACCGGCGCCTGATCAAGGAAGCGGTGATGGCCGGCCTGCCCTACGAAATCGAATACCGCATCATCGACGCCGGCGGCATCGAGCGCTGGGTGCTGGAGAGCGGCCAGCCGGTCAGCGTCGACGGCAATCCCGCGTACTGGGTCGACGGCATCATCTCGGACATCAGCGAGCGCAAGTACAACGAGATGCGCATCGAAGGCTTGCTGGCCGAGCAGGGAGCGCTGCTGGACAACGTCCTGTTCGGCGTGGTGCACGTGCGCGAGCGCCGCATCGTCTCGGCCAACCGCCGCTTCGACGAGCTGTTCGGCTATCCGGAGGGTGCGCTGGTGGGCGATTCGATCGCCGTGCTGTTCCCGACGATCGAGGACTACGAGCAGGGCCTGGCGCGCAGCGCCGCGCAACTGGCGGCGGGGCGCGACTACAGCGACGAGGGCCAGTTCCGGCGCCGCGACGGCAGCCTGTTCTGGGGCATGGTGAGCGGCCGCATGCTCGATCCCGAACATCCCGACGGCGGCAGCATCTGGGTGTATGCCGACGTCAGCGAGCGGCGCCGGGCCGAGGAAAGGCTGCGCCTGTCGGCCACGGTGCTGGAACACATCGCCGACGGCGTGATGGTGATCGACGTGCACGGCAAGATCGTCGCCACCAATCCGGCCTATACCCAGATCACCGGCTATACCGAAATCGAGGCGCTCGGCACCCATTCGAACCTGACGCGGCGCAGCGGCCATCACGACGATGCCTTCCACGATGCGCTGTGGCGCGACCTCGCCGAGACCGGCTTCTGGCGCGGCGAGATCTGGAGCACCCGCAAGAACGGCGACGACTACCTGGAGTGGCTGACCGTGTCGGCGGTGCGCGGCGACGACGAGGCCGTGAGCCATTACGTGTGCGTGTTCTCGGACATCACCAAGGTCAAGGAATCGCAGGACAAGCTGGATCACCTGGCCCACCACGACCCGCTCACCGGGCTGCCGAACCGCCTGCTGTTCCAGGACCGCCTGCAGAAATCGATGACGCGCACGGCACGCCGGGGCGAGGCGCTGGCCGTGTTGTTCATCGACCTCGACCGCTTCAAGACCGTCAACGACACCCTCGGCCACCACGTCGGCGACGAGCTGCTCAAGCAGGTGGCGGCTTTGCTGGCCGGCTGCCTGCGCGACGGCGATACCCTGGCGCGCCTGGGCGGCGACGAATTCATCGTCTTGCTGGAAGACGTCGACGGTGAACGCGGCGCGCGCACCGTGGCCGACAAGCTGATGCGCCTGTTCGAGCGTCCGGTGCTGGTGTCCGGCTACGAACTGTTCGTCACCGGCAGCGTCGGCATCAGCCTCTATCCCCAGGATGCGCAAGACCTGAACATGCTGGTGCGTAATGCCGACGTCGCCATGTACCAGGCCAAGGCGCGCGGCCGCAATGGCTACCGCTTCTATACGCCGTCGATGGACGGCGAGGGCGTCGAGCGCCTGCGGCTGGAAGCATTGCTGCGGCGCGCGATCGAGAAGGACGAGATCTGGCTGGCCTACCAGCCGCAGGTGGAAATCGGCAGCGGGCGCCTGATCGGCGTCGAAGCGCTGGTGCGCTGGAACAGCCCGGAGCTGGGCCAGGTGCCGCCAGTGCGCTTCATTCCGCTGGCCGAAGACACCGGCTTCATCGGCCAGCTCGGCGCCTGGGTGCTGGAACAGGCTTGCCGCCAGATGGTGCGCTGGGACGCCGCCGGGCTGCGCGTGCCGAAGGTGGCGGTGAACCTGTCGGGACGCCAGTTCGACCGCGGCAGCGTGGCGCCGATGGTGCGCCGGGTGCTCACCGACACCGGCCTGGCGCCCGGCCGCCTGCAGCTCGAGGTGACCGAATCGGTGATCATGAACACCGGCGACGCGCTCCAGACCATCAACGAACTGCATGCCATCGGCGTGGAACTGGCGATCGACGACTTCGGCACCGGCTATTCCTCGCTGGCTTACCTGAAACAGCTGCCGGTGCAGGCCCTGAAGATCGACCGCAGCTTCATCGCCGACATCTCGGGCGGCGTCGACAGCGATGCCAATGACGAAGCGATCGCGGTCGCCATCATCCAGCTCGGCAAGAGCATGAACCTGGCGGTGGTGGCGGAGGGCGTGGAAAGCCAGGCGCAGGCGGATTTCCTGCTGCGCCATGGTTGCAAGCGGGCGCAGGGATATTTATATAGCCGGCCGCTGGCGGCGGAGGTGCTGTTGGTCCAGTGGGGGACGGGGCTGTACAGGCAAGCTGCCGTGGTTTGATCGGCCGCTTCGGGTTTCGGCCGTAACGCGTTCTCTATCTCATTCTTGGGCGTTCGCCAGCAACACCCGCAAATTGCAATCCCGCTGCCACCCGCGCCGCTCCTCGCTCGAATCGGCCAGGTGCGCCAGCTCATCGTCGCCGAGCCCGGCCTTGGCCAGGATCAGGCGCTCGGCCACCTGGACATCCGGCAGCACCGTGCCGAAAAAGGCCACGGTGTCGCCGCGCTGCAGCAGCAGGGTCGGGAAATTCTCGACGTCGAGGTCGCCCACCACGTCGGCCTGGTCTTCGACGTCGACCCAGACGAAGGTCATGCCGGGGTGGCGCGCGGCCAGGCCCTCGAAGGCGGCGCGGTAGGATGAGCAGGTGCCGCACCAGGCGGCGCACAGGCAGGCGACGGTCCAGCCGCCGCCGGCGATGGCGGCGCCGACCTCGGCACGGTTGTCGGACTCGAGAATGTGGGCTTGCATGGGCAGGATTTTACAACGGACCGGGGTTTGCGGTCATCGCCGTCTTTTTGCCGGCCCCGGCGCGGGTTAAAATACGCGGATGGCTATCATCCTTGCAATCGAAACATCGTCCGAACTGGCCTCCTGCGCCTTGCTGACCAATGACGGCGCCGTGCTGGCGCGCGAATCGTCGGGCGTGCGTACCCATTCGCAATCCGTCCTGCCGATGGTGCAGGAACTGCTGCGCGAGGCCGGCGTCCGGCTGGCCGACTGCGACGCCGTCGCCTTCGGCGCCGGTCCCGGCTCCTTCACCGGCGTGCGCACCGCCTGCGGC
>Ga0308168_1001283_pt1 | contig 23485 bp, 20 predicted proteins | sample PhyCR2_FD_202133 | JGI IMG/M metagenome (GOLD analysis project Ga0308168, IMG submission 202133) | Phyllosphere microbial communities from UC Gill Tract Community Farm, Albany, California, United States - DLSLRC.R2 | ecosystem: Host-associated > Plants > Phyllosphere > Unclassified | place: USA...
GATTCCAGCCGGGTGGTGACTTCGCGCAGGTCGGCTTCCAGCGAGGTGTTGATATCCCGCAGATTGCGCAGCTCGTTGTTGAGCAGCTCGCATTCGTCGCGCCAGTGCCCGCTCTGGGCTATGTTCTGTCTTAATGCACTGAGATCGGCCACCATCTCTTCACGTTCGGCAAGCTGATCGGCCTTCTGCTGTGCATGCTGATAGCTGGCGAACAACCAGCCCACGCCGACGCTGACCAGCGCAATAACGGCATAAAAAAGGATGGAAATATCCACGACGCCCCCTGCATCAAGGTATGACCCGCACAAAATAGGATTGTGCTGTATAAACGTCCAGTTTGAAAAGGGTTTTCTGCGAGGCGCTACGCAAAGAAAAAGGCCGAACAGGTCGGCCTTTGGCATAGAAAAGGGGAAATTACAGCAGGCGGCGGGCCGCTTCCACCACGATTTTCACCGCGTGGCTTTCGGTCTGCTTCATGGTTTCGGCGTTCGGGATCTCTTGCTGGGTACGGTTAACAATCACACCCGCAACCATACCGGCACGCAGACCCTGGCTTGCGCACATGGTCAGCAGCGTGGCAGATTCCATTTCGTAGTTCATCACGCCCATAGACTGCCACTCTTCCATCGAGCCTTTGAAACGGCTGACAACGCGACCGGAGAAGGTGTCGTAGCGCTCCTGGCCAGGATAGAACGTATCAGAGGAGGCGGTTACGCCAACGTGGGTGGTCGCACCAACGGATTTCGCGGCTTCCACCAGCGCGGTGGTGCACTCGAAATCGGCCACTGCCGGGAACTCCATTGGCGCAAAGTGCAGGCTCGCGCCGTCCAGACGAACGGACGCAGTGGTGACCAGCACGTCGCCAACGTTAATGTGCGGCTGGATCGCACCGGTCGTACCGATACGCAGGAAAGTACGGATGCCCAGCTGTGCCAGCTCTTCAACGGCAATCGAGGTAGACGGGCCACCGATACCGGTAGAGCACACGATCACCGCTTTGCCATCCAGCTCTGCCCGCCAGGTCGTGAATTCGCGATGGGCTGCCAGCTTAACCGGCTTATCCATCAGCGCGGCGATCTTTTCCACACGCTCAGGATCGCCAGGGACGATAGCGAGCGTAGCCCCTTGTAAATCGTTTTTAGTGAGGCCGAGATGAAAAACATCAGACTTAGACATAGAAAACTCCTCTGTGGGTCAGTTTGTCAGCAGAAGCAAAGCGGTACTTTACCGAAGGAATCGGCTTAGTTTCGTGACAGACATCACCATGAATAAAATTGATTGCAGTTAATTACCATGAAATAGTGATTAACATCACATTAACGAGTTATATCGTTATCTGTTGCACAAAAGATAGCCTGTTTCGGGCACTGTGGATTGTTAACCTGCGGACTATATTTACTTTTGCGCTAATTGGTACGGAGAATGCCATGACTGGAACATCTGGATTTGCCCCTGCTGCTGATCTGCAAGCCTCAACCATTGTCACCACCCCCGACGAGGCGATTACCGCCGGGGAGACCTCTATTCCGACCCAGGGCGATAATATGCCCGCTTACCATGCCCGGCCCAAAAATGCGCAAGGGGCATTGCCGATCGTCATCGTGATTCAGGAAATTTTCGGCGTGCATGAGCATATTCGCGATCTCTGCCGTCGCCTGGCGCTGGAAGGCTATCTGGCCGTCGCGCCTGAACTCTATTTCCGTCAGGGCGATCCGAACGATTACAACGACATTCCCACCCTGTTCAGCAATCTGGTAAGTAAAGTGCCGGATGCTCAGGTGCTGGCGGATCTTGACCACGTCGCCAACTGGGCGGCGCGCAACGGGGGCGATCCCCATCGCCTGCTGGCCACCGGCTTCTGCTGGGGCGGACGCATCAGTTGGCTGTATGCCGCGCACAACCCGCAGCTGAAAGCTGCCGTAGCGTGGTATGGCAAGCTGGTGGGCGAAAAGACGCTGAATTCACCGAAGCATCCGGTGGATATTGCGACCGATTTGAACGCGCCCGTCCTCGGACTCTATGGCGCAGAAGATACCGGGATCCCGCTGGATACGGTAGAGACCATGCGTCATGCGCTGCGCGCGGCAAACGCAACGGCGGAGATTGTGGTTTATCCGGGAGCCGGACACGCCTTCAACGCCGATTATCGTCCGAGCTATCACGCAGAATCGGCTAAAGATGGCTGGCAGCGGATGCTGGCGTGGTTCCAACAGTACGGCGCGAAAAAAGGTTAAGCGGCTCACATTTCGCTACGCAAAGTGAGTTGACTGTTTGACTTTTAAACACAATCTGGACGATATAAAACCCACAGGCGTGTAACTACGATCCGTAGGCAAGACCTGAACCCCCTCTCCGTTTTCGAGCGGAGAGGGGGTTCAGGTCTTTTTTTTTGCTCTGGAGACAGGGGCCAGAACATGAACCACTTGCAAACTGCGCTGGAGATCATCGCCCAGGTCGGCGGTGCTGAGAATATCGAACATATCGAACACTGCTCCACCCGCTTGCGGCTGAGCCTGTACGACAATGGCAAGGTCAATGAAGCGGCGCTGGCCAATGTCGACGGCGTGCTGGGCGTGCGCGTTAACGTGCAGTGCCAGGTGATCATTGGTCACGACGTGGTGCAGGTCTTTGAGGCAGTGCGCTCGCTGGTGGGTTCACCTCAGGCGGGAGGACAACATGCGCCTGCCAGAATCAGCCATGGCGCGCAGATTATTGATTTCGTGATCAGCGTTTTTCAGCCGCTGGTGCCTGCTATTGCCGGTGGCGGTGTCCTGAAATCGCTGCTGCTGTTGCTGGACGTCATGGGCTGGCTCAGCCGGGACAGTTCGACCTACAAGGTCCTGGATAATATCGGCTCCGCGCCGCTCTACTTCCTGCCGATCCTGGTGGCGATCACCACGGCGATGAAGCTGAAGGTAAACGTGCTGGTTGCCGTTTCGGCAGTTTCCGTGATGGTGCTGCCGGCGATGACCAAACAGCTGGCCGACGGGACGGCGTTTATGTCGTTCGATCTGCGCAACGTGGCCTACGCCTCGCAGGTGTTCCCGGCGATTCTGTGCGTGCTCTTTTACGCCCGGACGGAAAAGCTGTTCAACCGCTACTCGCCCGGCGCGCTGCGCATTTTTCTCTCGCCGATGCTCTCTCTGCTGGTGACGGTCCCCGTCACGCTGCTGATCCTCGGGCCGCTGGGCTACGAGTTGGGTGCCGGTCTGGCAACGGTGATTTTATGGCTGTACGGCAAACTGGGTTTTGTGGCAACGGGGCTGCTGGCCGCCGCCCTGCCCTTTATGGTCGCCGCCGGGATGCACAAGCCGATGCTGCCTTACGCCGTGGCCTCCATGAGCCAGTTCGGGCGCGAGATGCTCTACCTGCCCGCCTCGCTGGCGCACAATATTGCCGAGTCCGGCGCATGCCTGGCGATTGCCCTCAAGAGCAAAGATAAGGTGCTGAAATCCACCGCCTTCTCCGCCGGGATCTCCGCCCTGTTTGGCATTACCGAACCGGCGCTGTATGGCGTTACCTTGCTGAATAAAAAGGCGCTTTACAGCGTGATCCTCGGCAGCATTGTCGGCGGAGCCTTTATCGGCTGGATGGCGATTCAGGCCTTTGCCCTCGTTGGCCCTGGCCTTGCCAGCATCTCAATGTTTGTCTCTCCGGATAACCCGATGAACATCGTCTGGGCCTTCGCCGGGGCGGGGTTATCCTTTGCAGTGGCCTTTATCAGTGCCTTCGTGCTGTGGCGCGACAAAGCGGCTGAAAACAGCGACGCGCTGAGCTTCACCCGTCCGGTTGAGGGACAGATCATCCCGCTTGAAAACGTCAACGATGACGTATTCTCCCGCAAAATCATGGGCGACGGGATCGCGATTATCCCTTCCCAGGGCGTGCTGCGGGCCCCGGCAGATGGAACCATTGTGAACGTATTTGACAGTGGCCATGCGCTGAGCCTGCTCACCGACGCGGGCGTCGAGCTGATTTTCCATATCGGCATCGACACCATCCGGCTGCAGGGCGAAGGCTTCTCCCCACGGGTGGTGGAGGGCCAGCATGTTAAAAGCGGCGACACGCTGATTGAATTTTCACTCGCTACCATTGCTGCCGCCGGGCTCGATCCGGTGGTGATGATGGTGGTCACTAACGGCGAACGCTTTTCGCTGACACCAGGTAATACCGACGATAAGAATCCAAATCCGCATATCATCATGACGCTTAAGGAGTCCGTGTAATGGAGAAATCCCTCCCGTTTCCGCAAGGTTTTTTATGGGGCGGCGCCATAGCCGCCAATCAGGCCGAAGGGGCATGGAATGTGGATGGCAAAGGGCCGTCCGTGGCTGACGCCATCACCTGGAAGCCCAACCTGTCCGTGAAGGATTACAGCGGCCATATGGCGCTGACGGACGAGAACATCCGCGACGCGTTCGAAGGTAAAAATGACGCGCTCTACCCGAAACGTCGCGGCATCGATTTTTATCACCACTATAAGGACGATATCGCCCTGTTTGCCGAGATGGGCTATAGCGTGCTGCGGGTGTCGATCGCCTGGTCACGTATCTTCCCGACCGGGGAAGACGCCGCGCCAAACGAGGCGGGGCTGCAGTTTTATGAAGAGATGTTCCGCGAGCTGCGTCGCCATAACATCGAGCCGCTGGTGACCCTCTCCCACTACGAAATGCCGCTGGCCCTGAGCGAAAAATACAACGGCTGGGTGCACCGCAACGTGGTGGATGCCTTCGTGCGCTTCAGCAACGTCTGTTTCGACCGCTACAAAGATCTGGTCCGCTACTGGCTGACCTTCAATGAGATCGACAGTATCCACCGCCACCCCTTTACCACGGCGGGTATCCGGGAAGAGAAAAGCGCGCCAGGCAAAGCGCAGCAGGATATCTACCAGGGGCTGCATCACCAGTTTGTCGCCTCTGCGTTGGTGACGCGCGACTGCCACGCCAAAATCCCGGGCAGCCAGGTCGGGTGTATGCTGACCAAGCTCACCACCTATCCGCACAGCTGCCGTCCGGAAGATGTGGAAGCGACGCTGAAGAAGAATCTGGAGAACTACTTCTACGCCGATGTGCAGGTGTTTGGCGAATATCCGCCGCTGATCCTGCGCGATCTGGCACGTCGGGACATCCAGATCGAAATGCAGGCCGACGATCGCCACATTTTAAAGGATCATACCGTCGATTTCGTCTCCTTTAGCTACTACATGTCGATGACCGAATCTACCCAGCCGGACGTGGAGCGCATCCCCGGGAATACCGTTCTGGGAGTGAAAAACCCGTACCTGCCGGCGTCCGAATGGGGCTGGCAGATTGACCCTGTCGGGCTGAAAATCTCCCTGCTGGAGCTGTACGATCGCTACCAGAAGCCGCTGTTTATCGTGGAGAACGGCCTCGGCGCGAAGGATGTGGTAGAAAACGGCGCGATCCACGACAGCTACCGCATCGACTATTTCCGCGCCCACTTCGAACAAACTTTGGCAGCTATAAATGAAGGGGTGGATGTGATGGGATTCACCACCTGGGGATGCATCGACATTATCAGTGCGGGCACCTCGCAGATGTCCAAGCGCTACGGCTTTATCTATGTTGATCAGGATGATGAAGGCAACGGCACGCTGAAACGCCTGAAAAAAGACTCCTTCTGGTGGTACAAAAAAGTGATTGCCAGCAATGGCGCAGACATGCGCTAACCGGCCATGCCGCAGGAATAACCGTGATAACGATAAAAAAGTCGCTTAATAACAGTATGCTGCTGGTCGATAACGACCAGCGGGAGATGATTTTGTTCGGCAAAGGGATCGGCTTTGGCGCGAAACCTGGAACGAATATCGACCTGGCGCAGGTGGAGAAAGTATTCCTGCCGCTGAGCGATCTCAAATCCCGCCATTTTTTATCCCTGACGGATACCATTCCTGCGGCGTTCTTCGACATTAGCCATGAAATTCTTATCCTCGCACGCCGCCTGTGCGGAGATAAGCTCAATTCCGTATTGCTTTTTACCCTTGCGGAACATCTGCACTATGCGGTGGAGCGCAGCCGCAGCGGGCAGAGGATCCTCAATAAGCTGAGCTGGGAAGTGAAGCGCTACTACCCACAGGAGTACAGCGTGGGGTTGCAGGCGCGCGCGCAGGTCAATGAGAAGTTTGAGGTGGAATTACCCGAAGAAGAGGCGGTGAACATCGCCTTTCATCTGATCAACGCCAGCAGCCAGGACGACGACAGCACCGCCCACCAGCAGGTTGAGCTGGTCAACCGCATCGCCGATATCGTGCGCTATAAGCTGGGTAAGAGCATCGATACGCAGTCGGTTAACTACATGCGCTTTATTACCCATCTGCGTTATTTTGCCGAGCGGGTACTGGCCGGGAAAATCGCGCTCACTGAGACCGACGATTTTTATCAGGAGCTGATGCGCCACCGCCCGGACGCGATGACCGTGGCCTGGGCGATCCGCGACTACGTGCAGGATAAGTATCAGCTCACCCTGCCGAAAGATGAACTGACGTGGTTGAGCATTCATATTAGCCGGTTGATGGACGGGCAGGCGTAAATTGCCCGGTGGCGGCGGCGCCTTACCGGGCCTACAAATGACATTAAATCGTGTCCCTGGGTTAACCCTCTTCACCTCCTGATTTTGTGATCCTTCACCAGGTACAAACGCTTTAGGAAATTAACCATACTTTTATCGTTCCCTGTTCTGTATGCCGGGCGTACGCTGGTTTTAATATCTATTCTTAAAACAGGAGGTTATAAGATGGCTATACCCGTCTATCTTTGGTTAACAGACTATGCAGGAAATCATGTTAAAGGTTCCGTTGATATACGAGGAAGAGAAGGAAGTATCGAGATTATAGAGTTTATGCATTCTGTCGATCTTCCCACGGACAACCTTACAGGTAAAATTACTGGCAAACGTATCCATGGTGACTTTGCTTTAATCAAAGAAATAGATAGCTCATCGCCTTACCTTTATAAAGGCGTATCTGCTGGTAAAAAATTTAAGAAAGCAGAGCTTAAATTTTTTCATATAAATCACAATGGTCAGGAAGAGGAATATTTCCGTATAACAATGGAAAATGTCAGGGTTAATGGAATAGAACCGTTAATGTTCGACATTAAAAACTCTACCTTTGAAAGGCACAATCATCTTGAAGCTTTTTATTTAGCTTACGAAATAATCACATGGCACTATCTGGATGGGAATATTATTCATACAGATAGATGGGGTGCTGAGCAGGAGGCTGTAGTATGACGTGGGTTTATAAAGTAAGTTCGCACTCTTTTTATCTGGATGGCACTTATCAGTTTGATGGTCTGTATGCAGGAAGGCCTGGGTTTAAAAACGACTCGGCAAATGAATGCGTAAAAAACAAAGGCCCGTTACCAAGAGGAACTTATACAATAGGGGCTGCCTTCTATCACCCTAAAACCAAAGCATGGACGATGAGATTAACACCTTATGCCGGTATCGACATGTGTGGCCGGGATAGTTTTATGATACATGGTGAAAGTTCAGCGCATCCGGGAGAAGCATCCGATGGCTGTATCATTCTGAATTTATCCAGTCGTAAAATTATTGCCGCAAGCAGTGATAAAATATTAGTCGTGGAGGATTAAATGTTTAGAAAAAAAATCCTCTGGATATTTTTAATGGTTCCGTTACTCTCAGAAGCACAGAACAAGGGGTGTGCTATTGTCGGCGCCTCAATGGAAACCACTTTATTTCATACTATCTCACGAGATTTGCAGATCGATACATCGACTATTCTGAGAAACAAAACGATTGTTAACGTTATCGACACCTCTCCCGTATCAAAACTATACGCAAGATCGTTAGCTAAAATCGATTACGAAAGCGCGATGGCACAGGGTAAAGCGACAATACCTGAAAGTGCTTACTTTGAAAGCTATTATGAAAATTATACGCAAACGCTAACAGTAAAATATATTTATATTAATAATGAAATGAAGAAAGATATATTTATTGCCTCCAGCCTTATGAACAAAGATGAATGCTCTGTCAGGTTTAATGGTTATATTACGCTTTCAAGGGAATTTTAATTTCTCAGGAAGACTTAACGTAGGCCGGGCAAGCGTCAGCGCCGCCCGGCAATCCTGCCGCCGGGGTTAACCCTGACGCAAATTCTGCGCAGCCTTCACCATGTTCGCCAGCGCGGCGCGGGTCTCCGGCCAGCCGCGGGTTTTGAGACCGCAGTCGGGGTTCACCCACAGGCGCTCTGCCGGGATACGCTGGGCCGCTTTCTGCAGCAGGGCTTCGATCCACTCCACGCTCGGCACGTTCGGGGAGTGAATGTCGTATACGCCCGGCCCGATTTCGTTCGGGTAGTCGAACTCTTCGAACGACTCCAGCAGCTCCATGTCGGAACGGGACGTCTCGATGGTGATCACGTCGGCATCCAGCGCGGCAATGGAATCCATGATGTCGTTAAATTCGCAGTAACACATGTGGGTGTGGATCTGGGTATCATCCTTCGCCACGGCGGCGTTAATGCGGAAGGCTTCCACGCCCCAGGCCAGGTACGCCTCCCAGTCGCTGCGACGCAGCGGCAGACCTTCGCGCAGCGCCGGTTCGTCGATCTGGATGATGCCGATGCCCGCCGCTTCCAGATCTGCGACTTCATCCCGTAGCGCCAGGGCAATCTGTTTCGCGATGGTTTCACGCGTCACGTCTTCACGCGGGAAGGACCAGCAGAGGATGGTCACCGGACCGGTCAGCATCCCTTTTACCGGCTTGTCGGTCAGGGACTGGGCGTACTTCGCCCACTCCACGGTGATTGCTTCCGGACGGCTGACGTCGCCGATCACCACCGGCGGCTTCACGCAGCGGGAGCCGTAGCTCTGCACCCAACCGTTCTGGGTAAACACGAACCCGTCGAGGTGTTCACCGAAGTACTCCACCATGTCGTTACGCTCGGCTTCACCGTGCACCAGCACGTCGAGACCTAAACGCTCCTGCTCCACAATCGCCTGTTTGATGTGTTCGGCGATGCCGGTGCGGTAGTTGCCCGCATCCAGATTGCCCTTTTTGAAGTCCAGACGCAGGCCGCGGATCTCGGTAGTCTGCGGGAAGGACCCAATGGTGGTGGTCGGCCAGGCCGGCAGGTTGAAACGGGCACGCTGGGCTTCGGCACGCGCCTCATAGGCATTCTGACGCTGGCTGTCCCGGGCAGTGATAGCCGCCAGACGTTTTTCCACGGCCGGGTTGTGCACGCGGGTTGAGTGACGACGGGCCTGAATCGGGGCGCTCCATTCGATAATCGCCGCCGTGTCGCCCGTATTCAGCGCATCGCGCAGCAGGGCCAGCTCTTCACATTTTTGCAGGGCGAAGGCGAACCAGCTCTTCACTTCCGCATCCAGTCGGGTTTCCACGTTCAGGTCGATTGGGCTGTGCAGCAGGGAGCAGGACGAGGCCACCCACAGCTCGCGTTTTCCGATAATGTCTTTGATCTGCGCATATTTCTCAGTGAGATCGGCGCGCCAGACGTTACGCCCGTTCACCAGCCCGGCAGAGAGCAGCCAGTCGGACGGAAGACGTTTATGCAGCTCAGCAACGTCATCTTTACCGTGAACCAGGTCCACGTGCAGGCCCTGCACCGGCAGCGCGGTGATGGTGTCGAGGTTTGGTGTCACCCCTTCGAAATAGGTGGTCAGCAGCAGCTTCACCTGGCCCGCAAGGGCGTCATACGCCGGTTTGAAAGCATCCAGCCACGCCTGCGGCAGCTCCAGCACCAGCGCCGGTTCGTCGATCTGCACCCACTCAACGCCGCGTTTTGCCAGCTCGCCCAGCACCTGCTGGTACACCGGCAGGATGTCATTCAGCAGGCTCAGGCGGTCAAACTGCTCACCCTTCACTTTGCCCAGCCACAGATATGTCACCGGGCCCAGCAGGACAGGTTTGATCTTGTGGCCCAGCGCCTGCGCTTCGTCCACCTCATCCAGCAGCTGGGTCCAGGTCAGTTTGAACTGCTGGCCCTTCACGAACTCCGGCACCATGTAGTGGTAGTTAGTGTTAAACCATTTGGTCATCTCTGCCGCCGCCGCGGGCTCGCCGGTGGGTGCGCGGCTACGGCCAATGCGAAACAGGGTGTCGATATCCACCGATCCATCGCTGTTCTGATGACGAGCCGGTACGTTGCCAAGCAGCAGGCTGGTTGTCAGAACATGGTCGTACCAGGCGAAATCGCCCACCGGGAGCAGATCCACGCCCGCCTGTTTCTGCTGCTCCCAGTGACGGGCGCGTAGCTCGCGTCCCACCGCCAGCAGTTCGTCACGCGTTGCGTTGCCTGCCCAGTAGCTCTCTTGTGCTTTTTTCAGTTCGCGGCGAAGGCCGACGCGCGGGAAACCGAGGGTGTGGTTGCGAATTGTCATGGTATGCCCCTTATGGAATTTTCAGGATTTAGCCGTCCAGATGTTTACACTTCCATATTATAAAGGTACTGTATATTCCTCAAGCGCAAATTGTTCATGGCGAAGTGAAGGACTTTCATGATCGAGATAAAACACCTGAAAACGCTACAAGCGTTGCGGAACTGCGGTTCTCTCGCGGCGGCGGCGGCCACGCTGCACCAGACGCAATCCGCCCTTTCTCACCAGTTCAGCGATCTGGAACAACGCCTTGGCTTCCGTCTGTTCGTGCGTAAAAGTCAGCCGCTACGCTTTACGCCGCAGGGGGAAATCCTGCTGCAGCTGGCCAATCAGGTGCTGCCGCAGATCGCCAGCGCGCTGCAGGCCTGCCATGAGCCGCAGCAGAGCAAACTGCGTATCGCTATTGAGTGCCACAGCTGTATTCAGTGGCTGACCCCCGCGCTTGAGAACTTCCGCCAGAAGTGGCCGCAGGTGGAGATGGACTTTAACTCCGGCGTGACCTTTGATCCGCAGCCGTCCCTGGTGCAGGGCGAGCTGGATCTGGTAATGACCTCGGACATTCTGCCGCGCAGCGGGCTGCACTATTCGCCGATGTTTGATTTCGAAGTGCGCCTGGTGCTGGCCCCGGATCATCCGCTGGCCGCGAAAACGCGCATCACGCCGGAAGATCTGGCGACGGAAACGCTGCTGATCTACCCGGTCCAGCGCAGTCGTCTGGATATCTGGCGTCACTTCCTGCAGCCAGCAGGCATCAGCCCGCAGCTGAAAAGCGTGGATAACACCCTGCTGTTGATTCAGATGGTGGCGGCCAGAATGGGCATCGCGGCGCTGCCGCATTGGGTGGTGGAGAGTTTTGAACGCCAGGGTCTGGTGGTGACCAAGACCCTGGGCGAGGGATTGTGGAGCCGGCTGTACTCTGCTGTACGCGATGGCGAGCAGCGTCAACCGGTGACCGAGGCCTTTATTCGCTCAGCGCGGAACCACGCTTGCGACCATCTGCCGTTTGTCCGGAGCGCGGAGCGACCCAACGGCGATGTACCCACAGTGAAGCCAGGATCACCGTCCCCCCAATGATGAAGCTCGGCCAGTGCGGTTGTTCCTGCCAGATGGCGAGGTTCACCAGCAGGCCCGCAGGGACGTGGACGTTGTTCATGATCCCCAGCGTCCCGGCGTCCACCTGCGTGGCGCCGTAGTTCCACATGAAGTAACCCAGCCCGGATGCCACTACCCCCAGCCAGATCAGCACGCTCCACTGCAGCGTGGTGGTCGGCAGCCTCTGCGGATTCCCCAGCATAAACCACGCCACCACCGCCACGATCGCCGCCCCCATATAGAACCAGGCAAAGGCGTTGTGCTGCGGCATCGGGCGGGTTTCCATCAGGCGTTTATAGCCCACCATGCCGATCGCAAAGCTGATATTAGCGAGCTGGACAAACATCAGCCCGGTCCAGAAGTGATCGCTCACTTTGTCGTAGCGAATGATCGCCGCGCCCACCACCGCCAGCGCGGCGCTCAGCAGGTAGCCCCAGCGCAAACGGCGTTTGCTCAGCAGATCGTAAATCAGGGTGATATAGAGCGGCGTCAGCACCGTAAACAGCAGGAACTCCGAGACCGACAGGTAGACGTAAGCCCGGAAGCTGAACAGGTACATGATGCCAAGCTGCATCGCGCCCACCAGCATATAGAGCAGAATGGTTTTCAGCGTTTGCCCGCGCGTACGCAGGAACGGCAGGAACACCAGCGCCGCCAGCCCGACGCGCATCAGCACGGAGAAGTAGCTGTCGACGTGTCCGGCAAGGTATTCACCGATCAGGCTAAAGGAGAAGGCCCACAGGATAGTGGTGATGATGAGTAGCGCCACAATGCTTGTCTCTTTGAAAGATGGATAGGCATTGTAGCGAACTACTGGGTTGACAACTGAACGTTAAATAACCAAATGAAGATTATTCAAGGAACAGCTTACGCAGGTATTTTGGCACCGCGTTATCACCGTTAGTGCCGATCACCTCCAGCTCCGGGTGCAGGTCTTTCAGGCGCTGGTGGGCGTTTTCCATGATGCAGCCTTTACCCGCCATGGAGAGCATTTCGGCGTCGTTCATGCCGTCGCCAAAGGCGATGCAGTCCTGCAGGTTAAAGCCCAGACGTTTGGCCACCGCTTCCAGGGCATGGCCCTTGGAGACGCCGCCCGCCATCACTTCCAGACAGGTAAGCGTGGAGAAGCTGACGTTAACCCGGTCGCCCCAGCGAGCATTGATCGCCTGCTCCAGCGGCAGCAGCGCTTCGTGGCTGTCGGTGGTGAAGAACACCTTGCTGATGCCTTCCGGCTCCAGCAGACCCGGTTCATACAGGGAGTAGTTAAAGACCGCCTCTTTGAAGAAACGCATCTCGTCCGGGCGGTGACGGTTCATAAACCATTCGTCATCGCGATAGACGTTGGTAATGATATCGGGGTTGTTATGCACGATACCGAACAGATCGGTGGCGATGTCGCGATCGAGATTGTGGGTGAAGATCAGATTCCCGTCCAGATCGTGCACGCGGGCACCGTTAGAGGTAATCATGTACGACTTGATCTCCAGATTATCGCGGATCTGCCCCACATCAACGTGGTGGCGGCCGGTGGCGAAGACAAAGTTCACGCCACGGGCAGTCAGGAGTTTTAAGGTCTCTTTCGCGTAAGGCGATAAAGTGTGGTCGGGAGAGAGCAGCGTGCCATCTAAATCAGACGCGACAACCTGGTACATAGAAAAATTTAACCTCTGGTGAATAATCAGTTATGCCTGCCGAAAAAGTCGACGATGGCGTTGAGTGCGACTGAGCGCATGGCGTCCTTTTCGAAAAGGATCTCATGGTACGCGCCGTTTATGACCAGCGGTTTACCCCCTTCGCAGGGGTGACCGGCTGCGGCTCGCCGTTCACAGAAGCGGTCGTGCATGCGGTTATCCACTACCCGCTCCTCTTCTGCCTGAAGGATAAGCGTGGGAGTACCGTCCTGACCGGCACCCGCCAGGGCCTCTTCACCTGCCAGGATGCCTTCACGCACCCAATGGTAGGTTGGCCCGCCGACGCGTAAACGCGGTTCATCGGCATAAAAGCGCAAATTACGGCGATAACGCTGCCGGCTGTGGGTTAACACGTTAATGGCAAACGGCAGCGCGCGCCAGCGCCCGGTGCCGATGGCATAGCCTTCACGAATGCGCTGATGGCCCTCAGCCCAGTCGAGAATATGGCGTACCATCCAGTCCGGGAAGCGCATGACGATGCCAAACATCGGGGCGCTCAGGGCAATGGCATCACACTGGTGCTGCGGGTGGCGCTGTAAAAACAGCGTGGCAATTGCGCCGCCCATTGAGTGCGCCAGGATAAAGCGTTTTCGCCACCGGCCGGGCTGTACTTCCTGCTGCCAGAAGGCGGAAAAATCATCGACGTAATCGCTGAACTGACTCACATGGCCGCGGTGCGTGTCGGATAACATGCGTCCGGAACGCCCCTGACCACGATGGTCAATAATCAGCACGTCATAGCCCAGCCGGAAGAGATCGTATGCCAGCTCGGCATACTTAACGTAGCTTTCGATCCGGCCAGGGCAGATCGCTATTACCGAATCATGTGTTTCGGCCTGAAAACGAACAAAGCGCACAGGAACATCATCGACGCCTGTGAACCCGCCTTCCTCGCGCTGGCGCCAGAAATCGGTCAACGGCCCCATAGAGAAAGCAGCAAAAGCCTTTTCTCGCGTTTCCCAGTCCTTATTCTGCTGAAACATCGGGTTTACACCCCTGTAAGCCAAGGAATATCGTTTTTTCGTGACGGGTCGTAAAATGACGCAACATTAGCGTATTGTGGCATAAAAATAGACGATTCGGGAGCTTCAAATGACCTTCGAGTGGTGGTTCGCTTACCTGCTGACATCCATCATCCTCAGCCTTTCGCCGGGTTCCGGGGCCATCAATACCATGACCACCGCCATGAATCACGGCTATCGCGGCGCGGCGGCATCGATTGCTGGATTGCAGACCGGGCTGGGTATTCACATCGTGCTGGTCGGCGTGGGGCTCGGCACGCTCTTCTCCCGCTCGGTGCTGGCCTTTGAAGTGCTGAAATGGGCCGGTGCGGCCTACCTTATCTGGCTGGGCATTCAGCAGTGGCGCGCCGCGGGTGCCATCGATCTGAACACCCTGGCTCAGACGCAAAGCCGGGGCCGCCTGTTTAAGCGCGCGGTGTTTGTGAACCTGACCAACCCGAAAAGCATCGTCTTTCTGGCGGCCCTGTTCCCGCAGTTTATCGTCCCGCATCAGCCCCAGATCATGCAGTACGTGGTGCTCGGCGTGACCACCATTGTGGTCGATATTATTGTGATGATTGGCTATGCGACGCTGGCCACGCGGATTGCGACATGGATTAAAGGGCCTCGTCAGATGAAGGCCCTGAATAAAGTGTTCGGTTCGCTGTTTATGCTGGTGGGTGCGCTGCTGGCGTCAGCCAGACACGCCTAGCGCGACAGGATCAGATGAATCCCGAAGCCGGCGAATAACGCGCCGGCAACGCCGTCAATCCACTTCGCCAGACGCTGATACCCGCGACGCATCGACGGAAGCGCAAACAGGCTCGCCACCACCGTGAACCATGCGAAGGTTTCCAGCACGATCAGCAGGAAAATGCCCCAGCGCGCGCCGGCCCCGACGTCTTCCCCCACGAACAGTGAAAATACCGAGCCGAAATAGATAATCGCTTTTGGATTGGCGAGGTTGGTCAGCAGCCCTTTCACAAAGCTACGCCCGCTGGCCGCCAGCTCCATTTTTGGCTCAGGCGCCGCGCGGTCCTCTTTCTTAAACGCCCCACGCAGCATCTGATAGCCCATCCAGCACAGATACAGACCGCCGCCGACCATAATGATATTGTGCAGCCACGCCATTTTTTCGAGGATCAGGTTCAGGCCCAGCAGCGCCACGGCAGCCCAGACCATGACGCCAAGGGTAATGCCCAGCACGCCCATCATCGCCTCTTTGCGGGAGCGGCTCACCGCCGTCTGGGAGACGAAGAAAAAGTCAGGGCCAGGGCTCATGAGCGCCACGATGTGCACCAGCGCCACGGTCAGAAACAGGGTTAACATAATTAACTCGCGGGGAAATAGTTCAGGGAGTCATCATCCTGGCACTTTTTTGCCGGGCTGACTACTCCTCATCATCGCCATCCGTATGGGAACGGATCAGGGCCATAAACTCCTTACCAAAACGCTCCAGCTTACGCGTGCCGACGCCGTTAACGCTGAGCATTTCGCTGGCGCTGAGCGGCATCTGCTCGGCCATCTCAATCAGCGTCGCGTCGTTAAACACCACGTATGGCGGGATATTCTCTTCATCGGCGATGGCTTTGCGCAGCTTACGCAGCTTGGCAAACAGCTTGCGGTCGTAGTTGCCGCCGTAGGATTTCTGCATCACCCGCGGTTTCAGCGCCACCACGCGCGGCACGGCGAGCTGCAGCTCCACGACGCCGCGCAGCACCGGGCGGGCGGCTTCGGTGAGCTGCAGCGCAGAGTGCTGGGCAATGTTCTGGGTCGCAAAGCCGAGGTGAATGAGCTGACGGATAACGCTCACCCAGTGCTCATGGCTCTGATCGCGACCAATGCCGTAGACCGGCAGCTTGTCATGGCCCATCTCGCGGATACGCTGATTGTTGGCCCCGCGCAGCACTTCCACCACATAGCCCATGCCGAAGCGCTGGTTAACGCGGCCAATGGTGGAGAGCGCCTTACGCGCGTCCATCAGTCCGTCGTACTGTTTCGGCGGATCGAGGCAGATATCGCAGTTACCGCACGACTCCTGACGTCCCTCGCCAAAATAGTTAAGCAGCACCAGGCGGCGGCAGGTTTGCGCTTCGGCAAAGGCCCCCATCGCATTGAGCTTGTGGCGCTCGATGTCCTGCAACGGCCCCTGCGGTTTCTCTTCGAGGCAGCGGCGCAGCCAGGCCATATCGGCCGGATCGTAGAACAGCATCGCCTCGGCGGGGAGGCCATCACGCCCGGCGCGCCCCGTCTCCTGATAGTAGGACTCGATATTGCGCGGAATGTCGAAGTGCACCACAAAGCGCACGTTCGGCTTGTTGATGCCCATGCCGAAGGCGACGGTTGCCACCACGATTTGCAGGTCATCGCGCTGGAATTTCTCCTGCACCTCGGCGCGAATGTGGTTTTCCAGCCCGGCATGGTAGGCCGCAGCGCTGAATCCCCGGCTCTGCAGACGCGCGGCGGTGTCTTCCACCTTCGCCCGGCTGTTGCAGTAGATAATGCCCGACTTGCCGCGCTGCTCCTGGACATAGCGCAGCAGCTGATCCAGCGGCTTGAATTTCTCCATCAGCATGTAGCGGATATTCGGGCGGTCGAAGCTGCTGACCTGGATCAGCGGATCGTTAAGCCCCAGCAGGCGCACGATATCCTGGCGGGTAGTGTCGTCGGCGGTCGCGGTGAGCGCCATAAACGGCAGCTCGGGGAAGCGCTGGCGCAGCTGACCGAGGGCAGCATACTCCGGACGGAAATCATGGCCCCACTGGGAAATACAGTGCGCTTCATCCACCGCCAGCAGCACCGGGTTCCAGTGCGCCAGATGCTCAAGGAAGTTATCCAGCATCAGGCGTTCCGGAGCGATATACAGCAGACGCACCTGTCCGGTACGGCACCCGGCCATCACTTCCTGCTGCTGCTCGCGGGTTTGGGTAGAGTTGAGACAGGCCGCCGCCACGCCGTTCGCCAGCAGCTGGTCGACCTGATCTTTCATTAGCGAGATCAGCGGTGATACCACCACCGTCAGGCCGTTCAACACCAGCGCGGGAACCTGATAGCACAGCGATTTCCCGCCGCCGGTGGGCATGACCACCAGACAGTCACGGCCCGCAAGGGCGGTGTTAATGATGGTTTCCTGGCCCGGGCGGAACTGCTGGTAGCCAAAGGTTTCATGCAAAACCTGTTTAGCCAGCAACTCCTGATTTACGACTTCCGCCTGCACCACATCAACCCCATTTGCCTGAAATAAAAACAGGCGCTATTTTCAGCGCCTGCGAGAGAAACTTCAACGTTTAAGACAAAAACATTCGAGGAGGCTAGAAAAGATCGTTCAGCATCACGCCCACGCCAACGCGGGTCTGGTTGAAGTTGTAGTCGATCAGCGATTCGCCGTAGCCGCTGTAGACCTGGGTATAGAGACGAACATGTTTGGTCAGCGGGTAGCTGACGCCCATCTCCGCGCCGCCGTAGCCGGTGTTCCAGTTGTACTGCCCCTTCACGCTGAGCACCGCTTCGCCCAGCTGATAGCCCACCCGCAGCTGGTAGTAGCCCATGTATTTGGTGATATCCGGGTTATCGTCGGTATTACCCACCACGTACCAGGGCTTTACCTCCACCAGCCAGTTGCCGTTCTGCGCCATCAGGCGGGTATAGAGACGGTTCCAGCTGCGTGACGTCGGGTCGGAGCGGCCGTTCGACATGTGGTTGTAGCCAAACTCCACGTCACGCAGCGTCCAGCCCGCCAGCGAGTAATCGGTGGCAAAGCCGAGGAACAGCTGCGGCTCATAGTTGGTCTCACGAAACGGCGAGGATTCGTCGCTGTTTGACAGCTGCCACCACGACTTCTGCGTGTAGGAGCCACCCAGAATCGAATTCGGCCCCAGAATGCCGCGCCATAACGGGAAGGCGAGGCTCAGCTGGAACTTCACCTCATCCTTTTGCGAATCGTCGGCCCAGTCATAGGTGCGGATCGCCTCTTTATTGAGGTCGCTGGTGGCGGTGTAGATAAGGTAGTTGCTGTCATAGGGATAGAGCGTAAAAGGATTATCGTGCTCTTCCAACAGGTTAGCGATGATGCTGCCGCGCACGGCAGGCACCTCCTGAGTTGCCGCGTCCTGCGCCAATGCCACAGAGGGCAGCGTAACCGCCGCCAGGAACCCGGCCTGATATATCCGCATCGGTGATGCTCTCCTGCGAAATTGTTTTAATGAATAGTTATGGTTTATTCATTCTACAGAATTAATGATTAACTGCTTATATCCGGGTTCTGAAAGTAGAAATTCACACTAATGAGGCATAAAATCAACAGCCTTTTAACAATAAGGATGTGACGCGCTATGTCTGCCACGCTTACTGCCGAGGAAGCTCTGAAGCTTGTCGGTGAGATCTTCGTCTACCATATGCCGTTTAACCGTGCACTGGGGCTCGAGCTGGAGCGTTACGAGAAAGATTTTGCCCAGCTGAGCTTTAACAACCAGCCGATGATGGTCGGTAACTGGGCGCAAAGCATTCTCCACGGCGGGGTGATCGCCTCTGCCCTCGACGTTGCCGCCGGGCTGGTCTGCGTCGGCAGCACCCTGACCCGCCACGACACTATCAACGAAGACGAGCTGCGCCAGCGCCTGTCGCGGATGGGCACCATCGATCTGCGCGTCGATTATCTGCGCCCCGGTCGCGGGAATCGCTTTACCGCCAGCAGCAGCCTGCTGCGGGCAGGCAATAAAGTCGCGGTCGCGCGCGTCGAGCTGCATAACGAGGATCAGGTTTATATCGCCAGCGCAACCGCCACTTATATGGTGGGTTGAGAAGGTAAAATCGGGTAAAATTGCGTTACTTTTTTGTAACGGATTTTCCTGATGGATGCTAAACAGACGCGGCAGGGCGTTTTACTCGCACTTGCCGCTTATTTTATCTGGGGTATCGCACCCGCGTACTTCAAGCTGATTCACTACGTCCCCGCTGACGAAATTCTTACCCACCGCGTGATCTGGTCGTTTTTCTTTATGGTGGCGCTGATGAGCGTAAGCCGTCAGTGGTCGGGGGTGAAAACGCTCCTGCAAACGCCAAAGAAAATTTTCCTGCTGGCGCTGTCTGCCGTGCTGATTGGCGGCAACTGGCTGCTGTTCATCTGGGCGGTTAACAACCAGCATATGCTGGAGGCGAGCCTCGGCTACTTCATTAACCCGCTGGTGAATATCGTGTTGGGGATGCTGTTTCTCGGCGAGCGCTTCCGCCGGATGCAGTGGCTGGCGGTGTTCCTCGCCCTTTGCGGCGTGCTGGTTCAGCTCTGGACCTTCGGCTCGCTGCCGGTGATCGCCCTGGGACTGGCATTCAGCTTCGCCTTCTATGGCCTGGTGCGTAAGAAAATCGCCGTGGAAGCGCAAACCGGGATGCTGTTTGAAACCCTGTGGCTGCTGCCGGTGGCCGCGATTTACCTGTTCGGCATTGCCGACAGCAGCACCAGCCATATGGGCAGTAACCCGTGGTCACTGAACCTGATGCTGATAGCGGCCGGTGTAGTCACCACTATCCCGCTGCTGTGCTTTACCGGTGCGGCAACGCGTCTGCGCCTGTCGACGCTGGGCTTCTTCCAGTACATCGGCCCGACGCTGATGTTCCTGCTGGCGGTGCTGTTCTACGGTGAAGTGCCGGGTGCGGATAAGATGGTGACCTTTGCCTTTATCTGGGTGGCGCTGGCGGTGTTTGTGGCGGATGCGATTTATACCCAGCGCAGGACGCGCAAAGGATTGTAGAGTTGCCTTCACCCTAACCCTCTCCCACAGGGAGAGGGAACCCGATCGTAGGCCCGGTAAGCGTAGCGCCACCGGGCGCAACCATCAAAGCCAGTTGCGGCGCTTAAAGTAGAGATACGGCGCGAGACCGGCGAGCACCATAAAGACAATCGCCCCCGGATAACCAAAGCTCCATTTCAGCTCCGGCATAAACTCAAAGTTCATCCCGTAGCTGGAGGCCACCAGCGTAGGCGGCAGGAACACCACCGAGACCACCGAGAAGATCTTGATGATGCGGTTCTGCTCGATGTTGATAAAGCCCATCGCCGCCTGCATCAGGAAGTTTACCTTCTGGAACAGGGATTCGTTGTGCGGCAGCAGGGATTCGATATCGCGCAGGATCTCACGCGCCTGCTCCAGCTGACCGCCCGGCAGACGCGCCTTGCGCACCAGGAAGTTCAACGCGCGCTGGGTATCCATCAGACACAGACGCACCTTCCAGCCGATATCTTCCAGCTCCGCCAGGGTCGACAGGGCTTCGTCGTACTCATCGCCCTGATGACCTTCCATGATCACCCGGCTCAGCTCTTCCAGATCGCTGTAGATGTTCTCAATCTCGTCCGCCAGCTGTTCGATTTTGGTTTCGAACAGGTCAAGCAGCAGCTCATAGGCATTGCCGTCTACCATCGCCTGGCTACGGGCGCGCATGCGATAGAGACGGAACGCGGGCAGTTCACGCTCACGCAGGGTAAACAGGCGGCCATCGCGGATGGTAAATGCGACGGTGGAGTTACCGGCGTGATCTTCCGCATCTTCGAAGAAGAAAAAGGAGTGGATGTGCAGACCGTCTTCGTCTTCGAAGAAACGGGCCGACGCCTCGATGTCTTCCAGTTCCGGGCGGGTGGCCAGGCTTTGTCCGAGCTCAGATTGTACGCGCAGGCGTTCGTCGTCGTCCGGCTCGACCAGATCCACCCAAACGGCATCAATGAGGGGTTGTGACTCTTCAGCTTCAAGCCGAATCAGTCGGTTCTTTTCCAGTTGAAATGCGCTCAGCATGACCGGGACTCCCAATGCAAAAAATATCGGACAGTTCGGTGGGCACACAGAAACAAATTGGGTTTCAGACCATTAAACAGCCTGACTCAGCGCGACGGGAATAACTGTCGCTGACAACCACTAAGGGCATCAGCGTGAGGAGATAGCCTTAGGAGTTGTTCCTGGATGACAGGGAATTGAGCCAGCATCTACTGGGTGTGTCCAAGGCGAATGTCCTCTTAGCGTAATCGTGCGCGCATGTTACGCCAGCAGTCACAGCGGCGTCAACACGCAACGAAACGCTGAAGAACTTTAAATGCCCTTCAGCGTTTAAGCCTGGCAGCTTATTAAAAAATAGTGATATTTTTCGGAAAGTTACACTGCTTCCAGCCGGGCATAAGCGGCCACCAGCCATTTGATCCCCTGCCCCTGGAACGCCACCTGCAGGCGGCTGTGTTCCCCGCTGCCCTCGAGGTTCACAATCGTGCCTTCCCCGAATTTGGCGTGGCGCACGCGCTGGCCGAGTTTGAATCCGCTGTCGTTTTCCGAGATCGGCGCACCCAGACGCTGATGGCTGACCGGGCGGCTGATGCTGGCCCGCAGACGGACCTCTTCCACGCACTCTTCCGGCAGTTCGCCAACAAAACGCGACGGCCGGTGGTAAACCTCTTTGCCGTACAGACGACGGGTTTCCGCATAGGTCAGGGTCAGCTTCTGCATCGCGCGGGTCACGCCGACGTAGGCCAGACGACGTTCTTCTTCCAGACGCCCACCCTCATCCAGCGACATCTGGCTCGGGAACATCCCCTCCTCCATGCCGACGATAAACACCTGCGGGAACTCCAGCCCTTTGGCCGAGTGCAGGGTCATTAACTGGACAGCGTCCTGCCAGGTGTCGGCCTGCCCTTCGCCCGCTTCCAGCGCGGCATGGGACAGGAACGCCTGCAGCGGCATCAGGTCTTCTTCTTCGTCGTTGTAGCTGAACTGGCGCGTCGCCGTCACCAGTTCCTCTAAGTTCTCGATACGGGTCTGACCCTTCTCGCCCTTCTCCTGCTCGTACATCATCCGCAGGCCGGAGTCTTTGATCACCCGGTCGGTCTGCACGTGCAGCGGCATGTCGGCAGTTTCCTGCGCCAGCGCTTCGATCAGCTCCAGGAAGCGCTGCAGGGCGCTGGCCGCACGTCCGGCGAGGGCCTTCTCCTGCAGCAGTTCGCGACACGCCTGCCACAGGGTCAGCTGACGATCGCGGGAGGTCTGGCGCACCACGTCGAGGGTACGATCGCCGATGCCGCGCGTCGGGGTGTTGACCACGCGCTCAAAGGCCGCGTCGTCGTTACGGTTGGCAATCAGGCGCAGATAGGAGAGCGCGTCTTTGATTTCCTGGCGTTCGAAGAAGCGCATCCCGCCATAGATGCGGTACGGCATGCTCGCCTGCAGCAGCGCCTCTTCCAGCACGCGCGACTGGGCGTTGCTGCGGTAAAGAATGGCGCACTTCTCCAGCGCGCCGCCGTTGTCCTGCCAGGTTTTGATCCGGTTGACCACGAAGCGGGCTTCGTCCAGCTCATTGAAGGCGCAGTAGAGTGAGATCGGCTCGCCGTCGATGCCCTCGGTCCACAGCTTTTTACCCAGACGCCCGTTGTTGTTTTCAATCAGGGCGTTGGCCGCGCTCAGAATGTTGTTGGTGGAGCGGTAGTTCTGCTCCAGGCGGATAGTTTCTGCGCCAGGGAAGTCTTTCAGGAAGCGCTGGATGTTCTCCACCTGGGCGCCACGCCAGCCGTAGATCGACTGATCGTCATCGCCGACGATCATCACCTTGCTGGAGTCGCCCGCCAGCAGGCGGATCCACGCGTACTGAATGTTGTTGGTATCCTGGAATTCGTCCACCAGGATATTGGTAAAGCGTTCGCGGTAGTGCTGCAGGATATGCGGCTTGTTGAGCCACAGCTCGTGGGCGCGCAGCAGCAGCTCTGCGAAATCTACCAGCCCGGCGCGATCGCAGGCCTCCTGATAGGCCTGATAGACCTTCTGCCAGGTCTGCTCAATCGGGTTGCCAAAGCTCTGGATGTGGTGCGGGCGCAGCCCTTCGTCTTTCTGGCTGTTGATGTACCACATCGCCTGACGCGGCGGCCACTGCTTCTCGTCGAGGTTCATGGCCTTAATCAGGCGCTTCAGCAGACGCAGCTGGTCTTCGCTGTCGAGGATCTGGAAATCCTGCGGCAGGTTGGCGTCCAGATGATGCGCACGCAGCAGGCGGTGCGCCAGCCCGTGGAAGGTACCGACCCACATGCCGCCCTGGCTGGTGCCCATCAGCTGGGCGATACGGTGGCGCATCTCCGCCGCCGCTTTGTTGGTGAAGGTCACCGCCATAATCGAGTACGGCGAGCAGTTCTCCACGCTCTGCAGCCAGGCGATACGGTGTACCAGCACGCGTGTCTTACCACTGCCCGCCCCTGCCAGCACCAGCATATTGGTGCGCGTCGCGGCAACCGCGTCACGCTGTTTGTCATTAAGGCTGTCGAGCAGGTAAGAAACGTCCATTGGCACCGTCACGTAGT
>Ga0308168_1001294_pt1 | contig 23384 bp, 28 predicted proteins | sample PhyCR2_FD_202133 | JGI IMG/M metagenome (GOLD analysis project Ga0308168, IMG submission 202133) | Phyllosphere microbial communities from UC Gill Tract Community Farm, Albany, California, United States - DLSLRC.R2 | ecosystem: Host-associated > Plants > Phyllosphere > Unclassified | place: USA...
AACGCTTTATTCGCTTTGCGCCGACGGTCTAAAATTGACCAATCGTATAAGTAACGCGAAACAAATTTGACCTTCACGTAGCTGCTAACCATCAAGCACCGTGAATTTTCACTACGCAGCTATTGTATCTACGCGTGTAGATAAATCAAGGTAACGAAACGGCAATCGTTAGATTTTCTTGACATTCAATACAGCCAATTGCTCAGAAAACCAATAAAATCAATGAAATAAATCGTCCAAAAAACATGCGATTTTTTTTCACTGTTTAAACCGTGCGCAAACTTAAGGCAAACGAAGCTGAACACGCTTTCAACACCGACGTTTTAGCCCGCAAGTGTTGCGAAGAGATGACAATCTGCACATCAGCCTCAGGTTTGTGTTTGTCGGGGCGGATGGTTAAGCTGAAAAACACACGTAGAGCCTGGCCCAGTAGGCGTACATTAATGGCAAATAAAATAGCCTAATGGGCCAGGCACTTATCAGGCGGGAAATAATGACGATTACATTAATGCGCCACGGCAAGCCCGATCACTCTTTGCCCGGCCGCCGCTCCTCACTGGCGATGGCGGAATGGTGCGAGGCTTACGATCTGGCCGAGATCTGTGACCTGCCGCCAGAACGCAGCCTGAGGCTGGCCGCAGAGGCGGATTGGATTGTCACCAGCACATTACCGCGTGCCATTTCGTCGCTGGCAAAACTCGGCAGGCACGCCAACCGGATCGATGCAATCTATCGTGAAGTGGCATTGCCCGTTATGCCGCTGGCTTTCCCGACTTTGTCGCCGCTGCTGTGGCTGCCGCTGCTGCGGATGATGTGGCTGCTGGGCTACGCCGGACAGGTGGAGTCTTACGCTGAGGCGAAACAGCGTGCGGTGCTCGCCGCCGATCGCCTGATCGCCCTGTCTGCCGAAGGCAATGTGCTGCTGGTGGGTCACGGCATTATGAATAAGCTGATTGCAGGCCGCTTACGTCATCTTGGCTGGCTGGGAGAGAAACACGCCAGCAGCCGCTACTGGAGCAGTGCGATTTATCATCCACCGGTGATTTAGGCCTGCCCGGAACGCCGAACACTGCGGTACGGACCAGAGACCTTATGACGGCGTCCTTGTTGAGGATGCGTAAAGGGTTATAATTCAATCGCTTCAGATTATCTTTATTTTTGCCTGGAAATGCAGCAGACACATGTTAAGCGCTGGATCGTGCCGCAGAGTTGCATTATAATCCTGCGCCTCAGGCCCCATAGCTCAGTTGGTTAGAGCACGCGACTCATAATCGCTTGGTCGCTGGTTCAAGTCCAGCTGGGGCCACCAGATTTCACCTGTTCAATCAGGACATTAAGCCACTTCGAAAGGAGTGGCTTTTTTTATGCCTTTTTTCAGTGGCGACGAAATGGCGATGGATTTTTAACGCCACTCCTTACAACCTGGCGATGGTGCTCACCACAACATAATTTATCAGTCTTCCTTACCCGTTCCCCCTGCAACGGCTCGCACTCCCCCTATGAAAAGGCTACAAGTGACAGGCCAATTGATGAAATATCTATTCACTTATCTATTCATTTACCTATTCATTCAGTGATTCAACATTATGCCTGATCGCTTCGACACGATACGCCTGCCGCTGAGTCAGAGGTCAAAAAAACTCCGATAACTCATTGAAAATATGAAAATTACCCAACCAGCAATGTCTCGTCCATCGAGGGGGGCTGGTGATGATCTTGTTAGAATCGGGGGCAAGCTCATCTATTCAAAATAGCGGACTCATATTCCTGAGCGGTTCATTTTTCCAATCAACCCACTTCAGGTAGCTACTCCACCCGCACCACCACCTTCCCCTTCGCTCGCCCGGTCTCAACATAGGCCAGCGCGTCTTTGATCCCGGCGAAGGGAAATACCCGGTCCACCACTGGCTTAATCACTCCGGCCTCCACCAGTGCGCTAATCTCACTGAGTTGCGCCCCGCTGGCGCGCATAAAGACAAACGAATAGCGTATGCCGCGCCGTTTAGCCTGCCTCCGGATGCGGTAACTCAGCAGGCGCATCACCTGCTTCAGCCCCCAGGAGAGCCCCTGTTCCGTGGCAAATTCCGGGGTTGGCGGGCCGGAGATGGAGATCAGCTGGCCGCCGGGTTTCAGCACCTGCAGTGATTTTGCCAGCACATCACCGCCCAGGCTGTTTAGCACCACATCGTAGTCATGCAGAAGGGTGGAAAAATCCTGCGTTTTATAGTCGATAACCACATCGGCCCCCAGCGCTTTCACCCATGCCACATTGGCCGTGCTGGTGGTGGTGGCAACGAAAGCGCCAAGATGTTTGGCAAGCTGGATGGCAATGGTGCCCACGCCGCCGGAACCGGCATGAATCAACACCTTCTGCCCTTTTTTCAGTTTTGCGGTCTCCACCAGCACCTGCCAGGCCGTCAGGCTGACCAGCGGAAGCGAAGCCGCTTCTTCCCGACTGAGATTGTCGGGTATTAACGCCAGATCGTGCTCGTTAACCGCAATGTACTCCGCAAAGGTGCCAATTCGCTGTGAGTTTGGCCGCGCATAAACAGGGTCGCCAGAGCGAAATCGGGTTACCTCAGGCCCGACACTCACCACCACACCCGCCACGTCATTACCCAGAATCAATGGCAGTTTATACGGCAGAATCAGCCTGAACTCGCCTTTGCGAATTTTGGCATCCAGCAGATTCACGCTGGTTGCCTACACCCGGATCAGCACGTCATCCGCCCGCAGTTCGGGTTCAGCTCTCTCAGCGAGGCGCCCGACGTTTTTGCTGCTGTAACCCTCAATAATAAAGGCTTTCATCACTGTACAGACCTCGATGTCGCAGGGGCAACCGTGATCAGAACGACGGGGATCGTGTTCATCGTTTGCTCTCTGTTGTGGGATTTATAGATGACGATTATCATTATTGTGTTCTTAGATGATGTATGACATATATAGTAAATGTCAAACAACATTTAAATCCACGAGGGCAACAGCATGAACTACACCACGTTTGGTCGTAACAGCGGTTTACGCGTTTCTGCACTGGCACTGGGCACCGGAAACTTCGGCACTGGCTGGGGTTATGGTTCGGAGAGAGAAGAAGCAAAACAGGTCTTTGACCGCTATGTCGAAGCCGGTGGAAACTTTATTGATACCGCAGACGCTTACCAGTTTGGGCAGTCTGAGGAGATAGTCGGGGAGTTTATCGCCGCAGAGCGCGATCGCTTCGTTGTCGCCACAAAGTACAGCTTAAGCGCCTCACCAGAGCCGGGGATCTCGCGTACCGGCAACAGTCGTAAAAATATGATCCAGTCGGTCGAAAACAGCCTTAAGCGTCTGAAAACCGATCGTATTGATCTGCTGTGGGCACATTTTGACGACCAGCTCACCCCACTCGAGGAGATCGTGCGTGCGTTCGACGATCTGGTGCGCGCGGGCAAGATCCAGTACGCCGGGTTATCCAATTTCCCCGCCTGGCGCATTGCCAGGGCAGACACAATCGCTGAACTGCGCGGCTGGTCGCGCATTGCCGGCATTCAGGTGGAATACAGCCTGGTGCAGCGCACCGCCGAGCGGGAGCTGCTGCCAATGGCTGAAGCACTTGGGCTGGCAGCGACACTCTGGTCACCCCTTGGCGGCGGCCTGCTCACAGGAAAATACCGTCAAAGTAACGAAGGACGCCTCACCGGATTCGGCGGGCGGCTGGTGCATACCGAGCAGGACACCACGCTGCTGGATACCGTTTTTGCCGTCGCCGGGGAGCTGAATGTCCTGCCGCTTCAGGTGGCCATCGCCTGGCTGCAAGACAAAGCCGCACATTCCACAACCAGTCTGATCCCCATCCTTGGTTCCCGTAATCTGGCACAGTTAAACGATACGTTGCAGGCGCTGGATGTGAGGTTAGAGAAAGATCAGATTGCCCGTCTGAATGCCGTCAGCGCCATTTCAGCAGGCACGCCACACGAGCAGATTGCCAGCACCCTGCCGAGAGCACAGGGCGGCGGCGAGTTTGTCAAAGCCTGGCCGCGCGCCTGAATGAAGTATTGATGAAGGGCATCATCTATTGATGGTGTGAAACACATCCCCTAAGATGATGCCCTCAAAAAGAAGGAGAAGACGATGGCCCGTGTATCGAAACAGCAGATGGAACGTCACCGCGAGGATATTATCAACGCCTCTTCGCAGCTCTTCCGTGAGCGAGGATTAAACGGCGTCAGCGTCAATGATTTGATGGCCGCAGCCGGGTTAACGCACGGCGGTTTTTACGGCCACTTTGAGTCAAAAGATGAGCTGGCCGCCATCGCCAGCCGCAAGGCCTTTGACGACTCTGCGGCGCGCTGGCAGGCGATCAATCAGCAGCCGAACCATCACACGTTGCGCACACTGGCCGAACATTATCTTTCTCCCGCTCATCGGGATGGCGTACAGGCTGGCTGTGCCATTACGGCATTAGCCAGTGATGTCGCCAGGGAAAGCGCGGATAAACCGGTGCGTGATGTCTATCTCGACGGCGTGAAAGGGATGCTGGGAATGCTGGAGTCGCTTTCGGATGTGGAAGATGACGCGCAGCGCCGTCAGCATGCGCTGATGCAGTTTTCCCTGCTTATCGGCGCGCTGACGCTGGCACGCGCCACGTCCGGGGACAGCCTGTCCGATGAATTCCTGGCGGCAGCAAAAGCAGCGTTGCTGGCAGAGAAGGAATAGCGATCAGAAAAGGGAATAGTTAACCAGATACAAGGCATGCTGACCGTCGGCCAGCAGGCGCTGATGGAACGCCAGCACGCTGTCAGGCGTCAGCGCCTGCAAGTCGGTGATATTGGGCTGAGGAATCATCTGCTGCGCCCGCAGCCAGCGATCGCGACTGGCCTCAAGCCGCCCGGTTGGCACCTGCTGCTGTTCCTTCAGCACTATCTGGCATGTTTCCCACAGCGCCTGCGGGCTGAGCGCCGCCAGCTCGGTATTCATCTGCACTAAGAAGTGGTCAATGCGTGCCGCCAGCTCCGCCGTCGTGAGATGCGGGGATTGCAGCGCAAACAGGATACCCGATCGCCCCGCCGCCTGATAAAAACGACAGCTCACCACATAGCCAATGTTCTGTTCCACACGCAGGCGCTGAAAAAACAGCGGCTGATAAATCATTGCTAACAACTGCCAGGCGGCCAGGCATGCGGTACTCTCCTCCACCAGCGGGCAGAAGCGCAGCAGTGCGGCCTCCGGGCTGCGTGTCGCCACCTGGTATTCAGGCTGTGGGGGTAAAGCATCAGGCAGCGCACGTATCGCCGAGTTAATGGCCGCCGGAAAGGCACTCAACAGGCAGGCGAGCTGCCGGTGCAGCTCGTGGTCGCCGCCATCCAGTACTGCACGCCAGGGGAGGTTGAGCGGCGTCTGGCCGCCTGCGGGATTGTGCAACGGCTGCAACGTTTCCGGCAGTGCACCGAGTAATGCCCGCACGGCAATATCATCGTGCAGCGCCTGACGCTGGCGCAGAGACTCACGCTCACCGCGTGCGATCACGCCAGGCGGGATATCCGCCAGCAGCGCATTGAGCGATGCCAGCGTGCTGACCATCAGCGCCGCCTCCCCCTGTAACTGGATCAGCCAGTGTCCCTGCGGGCAACCGATCGCCAGTTCGCCCCCGCGATGAGCGCAGCTCGCCGCCAGCGCACGCAGACGGGCCTGCACGATCTGCCCCCAGGGCGATGGCAGGTTGCTTTCGGGGCTGAGCAGCAGCACAGCGGGCGATTCATCGCGGCGATGATGGGCCAGCGGTGTCTGGCGCACAGGCAACATGGGGATGGCAGGCGGCAGGGGTTGTGGGAAGAACACGAACGCCTCACCTGATGTATCAGGCTGAACCGGCGCCCGCTCGCCCGGCTGGCAGGCCAGCGTCCAGCCCTGAACGTCGAGCTGATCCAACGGGGGGCTGTCAGCAATCCACAGCCGTGATAATGGCGCGGCAGACAGCAGTGCGAACAGTATTGCGCCCTCGTCGTCCCCGGCCGGAGCAAAACCAAAGGCACTTTCGCGCAACTGATCCATCACGGGTAACTGCGCGAAGTGGCGGCTGGCCAGCTGCGCGTAATGAGCGCGCTGCGTTGTCGTCAGTCGAGCCAGCTGTGCCAGCCAGTGGTGCACGCGCGCTTCAGCCCGATCGGCATCCCCGGCTTCCACCAGTACCAGTTCAAGGGTGATGACCGTCTGCTGTGCGCTGCGATACGGTAACAACAAACGGGCACCGTCGCACAGTTCCTGCTCGCGCAGCGAGGCCATCAGGCTGCCCGCCGCTTCGTCCAGCAGCAGCTGGCGCAGTAACGCCAGCCCGCCGTCGATCCGTTGATTCAGCAAAAAGGAGAGACGCAGGCGCGGTGCACCGTTCAGTTGCAGGGCGATATCGCACTCAGCAGCAGGCGCTAACGCGGGCAGCGCGGGCGGGAGCACCCCGCCCGCCGGGAAGGCTTCGGCGGCCTGCTGGGCCAGCGGCCACAGCGCCTCGATCGGCTGCGGTCCCTGCACCCACAGCGTCACCGTATCCGCATGGTAATAACGCTGATGGAACTGTTGCAGCGCCGCACGCAGCGCCGTGTGATCGTCGCCAAAGCCCGCTGCATTGCCGGTCTGGAAGCGTTGCCACGAATGGGAAGCGAAAGCAGCGCTCAGCGCCGCATCACACAACGTGTCCTGATGGTCGGCGAGCAGGCGGCATTCGGCATCAATGGTCGCGACTTCCTGGCGGATCGCGCTGGCAGACAACAGCGGTGCCACCAGCATATCCGTCAGGCGGGGCAGCGCATCGGCCAGTTGTTCGGGGGCGCACTCGAAAAAGTACGCGGTGCTGCTGCCAAGCGTGGTGGCGTTCAGCCGCCCTCCCCGGGCAGGCAGCCAGGCCATCAGCCTTTGGTCATCCTGAAAAGCCGGGCTGCCAGCAAACAGCAGATGCTCAAGCAGATGTGCCAGCCCCGGCCAGGCATCCGGCTCATGGTGACTGCCCACATCCACCTGCATCAACGCGGCGGCGCGCGTGGCCTGCGGGTCTGAGATTAACTCAACCCGTAAACCGTTGGGTAAGCGCCGCTGTTGATGCTGCATGCGTCAGACCTTAAAGATCAGCTGAGCATTAACCCGCTCAGAGTTAGCACGGTTGCGGAACTGCAGCTGACTGACCTGAATATTGGTGCAGTTGGCCTGTTCACGCGCTTCCAGGATCTTATGGTGATGCTCTGATTTGCTGCACACCGGGTCGGCATTATCCGCATCGCCCGTCAACATAAACGCCTGGCAGCGGCATCCACCAAAGTCCTTCTCTTTTTCCGAGCAGGAGCGGCAGGGTTCCGGCATCCAGTCAAAGCCGCGATAGCGATTAAAACCAAACGAGTTAAACCAGATATCCTCAAGGCTCTGCTCCAGCACTGACGGGAACTGAACCGGCAGCTGACGCGCACTGTGGCACGGCAACGCCGTGCCTTCTGGCGTCACACTGAGGAAGATCGCTCCCCAGCCACCCATGCAGCCTTTTGGACGTTCTTCGTAATAATCGGGCGTGACGAACAGCAGGTTCGCGAGGTTATCGCTGGCGGCCATTTTCTCGCGATAGCGGTGCACCACGGCTTCCGCCCGCTCAATCTGGTCACGCGTGGGCAGCAGCCCTTCACGGTTGAGCTGCGCCCAGCCGTAGAACTGACAGGTCGCCAGTTCAACGTCATCCGCTTCCAGCTCGATGCAGAGTTCGATAATCCGGTCGATCTGGTCGATATTGTGGCGATGCAACACAAAGTTCAGCACCATCGGATAGCCGTGCGCTTTCACCGCGCGCGCCATCTCCAGTTTCTGCTGGAAGGCTTTCTTTGACCCTGCCAGTGCCGCATTCAGCACTTCGTCGCTGGCCTGGAAGCTGATCTGAATATGATCCAGCCCGGCGTCGGCAAAGGCATCGATCTTCTTCTGCGTCAGGCCGATCCCTGACGTGATCAGGTTGGTGTAAAAACCCAGATCGCGCGCGGCCTTGATCAGTTCAGGCAGATCTTTACGCACCAGCGGTTCCCCGCCGGAGAAGCCGATCTGCACTGCGCCCATCGCCCGCGCCTGTTTAAACACCTCGATCCACTGCGCGGTGCTCAGCTCTTTTTCCTGCTGAGCAAAGTCCAGCGGGTTAGAGCAGTACGGGCACTGCAACGGGCAGCGGTAGGTCAGCTCGGCCAGCAGCCACAGCGGCGGTTTTACGGCAGGATTAAGCGGGTTCACGGAAAATAATCCACTTCTGTTCACGCGCGGCGGCGAAGAAATCTTTCACGTCATCATCCACGCCGCCCGCTTCCGGGAAGCGCGTGTTCAGCGCCAGGATAATCTCTGACAGCGTACGTTGCCCATCCACCAGCTCGAGGATCATCGTGGCGCTGTCGTTCAGTTTTGCCATGCCTTCCGGGTAGAGGATCACATGGCAGCCCTGCACTTCTTCCCACTGCAGGCGGTAACCACGGCGGAACATTGGGGTCATTTGTTCATTGATCACAGCAGTTTTCCTTTATGCCAGACCGGCTGATCCGTCACCGTGTGGTATGGCGGGCGGTTAAGGGCGTAAGCCATGGTCATGGCGTCCAGCATGCTCCACAGAATATCGAGTTTGAACTGCAGGATTTCCAGCATACGTTGCTGTTTTTCCACCGTGTCGCAGTATTCCAGCGCCAGTTGCAGGCCATGCTCCACGTCGCGGCGCGCCTGGCTGAGTCGGCCACGGAAATAACCGTAACCTTCTTCTTCAATCCAGGTGTAATGCTGCGGCCAGCTGTCCAGGCGCGACTGGTGGATCTGTGGGGCAAAGAGTTCGGTCAGTGAGCTACAGGCCGCCTCCTGCCAAACGGCGCGGCGGGCGAAACTCACATAGGCATCAACGGCAAAGCGCACGCCGGGCAGTACCATTTGTTCAGACAGCAACACATCGCGATCAAGGCCAACCGCCTCTCCCAGCCGCAGCCAGGCTTCGATACCGCCATCGCTGTCACCCTGACCATCATGGTCGAGAATGCGCTGCACCCATTTACGCCGGGTTAGCGGGTCCGGGCAGTTCGCCATAATCGCCGCATCTTTCAGCGGAATGCTGGTCTGGTAGTAAAAGCGGTTCGCTACCCAGCCCTGGATCTGCTCACGCGTTGCTTCGCCGTTATGCATGGCGATATGGAACGGGTGGTGGATATGGTAATAAGCACCGCGATCGCGCAGCGCCTGTTCAAACTGTTCCGGGGTCATCAACGTCGGATTGGTCATAGGTCAATACTCATGCCGTCATAACTGACCTCAATGCCACGCCAGGTCAGCGCCTGGCGCTCAGCGGAGGACTCATCAAGGATCGGGTTGGTGTTGTTAATATGGATCAGGATTTTACGCTTCGCAGGCAGCTCGCTGAGTACTGCCATCAGCCCCTGCTCTTCGCCCAGCGCCAGATGGCCCATATCACGGCCGGTATTACGCCCGACGCCGGTGGTGGCCAGCTCGTTGTCCTGCCACAGCGTGCCGTCGATCAGCAGGCAGTCTGCCTGCGCCATCAGCGCCAGCAGCGCGGCATCCGGTTCACCCAGGCCTGGCGCATACAGCAGTTTGCTGCCAGTGGTGGTGTTTTCAATCATCAGCGCAATATTGTGCCCAGGCAGCGGTCGCCCGCGATACGGCGAATACGGCGGCGCATTGCTGAGGATCGGGATCGCGGTAAAACGCAGTGCCGGGCAGACGGCCACGGAAAAGGGTTCCGCGGGCTGGATGGCGTGATGCACTAATCCACCGTTCCAGTGCTTCAGCATGGTAAAGATCGGGAAGCCACTGGTCAGATCCGCATGCACTTCCGGGGTACACCACACGGAATGCGGGCAGCCTTCACGCAGGTTCAGCAAGCCGGTGCAGTGATCGATCTGGCTGTCGGTAAGGATAATCGAGCCGATCGCCGTACCGCGCAATACGCCCTGTTTATGCAGCTCAGGGTTGGCCGCAATCTGGTGGCAGATATCAGGCGAGGCATTACACAGCACCCAGTCGGTGCCGTTATCACTGACCGCAATCGAGGATTGGGTACGTGCGGTGGCCGGAACGCTACCGTCACGGACACCCTGGCAGTTGGGACAATGACAGTTCCACTGCGGGAAACCGCCGCCTGCCGCAGAGCCGAGGACTTTGATTTTCATGGGTAAACCGGGAGAAGGAATAAAAATGCCTGCTACAGCGCAGGCATCCACATTACTTGCCTGAATCGTTCGAGTTACAGTTGCAGCTCAAGGTATGATGACCAGGCATTAGCCTAAATAATTCGAGTTGCAGCAAGGCGGCAAGTGTGAGAATCCCGGGAGCTTACTCAGGTAAGTGACCGGGGTGAGCACACGCAGCCAACGCAGTTGCAGCTTGAAGTATGACGGCGAATTAGCGGTTTGAGATGTATAAGGTTACTTCTAAGCCCAAACGCATATCGATAAAGGTCGGTTTAGTCCACATAGTGATATCCTCAAGGTGTTTAAAAAACAGGCGATATACTCCAGTTTCGTAGAGTCATCGGCATGTTGTCAAATTACAGGAATTTGGCGGCACAGATGTTGCGCCTATGATAAATCGATATCAACCCTAAAATCTGCACGGTTTATGCTGTTTTGAACTATTTGGTTCAAAAATCAGGCGTTATTCTTTCCAGGTTTTTCGCAATACCCGCAGCCAGTTAGCACGACACAGCTTGTTCAGCAGCGCATCGTCATAGCCCGACTGACGCAGTGCGGCCAGCAGAAGGGGCAGCCCGGTAACGTCACCCAGATCATCGGCCAGGTTGATACCGTCAAAATCAGAACCAAAGGCGACACGGTCCTCCCCCAGTTTCTCCAGCAGGTAATCCAGGTGTTGCACCATGACGCTGAGCGGCATATCGCCGTCACGTTTGCCATCGCTGCGCAGAAAAGAGGTACCGAAATTCAGCCCGACCAGTCCGTCGCTGTCGGCAATCGCGCCCAGCTGAGCATCCGTCAGATTACGTGGCTGAGGGCATAAGGCGTGCACGTTAGAATGGCTGGCGACCAGCGGTGCTGTACTCAGCCGCGCCGTTTGCCAGAAGGCTTTTTCGTTCATATGCGACAAATCGATCATCAGCCCACGCTGATTGCAGGCCCGGATCAACCGCTCTCCGGCATCAGTCAGCCCTGCTCCGGTATCCGGCGAGCCTGGGAAGCTGCCGTTAATGCCCACGCCAAAACGGTTAGGCAGATTCCAGAACGGCCCGATGCTGCGCAATCCGGCCTGCTGCCAGCGATCCAACTGGCTTAAGTCATCATCCAGCGCTTCCGCCCCTTCAATATGCATCACCATCGCCAGCACGCCGCTGGCCATACAGTGTTCAATCTCGCTGACGCTGCGGCAGATTTTTGCCTGGCCTGCCGACTGTGCTTCCAGCTGCTGCAAAATCGCCATCTGCTGTTCGGTGATTGCCAGCGGGTCATGCACTTCCGCCTGGCGCGTGGGAAATTTCGCCACGTAGTCAGCGGGGGGCACAAAGACGGCAAACAGCCCACCCGCAAAACCGCCCTCACGCATCCGCGCCAGGTCGAGATGCCCGCTCAGACGCTGATGCAGAAAGGCCGCAGCCGGGTTTTCAGGGTGGTGCAACCACAGGTGCAGCAGCAGATCGTTATGGCCGTCGAAGATGGGGTGCTGAGAAGTGTGTGTCATGGGGGCGCCAGCGATGTCAGGAAGACAGATGATGATAGCGCAGATTAGTCGGGAGAGGGGAATGCAAAACCAGGGCGGGCGCGAACCCGCCGCTGGCGGTTAACTTCCAAGACGGCTGGTGCGGGTTTTCACCGGCGCCACAGGCGGCGGCGTGGCCTCCAGCGGGCGGGCAACAATCCCGGTGATACTCTCCATCGACTTGAAGGTGCAGCTACAGTTCAGGTTCTGGCACTGGTGATAACGCTCCTTGGTTTCGCTGCTGAGAATACGGCTGGAACGGGCATGGCTGTTATGTTGGCAAATCGGGCATGGCATCATGGTTGACCTCCAATGGTCATCAGTTAAACTCACACATTGTGAATAAAACTAATTATATTCACTTTAAGTGAATCATCAAGCGGTTTTTTCACTTTGTGAGAATTAATCCAGTTCCTTTTTCGCCACCACAGAGTCCTTCAACACAATCTCGAGTTCTACTTTTGACGTAAACCCTCCTCCAGAATTAATCGTATGAGCCACACTGGATACAATCCATTTGTGCTTATCAATCAATTCCTTGAACCCGGAAACCTCTATCAGCATTTCCGGGGTCAACTCCGGCCTCCCCATTGCCAGCCCAAAACTTAGTGTCGCACTCATTCTCTGATTCTTTTTCCATTCCGCTGTTGCCGCATTTACGGCCTCCTCTTCGGTGGTAAACAAGGTTCCCAGCTCAAGGTAACGCGCTCCGGCTGTCTCAAAAATAGTACCAGGCGGGTCTAACTCTGCCCTGACTAATACCCGTCCAGAGTTGGCTTTGTCCAGACGCAACCAGCGCGCCTTTACTCCGATATTGTTCATATCCCCTGTATATGAGAATGAATGCGCATCTCCATCGCGGCGACGAATAGTGGCTTCGGGTAAAGGGTCACCTTTCGCCGTTGTTCCCTTACCCGGTATCAGCAACAAGACTTTGCCATTTTTGATTGTCGCCACCGCGCCGTAAGACACCGCCAGCCGGGCAAGAAACTGGAGATCGTTTTCATTGGTCTGATCGAGATGTTCGATATGGGTTGTCGCCAAATTGTTGGGCAATGACGCTCCCAGCTTATTGCGTTCGGCGATACGCTTTACAATCTCGCCCAGCGTCATCCGGTCATAGGATTCCGATCGGCTCTCTTTCAGGACATCGCTCAAGTCAGCACTAAACCCGCTCAAGGCAAGCTTGTCAGGGGAGCCTGTATGAGTGACTGTTTGAATAATGAATTTCCCTTTATCAAAAAGCGCCATCCCCTGCCAGCCGATAGAGATCTGCAAAATACTCCCCCGCTGCGGCAGGATGATTTTTCCATCGCTGTCATCAAGCTCCATTGTGAAAGTATCCAGCTCCATGCCGCGTTTATCCGTGATTTCCATACTCAGTAAACGCGATCGGAAGTTGCTGGTGATATCAATATCATCGAGTTTTATCTGATAATCAGGCCCCATCTGTGCACCAATATTTATGGCATCCATCACAGGCTCTCCAGCAGTTTAGAGGCGTTATTACCCACCTTATTGATCACCTCTTCCGCCTGCTGTTTCAGGTCACCGAACATCTCCAACAGCGATGGGTCCACGCGCTTAAGCGTGATATCGAAGCTAATTTTACGTGCAGTACCGTTCTGAAGGAGATCGCTGTGCGTGCCGTTCACACTGGTAATCACAAACATCCCGTAGGGGATGCCGTTGCCACTCAATAAAGGCCAGGCACGTCCTTGCGTTGCCATGATATTCAACGCGAAGAGTGAAGCCACTCCTCCGGTGATTTCCGGACGCAATTCACCTGACAGCGTAATCGTCTCATCCCCCACGCCGAGAAACTGCTGTGACTGACGCGTGCCAATGCGGCTGCCGCTGGCCCAGCGATAATCACTGGTTTGCTTCATTGTCTGATAGGGCAACGTTCGCCGTTCAAAGACCATCATGCCTAAAATCATCATCATGGTTTATTACCTCCACACGCTGCTGCGCTGTTTCAAGTCGGCGTTAAACTGTTCCTGCTGTCTGTTTTTTTCCATAATCGCCAGCACATCAGCCTGGCTCATGCCGTCATGGGTGTTGATCACATAGCTGCTGTTAAAGATGCTCTGCTGGCTGTTGCTGATGCTGCCCGCCGTGACGGGTTTATAGCTGGCTCCCCCAAAGGCGACGGAGGAAGGGCCATCCGGCGAAACATAATCTGCGCCGCCCAGAGCGACCGAAGGACGTTGTGCTGGCCGATCGTTATTCAGCGAGGCTTTGGCATCGGATGATTTTTTATCGACGACCCCGAGTTTTTCCAGCACCCAGTCAATGCCCTCGCGCATATCCCGGAGTATGTTCAGCGGGGCCATAAAGGCATCGCCCAACGCTTTGCCAATCCACTCCCCGGCCCCACCAATTTTATTCAACGCATCTCCCGTCATATGCACCGGTTCCAGCCACGTCTTAAATCGAGCGTAAAGCGCTGAAGCCTGCTGTGAAATTCCGTCAAACATGTTCTCAAAAGGAGCGAAAAAATCCTTTAATGGCGACAAAGCCGCCCCAATTCCCCGCATCACTCCGGCAAAGAATGCGCTGATCGGTTCCCAGTATTTGTAAATAAGCGCGACCCCGATACCAACCAGCACAGCGATACCCGCCGCAATGCCCAGCGTTAACAACGAGACGCCAGCCAGCGCTGTTGCTATCGCGCCCCCCGCAAAGGTAAAGACGCTACTGAGCAGCCCGGCTCCGGTTATCAGCAAATTCAACCCGCTAATTACTGGCACCATCACCGAGCCCATCCCACCCAGAGCCGTAATCAACATACCGCCACCGGCTACCAACTGGATGATCCCACCCGCCAGCGTGGGGTTATCCTTAATCCACTCGTCAACGCCACTTAACAGCCCGGTGGCCGTTTTCGTCAGGCTACGCAACGTTCCATCGAGCTGAACAAAGATATCCACGCTGACCGCTTCCATCGCACTGTTAAGCTGGGCGATATCCCCTGCGAGATTATCCGCGATCGCCGGAAGCGCTCCGCTAACAGAGGACGGTGCCGCATTCTGCAACTGCGCTCTGGATGATGCCGTCACCGCCTGATAGCCTGGCTTTAGCAGCCGTGCTCCCTGGCGGGCAACACCCATTGCCTGACCGCTAACTGCGCCGATTTTATCGACCACGCCCTGCCCAGCCCGATAACGCTGGAGTGACTTTTCGATGCCAGATTTGAGCTGAGGTTTGAGGTTTTGTGAACGCTGAGCGGTTTCAGCGCTGCGAATTTCCTGCAAACGCTCCTTGCTGGCTACTCGCGCAGATTTGTCATTGCGTTTTTGTGCCCGCGCCCGATTGGCGCTAGCCAGCAGTTCCACGCGCTGCTGAAACATCGCATTACCGAGGGATTTGGTCTCCCCCGGCAGATCATTGAGGAACAAATTCGACCGGATCACCGCTTTGCGCAGGCCGTCCAGACCAAGGTTAATACTCATCGCTATTCTCCACTCTGCATGCCGCTGCGCACGATCGCCTTATGCCGCCAGTCGATCAGTTCCGCCAGCGACATGGGGTTCATTTCTGATGGCGGCCAGTGAAAAACGGTCGCAATGTCGGCCATCAGATCATCCACCGTCAGGTCGTCGGGCCAGCGGACGTGTCCGGCTTCGCGGATAAAAAACCGATCACCCTGCCACCGAGTTCGATCAGATCGACCGGGTCCAGATTCAGGCATTCTGATTTCGTCAGGTTCGGCACGGTGATGCGTGGCAGCACGGTGATCAGTGCCTCAACGTCCGATCCGGCCAGATCCACCAGCCGGGTTCCGCGCAGTGCGCCGGCGTTGGGTTTGGTCACCTCTACGCTGGTAATCAGGGTTTCACCACGGGCAATGGGGGTCACCAGGGTGACCAGGTTATCTTGCTGTTGCATGGACTTTCCTTACGTTTAGAGAGAATGCGGGTCGGGCATGCCCGACCCCTGCGAATTGCCGAGGTGGGGCTGGCAGGCCCAACCCCTGCGAATTTCCGAGGTGGGGCGGGCAGGCCCGTCCCTGCGGATTACGCCAGACCGATGTTCTGACGGTGCTGCGCCAGACGATCGACGCCGTTCACGATCTCAACCATATTGATGGTGTCAATTTCGATCAGCGCTTTACCGTTCCAGGTCAACTTGTAATAAGTGCATTTGGTGGTGATTTTGGTTTCAGTCTCTTCACCCTGCTTGCTCTCACCGAAGTCGAACTGCTGGTGCTTACCGCGCAGCTCCACCTCAACCGCCACCGTTTCATCGGTGTCGTCACGCTGATAAGAGCCCATAAAACGCAGCGGCACCGTTGCTCCGCCCCACTGGCTGAGAATGCGGTCATCCAGCCCGGCAATGGTCCATTCCAGATCCAGCGCATCGTCTTCCAGACCGTTATCAATGTGCGCCACGCCGTTCATTCCGCCGCCGCGATACGGGTCGAGTTTGCGTGCCAGTTTTGGCAGCGTCAGCGAGGTCACCACACCCTGGTAGCTGTTGGCATCGTTAAACAAATTCAGGTATTTCAGTTTTTTTGGCAGTGCCATAAGAGTGTCTCCTTAGCTGTTGACGGAAGCGGCAAAGTTCGCCAGATAGCTGTCAGTAATGCGCTGGCGCAGCGTCATATCTTCCAGCGGCGGCACCGGGGTGTAGTCGTAGTCGATAAACAGTTTGCCCGCCTTCAGGGTTTCCTGAGTGTTGGCGCTTTCGTCGTACCAGCAGTTGGCACCCAGCAGATAGCCCGCGTTGATCAGCTCACGGAACTTGGCGTTGATGCCGGCGATAATGTCGCGCACCAGCGTCGGTGACAGCGGCTTATCGTTGGCCCACATGTGCGCATCGGCCATCGTGTCAGCAATCACCTGCGCCGAGCGGGTGTAGTTTTCAAAGGCAAACAGCGGGTCATCGCTACAGGTGCGGTTGCCCCAGAAGCGGAAACCGTCTTTGCGGATGAGCGTGGTGACGCAGGCTTCGTTCAGCAGATCGGCATCGGTCCCTTCCTGTTGCAGGTCCCAGAATACCGAGGCGGAGACGCCTGTTACGCCGTTAACGCCAACGTTGGACAGGGTTTTATGCCAGCCGGTGTCATTGTCGATTTTGGCGCGCAGGCCCAGCGCACGTGCGGTGGCATACGCGGTATCCGCCGCGCTGGTGGTGGTGTTCCAGGCCACAAAATCCGGCCAGATCACCATCAGCTCACGCTGGCTGAAGTTCTCGCGATAAGCGATCGCCTCGGTAATGGTTTTGCAGCCATACGCCGAGATATAGCCGAAGGCGCGCAGCTGCTGGCAGACCGCTGCCAGTGCGGTAGACACTTCAAGAGAGTCATGGCCCGGTACACCGAGGATGCGCGGCTTAACGCCGAGATCGGTCTGCGCACTGAGCAGGGCTTTCATGCCGGTATAGCGGCCATTGGCATCGCTGCCGCCGATGATATTGCTGGTGGTCTCGGCAGCGTCTTTACCTTCTGCAACGCGAACGACCACGGTGACCGGTTTGCTCTGGTCAGCAATGGCACGCAGCGACTGTGCCAGCGTACCTTTGGTACCGGCTTTGCCCACGGCGGCCAGTACATCGGTGATCAACACCGCGGTATTCAGCGGGAAGGTGGTGGCATCGGCATCTTCTGCGGTACAGATCATGCCGACAATGGAAGTGGAAACCGTTGAGATACTGCGGGTTCCGTCATTCACTTCTACGACGCGGACGCCGTGGTGATAATTAGCCATCTTTATTGCACTCCGTTGTTGGGGTGAGGTCATGATGACAAGAATTTAATATGCAGGCATTCGATGGGCGTTGTGGGGAGCAAGGGACAACGTGGGATTTAAAAATCATTCAAAAACAGAAAGTTATATGATTATAAAAATAAATAAAGATCTGCTTTTACACGCCAAAAACCAATAAAAAGGCTCCCCTGAGTTGCCAGCAGGGGAGCCGTATTGAAATAACACGTTTTAGGTAAGAGATTATGCGCTGCGATACCAGCCCATCAGTTTAATAAATGAGTTAGTAACATTAAACTCTAGTCCCGAACCCATAATTTCTGTATTACCCGAAAATGTGTGATCATGAACACCACTATTTGACGTATTTCCTGTCCATGATTTAGATGCATCAAAATTAAAGCCATCAGAATTACTCGACATACTTGCAACGCCATCCAATCCTGATCTGTAAGAGCTAAATGCGCCTGTAGCCCTCCCACCACCAACTTTAGTTAGCTGATTTGCTTCAATATTCCCCGTAATATTCATTGTGCCGCGTGTATGAGTATGCCCCCCGTTTGATGACGTTCTGCCGGTTAAGCCCAATGAAAGTGACGGTAAATGATTCTTTTCAATCTGATAAATATCCTTACCCCCGATTGTCATCACATCACTGCCGTCCGCTTTCGCTAACCGGATAGTTTTATTCTCACCGATAGAGTTCCAGGTCGTATTGGGGAACAGGGTGTTCGGGTTTTTATTCTGCGCAAACCAGGTGACGATGCCGACAGGATAAATCTCATCAACAACATTTCGTGCAGCAACCTGCTGATTCACATACTCTTCTGTCGCGAACACCAGGCTGTCATCCAGCGTCAGCGCTATCGCCTCGCTCCCGCTAACGGCGATCACCATGCGCAGAGTTTGCGTACGGCCAGACCCCTCTTCCAGCGCAGGCTTATAGGTTTCCGCCATATTACACACCGCCAGCAGCGTACCGTCTCCCGCCAGCAGCCCCAGCTCACGCATCCAGAAACCACCTGCGCTGGCAGGGATGATCACCTCCATCACCAGCCAGTTTTTGTGCGTCTTATCGACTTTGACCGAGTTAACCGCCTTGCGATATACCTCATGGACCAGAGTCGTCTGGCTGGAGCTCGGTGTGGTGGGCTGGCCGTTGCCGTCCCCCACGACCATGGTTTTGATATCGACCTGAGTGCCGCCCTGCATCGCAGCGGCGATGCGTGCCTGCCCTGCCGTTGTTACGACAGACTTATATTTTACAGCCATTTAAAACCTCTCAAGCGGGAAAAATAGTGACCGTTTCAGCGTCATACTGAACGGCGCCTGTCCAGACGATGCCCTGAATATCCTGGGTGATCGTCAGGGCGGTTAAGTGACGGCTGACTGCTTTTGCATCTGCGATCAGTCGTTCCATCTCGTTAAACATGGCTTCATCAATGCCGGAATCCAGCACGCCGATATCCAGGCGAAACGTGCCGGGTGGCTCACTGGTTTGCCACCATTCATGCACGTTGATCACATACCCCAGCGGCTCGACCACGCGTCGGATCGCGGCAATAGTGCCTTTACGGCGGTGAACGAACTGCGAGGCGGCAACCACCGCGCGCTTCGTCTCCTCCGGCCAGGTTTGATCCCAGCGATCAACTGACCAGGCCCAGGCCAGGTAGGGCAACAGCGCGACCGGGCAGGTTTGCGGGTTCCACAATGTGCGCAGCGGCACCGGCAGCTGCTGGAGGCTGGCGCAGGCTTCTGCGGCCGCGACTTCCAGCGCAGACGATCCGACGGGCAGCAGACGATCACTCATCGGAACCTCCCACGCTGATCGCACGCCCGGTGCACCAGCCCGCCTGAGTTTTATCCAGCACCACATCCTGCGCGGGCTGGGCCAGTTCCACGCGCTGCACCCCTTCCACATGCAGGGCGGCGAACAGGGCTGAGCGGCGGATATCACGTCCCAGCCGGCTTTGTGCGGTGACAAAGGCGGCAAGCCGTGCTTCCGCTGCGGCGCGGATCGGCTCGGCCTCCGGGCCGGGGTAGAGGAACAGCGTGGCATCAACGCTGTACTCAACGATGTTGGCGGACTGCACGCTGACGCGATCGGCCACCGGGCGCACATTTTCATCGTTAAGAGCAATATTGACCGCGGACAGCAGCGCGGCACTGGCCTCCCCACGCCCTTCACGCGACAGCACGGTGATCAGCACTTCCGCCGGAGCCGGGCTGGTGGCGCTCACGTCAGCAATACGGCCATCAGCACTGCGGGCATGGTATTCATAAGCCCCCGCCGGTCCCGCCACGCTCAGCCCTTCAAAGGCCTGAGCAATGCGCAGACGGAAGTCCTCATCCTTTTCCATCACCGCAGCGGTCGGCGGCAGCGTGCTGCTGTCAGCCGGGCTCAGCACCAGGCGGGTCACGCCGTTGTTCATTCCCAGCTGATCGAGGTCGCCTCCGGTAGCCCAGGCCACCATCGTGGCTTTGGCGGCTTCATTGATGCGCTGTCGCAGGATCAGCTCGCGGTAGGTGTTCTCCTGCAACAGCTTGACGATGGGCTCTGACTCAAGCTCAAGGGTCCGGGTTATCGCCGCCTGCTGGTCGGCCGGATAAAGCGCCACCAGCGCGGCCTTGCGCGCCTGCAACAACGTTTCAAAATCGAGCGCCTCAACAACGTTCGGCGCAGGTAGCTGACTCAAATCAATCGTGGCCATAATCATTCACTCACTGGAATGGAAAGAGAAAAAGGGGACTGGCTGAGGCTGCCCTGCAGCGCCACCACCATGCTGCCGTCGAATCCGGGCTGGTAGCTGATGCTGTCCAGCGCAATGCGCGGCTCCCACTGCAATAACGCCACATAGCAGGCCGACATAATTTGCAGGCGCAGTGCCTCGTTTTGTGGCTGGTCGATCAACATCGACAACAACGATCCATAGTTGCGGCGCATCACCCTGCTGCCCTGAGGCGTGAGCAAAATGTCGCGTACCGACTGACGGATATGATCCCGATCCGTCAGGGCCAGACCGCTGTCACGTTGCATACCGAGATAGTTTTCTGTACTCATTGCGGCCCCGCTGTTTTGCTGCCGCCACTTTCCACACCCGCGTGGACGTGACTGTGAACGACAATGCCGTTAGACGACAGGCTGCCCCCGCTGTGGCTGATATTGCCCTTCAGGGTGCCTCCCCCGGTTAGTTCAAACGTCGCGGCTTTCAGCTGCTGCGTGCACTCCACCAGCGGCGCATCGAGGGTGATGCTGACCGCCGCCGTGATACGCGCAGACTGAATGCCACTGGCCGTCAGTGCCCCGCTTTCCGGTTCATAGGCCAGTTGCGCGCCATCGGGAAACGTCCAGTGCACCGCATTCTGTGAGGCCGAAGGGGCCGGAAAGGTATCCGAAAAAATGCCCGACAGCACAAAGGCGGTGTTCAACTCCCCCCCCAGAGCGAGCAGAAGTACCTGCTCCCCGGGAGAGGGGGCATGCCAGCTGCGGACCTGCCCTGCACTCCCGCTTAACCAGGGCAGCCAGGTGGTGAGGTTGCCTTCGCTTTGCACCCGACAGCGTGCCCGGACGGTATCCACCTCGCTGACGGTGCCAATGCGCAGCAGGTTGTGCAGCTGGCGCCGGGTTTCACTGACAAATTCATTCATAACGCTCTCCTCCGTCATCTCAGATAGCGGGCCATTCACTGACCAGTTGTTGGTTGATATAAAGTTTCCAGGGGCGGGAAACGGCTTCCGGCGGCAGCGGTTCCGGGACGTGCGTGACGTGCAGCGCCCCGTCGTCTTCGCTGACCAGCACCCGCTCGGTCAGCAGGATCACCACGGTGAAATCGCCGTTGGTAGTGCTGCTGAACACCATGCCGTTCTCGCGCCTCGCAGGGGTGGTCATCAGGTCAGGCTGGTTCTCCCGCAGCCACAGCAGCAGGGCTACCACCAGAGGGTCGATGTCACCACCGGACTCGCTGAGGGTGATGCGTAACGGGTACTGATATTCAAAACTCAGTGAGGCGGCGGGCGTGCAGGCCACCACGCCCTGTTCCAGCGCGATTGTCAGCCGTTCAGGGTGATCCTTGAGTTGCGGTACGCGGGCCAGTAACGCCTCGCGTAGCTGGTTGGGCTTTAACATCATGTTGCTCCTGACACTGTTTAAGGGTTTCGACTTGCAGGCCGCACGTCAGCAGTGCCTGCTCCAGCTGGCGGATCGTGTTCAACAGATCCCCCTGTGTTGCCGGCTGACTGGCCGGGATCGAACAGCTGCTGACGATCGGACAACCACGCCAGATAATCGTTGGGGGTGGCGAAAGCGGGATGCTGCTGCAACCGGATAATGCCGTCAGGCAAAGCAGCATCGCTCCAGCGTTGAAGTGCTTCATTGCTGCGTATGATCCTTTGATCGTTAAGTTGTTGTTTCATTGTGAGATCGCGTGCGCTCAGGAGTGACTGACGCAGCGTGCGTTCTGCCTCGGCCTGGCGGGCGATCTCGCCCTGTAGCTGTGTGATCACCTCATCGCGTTGGATCATTCCTGTGGTGAGCTGCGCATTCGTCCGTTGCAGCGCAATCTGCTCGCTGTGCAGGTGCACCATATAAAAGGCTGCGCCGCCCAGCATCCCCATCAGTAGCAGGAGCAAAGTCATCCACAGGCGATTCATTGCGCCCCCTTCAGGCACAGGGCGCGTTCTGCCGTTCGCCGCGTCTCAATCCCTTTATTGCGCACCCCCTTCACATAGACCCAGCGCATCAGCTGATCGCAGGCCGCCGCCCACTGTTGTTGATTGATCAGCCGGGCGTAAGTCGAGCGGCAAACAGCGCCCACACCGACGTTAAACGCGAAAGAAACCGTGGCGTCATACACCCCCTGCGGCATGGCAACGGGCATACAGCGTGCAATACCGCTTTCCACTCGCTGTACGTCATCAATCAGATTTATCGCGATCTGCCGTTCATTCACCTCCGTGGTCGATATAACGCCCCGGGTATGTCCAATCCCGTTAGTCCAGACGCCGGCGCTGCACTGATACGGCGAGGTACGGCAACCTTCGGCGTTGGCCAGCAGCAGCAATCCTTCACTGGAGATGGTAAGCGTGGAAAAGGAAGGCAGTGAGATCGCCAGTGCCATCACCACCAGCACTGCACACTTCTTAGCTGTTGAATTCATCGACATTCCTGCCCGTTTGCCGCTGTTGCATCAGCCGCCAGGCCTTACGGCGGTAATGCCAGTTGATAAAGAAATTCGCGATGTTGATGCCCAGCGTGAAGACCGCCACCAGCGCACCCACCATAAAAGCGATGTCCTGCACCGTGTGGCGCCCTGACCACATCATGATCGCGCTGACCAGGTACCCAATCAGGGAGCTGTTTTTTTCCATCAGTCAGCTCCACAGATTCAGCGTTTCATGCGTGGCTGACAGTGAAAGCGTTGGAAGTTCTACCGGATAGCCATGAGGCAACCGTGCCCCCCGTTCAGCCAGCCCGGGGTTGGCGGCGTACACCTGTTCCACGACCTGCCGCGTACGGCCATAGTGGCGAAAACAGATCTCATCGACGCTGTCGTCCTGCAGGGCATAAATTTTCATGTTTCACTCCCCCGTAACGGGTATTGCGATAATAGAAACGGCAAAGCGTGGGAACGGTCACCTCACCGCAATCTCACTCTGCCGGGTAAGCACAATCAGTGTGCGTTTTCGACGATCGCGGCTCAATCCGGGGCTGTTGTAGGGAGGGTGTGACAACGCAAGGGCATCAGGCAGATGAGATGAGTCGCTTCTGAGCGGCGAAAAAAAGGCAAAAAAAACCCCCAAACGGGGGCATCAGCAGAACATCGCGCAGAGGGGGTGGGATCCGTTCCGGGTACGCGAGGGCCTGCACCCGCGGGGAACAATGTGTACCCGCCAGGCTGTCAGGAAGACCTTAGCACTCTGGCGGCGGAGAAAAAACGACCGAAAACTGCGTGTTTTTGAGCTCGACGCCACGGGCAATATCGG
>Ga0308168_1001298_pt1 | contig 23309 bp, 22 predicted proteins | sample PhyCR2_FD_202133 | JGI IMG/M metagenome (GOLD analysis project Ga0308168, IMG submission 202133) | Phyllosphere microbial communities from UC Gill Tract Community Farm, Albany, California, United States - DLSLRC.R2 | ecosystem: Host-associated > Plants > Phyllosphere > Unclassified | place: USA...
AACGACATCGCTGATGTCGAATACCAGTTTCTGGCGGAACAGGACGTCAAAGACGTCGATATTACTTACTTCCGTGAGCTGGTCGGCGGCGTTGCAACTAACAGTGCATACCTCGACGGCCTGATGCAACCTTACCTGTCACGCCAGCTGGAAGAGCTGGGACAGGTGGAGAAGGCCATCCTGCGCATCTCACTGTTTGAACTCAGCAAGCGTGCAGACGTTCCCTACAAGGTGGCGATCAACGAAGGGATCGAACTGGCTAAAGTGTTCGGTGCTGAAGACAGCCATAAGTTTGTCAACGGCGTGCTGGACAAAGCTGGCCCGTTTATCCGTCCCAACCGCAAATAATTCTCTGAGGCCGCTCATCACGGCCTCATCTTTTTACTCCCGGAATGCATTATGGCTTGTGGCGAATTTGAACTGATTGCACGTTATTTTGACCGTGTAACCAGTTCCCGTCGCGATGTTGAAAAAGGCATCGGTGACGACTGCGCATTACTCGGCGTACCGGAAAAGCAGACGCTGGCAATCAGTACTGACACGCTGGTGGAAGGCGTGCATTTTCTGCGTGATATTCATCCCGCCGACCTCGGATATAAAGCCCTTGCAGTAAACCTCAGCGACCTGGCTGCCATGGGCGCCGATCCTGCATGGCTGACGCTGGCCCTGACGCTGCCGGAGATCAATGAAGCCTGGCTGAAAGACTTCAGCGACAGCCTGTTTGAGCTGCTCGACTACTACGATATGCAGCTGATTGGTGGTGACACCACGCGTGGGCCCTTGAGTATGACACTGGGCATTCATGGCCTGGTGCCGCAGGGACGGGCGCTGAAGCGCAGCGGTGCGCGCGTGGGCGACTGGATCTATGTCACCGGCACCCTCGGTGACAGTGCCGCTGGCCTTGAACTGCTGCAACACCACGTGAAGATTAACGATCCGGCAGCCCATGAGGCGCTGATCAAGCGCCATCTGCGCCCGATGCCGCGAATCCTTCAGGGGCAGGCGCTGCGCGATCTCGCCAGTTCGGCTATCGACCTGTCTGACGGGCTGATCTCCGATCTCGGCCATATCCTTAAAGCCAGTGACTGTGGTGCCCGCCTCCATCTGGATGCGCTGCCGATCTCCGCTGTACTGAAACAGCACTTCGAACCGGAACAGGCCGTACGCTGGGCGCTGAGCGGGGGCGAAGACTATGAGCTGTGCTTCACCGTTCCGGAGATTAACCGCGGCGCGCTGGACGTGGCGCTGGGCTATCTTGGCGTTCCCTTCACCTGCATCGGTCAGATTGCTCCGCAGTCGGAAGGGCTGACGTTGTTACAGGACGATAAGCCGGTAGAACTGAACCTGAAAGGATTTGACCATTTTGGCACGCGCTAAGGACGTGGCGAAAAGTCGCCTGAAGATGAGCAACCCCTGGCATCTGCTGGCGACCGGGTTTGGCAGCGGTCTCAGCCCCTGGATGCCGGGAACAGCAGGGTCCCTGGCGGCCATTCCGTTCTGGTATCTGCTTAACCTGCTGCCGCAGGATCTCTATTCACTGGTGCTGCTGCTGGGGATCAGTATCGGTGTCTACCTTTGTCACCGTACCGCGAAAGATATGGGTGTTCACGATCATGGCAGCATCGTCTGGGACGAGTTTATCGGCATGTGGATCACCCTGATGGCGATCCCGACCGACAGCTGGCAGTGGGTGCTGGCAGGCTTCCTGGTGTTCCGCGTTCTGGATATCTGGAAACCCTGGCCCATCCGCTGGTTTGACCGCAATGTGCACGGCGGCATGGGGATCATGGTCGATGATATTATTGCCGGGGTGATCTCTGCCGGCCTGCTCTGGGGCAGCGCACTCTATCTGGCGGGCTGATGCAGAGGGCCGGCCTGTTGTTGCGACCGGCCCTTTATAACGGTCAGCCCGGTGAACCCTTCACCCCGGGGTTATTCAAACCCGACGACCGGGTGCGGCTGATAGACGCTTTCCAGTTCAAAAATCTCTTCCTGCGTTAATTCAACGTCCACTGCTCTCACCAAATCTTCCAGTTGTTCACTGCGCGAAGCGCCAATGATCGGTGCAGCCACCACGGGTTTACTCAACAGCCAGGCCAGCGCGATTTGCGCACGACTCACGCCTTTATCCCGGGCAATGTTAGCCAGCCTTTCTGCAATTTCTGCATCATTCTGCTCACTCTGGTTGTAGAGCGTTTCGCCGTATTCATCCGATACGGAACGGGCGGTGGTTTCCCCCCATGGGCGTGTAAGACGGCCGCGGGCCAGCGGGCTCCAGGGCAGTACGGCAATATTTTCTTTCAGGCACAGAGGATGCATTTCACGCTCCTCCTCGCGCTGGATCAGGTTGTACTGATCCTGCATGGTGACAAAACGCGTCCAGCCGTTGCTGTCTGCCGTCTGCAGCGCGCGCTCAAACTGTTCCGGGTGCATGGAGGACGCACCGATGTAACGTGCTTTACCCGCTTTAACCACGTCATGCAGGGCTTCCAGCGTCTCTTCGAGCGGCGTCTCGTAATCCCAGCGGTGGATTTGCAGCAGATCGACGTACTCCATTCCCAGGCGCTGCAGGCTGTCATCAATGGACTGCATGATACTGGCGCGCGACAGGCCGCCGGCCAGGTTGCTCATCGGGAAATAGACTTTTGTCGCAACGACGACCTCACCACGCCGGGTAAATTCCCGCAGGGCCCGGCCCACAATTTCTTCGCTACTGCCGTCAGAGTAGCTGTTAGCGGTGTCAAAAAAGTTGATACCGGCTTCCAGTGCCTGGCGGATCAGCGGGCGGCTACTCTCTTCGGGCAGCGTCCAGGCATGGCGGCCCCGGTCGGGTTCACCATAGGTCATGCAGCCCAGGCACAGGCGGGAAACGGTCAGATCGGTATTGGCTAACTGAAGGGTTTTCATGCGGACTCCTGCTATTAATCATTCATTAAGAATAGCAGGCAAAAAAAAGCTCCCGGGGAAGGGAGCACGTTGTAACACTTTAGCGGCAGAATTACTGTGCCAGCCAGGTCTCGATCTGCTGGCGGATACCGGCGGCATCCAGCAGGTAATCGGCACGGATTTCATCCTGCGTTCCCTGGGGAATAAAGGCATCCGGCAGGCCGATATTCAGCACCGGAACTGGCCGGCGCTTAGCCATCAGCAGCTCATTCACTCCACTTCCGGCTCCGCCTTTAATGGCCCCTTCTTCAAGGGTGATCAGGGCATCATGGCTGGCGGCCAGTTCGAGGATCAGCGCGTCATCCAGGGGTTTCACAAAGCGCATATCCACCAGCGTGGCATTCAGCGCCTCGGCAACAGCAGCGGCTTCCGGCAGCAGCGTGCCGAAGTTGAGAATTGCCAGCCCGCTTCCTTCACGCAGCGTGCGTCCCTTACCCAGCGGCAGTGAGGCCAGCGGCTCCAGCGCCGCACCGGTTCCGCTGCCGCGCGGGTAGCGTACCGCACTGGGTCCACTGTCGTGATGATAGCCGGTATACAGCATCTGGCGGCACTCGTTTTCATCGCTTGGCGTCATGATCACCATGTTTGGAATACAGCGCAGGAAGGCGATGTCGAATGCGCCCTGATGTGTCTGACCGTCGGCACCGACAATGCCACCGCGATCGATGGCAAACAGCACCGGTAGCTTCTGGATTGCCACGTCATGGATCAGCTGATCATAGGCGCGCTGCAGGAAGGTGGAATAGATCGCCACCACCGGCTTATAGCCGCCGATGGCCAGCCCGGCGGCAAAGGTTACCGCATGCTGTTCAGCAATCGCCACATCAAAATACTGCTGCGGATAATCGCGTGAGAAGCTGACCATACCCGATCCTTCACGCATGGCTGGGGTGACGGCCATCAGCTTACTGTCTTCTGCGGCGGTTTCACTCAGCCACTGGCCGAAAATTTTCGAGTAGCTTGGCAGACCTTCCGCACTTTTGGGCAGTAAACCGCTGGCAGGGTCGAATTTCGGCACCGCGTGCCAGCTAATCGGATCTTTCTCAGCCGGGGCGTAGCCTTTACCTTTTTTCGTCATCACGTGCAGGAACTGCGGGCCTTTCAGTGCACGCATATTGCGCAGCGTCTGTACCAGCGCCAGCACATCGTGACCGTCAACAGGGCCGATGTAATTAAAGCCCAGCTCTTCAAACAGCGTGCCCGGCACCACCATTCCTTTCAGGTGTTCTTCGGTGCGTTTGACCAACTCTTTGATCGGCGGCAGGCCGCCCAGTACTTTTTTGCCACCTTCACGCAGACGTGAATAGGTCTTGCCGGACAGGATCTGCGCGAGGCGGTTGTTCAGTGCTCCGACGTTTTCTGAGATCGACATTTCATTGTCGTTCAGCACCACCAGCAGGTCGGCTTTAATATCCCCGGCGTGGTTCATCGCTTCGAACGCCATGCCCGCGGTGATCGCACCATCGCCAATGACACAGGCGGTACGGCGATCTTTTCCTTCTTTCCCGGCGGCCACAGCCATACCGAGACCGGCGCTGATGGAGGTGGACGAGTGGCCGACGTTAAGCACGTCATATTCACTTTCATCGCGCCACGGGAAAGGATGCAGGCCATTTTTCTGGCGGATGGTACCGATGCGATCGCGACGCCCGGTCAGGATTTTATGCGGATAGGCCTGATGGCCCACATCCCACACAAGATGATCAAACGGCGTGTTATAGACGTAGTGCAGGGCAACGGTGAGTTCTACCACACCAAGACCAGACGCAAAATGACCGCTGGAGCGGCTAACGCTGTCGAGCAGATACTGGCGTAGCTCGTCACAGAGTTTTGGCAGACTCTCTTTCGGTAGCAAACGTAATTCTTGCACCGTGCTTGCCAGAGCAAGCGTCGGGTATTTTGCAGGTTCAAAACTCATTCAGAGACTCATTTGGAAGTTATTTATCGCGTTCAATTATAAAGCCTGCCAGCGCCCTCAGTGGGGCGGTGTCGTAAGACTGTGCGGCAAGCGTTTCTAATGCGCTGAGGGATTCCTGGTAGAGATCCCATGCTTTTTTCCTGGCATTATCCAGCCCCATTAACGCCGGATAGGTACTTTTGCCTAACTGCTGATCGGCTCCCTGCCGTTTACCGAGTACGGCGGTATCGCCGATGACATCCAGAATATCGTCCTGTACCTGAAATGCCAGGCCAATCGCACTGGCATAACGATCGAGAGCGGGCAGGGCAGCGCGTCCGTGCTCACCGGCGGTCAGGGCACCCAGTCGCACTGCAGAACGGATCAGCGCGCCTGTTTTATGACGATGGATCTGTTCCAGCTCGTGCAAACTGACCTGTTTCCCTTCTGCGGCCAGATCCAGAGCCTGCCCGCCACACATCCCGGCCACACCGCTGGCCTGGGCCAGCTCTGACAGCATCGCGATACGGGCTTCCGCCGTTACACCGGGCATCGGCGTGTCGGCAAGAATAGAAAAGGCCAGAGTCTGTAAGGCATCCCCTGCAAGAATGGCAGAATCCTCGCCAAACTTTATATGGCAGGTGGGTTGTCCGCGACGCAGACTGTCATCATCCATCGCGGGTAAATCGTCGTGGATCAGGGAATACGCATGAATGCATTCCACGGCGGCTGCAGGCGCATCAAGCGCCGCATCGTCAGCGCGTAGCATTTGGCCCGTTGCGTACACCAGGAAGGGGCGTAATCGTTTACCCCCTAATAGTGCCCCATATTCCATCGCATTCACCAGAGGACTACTCTGAAAGGGCAATAGCGAAATAAACCGTTGCAGTGCGGCATTCACCCGCTGATAGTGCGCGGTGAGTAACACATTGAAATCCATCAGTCATTTTCCGGCAGGTAAGGCGTCAGGTCAGCGTCTTTATCTTCGCTGAGTAAAATCTGTACACGCTGTTCAGCCTGCTGCAGTGTTTTCTGCCCGTTACGCGCCAGTTGCACGCCGCGTTCAAATTCATTCAGCGCTTCTTCCAGGGGAAGACTGCCGCTCTCAAGATGGGTAACAATCTGTTCCAGCTGCTGCAGTGATGTTTCGAAACTGACAGGCTGTTCGGCTTTTTTCGGCATGTTTAATCCTGACTTATCATTTTTCATCAGTAAAGGCTCATGGTAGCTGATGACAAATGATTAGCAAAATATCCCTGCATTTTTCACACATCAGGGAAGGGTAATCAGGGCAGCAGATGAAGAAGCAGCCACTGTACAAAGATGATATACTACTGCGCCTGGATGCAAAGGGCGTAAGCCAATTTGCAAGACTCTGATTTTATCAGTTAAGTGCCATGCTGTTCAGCACTTAATTACCTGACGAATACATGCCGCTATGAAGTTTATCATTAAGTTATTCCCTGAAATTACGATTAAAAGTCAGTCAGTACGCCTGCGTTTTATCAAAATCCTCACCGGTAATATCCGCAACGTTCTCAAACCCTTCGATGAAACCCTCGCCGTTGTGCGCCACTGGGACAATATCGAAGTGCGCGCCAAAGACGAAAATCAGCGTGAAGCCATCGTGGCTGAACTGACGCGAATCCCGGGTATTCACCATGTGCTGGCGGTAGAAGACCGTTCATATACCGATGTACATCATATCTTTGAGCAGGTTCTGGAAATGAACCGCGAGCGCATTGAGGGTAAAACCTTCAGTGTGCGTGTGAAGCGTCGTGGTAAGCACGCGTTCAGTTCGCAGGATGTGGAGCGCTATGTCGGTGGTGGCCTTAACCAGCACGTTGCGACGGCACAGGTGCAGTTAAATCGCCCTGATGTCACCGTGAATCTGGAAATTGAAGACGATCGCCTGATTCTGGTTACTGCGCGCTATGAAGGGATTGGCGGTTATCCGATTGGTACGCAGGAAGATGTGCTGTCGCTGATCTCGGGCGGCTTCGACTCGGGCGTCTCCAGCTATATGCTGATGCGCCGCGGCTGCCGTGTGCACTACTGCTTCTTTAATCTCGGCGGTGCCGCGCATGAGATCGGTGTTCGTCAGGTGGCCCACTATTTATGGAAGCGTTACGGCAGTTCGCACCGCGTGCGTTTTGTGGCGATTAACTTTGAGCCGGTTGTCGGGGAGATCCTCGAAAAAGTGGACGACGGCCAGATGGGCGTGGTGCTGAAGCGCATGATGGTGAGGGCGGCATCGAAAGTGGCCGAGCGCTATGGCGTACAGGCACTGGTGACCGGTGAGGCACTGGGCCAGGTATCCAGTCAGACGCTGACCAACCTGCGCCTGATCGACAACGCCAGCGATACGCTGATCCTGCGCCCGCTGATCTCTCATGACAAAGAGCACATCATCAAAGTTGCCCGCGAGATCGGGACGGAAGATTTTGCCCGTACCATGCCGGAATACTGCGGGGTGATCTCGAAGAGCCCGACGGTTAAGGCTGTTAAAGAGAAAATCGAAGCGGAAGAGCAGCACTTCGACTTCAGCATTCTGGATCGCATGGTCGATGAAGCGACGAACGTCGACATCCGTGAAATCGCAGAAAAGACCGAAGAAGAAGTGGTAGAAGTGGAAACCGTGGATTCGTTCGCTGAAAACGATGTGATCCTGGATATCCGCTCCAGTGACGAGCAGGATGCTCGTCCGCTGATGCTGACGGGGGTGGAAGTGAAACCGCTGCCCTTCTACAAGCTGGGTACTCAGTTTGGCGATCTCGATCAGCAGAAGACCTGGCTGTTGTACTGTGAGCGCGGCGTCATGAGCCGTTTGCAGGCGCTGTATCTGCACGAGCAGGGCTTCAAAAACGTTAAAGTGTATCGTCCTTAAGTCAGTGCCATTCTGGCTTACTGGCCATTTCGTGCCCGGGCAGTGCTCGCCCTCCTCACGTACTGATGTACGCTGTGGAGGCTGTGTGCTGACCGGATGCGAACGGGCTGCGCGGCCGGCATCGGGTGCGTCCGGCCGCAAACTGACAATATTTCAATCGCGGTAGTCGTAAATCCCGGCGGCCAGAACCATCTGCTCTGCCACCTCGCGCGCTTTCTCTTTTCCTGCCACTAAATCAATCAGCTTCAGGGCGAAATCGATCGCGGTGCCCGGCCCCTGGCTGGTCAGCAGGTTGACGCGACGATCCCACACCACGCGACGATCCATCCACTTTTCTTCAGGGATGGTCTCTTTCAGACCGGGATAGCCGGTCATATTGCCGACGGGAAAAAGATCGTGTGGGATCAGGACTGTCCCGGCGGCGGCGCAGATTGCCGCGACAATGCGTCCTGACTGATTAAACTGGCGGACCGTTTCGACCAGCAGCGGGCTGTCGCGAAAGCACTCTGCGCCTTTTAACCCGCCGGGCAGCACAATGGCGGCGTAGTCATCATCGGCAACTTCCACCAGTGGAGCATCGGCCAGCAGCCGGACGCCACGGGAACAGACTATTTCGCAGTTGCCATCATCCGCTACGCTGGCCGTGACCACTTTCAGCCCGGCGCGCATTAGTAAGTCAATGGTGGTGACGGCCTCGGTCTCTTCACTCCCAGGTGCCAGGCAAACCAGAACCGATGGTTTCGCGGTCATAATCTTGTTCCTTACGTTTAATAAATTCATAGAGGCGGCTGTTTTCCGGTGTTGTCAGCCCCTGCGCGCGTGCACGGCGGATGACATAGCCGTTGATGTAATCAATCTCGGTGCGGCGCTTTGCACGAATATCCTGCAGCATCGACGAGGTATTGCCTGCCGTACTGCGGATGACTTCCAGCACGTAATCAATCAGCCACTCTCGTGATGTGTGCTGGCCTTCACGCTCCATGACGCTGGCTACCTCGTTGCTCAGCGCTTCGATCTCCTGGCGATGTTCCGCCAGTTCACCGTTCGTACAGTTGTAAAACACACTCAGAGGATTGATCACACAGTTGACCGCCAGCTTCTGCCACGCGGCGGAAGCCACATTATTGTGCCATGCCACGTCCGGCAGAGCGCGGTGCAGTATCTCTGCCAGTTCGCTCATCTCCACGCCTGCGGGGAGTGCCGGGCCAATATGGGTAATCCCGGAAGCGACATGGACAATGACCGTGCCGTCACGACGGGCAGCATGCGTCGTCACCCCTTTCAGCAGGGGCTGGGGCAGGCCCTTCAGCTCATCCAGCGTCCCCATGCCGTTGTGTAGCAGCAGCACCGGGCAGTGGGCGGGCAGTACAGACCGGAGATTTCTCACGGCTTCAGAAACCTGCCACGCTTTCAGCGTGACAATCAGCAGTTCACATTCGGCCAGAAAGGTCGGATCGTTAGCAATAAACGTTTTATTGAGCGTCAGACCATTCAGGCCGATAACATTCACCGAGCAATAGGGTTGCGGTACCCGCAGCCATCCCTGCACTTCATGTCCCTGTTGTTCCAGAGCCGCTAACCAGATTTGCCCCAACGCTCCGCATCCAAGTACGGTAATTTTCATTATTCCTCCCCGCACGCGGGTTGAGTTAACCGTCCTGCTCATTATTATAGCTTTCAGCGCCAGCGGTTTTATTTACCTGCGGCAAGCAGGTATTATGCCTGTCACTTTAGTATCAGGAGAATAGATCATGCCATCTTTCGATATCGTTTCTGAAATTGATATGCAGGAAGTGCGTAACGCGGTAGACATTGCTAACCGTGAGATTGCCACCCGCTTTGATTTTCGCGGTGTAGAAGCCAGCTTCGAGCTGAATGAAAAAAATGAATCCATCAAAGTATTAAGCGAGTCCGACTTCCAGGTGAAACAGCTGGTGGATATTCTGCGTGAAAAACTGCTGAAGCGTGGCATTGAAGGGGCTGCGCTGGACGTACCTGAGCAGATTGAACACAGCGGTAAAAGCTGGAGTGTCGAAGCGAAGATGAAAAAAGGCATTGAGTCCGACATCGCTAAAAAGCTGGTTAAGCAGATTAAAGACAGCAAAATCAAGGTCCAGACCCAGATTCAGGGTGATGAACTGCGGGTAACTGGCAAGTCGCGCGATGACTTACAAAGTGCAATGGCGCTGGTAAGGAAAGCGGATCTGGGGCAGCCGTTCCAGTTCAAAAACTTCCGCGATTAGGCACTCAGGCCGATCGTAAGAAAGACTGGCCCGGCCGTCGCTTAAGAATTAATAACCCGCGTCGGCCATGGCGGTATGAAGGGGCGGACCAATCGTTATGGTCCGCCTGCCGCACTTATACCCCTGCGGCGATCAGTTTCTCAATGTCGGCGCGGCTGGTGATTTTACTGTCAATTTTGACATAAGCGCTGCGCTCTTCAGGCACGATAAACACCGCAGCGACTCCCGGCTGCGCTTTCAGACGCTGTTCCAGCTGTTCTTTATCTTCATTATTCTGTCCAAGCGTGATACGCAGGCTACTGACGTAAGGCGGTTCCTGCATGGTCAGACTGACCATCAGCCAGGCGGCTGCAATCAACGCACCGATCAAAAATACCGTCTGCGCGTCAACGTGACCATAAATCCAGCCGCCCATGCTGCCACCAATCGCCACACCGATAAACTGGCTCGTAGAGTAAAGCCCCATGGCTGTTCCTCTGTAACCTGGCGGTGACTCTTTGCTGACCAGTGAGGGCAAAATCGCCTCCATCAAATTAAAGCCGATGAAGAAGAGCTGCACGCCAACGACCAGCGTCCAGAAGTGATTCCCTGCGCCCCACAATACGACTTCCGCCACCAGCATCAGCGCCACGCAGCCAACAAACACGCGCTTCATCCGGCGCTTCACTTCAGCGTAAATAATAAACGGTAGTACGCTGGCGAAGGCGATCAGCATGGTAAACAGATACACCTTCCAGTGCTCGGCAGCGGGCAGACCCGCCTGCTCAAACTGTCCAGGCAGGGCGACAAAGCTCGACATCAGCAGAATATGCAGGCAGAGAATACCGATATTCAGTTTGACCAGCCGGGCGTTGGCGAGAACATCACGAATGCTGCCTTTCACAATGCCGGATTCGCGATTCAGCACGTGGCTTGAGGCCGACGGCACCACCAGCAGGGTGATCACGATGCCGCCGCTGGCCAGTAGCGCAATCATCCAGAACAGCGCGTGCAGGCCGAAGGCGTGGGTGATCACCGGTCCCAGCACCATGGCAATCGCGAAGGTGACGCCGAAGCTGATACCAATAAACGCCATCGCTTTGGTCCGGTTCTGCTCACGGGTCAGGTCAGACAGCAGGGCCATTACCGCTGCCGCAATCGCCCCGGAACCCTGCAGGGCGCGTCCGAGGATCACGCCCCAGATCGAGGTGGTCATGGCAGCAATCACGCTACCCAAGACAAAAATCAGTAAGCCCCCGACGATCAGCGGCTTACGGCCTATACGGTCGGAAAGAAGTCCGAAGGGGATCTGGAACACGGCCTGCGCTAAGCCGTAAATGCCAATGGCGAATCCAATTAACGCTTCACTTGCTCCCTGCAGTGCCATGCCATAAGTGGTCAGGACCGGTAACACCATAAACATTCCCAGCATACGCAGGGAAAAAACCGTCCCCAAACCCCAGGTCGCACGCAGCTCGACCGGAGTCATTTTATTATCGTTCATTACTACCTCAGTCTGTCGAATGCACATAGTTTATGTGTGAGGGGAGGGCGGGTAAAACATTACTTTTTAGTTAGTGGTAACAAAAAGAAAGGGCGCGATAATCGCGCCCTCAGTGTGATGTGTACGGACTGTTAGCTGACGTAAGTCAGAAAGTCTTTCGAGGCAGGGGTCATAAAGTCGACCGACATCATCACGCTTAATGCGGTGATGGCGACAATCGAAAACACAAACAGCTTACGGGCCCAGACGCGATCGTTCTGAGTTTTGTAACCTGACAGTGCCATTCCCAGCCACCAGACACTGACCGCCGCAGCAACAACCAGGTATTTATACCCGGCGTAGCCCACCAGCGTCAGCATCAGTGTGGCAACCATAAACGCGATGATATACAGCGTGATATGGTTTTTTGCCACCGAAATGCCTTTCACTACCGGCAGAACCGGAATATTGGCTGCCTGGTAATCTTTAAAGCGGAAGATCGCAATCGCATACGAGTGCGGCATCTGCCACAGGCTAAAGATCGCCAGCAGGATCAATGCACCGGCATCAAACTGGTTAGTCACAGCACAGTAGCCAATCACTGGCGGCGCAGCACCGGAAAGGCTGCCAATCAGAGTGCCATACACGGAGTTGCGCTTCATGTACAGGCTGTAAACGCCGACATAAACCACAAAACCCATCACCGCCAGCCACATGGCCAGCGGATTCGCTCCGAAATACAGCATTGCGAAGCCAGCAATACCTAACACGGTTGCATAAACCAGGCTTAATTTCGGAGAGATGAGGCCTTTAACCAGCACCCGATTCTTGGTTCTCTCCATTTTTTTGTCGATATCACGGTCGATAAAGTTGTTATAAACACAACCTGATGCAACCACCAGCGAGACGCCGACTAAGGTGAAGAGAAACAGGGAATAATCAATGCTGCCTTTAGAAGCCAGCAGGAATCCCCCGATGACAGAAATTAAATTCCCGAAAATAATTCCTGGTTTTGTTACTTGCAGGTATTGCTTAATCATCACAGTAGCTCTGTTAGTGGCTCATCATGTTGTAGTTGAGGTTCCACATAATCCATAGCGAGCCAACAACAACAATCAGGATGATAAGTGCTGCAAACACGATAGCAATCAGGTTCCAGCCGCCCTCAGACTTGCTGTCCAGATGCAGGAAGTACACCAAGTGAACGAGCACCTGGACGACTGCACACACCAGAACAACCGCGAGGATGGTCGCTTTAGAAGCGCCGCCGTCCATGACCATCCAGAATGGGATACCTGTCAGAATGATCGACAGGATAAAGCCGATCATATAAGACTTCACGCTACCGTGAGAAGCGCCATGTTCAGTTACTGAATGGCTCATTACATAACCCCCATCAGGTAAACAATGGTGAATACGCAGATCCACACCACGTCCAGGAAGTGCCAGAACAGGCTCAGACACATGATACGGGTGCGGTTGGTGTCCGTCAGACCGCGTGAAGCGACCTGATACATCAGTACCGCCATCCAGATCAGACCTGAGGTCACGTGCAGACCGTGAGTTCCCACCAGCGTGAAGAACGCAGAGAGGAAGCCACTGCGGTCAGGACCGAAGCCTTCTTTAATCAGGTGATGGAACTCATAGATTTCCATTCCGATGAAGCCCACACCAAACAGGAAGGTCATCGCTAACCAGCCAATGACGGCACCTTTCTGCTTGTTGTTCATGTTGATTACTGCCATACCATAGGTAATGGAGCTCAACAGAAGCAGGGCGGTTTCCACCAGAACGAATGGCAGTTCAAAGATGTCTTTGCCTGCCGGGCCGCCCGCGGTGTTATTAACCATCACACCATACGTCGCAAACAGTGTTGCGAAGATGATGCAGTCACTCATCAGGTAGATCCAGAAGCCAAAGACTTTATTGGCTCCTGCATCATGGTGATGCCCATGCTCCGCATGGGCGTCGTGGTGTTTAGTCACAGTTTCAGTCGACATTTTTCAGACCTGCTTTGCTAATTTCGTCAAAGTGCTGATTCTCGATTTTTTGAATCTCAGCAACAGGGACGTAGTAATCCACGTCTTCGTCAAAGCTCTTGACGATCCAGGACACGATAATGGCCAGGAATGACAGGCCTACCAGCCACCAGATATGCCAGATTGCTGCAAAACCAAAGACCACGCTGAAGAAACCAATTACAACACCGGCACCGCTGTTCTTCGGCATATGAATTTCTTCATAGTGAGCCGGCTGCTTATAGGCTTCGCCTTTTTCCTTCATTTCCCAGAACGCATCACGCTCATGGATTTCAGGAACGACAGCAAAGTTATAGAACGGTGGTGGAGAAGAGGTTGCCCATTCCAGAGTACGTCCACCCCATGGGTCACCGGTCACATCACGCAGCTGTTCACGGTCGCGGACCGAAACATAGAACTGAGTAATCTGGCAAATCACACCACAGGCAATCAGGCCCGCACCACATGCTGCAACAACCAGCATTGGGTGGAACTGAGGATCGATGTCCTGGCTGATACGACGGGTCATACCCATGAAGCCCAGCACGTACAGCGGCATAAAGGCAACGAAGAAGCCAATGATCCAGAACCAGAACGCGCGGATACCCCAGGTTTCATTCAGCTTGAAGCCGAATGCTTTCGGGAACCAGTAAGTCACACCAGCGAAGCAACCGAACACCACACCACCGATAATAACGTTATGGAAGTGAGCGATCAGGAACAGACTATTGTGCAGCACGAAGTCAGCACCTGGCACGGCCAACAGCACCCCGGTCATACCACCGACAGAGAAGGTGACCAGGAAGCCGACGGTCCACAGCATACAGGAGTGCATTTCAATGCGGCCCTGATACATGGTGAACAGCCAGTTAAAGATTTTAACACCGGTCGGGATGGCGATGATCATCGTCATAATACCGAAGAAGGCGTTAACGTTGGCACCCGCACCCATGGTGAAGAAGTGGTGCAACCATACGATGAAGGACAGGATGGTAATCACCACCGTCGCCCACACCAGTGAGGTGTAGCCAAACAGACGTTTTTTCGAGAAGGTAGCAACCACTTCCGAGAACACACCGAAGACCGGCAGAACCAGGATGTACACTTCCGGATGACCCCAAACCCAAATCAGGTTGACGTACATCATCATGTTGCCGCCCATATCATTGGTGAAGAAATGGAAGCCAAGATAACGGTCAAGGGTCAGCAGCGCCAGGGTCACGGTCAGAACCGGGAACGCAGCGATGATCAGTACGTTGGTGCACAGAGATGCCCAGGTGAAGACAGGCATTTTGAACATGGTCATACCAGGCGCACGCATCTTCATGATGGTCACGAAGAAGTTGATACCTGTCAGGGTCGTCCCGATACCGGAGAGCTGTAGACTCCATATCCAGTAGTCAACGCCGACTCCCGGACTGTATTCCGCCCCCGATAATGGTGGGTATGCCAGCCAGCCGGTCTGTGCGAATTCGCCCACACCCAGTGACAGGTTAACCAGAACCACACCGACAGCCGTGAACCAGAAGCTCAGGTTGTTCAGGAACGGGTAGGCCACGTCGCGTGCGCCGATCTGTAAAGGAACAGCAATGTTCATCAGACCAACAACAAACGGCATCGCTACGAAGAAGATCATGATCACGCCGTGAGCCGTGAAAATCTGATCGTAGTGGTGCGGTGGCAAAATGCCCGCTTCACCGGCAGAGGCAAGCACCTGCTGGGTACGCATCATCACGGCATCGGCAAAGCCGCGCAGCAGCATGACGAAGGCCATGATGATGTACATGATACCGAGTTTTTTATGGTCAACGGAGGTCAGCCACTCGGTCCACAGATATTTCCACTTACCGAAGTAAGTCAGCGCGGCGACAAGCGCCAGGCCACCAAGAATAATGGCGGCAACAGTGACCATGATAATCGGTTCATGGTACGGCACTGCATCCAGTGTTAATTTTCCAAGCATCGTATTATTCCTCGGCTCCCGCGTGAGCGGTATTGCTCATATCCATGCCTTCATGGCCTTCGCCGTGAGACATGTCCATGCTTCCGCCGTGGTTCATCTGGAACTGACCAATGATGTCTTTAAACAGTCCAGGTTTCACACTTGAGAAGAATTCCACCGGGTGATTTTCGCTAGGCGCAGCCAGCTTATTAAAATCATCCATTGTCATGAGGGTGTCTGGAGACTGTTTAGCTTTGGCGACCCACTGTTCGAAGCTGGCTTCGTCAGGCGTTGCAATCGCTTTAAACTTCATACCAGAGAAACCACGACCACTGAAGTTCGAGGACATACCGTCAAAGGTACCGGCTTCATTCGCAATCAGATGCAGTTTAGTTTGCATCCCCGCCATAGCGTAAATCTGGCTACCGAGGGTAGGAATGAAGAAGGAGTTCATTACGGTGTTCGAAGTAATCTTGAAGCTCACCGGGCGGTTAGCCGGGAAAGCAATCTGGTTAACGGTAGCAATACCCTGTTCTGGGTAAATAAACATCCATTTCCAGTCAAGCGAGACAACTTCGATCACGACGGGTTTCAAATCAGATGCCAGTGGCTTGCTTGGTTCCAGCGCATGGGTCGATTTCCATGTCAGGATGCCAAGGAAGACAATGATCAAGATTGGCACAGTCCAAACCACGGCTTCCACTTTGTTTGAGTGTGACCAGTTCGGGCTGTATTTCGCATTGGTGTTGGATGCCCGATATTTCCAGGCGAACACCACGGCCATCAAGACTGCGGGGATCACGACGATCATCATCAGGCCAAAGGCCGTCAGAATCAGCGAACGTTGCTCCATTGCAATCTGTCCTTTGGGATTTAATAACGCACTATCACAACCACTTAACAAAATCATGCTTGTGATTAATGACAAAATCCCCAAACTTTTATTGTATTTCATGAGTCTCATTTAACGACCTCAATGACAAGGGCTCTATTGTCGTTTAAGTGTGGCGGCATTTTACGGGAAGGTTTCAGTACTGTAAACCTGCAACAGGTTGTGTCAGCGGAGTGTTGACACCTTTTGCAAACGCTGTCACATATGTTGCCGAGAGTGACAAAATATGAATGCTGGCAAAGGGTTGGCGTTAATATAACAAAACTTGATGGAAAAAACCGTACAAAAATTGTATCTGCTATAACCAGCCATTTATTGCTCCATTTATTTAACAAATCCTTATCAATTGCGTGATATTAATTAACCAAAACTAATTACGCACCGGTTTTTAATACTTGAAACTGACTCGCGTAAACACCTGAGAATTTTTTTACCGGGACGATAAATCGAGAAATTAATATTTTTCGTCAAAGTTTCGCATTTTCTGGCGTGTTACCTTCGGGTTGCCCATCACGTGCGATGAAAACAACCCGAATTTGTAAACACTTTGTTGAGCAAATAATTTCTTTAACATCCCAGCAGCGAAACGAAAAAGAGGTTATTTTGCCCGCGAATGCGCCTGGCGTAGCGCCAGGAAATCCAGCCATGTTCCGGTAACAATTCCACTCAACATCAGCAAGATACCCACCTCAAACAGGGGGGGGATCAGTTCTGTGAGTGCGACCCAGCCAAGCGTGTTAACGGTTAGCATCACCAGCCATAAGGCCAGTAACACCGCGCCAGCGATCACTCCGCGCAGCGCCCAACGGTAACCTGAAGCGTACGCGGTACGGGGCAGAAAGTCGGTATGGTGCTGCGCATACTCCAGTGTAGTACGGCAACCGAGCAGCAGCAAAAGACCGGGTAACGCCGCCAGTACTGAGAAGGCATAAAATGTCGGCCAGCCCCATGATTCTACAAACCATCCTGCTACAGGCCCGACGTAAACGCGGCCCACCGCAGAGAGTGCTGAGAGAAGTGCAAACTGAGTGGCAGAGAATGAGCGGTTGCACAGGGTCATCAGTAGCGCAACAAACGCGGCGGTGCCCATGCCGCCGCACAGATTTTCCACGGTAACCGCAGCCGCCATGGTGTAAAGATGCTTATCTGTGACCGACAGCACCCAATAACCGAGGTTAGAAACGGCCTGTAAGATGCCAAACAGCATCAGCGCACGGAAAAGGCTGAGACGTTGCATCAGCAGTCCCCCTGCCAGCGCACCGACGATAGTGGCGACCAGCCCCAGGGTTTTGTTGACCAGGCCGACATCACCTGCATCAAAGCCTACACCACGGATCAGGAAAATGGTCGTCAGGCTGGCGGCGAAAGCATCACCCAGCTTATAGAGAACGATCAGTGAGAGTATAAGCCAGGCATTATTACGGTTGAAAAAATCCCGCAGGGGGGCTATCACCGCCTCTTCCAGCGTATGGGGGCGGTCGGCCGTGGCTTCCGGCTCTTTAGCTACCAGGGTTGCGATCACGCCCGGGACCATCATGGCGGCCATCAACCACCAGATAGCCTGCCAGCCTAAGAACCGGTCGGCCAGCCACAGCGCCAGGCCGCCGGATACCAGCATGGCCAGACGGTAGCCAAGCACGCTGATTGCGGCACCGCTACCGCGTTCGCTGGCGGCCAGCACATCGGTTTTCCATGCGTCAAACACAATATCCTGCGAAGCCGAACAGAACGCGATCAGGACCGCCAGCGCTGCCAGCAGAGTAAGGTCACGTGAAGGCTGCATAAAGCCCATCGACGCTATACCGACGATCAGCATTAATTGCGTCAGCAATAACCAACCACGCCTGCGCCCCAAAAAGGGCGGCGTATAGCGGTCCATCAGGGGAGACCAGAGAAACTTAAAGACATAGGCCTGGCCGACAAGAGAGAAGAAACCGATGGTTTTGATATCGATATTCTCTACCGCCATCCACGCCTGAAGCGTGCCCGAGGTCAGGGCCAGAGGCAGACCAGAAGCAAAGCCGAGGATCAACAGAAGGGCGGAGTTACGTCGGGTGAAGATGTGCAGATAGTGATTGGACATACGGACCTTAAATCAGGCCCGGCGTCCTGCCGGGCCAGAGGGATTAACGCGCGTTTTGTTTAATAAATTCGTTAACGCTGGTGTCCTGAGCCATGTCGGCAATCACGTCACCCAGAGTGTTATTAACGACATTGGTGATTTTCTCATTGCTGGCAGAGAAGGCACCTTCAACACTGCTGGTCTGACGGTAGTTTTTGACCTGCTTACTGCCGTTTTTAGCGGTGGCAATAATGGAAATATCCGCCTTGGTGGTGATGCTGTAGCGGACATTACCCTGAGTAACATCAGCATACAGTCCGTTGACCACAATCTGGAGGTCTACCGCGCCATTAGGCCCGATCATATAACCGCGAGCGGTCATTTGTTTTTCCAGGGTTTCCTGTAACAGGAAGCGCAGGTCACGGGATGGCGTCAGGGTGATGAGTTGGCCATCGCGATTCACCTTCGCCAGGGCCTGATCGCTGCGCTGGTCGGCACCATTGATGCTAACCGTAATACCCATCAGGCTTGGATCACGCTGTGGCAACTGAATCTTGGGAGAGATGTCGAGTGTATTGCTGCTCCCTGCGCAGCCAGCCAGAATGAAGACGGCCAGCAGAGGGAAAAATAATTTTTTTAACATGCTTATTTTCTCGATTACGTGAGTAGTATTGCTGACAAAACTGCGGTCATCATATCATTGCCTGTCGACAGGGGAAGCCCCGATCGAGCGTAAATTCATCGCGTTGCGGAAATTTCAGACTCGTGAACGCTTGATCCTTCGACCACACCATTACCTCTCAGTTTCACGTCGTACGGTGCAAAGTGAACAAGCACAGGAAAAATTCGTTAAACTGCGTCGGTTTTAGATAAAAAGCGACTACGATTTAAAGAGATGGGGCGCAGTTCTCTGCATCAGAGGAGTCAAGGTATGATCCGTGAGCAAATTGAAGAAAAGTTACGTACGGCATTTTCACCGGCGCACCTTGAGGTGCATGACGAAAGTTATCGCCACAATGTTCCTGCAGGGGCTGAGAGTCATTTTAAAGTGGTGATTGTCAGTGACAGCTTTAAGGACCAGCGTTTTCTGACCCGCCACCGGGCGATTTACGGTGTACTGGCGGATGAGCTGGCCGGAAGCGTCCATGCATTGGCCTTGCACAGCTATACCTTGAAAGAGTGGGAGGGCTTACAGGATACCGTCCCCGCCTCGCCAAACTGCCGTGGTGCCGGCACGCTGGCGTAAATCGGCATAAAATGCGAAAAACGGCCATTTGGCCGTTTTTTTTCGTTTACGCAGCCTGAAAATGCCTTCCGTGAGCAAATTCTTGCGATTTGTTGGCAAAAATGTAAAAAGTAGCAGGGTTCAGGCGAGAGTGTAGCCTCGACTCGTTAAGACGTTACCGCTATAATGCTGCGTCTATTTTTTCCGGAATGTCTTCGGGATGCTTCTGTAAACAGGGAATGCGGTTCTGACATCAGAAGCCGTCCCGGTTCTTAGATTTGCTCTGCTCACAGCAGCCGGGTATGTCTGAAGTTGACCGAGCACGTGATTTTTTGAGGTAATAAGATGCAAGTTTCAGTAGAAACAACTCAGGGCCTGGGCCGTCGCGTAACGATTACCGTTGATAAAGATGTGATCGAAAAAGCGGTGAAAAGTGAGCTGGCAAGCGTAGCTAAGAAAGTACGTATCGACGGCTTCCGCAAAGGAAAAGTACCGATGAACGTTGTTGAACAGCGTTACGGTGCTTCTGTTCGCCAGGACGTCCTGGGCGATCTGATGCAACGCAACTTTGTTGATGCGATCATCAAAGAAAAAATCAATCCGGCTGGCGCACCTAACTACGTGCCAGGCGAATACAAAACAGGTGAAGACTTCACTTTCGCCGTTGAGTTCGAAGTCTATCCGGAAGTTGAACTGCAGGGTCTGGATGCCATCGAAGTTGAAAAACCGGTGGTTGAAGTGACTGATGCTGATGTTGACACCATGCTGGATACCCTGCGCAAGCAGCAGGCCACCTGGAAAGAAACCGATGCAGCAGCGACTGCAGAAGATCGTGCGACTATCGACTTCTCCGGTTCTGTGGATGGCGAAGAGTTCGAAGGCGGTAAAGCATCCGACTTCGTACTGGCGATGGGTCAGGGTCGTATGATCCCAGGCTTTGAAGAAGGCGTTGTTGGCCATAAAGCCGGCGAAACCTTCACTATCGACGTTAACTTCCCGGACGATTACCATGCTGAGAACCTGAAAGGTAAAGCAGCGAAGTTTGAAATCGTCCTGAAGAAAGTGGAAGAGCGTGAGCTGCCAGAGTTCACTGAAGAGTTCATCAAACGTTTCGGCGTTGAAGATGGCTCTGTTGCCGGTCTGCGTGCTGAAGTGCGTAAAAACATGCAGCGTGAACTGAAAGGCGCTGTGCGTAACCGCGTGAAGACTCAGGCTATCGACGGTCTGGTGAAAGCCAATGATATCGATGTTCCTGCAGCACTGATCGACAGTGAAATCGACGTGCTTAAGCGTCAGGCTGCACAGCGTTTTGGCGGCAACGAGAAGCAGGCTCTGGAGCTGCCTCGTGAACTGTTCGAAGAGCAGGCTAAACGCCGTGTCGTGGTTGGCCTGCTGCTGGGCGAAGTGATTCGTACCCATGAGCTGAAAGCTGACGAAGACCGTGTCAAAGCGCTGATCGAAGAGATGGCTTCTGCGTATGAAGACCCGTCAGAAGTGATCGAGTTCTACAGCAAGAACAACGAGCTGATGAACAACATGCGTAACGTCGCGCTGGAAGAGCAGGCTGTTGAAGCCGTGCTGGAAAAAGCGAAAGTGACTGAAAAAGCCACTAACTTCCAGGAACTGATGAACCAGACCGCTACGGCCTGATTCTGAATTCTCTGGTTGACGTCAAGCCCGCTGCCTTCCGGCAGCGGGCTTTTGTCATTTATGGCTCAAGGTACTGCTGCTTTTACTGGTTATTTGCGCATTTAATCCGCAAATTATCGACTAAGCTACTTTTCCTGGTTAGCAGTTGATAAAAACGTTGTTATGCTTGAAACAGCGGGGGATCATCCCCAAATTGGTACAACGAAGTCATCAGACCCGATAACTGTCCGGACGGCATCGGGTGTAAGGCCTGGAATCATAGTGTTCCTGATCGCTCTCAAGTAAAATCACTGAAGAGTGTTGCCAAATGAAATTTATCCAGGAGACGATAATGTCATACAGCGGCGAACGTGAACAAACTGCACCTCATATGGCCCTGGTGCCAATGGTGGTCGAACAAACCTCTCGCGGAGAGCGTTCTTACGACATCTACTCGCGCCTGCTGAAAGAGCGCATTATTTTTCTGACCGGCCAGGTCGAAGACCATATGGCCAACCTGATCGTCGCGCAGATGCTGTTTCTGGAAGCGGAGAATCCTGAGAAGGACATCCACCTGTACATTAACTCTCCTGGTGGCGTCATTACTGCCGGGATGTCAATTTACGACACCATGCAATTTATTAAACCTGACGTCAGCACCATTTGTATGGGCCAGGCCTGCTCAATGGGTGCGTTCCTGTTGACCGCAGGGGCGAAGGGCAAGCGTTACTGTCTGCCCAATTCACGCGTGATGATCCATCAGCCGTTGGGCGGTTTCCAGGGCCAGGCATCTGATATCGATATTCATGCCCGCGAAATCATCAAAACTAAGCATATGATGAACGAGCTGATGGCAAAACATACCGGACAGACGATCGAAACTATTGAACGTGATACTAATCGCGACCGTTTCCTGTCGGCAAGCGAGTCTGTAGAGTATGGTTTAGTGGATTCTGTGCTGTCTCAGCGTAACTGATTTAATATGTTGTGACACGGTGCCGTTGCCTCCGCAGGGCGTGAGGGTGGCGGCCTGCGTAACTAACCCCTTGTGGGAAGGTGAGTGTGACAATGAGGGGGAAGTAAATGACTGATAAACGCAAAGACGGTTCAGGGAAACTGCTGTACTGCTCTTTTTGCGGCAAAAGCCAGCATGAAGTGCGTAAGCTGATCGCCGGCCCGTCGGTGTATGTCTGTGATGAATGCGTTGATTTATGCAACGACATTATTCGCGAAGAGATTAAAGAAGTTGCGCCGCACCGCGAGCGTAACTCACTGCCCACGCCGCATGAAATTCGTCACCACCTGGATGACTACGTTATCGGCCAGGAACGGGCGAAGAAAGTGCTCTCTGTTGCGGTTTATAACCACTACAAACGTCTGCGCAACGGCGACACCAGCAACGGTATTGAGCTGGGCAAAAGTAATATTCTGCTGATCGGCCCGACGGGCAGCGGTAAAACGTTGCTGGCGGAAACGCTGGCGCGCCTGCTTGACGTGCCGTTTACCATGGCCGATGCCACCACGCTGACTGAAGCCGGCTATGTCGGTGAGGATGTGGAAAACATCATCCAGAAGCTGCTGCAGAAGTGTGACTACGACGTGCAGAAAGCCCAGCGCGGTATCGTCTATATCGATGAGATCGATAAGATTTCCCGTAAGTCAGATAACCCGTCCATAACCCGTGATGTTTCGGGGGAAGGCGTGCAGCAGGCGCTGCTGAAGCTGATCGAAGGTACGGTGGCGGCAGTGCCTCCGCAGGGCGGTCGCAAGCATCCGCAGCAGGAGTTTCTGCAGGTGGATACCTCGAAAATTCTGTTTATCTGCGGTGGCGCGTTCGCGGGCCTGGACAAAGTGGTGTCGCAGCGCGTGGACACCGGCACCGGCATTGGCTTTGGTGCGTCGGTGAAGGGCAAGTCAGAAAAGGCCACTGAAGGCGAACTGCTGGCTCAGGTGGAGCCGGAAGATCTGATCAAGTTTGGACTGATCCCGGAGTTCATCGGCCGTCTGCCGGTGGTGGCAACGCTGACTGAACTGAGCGAGGACGCGCTGATCCAGATCCTGCGTGAACCTAAAAATGCCCTGACCAAACAGTACCAGGCGTTGTTC
>Ga0308168_1001303_pt1 | contig 23242 bp, 20 predicted proteins | sample PhyCR2_FD_202133 | JGI IMG/M metagenome (GOLD analysis project Ga0308168, IMG submission 202133) | Phyllosphere microbial communities from UC Gill Tract Community Farm, Albany, California, United States - DLSLRC.R2 | ecosystem: Host-associated > Plants > Phyllosphere > Unclassified | place: USA...
CCACAAGGGATAGATGCCCGGCTTGAGCCGGCCGGCGACCAGCCATTTGCCGCCGATGGCGATCGCGAACTCCATGATCGTCGCCAGCAGGAACACGCCGATCGAGGCCGCGATCGCGCGCGGGATCTTGTCGCCCGGGTCGCCGGTCATGAAGTGGTAAGTGAAGAAGGGCGCCAGCCATTGCGCCATGCGCAGCGTGACCAGCACCGGCACCGTCGCCAGCTGGGCCAGGCCGCACAGCCAGCGCCGTGCCGCCGGTGGCGGGGTCCAGTCTTCTTCCATCGCGGTCGTGCCCGCGGCCTGGTCGAGTGTGGAGGCGATCGCGCCGATCTGGCGCTGCTGATAAATGTCGCGCACCGTCATGTGGGCGAAGCGCGGGTCCTGGCGCAGGGCCGTGGCGAGGCGTGCGGCAAAGAAGGAGTGGCCGCCGAGGTCGGAGAAGAAATCCTGTTCGCGCCGGATCGCCTGGCCCGGGAACAGCCCGGCCAGCGCCGCGAACAGGGCTTCCTCGCCCGGCGTCTCCGGCGTATCGGATTCGGCCGGGTCGCTCGGCAGCGGCGCACTCAGGGCCATCGCCTTCAGCGCCTTGCGGTCGATCTTGCCCGAGGTCAGGCGCGGCATCACGGTCATGACTTCGAAGCGGCTCGGCACCATGTAGGGCGGCAGCCGGCCCGCGAGGGCCTTGCGCAGCGTCGCCGGCGCCAGCTGTTCGTCGCTTGCCCCAGCCGCCGGCACCAGGTAGGCGACCAGGCGGTCGATGCCGTCGTCCTTGCGCAGCAACACGGCCGTGGTGCCGATACCGTCCTGCTGGGCCAATACCGCCTCGATCTCGCCCAGTTCGACCCGGAAACCGCGGATCTTGACCTGGTCGTCGGTGCGGCCCAGGCACACCACCTGGCCGTCCGGTTCGATGCGCGCCAGGTCGCCGGTGCGGTACAGGCGCGCATCGTCCATGCCCGAAGACCACGGGTTGGGCAGGAATTTTTCGGCCGTCAGGTCCGGCCGGCCAAGGTAGCCGGCCGACAGGCCGGGGCCGGTGATGCACAGTTCCCCGGTGTCGCCGCGTGGCAGGATCTGCAAGCCCTTGTCGGTTTCGGTGGCGATGACCAGCAGCCCGTAGTTCGGCAGCGGATCGCCGATCGTGATCGTGCGCCCCGGTTCCATGCGCGCCAGGCTGGCCGACACCGTGGCCTCGGTCGGGCCGTAGGTGTTGAACATGGTGCGGCCGGGCTTCGAGAAGCGTTCGACCACGGTTTCCGGGCACATCTCGCCGCCCAGGTTGATGATGCGCAGGCCCGGCACGTCCTCGGCGAACAGCGACAGCAGGGTCGGCACCGCGTGCAGCACGGTCACGCCGTTTTCCGTCAACAGGCGCGGCAGCGCTTCCGGGTCGCCCGCGCTTTCCTTGGGGCCGAGCCAGAGCGTGGCGCCGACCAGGTAGGAAATCCAGATTTCCTCGAACGACATGTCGAAGGCAACCGAGAAGCCCTGATAGACGCGGTCGTCGGCACGCACGCCCAGCACCTCGTTCTCGCTGCGCAGGAAGTGGCAGATGCTGCGCTGGTCGATCAGGATGCCTTTCGGCTTGCCGGTCGAGCCCGAGGTGTAGATCACGTAGGCCGGGGCGCTGCCCGGCACCTCGCCGCGGCGTTGCAGGACGTAGCCGTCAGCCGCCGGCAGCAGCAGGTTCTCGGCCATGAAAACAGGACGCGCCGCCTCCGGCTGGGCCATGGCGCCGAGGCGCTCGCGCATCCGTTCGCTGCTGACCAGCGCCGGCGAGCTGGCATCTTCCATGCACACCAGCAGGCGCTCGACCGGCGTGTCTTCGTCGACCGGCAGCCAGGCGGCGCCGGTCTTGGCGATCGCCGCTTGCATGATCAGCAAATCGATCCCGCGCGGCATCCACAGGCCGACGATGTCGCCGGGCTTGACGCCGGCCTCGATCAGGCGCGACGCGGCCAGGCTGGCCTGCTCGTCGAGTTCGCGATAGCGCAGCCGGCGCTCGCCGGAGACCAGCGCCAGCTGCTCGGGCGCACGGCGTGCACTGGCTTCCAGCAGGTCGGCCAGGATTTCGTGGCGCAGCAGCTCGGGCTGGTGCGGTCCATACAGGACGTCGGGGTGCCGCGTCAGGGAAAGGTGATCGTTCATCGACGCTAGGTGTGGATACACATGGGTTTAAGCAAGGTCGTTGTGCAGCTAAAAACATTGGTCTGCAATCATTGCGCGCAGCGTAACCCATTTTGAGCCCAACCACGAAGCCGTCTGTTTTTTTCTTCACATAGGCGGGTTTCATTCGCGTTTTTGATCTAAGTCAAGGAAATTAGTTGCCGCAAATCCATAAAATTGCGATGTTTCATAAGAACGAAGGAATACCCGTGCGCACCAACCTGCCTGTCACCGGCATCGAATACCTGCTCCAGGACGGCCAGTCGATCGTTTCCAAGACCGACACCAAGGGCCGCATCACCTACGTCAACCCGGCCTTCATCGACGTCAGCGGTTTCGGCGTCGACGAATTGCTGGGCAAGGCGCACAACATCGTGCGCCACCCGGACATGCCGCCGGAAGCCTTCGCCGACCTGTGGGCCACGCTGCAGGCCGGCGAACCCTGGACCGGCATGGTCAAGAACCGCCGCAAGAACGGCGATTTCTACTGGGTGGTGGCGAACGTGGTGCCGATCAAGGAAAACGGCATCGTCGTCGGCTACATGTCGGTCCGCACCCGGCCCGGACGCGACCAGGTGGAGGCGGCCGAAGCGCTGTACCGGCGCTTCCGCGAGAAAAAAGCCGACGGCCTGGCGATCCGCCGCGGCGCCGCGGTCAGGAGCGGCTGGCAGGCGCGCCTGCTGGCCCTGCGCAGCATGCCGCTGGGCCGCCGCCTCGGCATGATGCTGGGTTCGCAATCGGCGCTGCTGCTGGCGCTGGCCGCCGCCACCGACGGCACCGTGTGGCGCGTGCTGGCCGGCGCCGGCGCGGTCCTGACCCTGCTGGCCTGGGCCGAGCTGCAGCGCGCCATCGTGGCGCCGCTGGGCCAGGCGCGCGACGCCGTCAATGCGCTGGCCGGCGGCGACCTGTCGCACATGCCGCCCAAAGGGCGTGACGACGAGATGGGCAGTTTGCTGCTGGCGCTGCGCCAGCTCAACGTGAACCTGACCGCGATCGTCGGCGACGTGCGCGCCAACGTCGGCGCGATCGAAGCCGCCACGTGCGCGATCGCCAGCGGCAACCACGACCTGGCCCAGCGCACCGAAGCCCAGGCAGCGAGCCTGGAGCAGACCGCCGCCAGCCTGGCGCAGGTGGCCGCCGCCGCCGGCCAGAACGTCGACAGCGCGGTCCGTGCGGACGGCCTGGTCGGCGCCGCCTCCAGCATCGCCGGCCGCGGCGGCGATGCGGTGCAGGCGGTCGGCGCCACCATGGGCCAGATCAGCGGCTCTGCCACGCGCATCGTCGACATCATCGGCCTGATCGACGGCATCGCCTTCCAGACCAATATCCTGGCGCTGAACGCGGCGGTGGAAGCGGCGCGCGCCGGCGAGCAGGGGCGCGGCTTCGCGGTCGTCGCCGGCGAGGTGCGCAGCCTGGCCCAGCGCTCGGCCGGCGCGGCCAAGGAAATCAAGGCCCTGATCGAGGATTCGGTGCGCAAGGTCGGCCACGGCAACGACCAGGTCGGCGACGCCGGCCAGACCATGCGCGAAGTGGTGGCGTCGGTGCAGGATGCCGCCGTCATCATGCACGGCATCACGCTGGCTTCGCGCGAGCAGGGGCAGGGTATCGCCCAGGTGAACGCGGCGATGGCGGAACTGGATGCGATCACCCGCCAGAACGCGGCACTGGTCGAGGAATCGGCGGCGGCATCGTCCAGCGTGGCGGAGCAGGCGGTGCATCTGTCCCAGGCGCTGGACGTCTTCAAGCTCGACACACGTTCGCGTAATGCTTGAGCAAAGGGCTGCGGCGTTATTTCGCGCGCGAGCTGGAGGTGCTGGCGAGGCTGGAGCGGGATGGATTGGCGAGCGTGGGGGAGGACTGGATCAGCGTGAGCATGAAGGGGCGGCTCTTGATCCGGAATGTCTGCATGGTGTTCGACCGGTACCTGAACACTGCAGATTCGCGCCATTCGAAGACCGTCTAAGGTATGACAGACGCTCAATCTGCACGTCGCCCCTGCGCAGGCAGGGGCCCAAGTTTTGCGAGACGCCACTAACTTGGGCCCCTGCCTGCGCAGGGGCGACGGTTTTCAAGCCAACTTGTCAAGCTAACTTTTCAAGCGAACTATCGCTGGCTGAGCTAACTTCGGCCAACTCACATCGTCGGCCCGCGCCCCAATCCTTCTTCCTTCTCGATCCGCTCCTGGCACCGGATGCAGGTCTGCACCGTCGGCGTCGCCAGCAGGCGCTCTTCCGGGATATCGCAGCCGCACACCACGCAGATGCCGGCGCCGCCCGATTCCAAACGGCCGATGGCGGCGTCGATCTCGTGCAGCATGTTGGTTTCGTGTTCAGCGAAATGCTCTTCGTTATGGCTGAGCATTTCGCCGGTCGGGGCGTCGTCGTTCTGGCCCATGTGGGCAGTCGGCGAGATCGCTGGGCGGTCGTCGGTGTCGCCGTCGGTGCGGGCGTGGACGGTGGCGAGGATGTCTTCGCGGCTCTGGCGCAGGCGTTTACCGAGTTCTTCGTGGAGTTCTGGTGAGATTGGCGGCATGGGTAAGTCCTTGATACGTTATTGATCGCGTTGTTGATCGTCTTGATAACAGTCTAGCCGATGCCTGCCGGGAGGCGCGCACGCGCGCGCGGAAGTTGGCGCGTATTGACGGCCGTGATAGATTGATCGGCACCCATACCGCACGAGGCCAGTCGATGAGCATGCCATCCCAGCGCCCTGCCACCGAAGCCGACCTCGCGGCCCTCTGGGCGCTGCGCACGCGCGCCGTGCGCACGGGCTGCGCAAGCCACTATCCGCCCGAGGTCATCGACATCTGGTCCGCGGCAGCGCCGCCGGCCACCATGCCCTTGCTGATACGGGCCGGCGGCGGCATCGTCGCCGAAGACGCGGACCGGCTGCTCGGCTATGCCGTGCTGGATGCCGAGACCGGCGAAGTCGATGCGGTGTTCGTCGATCCCGGCGCGCACGGGCAGGGCATCGGACGCGCCTTGCTGGCGGCGCTGGAAGCGATGGCGCGCGCGCAGGACCTCGACCGGCTGTTCCTGTCGGCGTCGCTGAATGCGGTGCCGTTCTACGAGCGCGCCGGGTTCCGCGCGCTGCGCGAGCGGCTGGTGCCGCACCGCAGCGGGATCGCGATCCGGGCGCTGCAGATGGAAAAACGGCTTACGTTATCGGGCTGCACTGCGCCGTGCCGGCCGCCATCGCCGTCAGTCGCGCCGGCTCCAGCAGCGCAATCTCGCGCTTGTCCACCTGCACCAGCCCCATCTTCTTGAAGCGCGACAGCAGGCGGCTGATGCTTTCGATGGTCAGGCCCAGGTAATTGCCGATGTCTTCGCGCGACATGCGCAGCTGGAAGCGGGTCGGCGAATAGCCGCGGGCGGCGTAGCGCGACGACAGGTTGACCAGGAACACGGCAAAGCGCTGCTCGGCGCGCATGTTGCCGAGCAAGAGCATGACGTTCTGCTCGCGCGTGATTTCCTGGCTCATGATGCGGTGGAAGTGGCGCAGCAGCGCCGGCACCTGGCCGAACAGCTCTTCCAGGCGCGCGAACGGGATCTCGCAGACTTCGCTGTCTTCGAGTGCAACCGCGTCGCAGTGGTGACGGTCGCCGCTGATCGCGTCCATGCCCAGCAGTTCGCCGGCCATCTGGAAGCCGGTGATCTGGGATGCGCCGGCCGCGTTCACCTGGTAGGTCTTGAAGTGACCGAAGCGCACCGCATACAGGTTGCGGAAGGGTTCGTCCATCGCGTACAGGCGCTCGTCGCGCACCAGGCGCCGGCGGCGGCCAATGATCTGGTCGAGGCGCTCCATATCGGCGTATTCCAGGCCCATCGGCAGGCACAGCTGGTGCATGCTGCAGGCCGAGCATTTGGCCTTCAGTGTCTGGACGTTCAGCGGCTGCTCGATGGCAGGAAAATCGGGGGAGCGCATGGGGGGTAAGGGCCGTCAATACCCCGCCATTATAGCTTGTTCAATTTCCGCGACCCAAGTGCGCCCCGTTCGTTACAAACCCTGCGTGCGCTGGTCTGATGCTAGACGTACACGCGTTGGAGCGACTGGGAATGTCGCGCGAAAATTTCCAGCAGGGAAGGCAATCATTGATGCACTTACACTGCATGGGGGCGGTTTGGATGGCATGCGCTGGCACGTAAAGCGGCTGCGCATGCAAGGCGGTTCAACCGTGCGCGTTCTGTCCTTACGAGCGTCTACACTTTCCGTGAGAATTTATTAACGGGAGAACCATGGTTCCTCAGCAGCCAGACGCATCCGTTAGCCTGCCGCTCGGCGGCGAGGACCAGGCACGCGCCGATTTCTATGCCTTGCTGGCGCGCCTGCTGCTGGTGCCACCGGACGGCGGTTTGCTGGCAGCGCTGGCCGAGTCGGAGCCGGTCTCTGCCGCCGGCGAGTTCGCGCTGGAAGATGCCTGGCTGAAGCTGACCCAAGCCGCCAGCGTGGTCGACGCCGCCGCGGCGTCCGACGAGTTCGCGCTTCTGTTCCTGAGCACCGGCAACCCGCTGCTCAATCCTTTCGGGTCTTTCTATCTCACCGGCCACCTGAACGACGTACCGCTGGTCCAGCTGCGCCACGATCTCGCGCGCCTGCGCCTGGCGCGCGCGCCGGGTGCAGGCGAGTCGGAAGATCACCTCGGGGCGCTGTGCGAGACCATGCGGGTGCTGATCCAGGGCGCCCCGGGCATCGGCCGGCAGCCGCTACTGGCCCAGAAACAGTTTTTCGAAGCGCACATCCGTCCCTGGTATGCGGCCTGCCTGGCCGATATCGCGCATGCCGAGGGAGCGAATTTCTACCGCGTCGTGGCCGCCGTGGCCGACGCCTTCCTGTCGATCGAAGCCCAGGCCTTTTCGGTGCTGGATGCCGACGACCTGATTGCAGCCTGAGGACACACATGGACAAGGAACAGAAACCCGACCAACCAGCCCGCAAGCCGGCCGGCTTACCCGATCCAGCGCGCCGCAGCCTGCTGAAGGCCGCGCCGCTGGGCGCCCTGGCGGTCGCTGCCGCTGCCGGTGCGAAGGAAGCCGAAGCCCCGGCCGCTGTCCCTGCGCCGGACACGGCCAAGCCGCGCGGCTACCACGAGACCGAACACATCCGTAACTACTACCGCACCGCCGCCTACTGGTAACGAGCGAAGGAACCGTCATGACCCTGGTGAAAACATCGCGCGACAGTGGCTCGGGTAATAACACCAAGCGCCGCCGCTTCCTGGTCGGGGCCGGCGTCACCGCCGGCGCCGGCGCTCTCGCGCGCCACCTGCCGCTGAACATGATGCAGCCGGCCACCGCCGCCGAGCCTGTGCAGGGCGAACCCACGCTTGAAGTCAAGCACACCGTCTGCAGCCACTGCTCGGTCGGCTGTTCGGTCGAGGCGGTGGTCAGCAACGGCGTCTGGGTGCGCCAGGAGGCGGCCTTCGATTCGCCCATCAACATGGGTGCCCACTGCGCCAAGGGTGCGTCGGTGCGCGAACACGGCTTCGGCGAGCACCGCCTGCGCTATCCGATGAAGCTGGTCAACGGCAAGTACGAGCGCATTTCCTGGGACCAGGCCATTAACGAGATCGGCGACAAGCTGCTGCAGCTGCGCCAGCAGTCCGGTCCGGATGCGTTGATGCTGATCGGCAGCTCCAAGCACAGCAACGAACAGGCCTACCTGCTGCGCAAATGGGTCTCGTTCTGGGGCAGCAACAACTGCGACCACCAGGCGCGTATCTGCCACTCGACCACGGTGGCGGGCGTGGCCCAGACCTTCGGCTACGGCGCGATGACGAACTCGTTCAACGACTTGCACTATAGCAAGGCGGTGCTGTTCATCGGGTCGAATCCGGCTGAGGCGCACCCGATCTCGATGCTGCACTTCCTGCACGCCAAGGAACTGGGCGCGAAGATGATCGTGATCGACCCGCGCTTCACTCGCACCGCGCGCTTCGCGCATCACTACGTGCGCGTGCGCCCCGGTACCGACATCCCGCTGGTGTGGGGCATCGTCTGGCACATCTTCGCCAACGGCTGGGAAGACAAGGAATTCATCGCCGCCCGCACCTACGGCATGGAAGACGTGCGCAAGGAAGTGGCGAAATGGACGCCGGACAAGGTGACCGACGTCACCGGTGTGCCGGAATCGGCGGTGCGCATGGCGGCCGAGATGCTGGCCACCAACCGGCCGTCGTCGGTGGTCTGGTGCATGGGCATCACCCAGCACCACGTCGGCACCGCCAACGTGCGCGCGCTGTCGATCCTGCAGCTGGTGCTGGGCAATATCGGCAAGCCGGGCGGCGGCGCCAACATCTACCGCGGCCACGACAACGTGCAGGGCGCAACCGACGTCGGCCCCAACGGCGACTCGCTGCCGGGCTACTTCGGCCTGGCCGAGGGCGCCTGGAAGCACTTCGCCAGCGTCTGGGGCGTCGACTACGACTGGATCAAGTCGCGCTTCGGGTCCAAGGAACTGATGGAAAAACCGGGCATCACGGTGTCGCGCTGGTTCGACGCCGTGCTCGAAGAAAACAAGTATGTCGACCAGCCGAGCAACCTGAAGGCGGTGGTCTACTGGGGCCATGCCCCCAACAGCCAGACCCGCCTGCCGGACATGAAGGCGGCAATGCAAAAGCTCGACATGCTGGTCGTGGTCGACCCATACCCGAGCATGACCGCGTCGATGCACGGGCGCCAGGACGGCGTCTACCTGCTGCCGGCGGCGTCGCAGTTCGAATCGCAAGGTTCGGTGACGGCCTCGAACCGCTCGATCCAGTGGCGCGAGCGCGTGATCCAGCCGCTGTTCGAGTGCAAGACCGACCATGAAATCATGTACCTGTTCGCCAAGAAGCTCGGCTTCGGCGAGCAGCTGGTCAAGAACATCAAGGTCGTGCACAACGAACCGGTGATCGAAGACATCCTGCGCGAGATCAACCGCTCGTGCTGGACCATCGGATACACCGGCTGCTCGCCCGAGCGCCTGAAGCTGCACATGCAGAACAAGCACACCTTCAACCCGACCACGATGCGCGCCGACGACGGCCCGTGCAAGGGCGACTACTACGGCTTGCCGTGGCCGTGCTGGGGCACGCCGGAAATGAAGCACCCGGGCACGCCGATCCTGTATGACCTGAACAAGTCCGTGGCAGAGGGTGGCCTGCCGTTCCGCGCCAACTGGGGCGTCGAGCACAACGGCGAAAGCCTGCTGGCGGCAGACGGCTCGTTTACCAAGGACAGCGAGATCGACACCGGCTACCCCGAGTTCGACCACGTCTTCCTGAAAAAGCTGGGCTGGTGGGACGACCTCACGCCGGAAGAAAAGATCGCCGCCGAGGGCAAGAACTGGAAGACCGACCTGTCGGGCGGCATCCAGCGCGTGGTGATCTCGCACGGTTGCGCGCCCTACGGCAACGCCCGCGCCCGCGCCAACGTCTGGAACTTCCCGGACCCGGTGCCGACCCACCGCGAACCGCTGTTGTCGCCGCGGCGCGACCTGGTCGCCAAGTACCCGACCTACGACGACAAGGCCGCCTTCCTGCGCCTGCCGACGCTGTACAAATCGGTGCAGCAGGTCGACTTCTCGAAGGACTACCCGTTGATCATGACTTCCGGCCGGCTGGTCGAGTACGAGGGCGGCGGCGAGGAAACCCGTTCCAACCCGTGGCTGGCCGAGCTGCAGCAGAACATGTTCTGTGAAGTGAATCCCGAGGACGCCGCCCAGATCGGCGTCAAGCTGGGCGACTTCATGTGGGTCGAGACCCCGACCGGCGCGCGCCTGAAGCTGATGGCGATGGTGACCCAGCGGGTGCCGATCGGCATCGTCTGGATGCCATTCCACTTCGGCGGCTGGTGGATGGGCGAAGACTTGGAAAAGCACTATCCGGAAGGCGGCGCGCCGACGGTGCGCGGCGAAGCCGTCAACACCGGCTGGACCTATGGCTACGACGCCGTGACGATGATGCAGGAAACCAAGGTATCGCTGTGCCGGCTGGTAAGGGCTTGAGATGACGTGAGAAGGATAGTAGGACGCACACCACGAACGTCGTTCCCGCGCAGGCGGGAACCCAAGTTGCACGCGTTACCGTAACGCTCGCAGAACTTGGATTCCCGCCTGCGCGGGAATGACGGAAGTGGCCGGGACGAAGGCAAGAGGAGAGGCTGGCAATGACCGCAAGAATGAAGTTCATCTGCGACACCGAACGCTGCATCGACTGCAACGGTTGCGTGACCGCCTGCAAGAACGAACACGAGACCCCGTGGGGCGTGAACCGCCGCCGCGTGGTGACGATCAACGACGGCATCCCCGGTGAGCGCTCGGTCTCGGTCGCCTGCATGCACTGCACGGACGCCCCCTGCCTGGCGGTGTGCCCGGTCAACTGCATCTACCACACCGAGGACGGCATCGTGCTGCACTCGAAGGACCAGTGCATCGGCTGCGGCTACTGCTATTACGCCTGTCCGTTCGGCGCGCCGCAGTTCCCCGAGACCGGCCTGTTCAACCACCGCGGCAAGATGGACAAGTGCACCTTTTGCGCCGGCGGCCCGGAACCGGATACCTCGGAAGCCGAATTCAAGAAATACGGCCGCAACCGCATCGCCGAAGGCAAGCTGCCGGCCTGCGCCGAGATGTGCGGCACCAAGGCCCTGATCGGCGGTGACGCCAACGTGATCGCCGATATCTACCGCCAGCGCGTCGAGACGCGCGGCTACGGTCCGGAACTGTGGGGCTGGAAGATCGCCTACGGCAAGCCGAAACGCGGCGGCGAGATCAAGGCCACCGGCGACGCGCCGCGCGAGAACCAGAACCTCAAGGATTCGCAGAACGATACGGGGAGGATCCCGACATGAAGCGCTTGCTACTATTATTAGTACCGCTGTGGATGCTGGCCGGCTGCCTGGAAGTCGAGCAGCATCCGAACTGGGTCAAGGGCCAGTACGCCGGCAAGAAGGACAACCGCCCGTTCGAGGTGCACTTCCACAAGGACAGGCTGGCCTGGTGGGGCACGGTTGCCAACCGCAACATGCACCAGAACGAATACAACCGGGCCAACCCGTAAAGGAACCGCCATGCGAATCGATCTGCGCGCCGTGCTTCCCGCCGCTGTGTTCCCGGCTTCCTGGCTGATCCGGTGTGCCCTGCTGGGCATGATGCTGTTCGTGTTTGCGACCCATCTGGCGCACGCGGGCGTACCGAACAACCGCGCCGAGCCGGCCTACGCCGAAGAACAGACCATGCTGCAGCTCCAGCAGGATTCGCGCGTGCCCGAACCCGGCCTGGCCGACAAGTCCTCGGGTCGCGTGCACATCGACCGCCACTACCTCGGCCAGTACGGCACCACCGAAGCCAACGTGATCGTCCAGCGCGGCGGCAACCAGTGGCGCGTGTGGCGCAACGGCCCGATCGCGACCATCATGGGCACCTTGCTGGTGCTGGTGATCGCCGTCATCTTCGTGTTCTACCGTGTGGTCGGCCCGGCGCGCACCGATGCCCCGGACACCGGGCGCCGCCTGCAGCGCTTCAACGGCTGGGAGCGCTGGGTGCACTGGGCCACCGCGATCAGCTTCGTGATCCTGGCCGTCACCGGCCTCCTGATCACCTTCGGCAAGAAGCTCTTGATTCCGCTGTTCGGCCACGACGTGTTCTCGATTTTCGCTTACGTGTCCAAGTACCTGCACAATTTCCTGGGCCCGCTGTTCATCGTGTGCTCGGTGCTGATGTTCTTTACTTTCCTGCGCCGTAATTTCCCGCGCAAGATCGACTGGCTGTGGGTCAAGCAGGGCGGGGGCCTGGTCCAGCACAAGCATGTGCCGGCCGGCTTCTTCAACGCCGGCGAAAAAACCTGGTTCTGGTTCGGCGTGGTGCTGCTCGGCCTGGTGATGTCGATCAGCGGCCTGATCCTCGACTTCATCGGTTTCGGCCAGACCCGCTACATGCTGCAGGTGGCAAATTACCTGCACATGATCGGCGCGACCTTCTACATCGCCGCCGGCATGGGCCATGCCTTCATCGGCACCTGGGGCACCCCGGGCGCCTACGAGGCGATGCGCCACGGCACCGTCGACGAAGCCTGGGCCAAGGCCCACCACCGCCTGTGGTACGAGGAAGTCAAGGCGGGCGTGCCGCCCGGCACCTTCGACGACCAGGTACCGACCGATCCGCCGCCACCGGACAACCCGCCGCCCCAGGGTGGCATGCGGCCGCGACCCGGCCCGGCCCACTGAGGACAGCGGCATGAAAGCATCGACTTATCCGATATTGGGCGTACTGATCGCCCTGGCCATGACGGGCTGCAAGGAGCACGGCGACGATGCCCAGATCCATACCAAATTCCCCGGCATGGTGACGGCCGGCGGCGGTACCAGCGGCCAGGTGATGGCGGCGCATGGCGGTCCGAAGACCGACGCCACCTATGCCGGCGGCACGCCGGGCATCGCGGGCGGCGCCGGCGGCAATACCGGGGGCGCCGGCACTGGTGGCACCACCACCGAGAGCGGCCACGGTCCGAGTTCCGGCGTCAGCAACCCGGGTGCGGCCAGCGGTACCACCCAGCAGCAGTCGGGCGACAACAAGCCGGCGCCCTCCGCGCCCACGCCGGAATCGGGCAACGGCGCGCCGCAGCCGGCTGCCGCCCACCGCGATCCGGGCGCCAGCCAGGCCGCGCCGGGACGTTGAGGAGAACGCAATGACCACCAAGACCATGATGCTGGCCGGGGCGCTGCTGGCGGCGGCCTCGGCCTCGCTGCCGGCCTGGGCCGCACTGCCGGCCCCGACCCCGGCCCAGCAGCAGGCCGCCGACGCCAAGAAAGCCCAGGCCGCTGCGCAGGCGGCCAAGGACAAGGAAAGCCTGGCGGCCTCGATGGAGTCGATCAGCAGCCGCTGGCGCGGCCGCGCCGCCCAGCAGGGCTGGAAGACGCATCCGCCGGTGGCGATTGCCGCAGCAGCGTCCGGTCCCGTGGCGCCGGCGGGCGCATCCGCCGGCGGCATCGTTACCCCGGCCGGCGCCGGCGGCCAGCAGGCTGGCCAGCTGCCGGCTTCGCCCGCCAACCCGATCGTCAAGAGCGAAAAGTGGGGCACCGCGCCGCCGAGCGAAGACCAGAAGGCCGGCCCGACCAAGGCCGTGCCGCATGGCGCCGATCCGACGGTCCAGAAAGGGTCACCAGAGAACGTGAGCAAGAAAAAATGAAAATGGGAAGCATGCCGATCGCGGTGCTGATGCAGCGCCGCAGCGTCCAGCACCGCTGGGCCGATGAAGCCTGGGCCGCCGTCGGCATCGTGCCCGATCGCGGCAACCTGCCGCAGGTCCAGATGCTGAGCCAGTCGCCCGAGCGCGACTATTACCTGGTGTCCGGCCTGGAGCTGGAACTCTACCCGGACGAAAACGAAGGCTATTACGAGAACTGCATGGCGCCGGAATCGAAGGTGTTCGTACTGTGGCGCATGGAAGAGGGCAGGGCGATGCCGGTGCGCGCCTCGGTCAGCTACGTCGAGGGCACGCGCATGTTCGACTCGGGCGAGAACGCCGACGGCGTCGACATGCCGGCCGACGTCTACAGCTGGGTGGCCGGCTACCTGCGCGAGCACTACCAGCCCAAGCCGCGCCGCGGACGGCAGCACGGATGACCATGGCCGAAGAAGGCTTCCTGCGGCGCTGGGCACGGCGCAAGACGGAAACGAACGCCGGTATCGAGCCCGCTCCCGAGCCGGCATCGGAAACCGCTGTCAACCCCGCCGTCAACGCCGACGCACTGCAGGTGCACGCGGCCGAAGCAGTGCCGGTTGTGCAACCTGCGGCGGCACCGATCATCCTGCCGACCATGGACGATGTGGCGCAACTGACCGGCGAATCCGACTTCTCGGCCTTCGTCGCGCGCGGCGTCGACCAGGCCGTGCGCCGCAGCGCGCTCAAGAAACTGTTCGCCGACCCGCACTTCAACGTGATGGACAAGCTCGACATGTACATGGACGACTACAACGTCGCCAGCCCGATGCCGGCGGACATGCTGGCTTCGCTGAAGCATTCGAAAAGTTTTTTCGACCAGGCGGCCGAAGACGCCCGCAAGCGTGCCGAGGCGCAAGCCACCGCCGAAGCGGGCGCCGAGCCGGCGGCTGCGCCGTCATTGCATGAAGCGCCCGGCCCGGCCGGGCAGGTGCAGCGGGGGGAGGATGCCGCGGAAGCCACCGGGCCGGACGATGGGCCCGAGATGGCCGTGCTGCAGGCAGAAACGCATGTCGTGCCGGAAAGCGACATGATCATGCAAAAACAACCATAATCATAAAAACGACCACCTGAACCGAGACAGAATGAATATCCGCTTGACCGAAGGACAGGGCGCCGACCCGGAGCAGGAGCGCCGCAACGCGCTGGCCAAGGTCGCCGCCATCGTTGCGCTCGATGCGCAGGGCATGCCCGAGGCGATCGACAGCGTCGGCTACCGCTCGGCCGGCAAGACCCTGGTCATCGGCGCCGCGCACGACGTACTGCCCCAGGCCGACCGCCTGGCCGCGGCGCTGCCGGTGACCGTGCTGCTGACCGATGGCGCCGACGGCGGGCCAGCCGGAGAACGCCCCGGCCTGCGCCTCTACCCGGTATTCCAGGTCCGCGCCCTGGTGCTGAGCGGCTGGCTGGGCGCCTTCCACGCCACTTGGCAGGCGCCGGGACAGCCACCCCAGCAGGAGCGCTTCGACCTGGTGCTGGACCTCGGCGCCACGCCGCAGATCGCTGCGCACCAGAAGCCGCACGGCTACTACGCGCCCGGCCCGGACGAGGCCGCGCGCGCCACCGCGCTCGAGGCCATCACCGACATGGTGGGCGACTTTGAAAAACCGAAGTACTTCGCCTATAAAGAACGCCTGTGCGCCCACAGCCGCAACGCACGCACCGGCTGTAACGCCTGCATCGACGTGTGCTCGGCCGGCGCGATCGAAGGGGCGGGCAACCTGGTCAAGGTCAATCCCTACCTGTGCGCCGGCTGCGGCGCCTGCTCGACCGTGTGCCCGACCGGCGCCATGACCTACGCCTACCCGGCGCCCCAGCACACGGGAGGGCGCCTGAAGGCGCTGCTGCAGGCGTACTTCGAGGTCGAGGGCAGCGAACCGGTGGTGCTGCTGCACAGCGAATCCGGCGGCCACCTGCTGGCGAACCTGCCGGAGCCGGTGCCTGCGCGCGTGCTGCCGGTGGCGCTGCACCACACCGCATCGACCGGCATCGAGGTCTGGCTGACCGCGCTGGCCTACGGCGCCAGCGGCGTGACCGTGCTCATGACCGACGACGACGCGCCGCAGTACACGGCGGCGCTCGACCAGCAGATGCAGTTCGCGCAGCAGGTGATGGATGGCCTGGGCTACGCCGGGCCACACCTGCAGCTGCTGCGGATGAGCAGCCCGGCCGAGCTGGCGCCGGCCCTGCAGCACGCGCCGCGCGGCGAGGTGCCGCCACAACGCGCCGGCTACAATATCGCGCTCGAGAAGCGCAATACGCTGGATTACGCCCTCGACCATCTGTACCGCCATGCGCCGCAGCAGGTTCCCGAGATCCCGCTGGCGCCGGGCGCCCCCTTCGGCGCACTGGCGCTGAACCGCGACACCTGCAGCCTGTGCATGGCCTGCGTCGGCGCCTGCCCGGCCTCGGCCCTGCAGGACGGCCAGAACGCGCCGCAGCTGCGCTTCATCGAAAAGAATTGCGTGCAGTGCGGCCTGTGCGCCGACACCTGCCCGGAAAACGCGATCGCGCTGGTGCCGCGCCTCTCCTTCTCCGAGTCGCGCAGGCAGGCAGTGCTGCTTAACGAAACCCAGCCCTTCCACTGCATCCGCTGCAGCAAGCCCTTCGGCACGCTGCGCATGATCGAGGGCATGCTGGCGCGCCTGGCCTCGCATCCGGCCTTTGCCGGCAACCTCGACCGCATGAAGATGTGCGGCGATTGCCGCGTGATCGACATGCTGCAGCCGCAGGACGAGATGAAGATAACGACGCTGCGGCGCGAATGAACCCTTGATGCTCGGTGCATCTGCCACGGCCGCGCAAGGCGTGGCAGAATGGTGCGAACAATAAGCGCAGAGCAGGCCGGCGCACGCCGTCATCGCTCGCGACACCACGCACAGGAGACAACAACCATGGCCGCAGCATCCCCGGGCGCGCGCTTCTTGGCCGCGCGCGACTTCCTCCAGCAGCACCGCACCGACTACGACACCGCCTACCGCGACTACCGCGCGCCCGAACTCAATGATTTCAATTGGGCGCTCGATTACTTCGACGTTCACGCGCAGGACAACGCCACGCCGGCCCTGTGGGTGGTCGAGGAAGACGGCAGCGAACGCAAGATCAGCTACGCCGGGATGTCTGCCCGCTCGTCGCAGGTGGCCAACTGGCTGCGCGACTGCGGCGTCGGCCGCGGCGACCGCATCCTGTTGATGCTGCCCAACCGCGTCGAGCTGTGGGAAATCATGCTGGCCGGGATCAAGCTGGGCGCGGTGCTGGTGCCGACCACGATGCTGGTGTCGACCGCCGATCTCGAGGACCGCATGGCGCGCGGGCAGATCCGCCACGTGATCGCGCAAGCATCCGAGACGCACAAGTTCGCGTCGCTGGAGGGCGGTTATACCCGCATCGCGGTGGGTGGCAGTGCAGCAGGTGGAGACGCGGCCGGCTGGCGTGACTTCGACGACAGCCACCAGGCCGCGCAAGGCTTCACGCCGGACGGCGCGACCAAAGCCAGCGATCCGCTGCTGCTGTACTTCACCTCCGGCACCACCGCGAAACCGAAGCTGGTCCTGCACAGCCACCAGAGCTACCCGATCGGCCACCTGTCGACCATGTACTGGATCGGCCTGCAGCGCCGCGACGTCCACTGGAACATCAGCTCGCCCGGCTGGGCCAAGCATGCCTGGAGCTGCTTCTTCGCGCCGTGGAACGCCGGCGCCACCGTCTTCGTCTACAACTACGAACGTTTTTCGGCGCGCGCCTGCCTCGATACCATCGTCCGCTGCGGCGTCACCTCGCTGTGCGCGCCGCCGACCGTGTGGCGCATGATGATCAAGGAAGACCTGCGTGCCTGGCAGCCGCCGCTGCGCGAGCTGGTCGGGGCAGGGGAGCCGCTGAACCCCGAGGTGATCGAGCAGGTCGAGCGCGCCTGGGGCATCCGCATCCGCGACGGCTACGGCCAGTCCGAGACCACCTGCCAGGTCGGCAATTCGCCGGGCCAGGCCGTCAAGCCGGGCTCGATGGGACGGCCGCTGCCGGGCTACCGCATCGAATTGCTGGACGGCGACGACCAGCCTGCCGCCGAGGGCGAGATCGCCATCGTGACCGACCCGCGGCCGCTCGGCCTGATGCTGTGCTACGAGGGCGACGAAGCCAAGACCGCGGACGTGATGCGCGCCGGCCGCTACCGCACCGGCGACAGTGCCACGGTCGACGCCGACGGCTATTATTTCTACGTCGGCCGCAACGACGACGTGTTCAAGTCTTCCGACTACCGCATCAGCCCCTTCGAACTCGAGAGCGTGCTGATCGAGCATCCGGACGTGCTGGAAGCGGCCATCGTGCCCAGCCCCGATCCGCTGCGCCTGTCGGTGCCCAAGGCCTTCATCGCCTTGCGCCCCGGCGTGGAACCGACGCGCGAACTGGCCGCCGCCATCTTCGCTTTTACGCGCGAGCGGCTGTCGGCGTATAAACGCATCCGGCGGCTGGAGTTCGCCGAGTTGCCGAAGACGATTTCGGGCAAGATCCGGCGCGTGGAGTTGCGCAAGGCCGAGGCGGCCGGTGGGCGCACCGAGACCGAGTATCGCGAGGAAGACTGCGGTGCATGATGAAAAAGACCTGGAAGCAGTTGTTCAAGGAGTCGTTCACCAAATCCTTTGACGAACGGTATGCCGAGGCGTCCAGGAACGAGCGGATAGTTTATTGGGTTTCTCTAGTCGTCGTTTTCGGGATCATGTTTTTGATGTGGCACTCCAAATAGATCAGTGCGCATTTGCTCGACAGACATGAAAGGAAATATCGATGGCAGATACCGTGCTTGCCGAGGCAGGTGAACGATGAAACGCCGACGCATTGTCGAACTGGTTTGGTGCCTTCCACTTTGCGCTCTGCTCTGCGTTGCCACTGTTGTCGTCGTTCTGTTCAGACTGTTTTCGGTCACATTTTTCTGGACTACCACTTCCACATGGGCTGTCGTTCCAGCACTCGTGATCATTGCACTGCTTTTCGTAGGGAGCTTGACGCGAGTGGCAAGACGATATGGGACGGCGGCCCTCGTCGTATGTTACCTCTGCAGTATCTACTTTGACGGCTGGCGTATTATCGTTACCCGAATCGCTGACGGTGGGAATGTGTGGTTTGAAGGAACCGAAACGGCGATTATTCTATCCCTTGCCCTGCTTCATCAAATACCTAACGGGCGCTTGAATCATCCAGCCACCTGACAGCGGCAGGAGGGTTCGATCTGCCGCATAGGATTCCATAACCTGCTGGACATCCAGCCTGCGTCGATACGAAACCAGATGCATGCTGAGCAATCCGTCAGATGACCAAAGTCAACGGTGCGCATTGGCGACGTGCATCGGTTTACCATTGCAGATAAAACTGCAACACGCGATCGCCAACCTGTACGAGGGCTTGTTTGAACCGGTCTGCTGTGAAACCAGTACTTTCAAATTGTTTAGCAAGGACAAGCCATGCGTTCCTACCCTTCAGATAGCCCCCAAGCCGTTTGCCGATTGCTTGCTTTGACCGTGATCAGCGATGGCGGTGGATCGCCGTCCGAGATAGCGGCGACGTACCGATTGAGCATCCTCGACTATGCCGGCATTGAAGACGATGTGTTCGATCAAGTCGTTCGCGACTTGACCACTGATCTTCCGACCAGCGCTGACGGCTTGGCAAGAGTGGACGCCGATATTATCGATCAGTGCTTAGCGGAAATTACTCGCCCAGACCTCAGACTACGTTTATGGAGGGCCATGTGGAAATTGGCATACGCGGACGATCATTTTGCCGATGGTGAATTCGCCTTGCTTCACAGGGCGACGGAAGCTTGGGGAATAGAGGCGGATGCCGAGAGTAATGGAAGTATTGCTGCGAACACTCGCTCAAACAGCTGACAGATCGGGCAGTAACAGGCTGGTGGTAGTTGCATTTATGGATTCGAAACCGAGGATCTCCATGGTGTACTTGGTATTAACTCCACAAGGCCTGCAGGAAATTTTGAATGCCTCGGACGCGGTGAACACTTCGGTATGGTGCAGCGCGGATGCTCTGTCAGAAATCGAGTTCGACAATCTCGAGCGCGGCAATGTCACCCGTTTAAACTATTCTCTTGCAGATGCGGACGAGGCGATGATGCAAGATGCCATTGCAACGATCGAAGAGCACCACCCGGGTGAACGGGTATGGATCGAAAGTGTCATGTCAGGGACCTGACTTGGGCCTACCCGTCCACCACCCTGACTTTGCCTGTCGATTGTCTGACCGGACGAGGTCCGGCCTGTAAGGTCTTACTGTTAAAAACACCATAGCAAGGCCGAGGCCGACAACAGCGACAACGATATTCTGCAAGGGGCTAAGTTCTGAAGGCAAGCTCGTATCTGCAAACTGAGACACTGCAGTCAGTGCGAATACGAAGGCGATCAACAAGGACATGCAGCCGAATAGCCGAGCCAGTATGTTCAAAATGCACCAATGAAAGGTTTCGTATTTCATTTGACTGATCGGATGACATCAAATTCTTTTTTTTCGGTCCACATTTGGTCGACAGCGTACGGCCGATAGGGCTCAGTGTATGAGCGTGTTACCAGCCGGGCAAGTAAAAGGTTTTATCAGGCGCGTTAACGCTCGCCCCTGAGCGTATAGACCGGCTTCTCGCTGTCCCCTTTCTCCACCATTGCCAGAAGCCGCTCCAGTGTCGTGCGCTCATCGCCTTCTTTCGCGGATGACAGCTGCTTGCGCAGGATGGCGGCATGCGCCGTCTGCAAGGCCTGCGCCGCCGGCACGGCGATGTCCGGTTTGACGCCGACGTGCTCCCAGTTGGTCTTGGTGACGGCGTTGGTCGTGCGCGCGGTCGGGATCGCGACCACGATGCCGTGTCCCGCGCTGAACCAGCCCACCGGATTCGAGCCGCCGCCGGTGGTTTCGCCGACCAGCGTCCCGCGCTTTTGCACCTGGAAGTCATAGGCGCAATCCTCGCCGCCGGAAAACGTGCGGGCCGAGGTCAGCACGTACACGGGTTTGTCGTAGCGTTGCGCGACCGACGGCACGGTCCAGATTTGCCGCGTCGTGTCGGTCGCGCGATTGTAGATGTCGATCAGGTGACGATCGTCGCCGAGCGGGAAGAAATGGCTCATGAGGTAAGCCACGCTGGCTGGACTGCCGCCGCCGTTGCGGCGCAGGTCGAGGATCAGCGCATCCGTGCCCGCCATGAGCGACATCGCCGCGCTGTAGGCCGGGCCTGCGAAGGCCGTGTTGCCGAAGCCGCGCAGCTCGATGTAGCCGACGTTGCCGGGAAGGCGTTCGATTTTCTCGATGCCGAAGCCTTGCCGCGCCGCCTGGTCGCGCGCTTCGTCCAGCTCGGCACGGCTGGGCAGGCTGCGGGCGCCGCTGAACTCGCGAAAACTGTCGTCGAGCCGGGCGCCGAAATGCAGGTCACCGCTCAAGATGCGCAGGTCTGTCGCCAGCGCATCGCTGAACGCCTGCGCCGTGGCGGCGGACGCATAGCCGCCGTCGGCATTTTTCCTGGCAAGCGCGCGGCCGACCCGTGCGGCCACGGCGGGTTCGATGTAATTCGCGTTGATTTTCCCGGCCAGCGTCTGCACGATCGCAGCGCGATCGGACGCGTTCAACGGTGTATCCGCCGCCGCGAAGGCGGGAAACGCCGACAGGGTGCTCAACACAATGCTCGCAATTACACTCTTTTTGCCTGACATGACTTCCTCCATTTTGGACTGACTTGCGTTTCTGACGTATGGAAGCGTTCACCTTAGGCGCCAACCACCCGGCGGTCCAAGCAAATGCGCCGACCCGTGCATACACTGCGGCCACGCGGTTGCGCTCGATCTCATCGCTACGTAGGCACTTGTTGAATTCTCGCCAATTATTGCAGTAGCGTAAATATTTCCGCCGCGTTACCATGATCGGCCTTCCTGTCGCAAGGTCGTCCATCATGCGTATCGCATCCCCGTTATTGTCACTGTCGCTGCTGCTATTGGCCTTGCTTACCGGCGTCACCGCCAAGGCGGCCGATGCCCCGGTCCCGCTCACCGCCTTCTTCGGCAACCCCGGCGTGAGCGGCGCCAAGCTGTCGCCGGATGGCAAGCGCCTGGCCATGCTGGTGAATAACGAGAGTGGGCACGACCAGCTCGGCGTGATCGACCTGGCCGACAATGCGATCAAGGTGGTGGGCACCTTCAGGGATGCCGACGTCGGCTATTTCGAGTGGGTCAACAACGGCCGCCTGGTCTACGATTCGCGCGACAAGACCACCGCGCCGGGCAAGGAGCGCTACGCGCCCGGTCTGTTCGCGGTGAATGCGGATGGCAGCGTGCGGCGCCAGCTGGTCGATACCTTCGATCCCTGGGTCAAGGACGCGACCGTCCTCGAACGCGAAAAAATGCCCTGGAATACCTATCTGCTGCGTCAACCCGGCGCCCAGGATTCCGAATGGGTGTATGTGATGAAGGTTAACTTCTCACGCGACGAGGGGATCGACGAGGTCGCGCTAGTCCGGCTCAATACCCTGAACGGCGCCAACGAGACGGTGAAGGCGCCGCGCTGGACGCGCCAATGGTGGCTCGACGCCAAGGGCAGGCCGGCACTGGTGACCACGGTCGAGGATAACCGCGAAGTGCTGCATTACCTCGATTCCAAGACCGGCCAGTGGCGCAAGCTGGCGGACAGCGATGCCTTCCTGCGCAGCGAGGATGCGGTCACGCCGGTCGGCTTCGCGCCCGACGGCACGCTCTACGTGAGCAGCTACGGCAAGCGCGACAAGAGCGCGCTGTTCGCCTACGATCTTGCGGCCGGCAAGGTGGCCGCGGCACCGCTGGTCGACCTCGAACAGTACGACTTCAGCGGCGAGCTGGTGACGGACGCCACCCGCCTGCTCGGCGTGCGCTACACGATCGACACCGAAGCCGTGGCCTGGTTCGATCCGGCCATGAAAAAGGCGCAGGAAGCGGTCGACAAGCTGCTGCCCGGGCGCGTGAACGCCCTCAGCGTTGCGGTGCGCTCCACCACCCCGTTCGTGCTGGTCGAATCCTGGTCCGATCGCCAGCCGCCGGTCTTCATGCTGTACAACCGCGACACCGGCAAGCTGTCCAAGGTCGGGGAAAGCCGCCCGGCGATCGCGGCGGCGCGCATGGGGCCGCAGGCGCTGGTCCAGGCCACCGCGCGCGACGGCCGCACCATTCCGACCTGGGTCACGCTGCCGGCCAAGAGCAGCGGCAAGAAGCTGCCGATGGTGGTACTGGTGCACGGCGGTCCCTACGTGCGCGGCAACGACTGGCGCTGGAACGCCGAGAGCCAGTTCCTGGCGTCGCGCGGCTACGTCGTGCTTGAGCCGGAATACCGCGGCAGCACCGGCTACGGCGCGGCCCACTTCCACGGCGGCTGGAAGCAGTGGGGGCTGGCGATGCAGGACGATATCGCCGACGCCACGCGCTGGGCGATCGCCGAGGGCATCGCCGACCCGCAGCGCATCTGCATCGCCGGCGCCAGCTATGGCGGCTATGCGACGCTGATGGGGCTGATCCGCGATCCGCAGCTGTACCGCTGCGGCATCGACTGGGCCGGGGTGACCGATATCGAATTGATGTACACCGGGCACTGGAGCCGCGCCGACGACCTGTCCGGTGCCTACAAGCGCTACGGCATGCCGAAGCTGATCGGCGATCCGGTGCAGGATGCGGCCCAGTTCACGGCCACCTCGCCGCTGAAGCAGGCGGCGCGCATCACCCAGCCGCTGCTGCTGGCCTACGGCGGTGCCGACCAGCGCGTGCCGCTCTATCACGGCCGCAAGTTCTACGACGCGGTCCGGCAGACCAACAAGAACGTCGAATGGGTCGTTTACCCAGAGGAAGGGCATGGCTGGACCCTGGTCGAGACGCG
>Ga0308168_1001309_pt1 | contig 23168 bp, 18 predicted proteins | sample PhyCR2_FD_202133 | JGI IMG/M metagenome (GOLD analysis project Ga0308168, IMG submission 202133) | Phyllosphere microbial communities from UC Gill Tract Community Farm, Albany, California, United States - DLSLRC.R2 | ecosystem: Host-associated > Plants > Phyllosphere > Unclassified | place: USA...
CTTCCTTCGTCTTTTCAGCAGCTGTCGCGGCCACGGCCTTGGTCTTTTCGGTCGCGCTGGCGGCAGCGTCGCGCGTCTTTGCAGCGGCGGCGGCGGTGGCGGCGCGGGTCTTGTCGCCGGCATTGTCTGCGGCCGCCTCGGTGCGGCTGGCGGCAGCAGCGGCGCCTTCACGCACGGGCGACGGCTTGGTCTCGACCAGGCAGCCGGTCTTGCTGTCGCCAGCGGTTTGCGCGCACTTGTCGACGGCGGCGGCCTTGGCCGGATCGCGGGTGTCGGTGCCGGCCACCAGGCCGCCGGAAGCGGTGGCGCCGGCCGCGCTGGCACCGGCGGCCGTGGCAGTGCGGTCAGCCTTGGCGTCGGCCAGGGCGGCGGTGCGCACCGACTTGGCATTGTTCATGCAATCGTCCTTGTCGGCGCCGCTCTTGGCGTCGCAGCGTGCCTTGGACAGTGCGTACTCGGCTTCAGCCAGGTTGCTGCGTGCCTTTTCGCGGCTCGCCGGGCTGGTGTTGTATTGGGACAGGACCTTGGCTTCGGCCTGGGTGCGCGCCAGCTTGGCTTCGGCCTGGCAGACATCCTTGCCATTGCCGCTCATGGCATCGCATTTCGCCACGGCTTCCTTGTAGTCCGCCGCCGCCTTCTGGGTGGCGTTGCGGTAGGTGGCCGGATCGTGATTCAGGGCGAAGGTCGGTGCGGCGAAGCAGCTGCCGGCAGCCGCTGCGAGGAGAGTCGCAAGCAGGGTTTTCATGATCGATGTCCCTTGGTTCGGTTGTTGTGATACCCGGATTAGACGCTCCAGGCCGCCAAAAATCTGTGCGGCACCGAACAGTTGACTAATAAACCATTTTTTACTCTACTTGCATCAAGCCTTCGCGCCACAACGGCAAGGCATCTTCGAAGGGTCTGGCGGCCGTGCCGAAGCGCTTGCCGTCCTGGGCCAGCGCGACCCAGGCGCGGGTATCGTGGCCGTCGTGCGCCAGCGTCTGCCCCGAGCGTTCTCCTTGCCGCAGGCGCGCCAGCCAGGCATGCACACGGGCATAGTCGTCCGGATGGCGCCGGCGGGTCCAGGCCAGCGCGACCAGGTCGGCATAGCCCTCCTCGCGCCGGGTCTGGCGCAAGGCCTTCGATAGCGCCAGCATGGCCGGGTCGAGCGCCCGCTCCATCCCCACCTCGACAAAGCCGGCCGGCAAGGCATGCCAGGCGCCGTGGGCATAGCGCCAGCAATGGCCGAGCTCGTGCGCCGCCATCGCCTCGATCAGCTCGGCTTGCGCCGCCGGCGGCACCCCGGCCAGCTGGGCTTCGGCCGCCGGATTGCCGCGCAGCGAGAGCACCAGCTTGCAGCGCCCGCGGTCGAAGCCCATCGCCATCGGCACGTCGTCCGGGCGCGCGCGCGGCTGCACGATGATGTCGAGGGGCAGGGCCTGGGCGCGCGCGTACTGCAGGACGGGAAAGGCGGCGCCCAGCCAGCGCGTTTCCAGCGCGGTCAGGTCGGCGCCCAAGGCCGGAGAAAAGGGGGGAGAAAGGGCCGCGCACAGGAGGGTGGCGGCCAGCAGGAATCTGGACATGAAGGGCTTCCTCGATGGCTGTCTAAAATGCCTATCGGCAATTCAAAGCCCCGGTGAAGCCCTCCGCGCAGGAATAATTCGCTGCCTGTTCAAAACGTCAAAGCTGCCGGATCGGCAAGATCACGACATGGCCAGCCGTGGCGCGACGACGGCGCGGCTGGCGCCCGACAGTGGGCGTGGGCGCTGCGCCGTGTCGCCCGCAGCGGGCGCATCCAGCTTGAACACGCTGACCAGCTGCGCCAGCTGCTCGGCCTGTTCCTGCAGGCTGGACGCCGCCGCGCCGGCCTGTTCGACCAGGGTGGCATTCTGCTGGGTCGCTTCATCCATCTGCGCCACCGCTTCGTTGACCTGCACGATGCCGGCGCTCTGTTCCTGGCTGGCCAGGCTGATCTGACCCATGATGTCGGTCACCTGGCGGACGCTGGCCAGGATCTCTTCCATGGTACGGCCGGCCTCGTCCACCAGCTTGCTGCCGCCGTCGACCTTGGCCACCGAATCGCCGATCAATTGCTTGATCTCCTTGGCGGCCGACGCCGAACGCTGCGCCAGGTTCCTGACTTCGGCCGCCACCACCGCGAAGCCCCTGCCCTGCTCGCCGGCACGGGCCGCCTCGACCGAGGCGTTCAGTGCCAGGATATTGGTCTGGAAGGCAATGCCGTCGATGACGCCGATGATGTCGGCGATCTGGTGCGAGGAATCATTGATCGAGGCCATGGTCTGCACCACCTGGGCCACCACCGCGCCACCGCGCTGGGCCACGCTGGATGCCGACAGCGCCAGCGTATTGGCCTGGCGCGCACTGTCGGCGTTCTGGCGCACGGTGCCGGTCAGCTCTTCCATCGAGGACGCGGTTTCTTCCAGCGTGCCGGCCTGGCGCTCGCTGCGCTGCGCCAGGTCCAGGTTGCCGGCCGTGATCTCGGCCGAAGCGCCGGCGATGGTGAAGGTGCCCGCACGCACCTGGCTGACGATGGTCACCAGGCTGTCGCGCATGCCCTGCATTGCGAACAGCAGGCTGGCACGGTCGCCGGCGCGGATCGCGATCGGCACCGACAGGTCGCCGGCGGCGATGGCACCGGCGATACGCACCGCATCCTCCGGCTGGCCGCCGAGCTGGCGCAGCAGGGTGCGGCTGATGGTACCGGCCGCCACGGCGCCGGCGGCGATGGCCACCGCCAGCAACGCCAGCATCCAGGCAAAGAAGCTGCCGGACACCTGGCGCGCCTCGCCGGCGGCCTGCTTGTTCAGCTGTTCCTCGAGGTCGATCAGCGCGTTCACGCTGGCCAGCCATTCGACGAAGACCGGCGCCGCCCCTTTGTCCAGCAGCGCGGCCGCCGCCGCGACGTCGTCGGCCTGGCGCAGGGCGATCAGTTTGGCGATCAGCGGCTGGGCGCGCGCCTCGACGTCCTTGATCTTCAGCAGCGCCTGCTTTTCCTCGGGCAGGATGTCCTGGCGTTCGGCCAGCAGGCTGTCCAGCGGCGCCGCCGACTTCTGGTAATTCTCGTCCAGCTTGCGGATCAGTTCGATGGCCGGCGCGGCCGCTGCGGGGCTGGTGGCCAGCACCACGTCGCGCACGGCGATCGAGCGGTCGTGCACGCTGCCGCGGAAATTGATGGCGTAGCGCTGCTTGACGTTGTTGACGTCATTGATGTGGGTCAGGATGCTGTCGATCTGGCCGACGCGGTAGATGGCGAGGCCTGCGAGTACGGCCATGAGGGCGAAGACGCTGCCGAAACCGAGCGCCAGGCGCTTGCCGATAGTAAGTCCAGAGGTGGTCATGATGTGATCGCTTGGTAGGCCGGAGGGGCACAATAGGTGTTAGTTATTTCCGATTGGAAACGAGATAACTATAGCACATACCTATATGAAAGATTCCGTGCGGCAACTAACTTAGGCGTCAAATTCATCGAATTAACAACAGCCCGGCGGCATGATGCCGGCGGGCTGCCTTTTTTGCACTGCTTTCAGCGCAGTATCGTCAAATCACGTGCTGTACGCCAGGCATCAATGCAGGATCCATTTCAGCGGCGGCTTGGGCGGCGCCAGCTTGGCCGCCGTGACGAAGGCCGGGCGAATGTCGTTCGGCACCGCCTTCATCTTGTCGAGCGCCTTCTGCACGTCCGGACGGATGACGACATAGCGTTTCATGAAGGCCTGAGCGCGCGCATAGTCGCCGGTGGCTTCGATGGTGAGGAACTCGCGGTCGAGGTCGGCCACGGCGCCCTTGATCTTGCCGAGGTCGATCGAGAAGGTGCCGTCGCCGTGGGACACGAAGCCGCCCTTGTCGAGCAGGTAATTCACCTGGATCGCCATGCCGCGCGCGTGCGAATCGGTCAGGCCGAAGTGCAGGGTGCGGAAGGCGGACGCCAGGAAAGTGACGTATAGCTTGCGCTCGGCGGCGGCGCCCTGCCCCAGCGACTGCTTCAGCTGCCCTTTGTCCATCATGTAAGCCAGCGCCCACAGGCCGGTGACGTCGGCCTTGGCTTCCTCGATGGTCGAATAGGCGTCCTTCAAGTCCTGGCGCGGGGTCGAGGGCTTGCCGTCCTTGCTGGTGGCGTGGGGGCCGAGGCCGTGCATGATCTCGTGCGCCAGGATGTGGGTGAAGAAGGCGTCGAAATCGAGGTCCTTCTGGTCGGCCGGGCGCAGCACCAGCTTCGAGATGGGTGTCAGCGTGGCGGCGAACTTGGCTTCCTGCACGTTCTTGAGCATCACGCGCTTGGAGCCGCGCTGGCGGATGATGCGCTCGTCGTTGGGCAGGTTGTAGGCCGCGGTCTGCACGCCCATGTTGCCGTCGCCGGCGCCATACACCTGGTTCACCACCACCATCGGTGCGATCGCGCCCACCTTCGGGTTGCGGTACTTGGGGTCGAGCGGCAGGTTGTTTTCCAGTTCCTGCATGTGCTGGCCGAAGAAGTTCAGCTTCGCGGTTTCCCTGGCGTCGCGCACGTTCACATAGGCTTCGAAGGCGGCCTTGTAGCCGAACAGCTCGTCGTTATAGGTTTCGTAGGGGCCGATGGTCACGTCGACCGGCGCGTCCAGGTCCATCCAGGCGAAGTCGGACGCCAGGTAGTCGTTGGAGAGGAAAGCGTCGGCGCGCAGGTTCAGGAATTTCTTGAGCGAGGCATTGTCGGTGGCGTTGGCGGCTTCCTTCAGCAGCTTCGACAGCTGCAGCAGTTCGCTGCGGTATTCGTCGGCATAATTCACGATGGCGTATTGCCTGGCGCCCTTGCCGTCCTTGGTGTGACGGATGGTCGTGAAGAACCACTGGGCCTGGTCCTTGTCTTTCGGATTCAGGCTGCCCATCCAGCTCTCGATGGATGCCTTGGTCGCCCCGTCCGGATAGAAATTGGCGCCGGCCGGCTTTTCGGCCGGGATCGCGATGCCGGCGTACTCGGCCGGCATGAAGGAACGGTTGCCGTCGATGATCGACCACGGTCCCTTGTTCAGCCAGAAGTAATCGCGGCGCGCCTTGCCCAGCGGCGTGCTGTCTTTTTGCAGCGCCGCCCACATCGCCTCGTTGCCGGACCAGCGCTGGCGCAGCTGCAGGGTGTCGATGATCTTGGCGGCCTGGATCAGCCTGGCGATGGCGACGCGGTCGCCGCTGGAGAGCTTGCTGGTGTCGGCGCTCAGGTCGACCGGGGCGAAGCGCTTGGCCATCGTGTTCAGTTCGGCGACGGTGGCCGGTGCGGCAGCTGATGTAGCGGCAGGCGTGGATTCAGTGCCATGCGCCAGGCCGGCAGCGGCCAGCAGGACCAGGGGGGCAAGGAGATGTTTCATGGGGTCCGTGAGTGGATTGCAATGCGGGGATTGTAATCCGCTTCAGGCGCACCATGAAAAACGGCCGGCGTCATCCCGACGCCGGCCGTGGGAAGCGGCTTACTGCGCCCGCTTCTTTTCTTCCTTCTTGACTTTCTTGTCTGCCTTTTTTTCCTTCATGGTCTTGGCAGGTTCTTTCTTGACGGCTTTCTTGGCATCCTGGTTCTTGCTCATGGCTGTGCTCCAGTGAATGAGATAAAGGTCCCGCTACCTACTATAGACCTATCTCTTCGATACCGCTCGCCGCCAGGTGAGCTCGGGCGCGCTTGCCGGGCTTATTTGCGCTTGCGGCGAATCGCACCCAGCAAGCCCAGGCCGCCCAGCAGCAGCGCCGCCGATGCCGGCTCCGGCACCTTGGCCGGATCGGCCGGGGCCTCGAGCGCGGTCACGCTGAGTGCCGTGACCGAATCGCTCTGGATGCCGTTGGCGGCGAAGCCGGCTTTCAGGCCGAGCGCATCGAAATCGAGATCGTTGCCGATGAACGCAAAGCTGAACTGCAGCGGCGCATCGACCAGGGTGTGGTTGGCGCTGTCGGCGGTGAAGACCGCTTCGTCCTTCTTGGTGCCGCCATCCGTCAATGCATAGTTCCAGTCGCCGCCCGGGCCCGACACCAGGGTCACGCTGTCCAGACCGGCCATGCGGAAGGTCAGCACGTCCAGTTCCGGCGCATTCCACTTGTTGGCGGCCGCATCGATCGTCAGGTTCAGGATGTTGCCGGTGACGGTGGCCGTGTAGCTGACCTTGTTGGTGGTCGTAACCACGCCTGCCGATGCCGAAGCTGCGGTGAATGCCAGGACGGCGCTTGCGACGACGGTGCGGAGAGTATTTTTCATGGTGACCCGGTTGAATGAGTTGGACTTGTTTTGTTGATTCGTAAGACTAGTTGCCAATATTACATATTGTTTGATGTTAATGCAACTGAAATTGCCAATTACGTAATCCATTTGTCATGCCAGGCGCAGAGCCCCGGTCCGTTAACGACACAGGCGCGGCGTGCCCTCATCCGGCATGCCGCGCCTGTTTTAAAACGCTTGACTGCTTATTGCATGCCGGCCTTGGCAATAGTCGCCTCGGGCGCGCCCTGGGACCAGCCGCCGCCGAGGGCACGCGCCACCGACACCGCCGCCACCAGGCGCTGGGTGCGGATCTGGGCTGCCGCGCGGTCGGCCGCCAGCGCGCTGCGCTGGGCATCGGTGACGTCGAGGTAGGTCGAGACGCCGCGGTCGTAGCGCGCCTGCGCCACCAGCAGCGCGCGTGCGGCCGCCTGCTGGGCTTGCAGTTGCACATCGCCCTGCTGCTGGCGCTGGGCGACGTCGGACAGCGCATCCTCGACTTCGCGCAGCGCGGTCAGCAAGCGCCCTTCGTGGTTGGCCACGGCTTCGTCGTAGCGCGCCCGGGCCAGCTTCAGGTTGCCGCGGTTGCGGCCGGCGTCGAACACCGGCAGCGACAGCGCCAGCGGCCCGAAGGAAAACTGGCGCGCGCTGCCCTGGGTCAGGTTACTCAGGCTTTCCGAGGCGTAGCCGAAATTGCCGGTCAGGGACAGCGACGGATAGAAGGCGCCTTCGGCTACGCCGACCTGGGCGTTGAAAGCGCGCAGCGTCTCCACGCTCGAGGCCAGGTCGGGGCGCTGGCCGAGCAGGCTGGCCGGCAGGCCGACCGGAATGCTCGGCGGTTGCGGCAAGGCGCTGTCCTGGGCCGCCGGCAGCACCGGCTGGCTCGGCGAAGCGCCCACCAGCACCGCCAGCGCGTGTTCCAGCGTATTGCGCTGGCGCTGCACTTCATGCAGGTCGGCCTCGGCGTTGGCGCGCTCGATGCGCGCGCGCGAGACGTCCAGTTCGTTGGACAGGCCGGCGTTGAAGCGCGCCTCGATCAGCTGCTGCGATTCGCTGCGGGTGGCCAGCGCGCTGCGCAGGATCGCCATTTCGGTGTCCAGGCCGCGCAGTTGCCAGTAGGCGGTGGCCACCTGGCCGGACAGCATCAGCAGCACGCCGTCGCGGTCGTCCTGGGCCGCCAGCGCCTGGGCGTCGGACGCCTCGACCACGCGGCGCACCCGGCCCCACAGGTCCAGCTCGTAGGAGAAATTGGCGCCGACCGAATAATTATTACCTTCGATCGAACGGTGGCCCAGCGCCAGGCCTTGCGAGCTCTCGGCCGAGGTGCGCGCGTTGGAGATACCGGCCGAGACGCTCACCGAGGGCAGCTGGCTGGCGCGCGTGACGCCCAGCTGGGCCTGTGCCTGCACCAGGCGCAGCGCGGCGGCGCGCACGTTCGGGTTGTCGTGCAGAGCGCGCTGTTCGAGCTGGGTCAGCGTGGGGTCCTGGAACACGGTCCACCAGTCGGCCGGCAGGCGCGCCGTGTCACTGGTTTGCGCCGCCTGCCCGCTGGCGGCGGCTTCCGCCGCGTGGCGGTAGGCCGGGGTGTCGACCGGCTTCGGCGCGACGAAGTTGGGACCGACGGTGCCGCAGGCGCTCAGCAGCGTCACGATGGCGGCGGCCAGGGCGGTGTGGATGACAGGCTTGAACATGGTATTTTTCATTGTGGAGTATCCCTGACGACGTGCAAATAGTGCCTATTTTTATAAAGCTGACTGCGTGCCGCTGATGCTTTTTAATGCGCACCATTACCCGGCCCACCCGGCGACTTGACCTTGTCCGCGAACCACAGCGGAATGATCGCCGCCAGCAGGATCACGCCCACCAGCCAGAAGCCGTCGTTGTAGGCCATCACATAGGCCTCGCGCCGCACGATGCCGCTGATTGCGGCGAGGGCCTGCTGGGCCGCGGTGGCGGGATCGATGCCGCCCGCGATGAAGGCTTGCGTCATCTGGTCCAGGCGGGTCTGGGTGGCCGGCGCCGCCAGCGACACGGCTTCGCCGATGCGCGCCGAATGGAAGTGCTCGCGGTTGGTCAGCGCGGTGGCCAGCATCGCAATGCCGATCGAGCCGCCCAGGTTACGGGTCATGTTGAACAGGCTCGAGGCCGACCCCATGTCCTTCGGCGCCACGCCGTTCATCGCGAAGTTCGACAGGGTCAGCATCACGAAAGGCTGGCCGATCGCACGGATGATCTGCGACAGCATCAGCTGGTCGTAGCCGGTGGACGCGTCCATGTAGGCGTTCATCAGGCAGGAAATGCCGAACAGGCCGAGGCCGAACATGCACATCAGGCGGTTGTCGATGCGCTGCGACATCTTGGCCACGAAGGGCATCACGAACAGCTGCGGCAAGCCCATCCAGGCGATGACCTCGCCGATCTGCATCGGCGAATAACCGGCGATCTGGCCCAGGAACAGCGGCAGCAGATACGACGAACCATACAGGCCCATGCCGATCACCGCCGACAGGACGGTCGCGACCATGAAGTTGCGGGTGCCGTACAGGCGCAGGTTGACGAAGGGGTCGGCGCGGCTGAAGCCGATCACCACCCAGCCCAGGATGCCGATGATGGCCAGCGCGGCGAAGGTGATGATGAAGCTGGAGTCGAACCAGTCCTTGGTGTTGCCCTCTTCCAGGAAGATGGTGAGGCTGGCCAGGCCGGTGGCCATGAAGGCGATGCCCAGCCAGTCGGCCTTCAGCAATACCTTCAGGTTGAGCGGCTCACGGTCGATGCCCCAGTACATGCCGGCGATCAGGAGCACGCCTGGCACCCAGTTGATGTAGAAGATCCAGGGCCAGCCATACAGCTCGGTGAGGTAGCCGCCCAGGGTCGGGCCCATGGCCGGCGCCAGCGTCGCGGTGAGGCCGAACATCGCCATGCCGGTGGCGCGCTTGGATGCCGGCAGGCGCGTCATCACCAGGGTCATCGCCATCGGGATCAGGGCGCCGCCGCTGAAGCCCTGCAGCATGCGGAACACGATCATGCTCTGCAGGCTCCAGGCCGAGCCGCACAGGGTCGAGAACAGCAGGAACAGCGCCGTCGTCCCCATCAGGTAAGCGCGCTGGCCGAAGGCGCGCGTGAACAGCGCGGTCATCGGGATCACCACGATCTCGGCGCACAGGTAGGCGGTGGAAATCCAGGAGCCCTCTTCCTGCGTGGCCGACAAGGTACCGAGGATGTCGCGCAGCGAAGAGTTGGTGATCTGGATGTCGAGCACCGCCATGAAGGCGCCGAGCAGGCCGGCGGCCACCGCGATCCAGGTGCGCGCGTCGACGTGCGCGTTGGGGGGCGGCATTGGCGGCGCGCCCGGCGCGGCTTGCGCACCCATCGGCTTGGTGGAACTCGTCATGGCCGGTCCTTAGTGTGCGGCCGCGGTGGAAGCAACAGCGGTCTGGGTCTGGCCTTGGCCTTGCGCCACTTTCTGGCGCAGGTCGATCTCGACCACCGAGGACATGCCCGGCGCCAGGCGGCCCGAGTACTTGCGCAGGTCTTCCGGCTTGAAGGTGATCTTGACCGGCACGCGCTGGACGATCTTGGTGAAGTTGCCGGTCGCGTTATCCGACGGCAGCAGCGCGAACTGGTTGCCCGAGGCCGGCGAGAAGCTGTCCACGCGGCCGACCAGTTCGTGGTCGGGCAGCGCGTCGATTTCAACGTGCACCGCCTGCCCCACTTGCAGGCCGGCCAGCTGGGTTTCCTTGAAGTTGGCGGTGACCCAGACGTCGTCCTGCACGATGGCGGCGAGCTGCTGGCCCGGCTGCACGCGGGCGCCGACTTCGACGCTGCGCTTGCCGACGCGGCCGCTGACCGGTGCCACCAGCTGGTTATAGCCGAGCTGCTGTTCGGCGTCTTTCAGCTGCGCCTGCAGCACCTTGACCTGGGCCTTGATCACGTCGCGCGCGGAGATGGCAGCGGCGATCTGGGCCTTGGCGGCGGTGGCGTTGTCGCGGCGTGCGGTGACGTCGGCGGTGGCGCCGGTGCGGGCGGCGTTGGCGGCATCCAGCTCGGCTTTCGAGACGGCCTTCATCTGGGTGTTGTACAGCTGGCCGAAACGGGTCGCGTCCTGGTTGGCGCGCACCAGGGTGGCCTGGGCTTGCGCGATCTGGGCGTTGGCCGCCGACGCCTGGGCGCGGGCCTGCTCGACGGTGGCGTCGGCCTGCACGATCTGCTGCTGCATGCTGGCGATCTGGGCCTGGATCTGGTCGACCTTGACGCGCTGGTCGGCCGGGTCGAGCTCAGCCAGCACGTCGCCGGCCTTGACGATCTGGTTGTCGTCGAACATGACCTTGGTGACCACGCCCGGAATGCGCGAGGACACCGGATGCACGTGGCCGGTGACGTAGGCGTTTTCGGTTTCGACGAAGTTGGCGCTGCGGTACCACATGTGGCCGCCGGCAGCCAGGGCCACGGCGGCGATCACGCCGACCACGAGCAGCACGCGCTTCGGCGGGCCCTTGCCCGCATTGGCGGGCGCGGCGGGGGCGCCCGCACCGGCGCCACCTGGGGCGCCTGGTGCGGCTGTCGGTTTCTGCTGAACCGTGGTTTGCGACTCTGACATGGATGCAACTCCGAAGAAAAAATGAAATGGGTTGATCGCATTATTCGACAAAGATTGGGGGAAGTCAAGAAATGAAACGGTTGCATTTCATTTTAGATTGACATACAGTGAGCGCCATGGACACACCCAAGCAAGACAGCGATTGCTGCAACACCAAGGCCGGCCGTCCCAAGGCGGCGGATGTCGAAGCGCGTACCCAGGAACTGCTGCAGATCGCCGGCAGCCTGTTCCTGAAGAACGGCTATACCAAGACCAGCCTAGAATCGATCGCGCGCGCCGCCCACGTTGCCGTGCGCACCATCTATGTGAAGTTCGGCGGCAAGGAAGGCTTACTGAACGCGGTGCTGGCCGCCAAGCGCGAACACTTCTTTCACAGCCAACCGATGGAAACCGACCCGCGCCCCTTCCGCGAGATCGTGGACGACTTCGCGCGCCAGATGTATTGCCTGATGAGTTCGGAACAGGCGCTCGAGCTGCAGCGCGTGGTGATGACCGAGGCGCCGACCAATCCGGAACTGGGCGACGCCTTCTGGAATGGCGGTCCGCGCCTGACGCGCGAGATGCTGGCGCGCTTCTTTGCCCGCCCCGACATCCGCGCCCAGCTGCGGCCCGATGCACCACTCGACATGCTGCCGAGCTTCCTGATGACCTGCATCGCCGGCGAGCAGCTGATGGGCCTGATGTGTCCGCGCCTGAGGAAGCCCGCGGACGGACTGCGTGAGATGGAAAGGCGGCTCGACCTGTTTTACCATAGCGTGTTACCATAATGTCAATTCCACGGTCGCGCCGCGCCAGGCAGAGTGTGTCAGCGCACCGAGTTTTATGTCACATATGGCATACTGAAGACCTTTGAAGCAGCACCTTATAAATCACACACCAAGCACGGCTGTTCGCCGCAAGGAGGGTAAATGAGCAAGACTTCCCGTTATGAATGGCGAGACCAGCAGGCCACGCTCCAGGAACGCATGAAGGGTTTCCTGGCGAATCCGGGCAATGAGCAGATGGAAGCCGTGGTCGCGGAAATGCGCGCCTATGCCCAGGCCGCACAATCCGGCCAGATCGAGATTCCGCAGAGCTGGACCAGTTATAGCTGATCGCGGCCCTCGCATCCGTCTCGTATCCGTCCCATGCCGTTCAGTGCGCTGAACGGCATTTTTTTATCCACCGCCGGCCGGAAGCAGGATAAAGTCGATATACCCCTCGAGGAATGCACGCCGCAACTGCAGGAATTCCTCGATCGTCCGGAATTTCGCCTGCTTCTGCGCCAGCAGGTAGGCCGTGACGATGACATCGCTCGCCGGCACATACACCTGCAACTGGCTGATGGTCGCGCCCATCAGCCCAAGCGCGTTCTGCGTGCACGAGGCATACTCGACGCCCCTGTACTTGCCCTGTTCAAACTCCACGTAGACCTTGCCGGTAGCGACTGCGCGATCGAGTTTTTCGCGCACCTCGGGGTGCTGCCCAACATACTCGGTCACGTGCTCACTCATGCGTGCGCATTCGTGGGCCAGCGTTTCGGTCACGATCGCCTTGTCCTGGTCGTAGCGGCCCAGGATGCTCTGCTCGACCTTGGTATTGGCAAAGTACTGCGTTCCCGGAAAGGCATACATCGCCGTGACGCCCTCGTGGACGCTGACCCTTTCCTGCCTGATTGGTGCCGGCGATGCGTTCGACCTGAAGTCGACCAGGCGCCAGGGCGCGCAGTCCTCGCAGCGCTTGCGGACCTCGACCAGTTGCAGGCCATTCGGCAATGCCGTCGGCACCAGCCGTGCAAAGGCGGCGGGCGGCGCAGGCTGGCCGGCCGCAAGCGCCGCCGATGAAAACAAGATCAGTGTGCAGGCGATGGTCTTGAACATGATGCCGTCCCGGTGATGGAAGATCGGCACACGATACGCCAGTCGTGAGGCGGCAATATCCACGGATTGTCACCAGGGGCCGCCTGGCTGCAAAGGCCAGCGCCACGCACCCTGCGGTAGCGCCACACGCCCCCGCGTTTGGCGCCGTTCGGCTGCATGCCGCGGCGCCGGGCGGGCGCTTCGTCGCATGGCGTGCAGCCCGCGCCGGCCCAACCCCATGCTGTCGCCATCCCCCAGGGGCAAGGGAGCACATCGGATTGCTTCCGTGGTAATTTCTCAAGTGTTCAACAAACGGGGACGACATGCCGACAACGCCGGCCGCACGCAGCAACCATCCGCTCGAAATCATCGGCCTGTTCCGCCGCTGGCCGCGCTCCACCGCGCGCGACCTGGTCTACACCGCCTTGTGGAGCAGCCTGATCGGCCTGGTGATGACCCTGGCCACCTGCGCCCTGATGGGCACGGTGCGGCCCATCCTGTCCTGGCTGGGCGCGATGCTGCTGACCTCGAACGTTATCGGCTTCCTGATCCACGGCGTGCTGGCGGCCTTGCGCGTGGCGGCGCCGGCCGCCTTTGCGCGCGGCGCCTGGCCGATGCGCCTGGGCCAGGTGCTACTCATCGCCGGCTGCGTCGTGCTCGGCCTGCAGCTGACGGACGCCCTGTTCCGCGGTCCCGATGCTTTCCTGGCCCGCCCCGGCAAGCTGGCGCCGCTGCTGCCGCTCGGCACCCTGATCGCCCTGCTGACGATTGCCGTCCTCGCCGCCATCGCGCGGCGCCAGGCACGCGAAATGGAAGCCGCGCGCCAGCAGGAAAAAATCGCCGAGGCCGCGCGCCTGCTGGCCGAGTCCCGGCTGCGCGCACTGCAGGCGCAGATCGAGCCGCACTTCCTGTACAACACCCTGGCCAACGTGGTCAGCCTGATCGGCCCGGCGCCGGACCAGGCGCGCAACATGCTGGAACACCTGATCGATTTCCTGCGCGCGGGCCTGGCCGCCAGCCGCGCCGAGCACGCGACCGTGGGCGCGGAGCTCAACCTGGCCGGCGCCTACCTCGACGTGCTGGCGGTGCGCCTGGGGCCGCGCCTGCGCTACCGCATCGAGGCCGAGGCCGATTGCCGCATGCTGCCGATCGCGCCGATGCTGGTCCAGCCCCTGGTCGAGAACGCCGTCATGCACGGCATTGAGCCCAAGGTGGCGGGCGGCGAGATCGTGCTGCGCGCGCGCTGCGATGATGGCCAGCTGTGCATCGAAGTCAGCGACGACGGCGCCGGCCTGGGCAGCGCGCCGCCGCGGCCCGGCGGCGGCGTGGGCCTGGCCAATTTGCGCGAGCGGCTGGCCAGCTTGCACGGAATTAATGCTCAGGTACAATTATTAGAAAATCAAGCCGGCGGCGTGACCTCGCGCCTGCTGCTGCCGCTGCCTGTTCCCGTTTCCATGGTGCCGCCATCGAACCCATCCGCGCCCTGATCGCCGACGACGAATCCCACCTGCTGGACTACCTGGCGGCCGAGCTGGCTGCCGCCTGGCCGGGACTCCAGATCAGCCGCGCCGCCAATGGCCTGGACGCGCTGCGCCTGATCGACGAGCTGGCGCCCGACGTGGTCTTCCTCGACATCCAGATGCCCGGCCTGAACGGCCTGCAGCTGGCCGAGCGCCTGCTGGCGGACGGCAAGGCGCCGCGCGTGGTCTTCACCACCGCCCACGAACACTATGCGCTGCAAGCCTTCGAGCATGCCGCCTTCGACTACCTGTTGAAACCGATCCGGCGCGAGCGCCTGGCGCGCACCGTGGCGCGGCTGCAGGAAGCGCTGGCGGCACCGGCGCCGGCATCGGCACCCGCCGATGCGCTGGCCGGCCTGCTGCGCCAGCTTGGCCTGGCCGCACCCGCCGCGACAGGCCTTGCAGCGGCGCCGGCAGCCGTGCCGCTGCCCGCCCCCTTGCAATGGATCCGCGCCGCCCAGGGCCAGGAGACGCGCCTGATCGCCATCGACGAGGTGATCTACTTCCAGAGCAACGACAAGTACACCAGCGTGTTCATCGCCAACGGCGAGCACCTGATCCGCACCCCGCTGCGCCAGCTGCGCGACCAGCTCGACGCGCAGCAGTTCTGGCAGATCCACCGCAGCGTGATCGTGGCCGCGCGCCACGTGGCCGGCACCCGCACCGATTTCCGCGGCCGCCTGCTGGTCAAGCTGAAGGGCCGCCCCGAAGAGCTGGTGGTGAGCCGCAATTACACCGAGATGTTCAAGCAGATGTAGCAAGCAGCTGTAGCAAGCAGCTGTAGCAAGCAAATCCAGCGCTCCCTTCCCTCCACCGCCGAGCCCACGCCATGACGCCACTCCCCACGCTTGCCCGCACCGCCTTACTGGCCATCCTGACAGCCGCCGCCGCGGGCGTGGCGTGCGCAGCCGATGGCGCCACCGACTGGGCCGCCATCGCCAGGACCGACCTGCAATTCGCCGCCGAGACCGTCCGCAGCAAGCATGCCGGGGTCGCCGCCGGCGAACCGAGCGTCACCACGCCGCTGGCCACCGGCCTGCGCCTCGGCCTGGCCGAAGCCGATGCGGTGCGCGGCGAACAGGACTACCTGCGCCTGATGATGCGCTTCATCAGCGGCTTCGGCGACCCGCACACCGGCATCGACCTGCACCTGCGCACCCGCGGCTGGACCGGCCTGGTGCTGGACCAGGCGGCGGGCGGCTACCGTGTCGCCTGGTCCGAGCCGGGTTGGCCGAACGCCCTGCCGCCGGTCGGCGCCGTGGCCCAGCAATGCGAGGGCGTCTGGACCGGCACCTGGCTGCAGACCCAGCTTGCTCCTTTCATGAACCGCAGCGCCGAATACGCCAGCACCGCCAGCGCCATGGCACGCGCGCTGATGTTCGATGCTGGCCTCGGCTATACGCCCAGGCAGTGCGTGTTCACCCTGCCCGACGGCAGCCGCAAGCGTTTCGACCTGCCGCTGCGCGCGGTGCCGGCCCAGCTCGGCGAAGTGCGTGTCGAGGAAGTGCGCGCGCACTTCCGCGCCGGCGCCAGGCCAGTCGGCCTCACGCGGCTGGGCGCCGGCAAGTCCTGGGTCGGCATGCCGGACTTTAACGGCGCCCGCTCCGCTGCCGCCTACGAGGCCTTGTATGCGCAACTGGCCAGGCTGCCCAGGTCAGGATGGATCGTGTTCGACCTGCGCGGCAATGGCGGCGGCGATTCCAGCTGGGGCAACCGCGCGCTGCAGGCGCTGTACGGCGCCGCCTACAGCACCCGGGTGGCCGAAGCCGGCGGCACCGGCAAATACCTGGTGGCGAACGCGGCGACCGTCGCCCAGCTCAAGCTGTACATCGCCGCCCCCGAACATGCGCATTCGAAGGCCGAATTCGAAAGCGACCTGGTAAAAGTCGAAGCGGCCATCGCGGCCGGCGACACGCTGGCGCTGGTCGGCGGCCAGGCCGATGCGGCCGCGCTCGTGACGCCGGCGTCGCCGCGCCCGCACGGCCCGCGTATCGCCGCCCTCATCGACCGCGGCTGCTTCAGTTCATGCATGAACTTCCTGCAGCAGATCCAGGCAAGCGGCGACAGCGTGGTGCTGGGCGAAGCGACCATCGGCTATTCGCCCTTCGGCGAAATCACGCGCATCGACCTGCCGAGCGGACGCGGTTCGCTGCGGATTCCAACCGCCTGGTTCAAGACCGCCCAGGCGACGCGCGAACCCTTCGTGCCGGACTTTCCTTATACCGGCGACATGGCCGACGACGCGGGGGTCATGAAATGGGTGAGCGGCAAACTGGATACCCTGAAGCCACGACCATAAGCGGCCCGACCAATCCAATGCAAATCCGCCACATCTGCCGCAAATAGTTAAATTGGCCCGACCAATTTAATATCTCCGTGTTAAGATCAAAACGCCTGCCGGGCCGGCCACGAGCCGCTCCGCCGCAGCATGCAGGCTGCTTCACCCTCGCACCACCGTCACCCTTCCTTCCCTCACGCAGACGATGTCGGCGCAGCCCGCACGGCTGTCGCGAGCCCCCGGCGTGCCTGCGGCGGGATGGACGGGTCGTCAAACCAGCAGCACCATATCTGGACACCATAATGAAAAAGATCATCACGGAGACACTGGTACTGGCAGCCCTCGCTGCCGGCCAGGCACAGGCGGCACCCCTTGCACTCGACCAGGCCAGCATCACTGCCACCTACCAGGGCAGCGGCGAGAACATGCTCGGCCTCGACCACGACTTCCAGCCGGTGGCTGGCAGCAATACCACGCGGCTCGACCCCAGCGACAGTGGGGTCGAATTCATCACCGGCGACGCCCTGTTCGCCTTCGACTTTTCGAAGGATGGCCTGCTGACCATCTACAACAACGATATGCCGGCGGGCGACGGCGATTACCGCTTCACCTTCGATTTCAGTGCGCTCGCTGCACCGATCGCCAGCTTCACCCTGGTCGATGCCGCCATGGTGGACGGCCTGCCCGGCCTGACGGTCCTGGATGGCCGGCGCATCGCGCTCGATCTGAGCGGCCTGTCCTGGAACGGCAGCTACACCACCGTCACCACGCGCATCGGCGCAGCCGACGCAGCCGTGCCCGAGCCGGCCGGTGCCGCCCTGCTGCTGGCCGGCGCAGCCGGCCTGGCATTCAGCCGCCGCCGCAAGCGCGGCTGAGACCACCGTCCTCCAGGAGAATCCACATGACAACCATGAATGTCAGGGCCGCGCTGCGCGCGTCGCTCTTGCTGGCCGGCGCCCTGATCGGGCAGGTCCATGGCGCGAGCACGGATGCCGCGCGCGCCACTGCCCCCGCGGATGGCTGGGCCAGCCAGGCCGGCGGCACGATCGCCGGCGCCAATGCCGTCACCGAACAGATCTACACCGTCACCAACCGCGCCCAGTTGCTGGCGGCGATCGCCAACGGCGGCGCCACGCCGAAGATCATCAAGCTGGCCGGCACGATCGACATGACCGAGGGCCGCCCCTACACCAGCACCGCCGACCAGTCGGCGCGCGGCGCGGTCCGCCTCAAGAGCAACACCACGCTGATCGGCGATGGCACGAATGCGGGCCTGGTCAATGGCCACATCATCGTGTCGAACGCTTCGCAGATCATCATCCGCAACCTGCACATCGTGAACCCCTGCGACGTCGGGCCGCAATGGGACCCGAACGATGGCGCGACGGGCAACTGGAACGCGGCCTACGATGCCATCGGCATCAGCGGCTCGGACCACATCTGGATCGACCACAACAGCTTCACCGACGCCCCGGTCACCGACAACTACCTGCCCATCGAAAACGGCCACGTCAAGCAGTGCCACGACGGCGCGCTCGACATCACCAACGCGTCCGACTACGTGACGGTGTCGTACAACGTGTTCGGCGAGCATGACAAGAACAACCTGATCGGCTCGAGCAGTTCGGCCACCGCCGATGAAGGCAAGCTGCGCGTCACCTTCAGCAACAACGTGTTCCGTGCCGTGCAGTCGCGCGCGCCGCGCGTTCGTTTCGGCCAGGTCCACCTGTTCAACAATTACTATGTGGGCGACAAGAAGGCCGATGTCTACAAGAACAGCTACAGCATCGGTCCCGGCACCAATGCCAAAGTGCTGTCGAACGCCAACGTGTTCGAGATCGCCAATGCCGCCAATTGCGACGCCATCATCAGGAACCCGGGCGACGCCACTGCCGGCGCCTTCAAGGACAGCGGCTCGCTGCTGAACGGCGCGCTACTGGGAACCTGCGCGCTGGCGGCCACGCCGGGCTGGAGCCCGCCGTATGCCTTCACGCCGCGCCCCGCCGCCCTGGTCAAGGCGAATGCGCTGGCGATGGCCGGCGGCGGCAAGCTGACGACGTCCGTTACTGGCACCGGCCCGGTGGTCGTGGATACCGGCCCCACACAGAACTGCCCTACAAGTGGACAAACGAGCGGCCTGTACTTCTGCGACGACTTCCAGGATGGCGCAACCGGCAAGTGGAATCTGCTTCCAGTGGCAGGGCCGAACGGCAGCTTCCGCGTGACCGAAGAAGCGGCCGGCAGCGCCAGCAAGGTGCTGCAGTACACGGCGGCCGGCACCGGCGGCCTGCTGGCGCTGGTGAAACCCGGAGCCTTCGCCGGCGTGCCGTCCGCCGACTATTACGTCGAAGCGCGCATCCGGCCCATGACCAACGGCACCACTGGCAACAAGCAGCTCTACCTGGTCACCCGCTACCTCGACCCCGCCAACTGGTATGGCGCCGGCCTGAACGTCCAGAGCAGCACCACCAGCACCCAGGTCGAGATCGCCAAAATGCTGGCCGGCTCATTGAGCCGCCCGTTCCAGGCCAAGGCGCCGATTGCGATGGATGCCCAGTTCTACACGGTGCGCTTCGAGATGATCGGCAGCGCCCTCACCGTCTACCTGGACGGCAGGAAGCTCGGCACCATCACCGATGCGGCCTTCGCAGGGCGCGGGCTGATCGGCCTGTACACGGCCAACAAATCCTTCCAGATCGACGACGTGCGTGTGGGCGACCCGCGCCAGAAGCCGGTGCAGCTGACCCTCGACCCGGCCCCGCTCAGCTATGCGGCCGAAGCCGGCGATACGCCGCTCCAGGTCGCCGTTACCGCGGTCGCGGCCGACGGTACGGCCGACAGTTTCACGGTCGCTTCCAGCAATCCAGGCGTGGTCAGCGTGCTCGCCAGCGGCAACACGGTCACCCTGACGCCGCTGGCGGCCGGCAGCGCCAGCATCGTCTTCACCAGCGGCGCCGAACCGGGCCTCAAGCGCAGCATCGCCGCCACCATCGGCGCCCGCTTCGTGCAGCCGGGCCAGACCTACCCGCTGCAAGGCGCCAGCCAGCCGGCGGCCCAGGCCGGCGCGGTCAACATCGATACCGCGCTCAAGCTCAGCTTCGACCAGCCGCCCACGCTGGGCACGGGCGGCAGCATCCGCATCTTCCGCAAGGCCGATGACGCGCTGGTGGACACCATCCGCGTCGGCGCCGAGTCCGATGCGCTCGGCTACCCGGGCCAGGCGCTGGTGCGGCGCGTGAACACGACGCCGATCCGCATCGAGGGCAGCAGCGCGATCATTACCCCGCACGCCAACAAGCTGGCCTACGGCACCGAATACTATGTCGCCATCGCGGACGGCGTGTTCACCGGCGCCACCCTGAAAGGCCTGCCGTTCGTCGGCATCGGCAAGCCGGGCGGCTGGTCCTTCACCACCAGGGCCGCCGCGCCGACGGGCGCCACGGTCACCGTCGACGACGACGGCGAGGCCGATTTCCGCAGCGTGCAGGGTGCGCTCAACTACGCGATGCAGTCCTTTGCGAAGGCGGCGCCGGTCACCATCAAGGTAAAAAACGGGACCTATGATGAGCTGCTCTACCTGAACGGCAAGGACAATGTCACCATCCAGGGCGAAAGCCGCGACGGCGTGCTGATCCGCACCACCAACAACGAAACCCTGAACCCGGGTACCGGCAGCAGCCAGTCGCCCACGGTGGCCGGCTCCCCCGCCGGCGGGCGCGCGCTGATGCTGGTGGAAGCGGCCGACATGCTGGTGCTCGATACCCTGAGCCTGAAGAACACGACCATCCGCTCGGCCGCGATCTCGGGCCAGGCCGAGACCCTCTACTTCAACAGCGACACCCGCCTGGTGGCGAAGAACGCCAGCTTCTACAGCGAACAGGACACCCTCAACCTGAAAGGCTGGGCGTGGTTCTACAACACGCTGGTGGCGGGCAACGTCGACTTCATCTGGGGCAGCAGCCACGCGGCCTTGTTCGAGAACAGCGAGATCCGCAGCGTGGGCGACAGCGCCAGTGCCACCAGCGGCGGCTACGTGCTGCAGGCGCGGGTGCCGCTGGCTGGCGACATCGGCTACGTCTTCCTGAACAGCGCCCTGACCCACGGCCCCGGCCCGGGCCCCAACCACGGCGACGTCCCGCCCGGCGCCACCTGGCTGGCGCGCAGCCCGGGCGGCACGTCAAGCTGGGACAACATCGCCTTCATCAACTGCAGGATGGATGGCCACGTGGCGGCGGCGGGATGGGCGGGCTTCGGCGTCAACGGCCAGCCGGCGCCGAACCCGCCGGTGGCGAGTGCGGATGCGGGCTGGCGCGAGTATGGCAGCACCACGCTGTCCGGCACGCCGATCGATCTGCGCCTGCGGGTTGGCGGGTATGCGCTGAACGAGGCCGAGGTGGCGCAGCGCTTTGCGACGCGGGCCAGGGTGTTTGCGGGGTATGGTGGGGGCGCGGGGTGGGATCCGCAGCCCTAAGCACGGTCGGCTGCAGTGCGCCGTCGCCCCGCGCAGGCGGGGGTCCAAGTTCGTCGCGTGCCGATAGCCTCCTCCATGGATGCCTCATGCAACCTGGATTCCCGCCTGCGCGGGAATGACGGTTTTTAGGCTAACGGGAATGACGGTTTTCGCGCTAACGAATCAGATGCCGGAACGTCGGCTCGATGTTCTTCGCATGCAGGTAGCGGACGATGTCTTCCAGGGTCGCATCTTTGAGCAGCAGCCCATCGGGTGCCCCCGCAGGCGGAGCCACCTGTGCGCCGGCAGCAGGCAAGCCAGCCGCCGCCGCTGCATCGGGCACTGATGCCGCAGTCGGAGCGGCCACCGCCACCTTCGCCGGCTGCAGCTTCGCCAGCGCCGCCCGGAACTGCGCCTCGCCGATACGCTCCAGCCGCTCCAAAAAGCCCACCTGCCCGGCCACCGGCGGCGTCATTTCCAGCCCGGACTCCTCGGCGAACGAGGCCCCCATGCCGGGATGGATGAAGGCAGCCCACTTGCCGCTGCGCGGGTTGAGGCAGGGCGGCAGGTAGACCGGCGCGGTGGCGGCATCCGGCGCCAGTTCGGTCTCCGGAAAGTAGGCCATTCGCAGCGCCGCCAGGAAGTCCTGGGCATCCGCTGTCGGCACCGGCGTCTCCAGCGACAGCCACAGGTAGAAGGCGCTGGCGCCATCGATGCTCACCGCCGGCGCCGGCAGGCCGAGTTCCGCCTGCAAGGCATTCGCCACTTCGCACAGGCGCGTCCAGTGCTGCCCTTCGGCGGCGCCGCTCACTTTGCGGAAGGGAATCACCAGGGCGCGCGCCAGGCCGTCGGCGGTGGTCAGCTGGATGGCGCGGGTGGTCTGGCCCAGCAGGTGCTGGGTCAGGGCTTCGCGCGTCACTGCCTCGGGGGCGAGGTAGAGCCGGGTCAGTTCTGCGATCAGTTTTTCCATGCGTCCTGCGCCTGTCAAACCAGCCCGCCGCGGCGCGCCGCGTTCTTGCCCAGCGCCGCCAGGTCGAGATCGGCGTCGCCGCTGTCCACGGCTTCCTTCAGCACCGTTTGCAGCGCGTCGCCGAAGGCCAGCGGCAGGTTTTGGGCCTGGCCGGCTTCCACCGCCAGGCGCACGTCCTTCTGGCCCAGCGCCAGCTTGAAGCCCGCCGGGCTGTAGCGCGCTTCCGCGATCATGCCGCCATAGCCTTTGTAGACCGGCGAACCGGCGAACAGGGTGCTGGTGATCAGGTCGACGAAGTTCGCGGCCGGCACGCCATGGGCGCGTGCCAGCGCGGCGCCTTCGCCGGTGGCCTCGATGGCGCAGGCCAGGGTCAGGTTGCAGGCCAGCTTGACGGCATTCGCCTGCTCCGGCGCGTCGCCGAAGCGCCAGGTCTTCTGCCCCATCAGGTCGAGCAGCGGCTGGACGCGGACGATCAGCTCATCGCTGCCGCCGGCCAGGATGTTCAGCTTGCCGGCGGCGGCGACATCGACGCGGCCCAGCACCGGCGCCGCCACGTAGCCGATGCCTTTTTCCAGGTGCAGCGCTGCCATCTCGCGCGCGAACGCGACCGAGACGGTGGCCATGTTGACGTGGATGCTGCCGGGCGCCATCGCATCCAGCACGCCGCCGTCGATCAGCACGGCGCGGGTCGCGTTGTCGTCGGCCAGCATGGTGAACACGACGTCGGCGATGCCGCATTCGGCGGGCGTGGCGGCGGGTTTCGCGCCTTGCTGGGCGAGCGCCTGCACGGGTTGCGGGCTGCGGTTCCAGACGTGGACGATCTGGCCGGCACGCAGCAGGTTGGCGGCCATGTGCTGGCCCATGGCGCCGAGGCCGAGGAAGGCGATGGTCATGAATAGTCCTTTCGATGATGCTGCTGCCGCACGACGCGGCGACATGCGCAGTGCGTATTAAACCAGCAATCGTGCCGCCCCGTGCGGCGGGCCCCAACTGTGCCGCGCTAGCACGGGCCCAGCAAGATTTCCAGCGCACGATTGACGGTATTGATGCCTATCAAGCATATACACAACAGTTTCAGTTTTCGTTTGCGCGACCTCATGAATAGGCACAGTATGAGATCGGCTTCTGTGTCATCCGTAGCAAGCTTTGGGTGGCAGATGCCTACAACAAACGCTGTCAGATAAAGAACTTTACGGAGAGAAACACATGAGCAGGAATATGCTGAAATGGACCGCCGGCGCCGCCGTGCTGGCCCTGTCCTTCGCCGCCCAGGCGGCCGCCAACGGCGTCGTGGTCTCGGTCGCGCC